>Ga0256405_10000950_pt1 | contig 87059 bp, 77 predicted proteins | sample RumenRJG_02DNA_FD_189096 | JGI IMG/M metagenome (GOLD analysis project Ga0256405, IMG submission 189096) | Bovine rumen microbial communities from Lethbridge, Alberta, Canada - RJG_02 | ecosystem: Host-associated > Mammals > Digestive system > Stomach > Rumen | place: Canada: Alberta... | reverse complement strand
AGCTTGTCTGAATCATAGTCATAGGCGCCATTGCCACCGCCGAAGAGCTGACCGATATATATCTTCTGATTGTCATCAGCCACATGATCACCATCCATCTTAGACGAAATGCGCACAAAAGCATTCCAGCTCTCATCCACCAAATTATCGGTGGCTTTTTCGATTTCTTCTGGAACAGACTTTGTCAGTTCACTATTGTTACCAATGACTCCTGAAACATCATTACCACCATAGACATGATTGATGAGGATATAGTCGGAGGCTTTCTCACCATCAATATGAACGAAAGCATGACCACCGACATCTGCTTTCTGGGCACCACCGAATACACGGTTCAAGTCGCCGGCATAAATGGTAACATTGGTATTGCCTTTTGTATCACCGGCGTTACCGCCACCATATATGTTACCACCAATAGTAATCTGTGCCTGCATGAGTGTTGCAGACAAACAAAGTAATAGGATGGTCGTTATCTTGCGCATTTATCTTTCAATTTTCAACTTTCAATTCTCAATTAATAGTTATCGTTGGATTATCCAAATCCGGTTCTGATAACTGGTAGAGGTATGTGGGAGCGACTTTTAAGTTGAGAGTCACCTGACATCCTCTTTGAGCCTCAAGGTCAGGAAGTTTGTTCGTAGCTTCACAGTCCTCACGTATCAGGTTACCTTTGCTGTCATAGACATCGTAGATTGTTACAAGAGACAAGGTACTGCTTGCAGATGGTGCAAAGCAACAAACGAAACTGGTCGTCGTGGTCGGAATCTGCTCACCCTCCGTACTCTCAAAGAAGGTGGCAGGAGTCGATTCTCCACCCTGCGATATGAACTCAACTGTAGCTGGATAAGCGTCTGTTGTATTCGGTGTCAGGGTAATAGCAGCAGTCATTGGTGCCGATGATGTCGTCAGTTTCAGCGACTTCAGTTTGATGGTACGTAACTTACTATAGTCAGTATCCACGGAGAAATTAAACTTCACAGATGCGAAGAGATGATCCAGCAACAAGCGGATAAAGTTACCGCTCGTCTTACCTGTGTAGCCGAACTGACCTTGGTCTAAATCACCATCGCTATCCTTGACACCAGTAATGAAGCAGATATCATCAGCACAGACAGTTCCTATATTCGAAAGGGTCAGTGTGGCAACATCTCCACTCTTACTGATGCTTGATGAAATCGGTTCTTTTTTAGGCATAAACCCATAAATCGTATAACTGACACCATTCTCGACTGTGGTCTGCGAATGCCAGTCATGATTACTGTAACTGATGAGTTTCACAGTATTATCTACAGGCTCCCCATTTTTAAGGACATACAAACCAATGACGATATCATGGGCAGGGGTATATTCTGTATAACCTGCAGAAACAGCACGACGAGACAAAGCGTCGTTACTCTGATAAGCAGCGATATATGGCATTATCTGCAAGGGACTACCTGTTGACCGTTGCTGCTCACCAGAACTATCTGAAGAGCAACTCACAGCCAATAGCCAACAGCAAAAAGCCAACAACCAACCATATTTACCAGTTATACACTTCATGATTCTTCTCTTTAGTCGTCCATTCTTTCACATATATCGCATTCATCTGCAAGAAGCCTCCACCAGCATGGTATGCATAGACAATCCATGTATGGTTACGACGGAAGTCGCCTGCAGCTTCCATCTCGAAAGTTCCCTGCTGCTCGGCATTATCACCTAACTGATAAGTGATTGTACCAGAAAGTTTCTTGTCTGACTCACGCAGATAGAAAGGACCTATCTTAGTTAATTCCGATTGATCGATGAGACTCTCATACACCTGTGCTTCCTGTCCACCATAGATATAGATAGTAGGATTGGCAACTTCCACTACTTTGTCTTCTGGATCTGTTGCTTCCCATAAAGGAGATACACTGGTGTTATATGCCAATGACTGTGTCTGTTGTATCAGGTATTCGGTATTTGGAATCATTTGCGCATTCAACTGAATATTCTTAATCTTCAGTTTTGGCTCTCCTACCGTATTGGCAAAGACAAAACGTACTTTTGACACGGCGCGTTCCAGTCGTACTGTAGCAATATTACTTGAAGTTCCCACACGTAACACAGGGGCTTCTCCTATCACTGGTTGTGATGTCAAAGCACCAGCCATAGGAAGTCCGTCATCTGGTACCTGTGTCGTAGGCGATGCCAGTCCAAATTTATTCTCAGGGATTGTTGCGCTGAGGATAGCGTCACGGGAACTGTTTTCATCAAGTTTACTATCAAGTGCATAGCCTTCTGTAGGGATATTGGCAAGGACATAGACATCCACATCGGGTTTGCTCTGGGCAAACTCATCACTGACAGGAAGTTGGTAGACAGCACCCTCACCGACATTCAGCTGCGAAGTTTCTTTCGTATCCAGGTAGGCAACCTTCTCGTGTGTTCCATTCGTGAAGACCCATATCTGCAGCCTCGTGATCTTTTTCTCGTCAAAAGATGCATTGACATTGCCGACATCACCTCGAATCAGCATGGGATGCTCAGGAGAGTACACATAGACAGTCAGTGTCGTAGGCTGCTGCTCTCCTGACTCATCAGAGGAGCTGCAGGCTACTGCCAATAGCAAGAAGCTAATAGCAAGAAACCACATCCTGATATGTATTCTATCTCTCTTCACGCGTACCTTATTTATATACTATAGTTTTACCGTTGTTGTTGTCGACTGGATCCATTGGGTGACCACTTGCACACCAATCTCCAGACGGGGCTCCAGCAGGTCTGGAATACAGGAGTAGGCTTTCGCCAAAGAGTTGACGGTCACATCCACCTTCGTGTAATAGTCCTGTGTGAACACCCGTCCGGCACAGTCGCCCGTTCCCTGTCCCGCAGGGTCTATCTCGGCAATGAGGTAGAACTTGCTGCCGGAGTAGATAACGGCATCCTTGCCATGGAACGCATGACCGGTATTGTTCTGCATCTCCAGGACGACATACACCTTCTCACCGTCATACGACTGGAGGACGAGGGTGTTCACCGTCTCGTCGGCACCTGTCCCCGTCGTCCCCACCACCGGGTCGTAGATGAAGCGGGTATTGACATCGTCCTTCGGTGTCTTCGGCTTAAAGTCGAAACCCACAGGATGCTGTCCGGTGACGATGATGCCCTTCAAGGGCAGGTTGGCTGCCGTACCGTCGGTGACAACATTGTTCTTCGAGTCTTTCAGGGTTCCTGTTATAGCCTTCAGTGTCAGCTGCAGCCGTCCCACTCCGTATTGCAAGGGATCGGTCACCGCTATCGACTTCGTCTGGTAGTCCACCGCTGTACCGTCTTTATAATGGCTGGACAGCAAGCCGTCCCATGTCGCCGCACTTTTGTAATTCTCCCGTCCCACTGTCTGGTTGGAGGTCATGATGGCACTGTTGACATAGTACCACAGCTCCGCAGGATAGGTGAAGCGGTTGATACTGTTGATATTATCGAGTGTCGTCCAAGTGGTACGGACAGAGAACTGGTTTCCAAGTCCCTCACCTGTCCACCGCAGTGCCGCCGCACCGTCAGGGAGTCCGATATTGGCAGGATAGTCTGGGGCTGGGGCTGTCAGGACAGACTCGCCGGCGGTGATGTTTGCTTTGATGGCTGTGCTGAGCGCATCACTCTTCTCCGACAGGGCTGCCTCCAGTGCCTCCACATGTCCTTTGACAGAGGCGGTAGAGCCTGCCAGCAGTCCTGTGCTCTCCTTACCGGCACGGATAAAGTCCCGGTAGAGCTGTTTCAGCTCCGCGTCGGCAGTGGTACTCCATCCCAGGGTTTTGGCAATGTTCGTCAGGTAGTTTGCCAGTTCCTGTGCACCGTCATCAGTCACTTCCGTACTGCCGTGAATCTCCTGGAGCTGGAAGTTGATGGCACTGGGCGTCAAATTGTCCTGGATGACATTCTCCAGGTTATGGACCAGTTTGCCGTTCTCCTTCACCAACTCCTTCCCGGTGACGGGAGCCGCCTGCCCGTAGGCAAGCATCCGGTTGGTGCCATCCGCTATCTGGCAGTCTGCTGTATAGTAATAGTACTTGTCGGTCACCTTGTTCTCGTTGGTAAACAAGGTGGTCTTCATCTGAGGCACGTCATCAACGGCTACCGCTGCCGCTTCCGCCGTCGCGAAAGGGATCACCTGCACGTTCTGCAGACCGCGGAACATCGACTCCTCCGTCTGCACCACCTCATTCGCCATTCGCATACCGCCTGGCTGGCGGATGCTGAAGATGAAGTCGCAGGTCAGTACCTTCTCCGGTGGCGTAGTAGCAACATCATCCCCGTCTGAGCACGATACCCCGACCATGCCCAATAGTGTCATCCACAGAATGATGTTACCCTTTCGCATTATTTTCTTATACCTTATTATATATAGAACATCAGAGACCAATGTCATGCTGACCACCCGGTTTCCAGTCGAGTGTCACACTGACACCCACCTCAGAGGCTGTCGTCGACACACTGCCGTCGTCCATCATCCGTGCATTGAGAATCTTCAGTTCCCCGGCACGTAACGGCTGCTTCAGCGAGAGAATCGTCTCCGTCACCGTGCCATCGGTCTTGGTGACATACACACGGAACTCCCACAGTGCCGTCTCACCCTCCTGGGCGACAAACGGCTCCGTAGTCTCGATGACGGTACGCATGGGGACCTTCGACGGGAAGGACACCGAGCAGTAAGCAAGCAGTCCCGAGCCGTTGTCAGCGACACGCTGGGCACGCACGATGGGTGACTTGCCATAGACATAGGCTGTGTCGCAGATATTGAACGCAGTGGCAAAGCCGGTGGCATACACCTTCACGTCACGGTAGTCATGACCGCGGGGGTCGATGACCAGTGTCGAGGCACAGTTCGCCATAAACAGCCGGACGTGGAATGTCTGGTCGATACCCTCCAGCACGTCCATCTGCTGACGTGCGGTGAAGAGTCCCGTCGTATGGGAGTCGATGGTGTCACGCTCCATCTGCTGCAGTCTGGCGGAATGGCAGCGCTCGTCACTGGCGAGGCTCACCACCTTGTTTTCAGCGAGGTTCGCCGTCGCCAGGTGCATATACTCTCGCATCGGCAGGTTGAGGGTATAGCTTGCCTGGTTGGCATTCATGATATGCTGGTCGTGCTGCAGCCGGAGGGAGTCGCCTTCCGTATCATAGAAGGAGAGGTCGACATCATGGGCAAAGTCGGTGAATATATTTTCCAGATGAGAGCGCAGGGCATCAGCCAGCAGCAGCTCGGTCTGAGTGGTCAGCTCTGTCTGAAGCTCTGTGGAGATGTTCGTCACCAAGCGCAGCTCATAGGTCAGCTCTGCCTCTGTCCCGCAATCACTCAGGTCGTCGTCGATGGACGAGCATCCCGTCAGTGACAGCAGACAGAAGAGACAGAATATGACCGACTTCCGTAATTCCATATTCGTTCGTTAAGCGGTTTAGAATGTGATATTAAATGTGAGTCCTTCCTTCCAGGTAAGGTCGACAGAGAAGCCAAGCTCCAACTCCGGGGTACGCAGGTCTGGAATAGTCGTATAAGCATTGGCGAAACCTGCTGGGTTATCAGAGACTCCATCACCATTTGCATCCGCAGTACCGGCACCGAAAGTGAATTTGGCTGTCGTCGTGTAGTCCTGCTTGAAGACTTTCTTTCCTGTCTTTGTGCCATCGGTATCCACATCGCCAGGTTTCAGTTTTGCCACCATATAGAACTTACAGCCTTTCTTCACGATTCCATCAAATCCCTTGAAATCCGCAGCACCTTCACCACTGTTCTCAAACTCCAAGACCACATACACCTCTTGTTCAGCGGCAGTCTCCAACGCCAGGGTGTAGTTTGTAGACGGAGCAGCGGTGGCTGTCAGGTAGGCGGAGGCAGCGTCGTTCATCTTATTATCATAAATAGTATACTCAGTACTACCACTCGGCTCAAATTTATAATCTACGGCTTTCTGACCACCAATCAGCACACCCGTCAGTTTAAAACCTGCTGTCGGGATACTCACCGCTACACCTTTACGGTCATAGTATGTAATTTCAGACAATTTGTTCACCTCAGTGTCTAAGCGACCTACAGCATACTGGATAGGTTTCGTGATAGCGATAGAACGAGTTGTGTTAGATACTGATGCACCACTGTATTTATTTAAGATAGTACTCCATTCGTTTGTAGAAACATAATTATTAACCTGTGAGGCATCAGATGTTTTTATATCACTGTCAACATAGTAATAAAGAGAGGCTGGATAGACAATCTTTGCCATATCCTGTGTACTGATGTCCGGGTCACCGAACTGAGAAGAGGCGACAGCCGTCACAGTAGTTTTGTCGTCTGACCATGACAAGGCGGCAGCTCCATCAGGCATGTCGTTATTGTCTGCAGAGGGATAATTACTGATACCTTCGGTGAAGGTCAGCACACCACCTGTAGTAGCGGAAACATAAGTACTATTCGTAATAGCTGTCCTTATGGCAACTGACACAACATCCGTGTTATCTTTTACAGAGGTGTACAAGTCCTGGACGGCTGCCTGGACATAAGCGGAACCACCAGCTTTCATGCTGGTGAAATTTGTCCAGAGAACACCGAGACCTGCATTGTACCATGCCTGAGCAGAATTGGCAGGGTCAGCGCATCCTTTCCAGTTGGTCGCATTAGCGATACTCTGAACATAAGTAGCCAAGTCTGTACCTTTCGTACTTACAATTTCAGCTTTGATGGGTACTGGAGTGAAGGTGACAGCTGACGACTCTCCTGTCAGACCAGCCGCATTCAAATATCCATTCTCATATCCATCTGTTCCAATTGCCTTGCCATAGAACAGGAAGCCGGAGGTTCCTACTGGAATCGAAACGTCACTATATAACACAGAATTATTATCTTCCAATAGATTTCCAGCCGGTATCGAGTTTTCAGCATTGCTCACCTGCGGTTTGATCATCTTTCCTGCAGGCAATATGATATTGGCACCTAAACGAGAGGTGCGATTTGTCGCATTCGGATAAGGAATCAGCACGATATCCTGCATTCCACGGAAAGAAGCTTTGGTACCTGCCTGCTGCACAGTTGCAGATGTCATACGCATCTTGGAGATCTCACTCGGCAAAGACACTGAGAACTGTGTCTTCACAGCCTCGCCTGTTGTCTGAGGGGTCAGCCCTCCGTCCGTTATAGCGTCGTCACTCGACGAGCAAGCGGAGAATCCTAACAAGCTAAGTAGTGCTATCGCACCAACATAAGCAAAACGTTTCATCTTTTTCATATCGATATGTCTATTAATTTGTTTATTCTCATTTCACTAAGTCATAGAACACCCTCAGGTAACCGGAGTTACGCTGGTCGGCAAGCAGGTGCTGCCGGATATACTGATAGGTGCTGCCACCGTTGAGCTTGCGGATCTGCTGCTCACGACGGGCAAGGTCGGACTCACGGTCGATAATCTCCAGTACTTTCCGGAGCTCGGCATCCTTGCCGCTGCCATTGGCTATCTCTTCCTCCACCTGGTCACGGAAGTCTGCCCAGTCCTCACCGCCGAAAGAGACCTCAAACTGGTCGTCGGCGACATGGAGACGGTCCTGGATGTAGCTCTTCAGGGACAGGGCACGCTCACGGGCAAGCCGTTCGTTGAGTGGCTGACTGCCGTCGAAGGAGGCAAGACCTACGATCTGTATCTTACGGAGCCGGGCATCCTGGAGGGCGAGAAGTCCCTGGGTGGCACGGACCACATGGTCGAGGGTCTCGCCATTGGCACGCCAGCCGGTATCGATCGTACTCTTACCCTGCTGGAAATAGACGAACAGGGCACGCTCGTCACGACGCAGCACCTGACTGCGGTCGTAGGGCTTGAACTCGGAGACATGTGCCAGGACGGGATATTCCTCGCAGAGAAGGGTGATGGGGTCTGCCGGTACGGTATCCACGACGACCTCCACTGGCTCGGTCTTTACCTCCGGCTCGAGCTGAATGGTCGGCTGGACGACGGGCAGGACCGTCTCCACAGGCTGGACGACTTTCTTCGGACGACCGGGGATGTTGAACACGATGTTCAGTCCTGCCTGCGGCATGGCGAACCATGTCTTGTCGTCACCGATCTTCGTACCGCACTCACCACACTCGTAACGGTCGTACTTGGTATAGCCGACGGCAACACCGATCAGTGCCTCGATGTTCCAGTGACGACCCAAGGGCCAGGAATAGCCGTAGTACACACCCAACGCTCCAAGGTCTCCCTGCCGGCGCTCGTCACGGACACTCTTGTACAGCCCGAACGGGAACTTCACATCGGCAACGTTATAGTGACTGTAGATCAGGTTGGCACCGAAGAAATGATGCACGTTGACGGAGTCCGTCCAGTAACGTACGTCGGGAGACACCAGCAGGTGCTTCCACTTCTTCGACTTGTGGTCGTCGGTGGGCCAGGGACGGTAACCTGCCGTCACACCCATCGACCAATGGGGGGCAAGGCGCATCCCTACCCGGAGGTTGGGTGTCAGCCATGCGTCATACAACAGGTTGTTGCTGATGGTCACCTGCTGTGCCGTCACATCTGTTACCGCCAGCATCAAAAATGCTGACAAAACTATCTTCAGCCAATTATTATTTTTCGTTAATCCCATACAACGAGCGTTTTGGTTGACTTTAACACTTTTAAATGTAATAATCTTTGCAAAGATAATAAATAATGTAGTAAATTGTTCAAATCTGGGGGGGGCTTAACATAATTTAACTTAATTAACACAAAAAAGTCCTATTTCCGCAACAGGGCCCTTAAAAATCTCATGTAAGAGGATGTTTTACATGCACGAGGTCACACCTAAAGTGGTGGCAATAGCTGATTGACAATGCAAAGGTACTACATTTAACATGCGATGTCAATAGTTTGGAGGAAAAATCGTGTAAAAACATGTTAATAAAATGAAGAGTTATTGTTAATACAAGTTAACAAAATCCATCCTTTTTTACTCCGATATCTCCTTTGCCTCACTCTGATATCTCCCATACCTCATTCCAATATCTGCCGTGGTGTATGGGAGATATTCCTTTACCCCATTAGAGGCTATTCCTTAGGGGTTAAGCAAATATTGTTGTTGTTTTCAACGTGGAAAAATCTCAAATCTCAAATCTCAGTTGTTGAAATGGAAAACGAGACTTGTGTGTATATTTTATGTATATATATTATTATATATATAATATATATATTATATATATAATAAAAATACAAACCACATATCTGCAATTCACACTAAATAACTGAGATTTGAGATTTGAGATTTTTTATCAAATGCAGCCTCATGGGAACACCTATGAGGTCTTATTACACACCCCAAAGCTGATACGGATTCTTACGCAACTGGCTGTTGTAATAACGACGGTCTCCAGTCACTTCTTTCCCGATGAAATCGGGCATTTTTACACTTTCATCAACCGAGGAAAGCTCCACTTCTGCCATCACAAGACCCGCATTCTCACCAAAAAACTCATCGATTTCGAAGGTGTGGTGGTCATATTCCACGAGCCACCTGTTCTTGTCAATGATACCTGGTTCGCAGAGGAACATCAGTTTTTCACCATCCTCCAAGGGTATCTCATACTCAAACTCATCACGGGAGAGTCCTCCATCCATGCTGGGTCCCTTGATGGTGAGGTAGGCACGCTCGTCACGGATACGGACACGCACGGTACGTCCCCGCTCACTGGTGATATACCCTTGCCGGATATGACTATGACTGAATGACTCCTGTTTGTAGGAGTCATTCAGTACCAGGAATTTACGTTCAATCTCCAGTGCCATTACGCCATTGACAAGCTCGTTGTGATGGCATAGATCAGACCCAGTGCGATCAGTCCGCAGATGATCCACATAATCAGTTTCTTACCTTTCATTTCCTGTTTCTTAGCGTATGCCTCACGCTTTGCTGAATTTTTCATGTTCTTAATGTTTTAAATTACTAATTACTCATTATCTGTAACGGGAAATTCCATCAGGTATGCCTTGATGAAATCGTCGATTTTTCCATCCATCACGCCATCGACATCAGAGGTCTGGTAGTTCGTGCGGTGGTCTTTCACCCGACGGTCGTCGAAGACGTACGAGCGGATCTGTGAGCCCCACTCTATCTTCTTCTTACCCGCCTCTATCTTCGCCTGAGCCTCCAGACGTTTTTTCATGGCACGGTCGTAGAGCTGGGAGCGGAGCAACGCCATGGCACGCTCCTTGTTCTTCGGCTGGTCGCGCGTCTCTGTATTCTCAATGAGGATCTCCTCTTCCTCACCCGTGTCCGGGTCGGTATACCAGTAGCGCAGACGGACACCCGACTCCACCTTGTTGACGTTCTGTCCACCGGCACCACTGGAACGGAACGTGTCCCACGACAGTTTTGCGGGGTCGACATATACCTCGATGGTGTCATCGACCAACGGGCTGACGAAGACGGAGGCAAAGGATGTCATACGCTTGCCCTGTGCGTTATAGGGACTGACACGCACCAGACGGTGCACACCATTCTCCGACTTCAGGTAGCCGTACGCATACTCACCACCCTCTATCTGCATGGTGACACTCTTGATACCAGCCTCGTCACCGTCCTGCAGGTTAGAGATGCTCACCTTATAGCCATGAGCCTCTGCCCACCGCTGATACATACGCATGAGCATCTCCGCCCAGTCCTGTGCCTCGGTACCACCGGCACCAGAGTTGATCTTGAGGACACACTCCATCGGGTCCTCCTTCTGGCGGAGCATGTTTCTTAACTCCAGCTTTTCCAGGAGATCAAGTACCACCTGGTAGTCGTGGTCGACTTCCTCTTCCGTCACCATCTCCTCTTTATAGAAGTCGAAGGCGAGCTGTAGCTCGTCGGCGGCATTACGCACTGCGGTATAGTCGTCAATCCATTTCTTGATACCCTTCACCTTCTTCATCTGTGCCTCGGCACGTTTCTGGTCTTCCCAGAAGTCAGGTGCCTGTGTACGAAGCTCTTCCTCCTCGTACTCCATCTTCTTCTCGTCTATCTTCAAGTACTTGTAGAGTGCGTCCGCACGGTCAAGTACATCCTTTAGCTGATCTTGTGTTATCATTCTTTTTAAATGAGAAATGAGAAATGAGGAATGAGAAATGTAAATGAAGAAATGATGAAATGAATCCATGCCCCTTTCATACTCCATTCATGACACATTACCTTACACCATCATTTTTCAAATTCTCTCGGGTTGTTCTTGTTATTATTGTTAATATACTTATAATCTCTTCACTATCTCGTATAATAGAGTCAAATTCTTTTTGAGTCAAGGAGCCATAGGCATATAGTCTTTTCAACCAGAACCGTGTTTCATTGGCTTCCTTCAGTGCTATCGTCATCTTTGTCAGGAAATCAGGTTTCGTCTGTGCGAACTGACCTTCGGAGACATTAGCGCCGATACTCGTACCACTACGAATAATCTGCTTGAGCATATCTTTATCCCCCTGACGTTTCTCAGAAAGGTACCGGTACATCTTGGTTATCCTATCGGCGAAATCCTCAGTCTTGGAAATAATAATATTTTCTTGCGACTTACTCATAGCCTCATTTACATTTCACCATTTCTTCATTTACATTTCTCATTCCTCATTCCACATTTCTCATTTGGAACTAATCGACATACATTTTGTCGATTTGTTCCTTATAGTTCTCATATAGTACCCGACGACGGATCTTGAGGGTATTGGTGAGTTCACCTTTCTCCATGGACAGGTGGTGGGGAAGAAGGACGAAACGCTTGACTTGCTCGTAATGGGCGAGTTGCTGCTGGAGGGTGTCGATACGCTCCTTCATCATCTCGATGATCTGCGGATTACTGCAGAGCTGCTCACGGTCCTCAAACGAGATGTTATGCTCACGGGCATACTCCTCCAAGAGCGGATAGACAGGGATGATGAGGGCAGATACGAACTTACGCTGGTCGGCGATGACTGCGAGTTGGTCGATATATTTGTCGACAAGGAGTTTCGACTCTATCATCTGCGGAGCGATATACTTGCCATTGCTGGTCTTGAAGAGGTCTTTGATACGCTCCTTGAGGAACAGCTCACCATCCTTCATATAACCGGCATCACCGGTCTTGAAATAACCGTCCTCGGTAAACGCTGCCTTCGTGAGGTCCTCGCGGTTATAGTAACCCGGGGTGATTGTCGGACCCTTCAGGAGGATCTCCCCCTCCTCACTGATCTTGATATCTATCCCCTCGATGGGTTGTCCGACGGAACCGACGGTATAGGGCTCACCTAAGTGGTCGCAGGAGACGGTGGCAAGAGACTCTGTCAAGCCATAGCCTACAATCATATTAATACCGATGGAATGGACGAATTCCTCCACATGCGCACTCACTGCCGCACCTGCCGTGGGGAAGAAATGAGCATTCTCCAAGCCCAGTTCCTTACGCACCAGTAAGAAGACGGTGCGGTTGAGCATCTCAAACTCCAGATGGAGTGCCATAGGCGGTTTCTTTCCCAGACTCAGATATTCGATATTATGCTTACGACCGACTTTCAGCGCATGCATGAAGAGCTTACGCTGCACGGTGCTGGAATGGTCGATCTTATCCATCACACCCATATACACCTTCTCCCAGAAACGGGGTACGGAGGACATACAGGTGGGATGCGTCTCCCGCATCGACTGCTGCACCTCCTGCGGATGGGTGTTCACGATCATCGTGGCACCTTTCGTCAAAGAGAGGAGTGCCCATCCACGCTCAAAGATATGGGTATAGGGGAGGAAATTCATCACACGGTCGTGCTCATCGACAGGCACACACTTGTTGTTTGCCTCGAAAGCGGCATGGAACATGGAGTGTGGCAGGATGACGCCCTTGGAGTCGCCCGTCGTACCACTGGTATAGAGGATATTGGCGATATCATCGAAAGAAGCCTCTTTCTGACGCGCTTCCACCTCCGTCTGACGGGGCAGGTTCTCACCCATCTTCAAGAAGTCAGTGAAATAGATGGCATTGGGGTCATGGGAGGAGATACGCACCAGCGGGTCGAAGACGATGATACGCTCCAGGGTCGGACAGAGAGATACCACACGGCGGGCACGGTCGTACTGCTCCTGCTCACCGACGAAGAGGAAACGCACCTTCGCATCATTGATCATAAACTGGATCTGCTGCTCGGAACTGGTGGCATAGAAGGGTATCGTGACAGCACGGACACCCCATGCTCCGAAGTCACACTCCAGATACTGCACGGAGTTCTGCGAGAAGATACCAATGTTCTCCTGTACCTTCACCCCAAGGTTCAACAGGGCGTTGCTGACCTGTTTAACGGTCTGTGACACCTGATTCCATGACAACGACTTCCATTCCTTACCACCGAAATCCTGATAGATTAGCATCTCACGGTCGCCATAATGAGCGGCTAAGTCGTGTATCAACACCGACATGTGACTGTTTATCTGCATAAGCCTATATTATTAATTAGGTGCAAAGATACAACATTTTTATTAAAAAAGAGGAAGGATGAAGTTTTTTCTGTATCTTTGCAGAAGATATGGCATACAAGAAATATACAAACGAAGCGGTGGAGCTGTTGAGCAGACTCATCAGCACACCCTCTGTCAGCAGGGACGAGAAGGTTGCTGCGGACATCCTACAACAGCAAATCAAGGAATGGGGACTGCCCTGCAAGCGTATCGGTAACAATCTGATTGTGGCAAAACGACTCAGTAAGAAGAAACCCACTTTGTTGCTGAACGCACATATCGACACGGTGAAACCCGTGGCGACATGGACCCGTGACCCCTTTACACCGACCATCGAGGATGGCAAGCTCTACGGACTGGGAAGTAACGACTGCGGTGGCGGACTGGTCAGTCTGCTGCAGGCATACCGTATCCTGTCAGAGAAGAAAGGACTGCCGTATAATCTCATTTATGTCGCCTCCTGTGAAGAAGAGGTGAGCGGTCAGAACGGGTTCTCACTGGTGCTCCCGACCTTACCCCCTATCGATGTTGCCATCGTGGGTGAGCCGACGGGGATGCAACCAGCCATCGCAGAGAAAGGACTGATGGTGATTGACGGTATCGCTCACGGGAAGAGCGGTCATGCCGCCCGCAACGAGGGGGTAAATGCCATCTACGAGGTATTGGACGACCTACAGTGGTTGCGTGACTATAAGTTCCGCAAGGTGAGTCCGCTGCTGGGAGAGACGAAGGCGACGGTCACCGTGATACATGCGGGAACCCAGCATAATGTCATCCCCGACAAGGTGGAGTTCGTCATTGACGTGCGCACCAATGAATACTACCAGAACGAGTTTCTCTTCGCTTTCTTACAGAAGCACATGAAGAGTGAGTTAAAGGCTCGTTCCTTCCGACTGCACTCGTCGTCCATCCCCGAAAACCACCCGCTCATCAAGAAATGCAAGAAGATGAGGATGAAGCCCTTCGGTTCTCCTACCCTCTCAGACCAGGCACTGATGCCCTTCCCCTCTTTCAAACTTGGACCAGGGGAGTCAAGTCGCAGTCACTCTGCCGATGAATTCGTCAAAATTGACGAGATTCATCAGGCAATCAACAAGTATGTGAAATTGCTATCTTCCTAGCCACGACTCAGGATTGAGCTTCGCCGTCTCCCTACGCAGCTGGAACTGGAGGATGTCGTCCTGTCCTACCCGTCCTAATGCTTGACGGGTGCTGACCTTTTGTCCGCGGTGCACATTGACAGAGGACAGGTTGCAGTAAACGGAGATATAACTGCCATGGCGAACCATCACTACCATGGTGCCTCCGAAACTGAATACCGCACTGACCTCACCATCAAAGATAGAACGAGCCTGCGCTCCTGACTGTCCCTTGATATTGATACCTTTGTTGTCAAGGGTGACATTATGCAGTCCCTCCACATTATACTGACCGAAATGACTCACTATACGATACGGACCAGTGATCGGCATCGGCAAGCGACCACGGTTACTTTCGAAATTACCACTGAGACGACGGTCCTCTGACGACATCGAATAGTCGAGTGTCTCCGTATGCTTCTTTGCCTCAGCGACCTCCTTGGCGTGCTCACGAGCCTCAGACTCCGCACGGCGCTCTGCGGCAAGACGGGCAGCCTCAGCCTCACGAGCCTGTCGCTCAGCAGCCTCACGTGCCTTCTTATTTCGGGCGGCACGGGCCTCTGCCTTCGCTTTCTCCTCACGTGCCTTTGCCTCTGCGATACGACGGGCATTCTCCTTTGCCGCAGCCTCGGCAGCCGCTTTCTTACGAGCCAACTCAGCAGCACGTTTCCTGGCAGCCTCCGCCTCCGCTTTCCGCTTTGCCTCTGCAGCAGCACGTGCTTTCTGACGAGCCACCTCCTCGGCGATCAAACGGTCGATTTGTGCATTGAGTGCCGCATCCTTCTTCTTCTGCTGTGCGATGACGTTCTGGATCTGTTTCTGCTGCTTCTGCAAGCCAGATACCATGTTCTTCTGCTCTGTCTGCTTACCTTCTAATGAACGACGTTCACTCTCACCCCGTTTCAACAACTGATGCTTGTTGTCACGGGCAGCGAGGAGCTCTACTTGCTTGGCATTGACCTCTGCCTGTTTCACCTTCACGTCCTCACCCTGTGCACGCTGATAAGAGGCATATTCTCTCATAAAACGCATGCGACGGAACATCTGGGTGAAACTACTGGCACTGAAGATGAACATCAGTTTGCTCTGGAGGGACTGGTTACGATGCATATAACGCATCGACTTGACATACTTCTGCTTACAATCCTCCAACTCAGACTTCAAGACACCCAGTTGGGTATTGAGCATCTCTATCTCCACGTCCAACGAGGAGAGGTCTTTGCGGATGGTATCTATCGTACGGCGCTTATGGGCAATCTCCGTATTAAGCATCATCAAGTTCTCCAGACGTTTCTTGACATCAAGCTCATTAGACCGCAGCTTCTGTTCCTGCTCCTTGATCTTTTGCTGGATGATCTGACGCTGGTTCTGCAAACTCTGGACAGAGACTGGCTGCCCTGACGACTTCCTGGCGGTCGTCGTTTTCCTCTTAGTCGCTTTCCTGGTGGTTGATTTCTTGACAACAGTAGTCCTGCCCTTCCCCTTTGCCGTACGACGCTGCTGCGCATACGGACTCAAGGCAAAGAGCAGAAGTATGAGTAGTAAACCTGTCCGCCTCATCTTCTAATTATAGAGCCATAAAGCGACGAAGGATGTCATCAACTGATACCTCGCGATATTTGCCGGAAATCTCTGTACGGGTCTCCCATTCGTCATCATTACCCAGATAGTTGAGGTTCATACCCATCTTGACAGACTTGTCAGGTGTATTGAACAGGATTTTATGCGTATAAGGGAACTGCTTCTTACCAGTGGTACGGAAGTCCTCATAGTCCCAGTTCAACTGGTAATTGCCACGAATCTTATCTTCATACATGATATTCGCCATCTTGATCAGCGCACCGTCCTTGTCGGCAAGCCAGCGATAAGAAAGCTTACCATTCTCCATGGAGATGATGGCATCCTCACCGACCAGGTCTGTCTCATAAGCATTCAGCAACTCATCAGTGACTTTAGACTTGCCAGGCTGGAACAGCTCATTCCAGAACAATGCCTGCAGAGAATAGAAGTTCAGACCGCTGTTGCGCAGGAAGTCCAACTGGTTATAATTAGCCTTGATAAACTGCTTATTGATACGGTCCATAATCAGCACATAATCTTTCGTGAACTCAAGACGACCTGCCTCCACGAAACCAAAAGCCATCAACTGAAGACGAATCACGTCGTCACGTTTCATCTTCAGATTACCAGTCAGTGTCAGCTGCTGATTACCCACCTCGACGGAGAACTTCACCTTAGAAGTAATGAACTTTGCATACTGCGCATTGTCACTTACCTTCTGTAAAAACTGCTGTGCCTTTATCGTTGACGGGGTCACAGTCTTTGTCTCAACAACAGCCTTTTTCTTCGTGCCGCAAGCAACCAAAACTAATGGAAGTGCTAAAGCGGCAATTTTCAAAATACGTGATGGTTTCATTCTTTTATGTATTTTTTAAGTTTTATCTTTCTTGCCAGTATCTGCCGACGGTCTTCTGTCACCTCACCTGGCTTGGGGACAGTCTCTTCAGCCCTCACCAATGCCTGTTGCCAGAATGCCAGGGCTTTCTCCTTCTCATCGGCATAATAGTAGATGTCACCTGCATGTTCCAACAACACCGCCGAGGAGTCAGAGTCACATTGCAAGGTCTGGTCAATATATATCTTTGCCTCAGCGTACCTCCCTTCCTTGAAGAGTATCCACGCATAGGTGTCAAGATAGGTCGCATTCTTAGGTTCTGCCTTGATGGCACGGAAGGACATCTGCTCCGCCTTGTCCAAGTGCACCTCCTTCTCACTGAGGTAATACGCATAGTTATTCAGACAGCCGATATTATCATCCTTCCAGGCAAGACAGGAGTCGTAGGCGGCGAAAGCCTCCTTGTCGAGTCCTTTCTGATGCAAGATATCCCCCATGACAGCATAGAAGTCACTGACTATCTCGACATCACTCTGCTGATTGATCACACTGATGCCGTTCCGGAAGGCGTCAAGAGCCTCGTCAAGTTTATTCTGCTTGTAATACGCAATCCCCTGATAGTAATAAAATGCCATTTCGTCAGGATTATACTGCCGGGCTTCCTTACATAGAGAAATGATGCTGTTCATGTCATCAGCCTGCCAAGCATAGCTTACCAGCTGCAGGCGGGCTGCCGCATGGTCGGGAGCAACCTTCAGGACCTGCTCCAACACAGCACTGATAGAATCGTTAGGCATCTGTTTCAGATTCATATAGGTAGCACAGAGGATGGCAATATCGGCATCCATCTGTGGCTGTTCCAGCATACGATGGAAAAGATGAAGCACACGGGTAGAGTCCCCACCCTCCTGCTCGCTCTGACCAATCTCCTGCCGCATCAGCAAGATCCGGTCCTGTGAAGTGAGATTCTTACTCAGCAGCACCTGCTCGGTCATCGCAGCGGCCTTCTCTGGGTCACCCTCATCTTTCTCATAAGCAAGTAAAGCCATCAAGGCATTACGGTTCTCCGGTTCAACGCGCAGGATATCATGATAAATCTCCAGAGCTTTCTTCTTCTGCCCGTTCACAAAGAGTGTATTGGCATAAAGTCCCCGATAATTCTGGTCGTTAGGATACTGGTCGGCAAGATGTTTCATCTCTGCGACAGCAGCCTTCTTGTCACCCAGTTGCGTATAGAAATTGCTCTTGGCATAAGACAGGCGCTCACTCTTTCCCTCTATAGTCTCTAACTTCGTCAAAGTCTTGATAGCCGCCTCATAATCATGCTGCTCCTCATACAGCTGAATAAGGATTCCCAAGACATCCTCCCTCTCACGGTGCTGGTCGTACAAGCGCTCCAAGACCGCCGCCGCCTTATCGTATTGACGCAGATTGATATAGGTATTGGCAAGATTCTCCTGATAGGTGGCATTCTTCGGCTCTATCGATGCTGCCTTCTCAATACAGGCAAGTGCCTGGTCTTTGAGTTTCAGGGCACCATAATAGTGACTCAGATAGAAATATGCCTCGGATTTCGAAGGATCGATCTCCACACACCGGCGCAACAGGTCAAATGCAGCATCATTGTTTCCTTTGGCGCGCTCACAGATAGCCTCCAAGAAGAAAGCGTCGTAGCGACGACTGGTGCTGACTGACTGCGCAAGGGAAATGAGGAATGAGAAATGTGAAATGAGAAATGCCAGAAGCACTCTTCTCATCCCTACCGGCAGCCACGGACGACCACTCTTTCCTAATGTGAATTTCTCATCTGTCATATCTCATTTAACACCCGTATGTCCATAACCACCCTCGCCACGCTCCGTCTGGTCCAGTTCCTCCACCATGACAAAATCCGCCTGCTCATGTTTAGCAATGACCATCTGAGCGATACGCTCGCCATCATTAATCACGAAATCCTCCTGCGAGAGATTAATCAGAAGGACACCCACTTCACCACGATAGTCCGCATCAATGGTACCTGGAGAGTTCAATACCGTCAACCCGTGTTTAAGAGCAAGTCCGCTACGGGGACGTACTTGCGCCTCATAGCCCTCAGGCAAGGCAATATGCAGTCCCGTTGGTATCAAACGCCTCTCCATAGGATGAAGGACGATGGGCTCCTCAATATTCGCACGAAGATCCATGCCAGCACTCTGTGGTGTCGCATAAGCGGGTAATTGCTGATGCCCTCGGTTAACAACTTTAATTTGAATCATTTCGAAATGTAACTATAATAATAGTGCAAAATTAGTCATTTCTCTCCAAATAGCCATACTTTTTAAGAAAAAAGTGGTTTTATAAATAAAAAAGTTGTATTTTTGCACCATGATGGACTGGAATAAACTCATTTCAAACAAACGGTTAGGACAAGAATTTCGTCATTCGAAACCACATGATGACCGTACTGAATTCAAACGTGACTACGACCGGCTGATCTTCTCTGCCCCCTTCCGCAGACTTCAAAACAAGACCCAGGTGTTTCCTTTGCCTGGCAGCATTTTCGTACATAACAGACTGACCCACTCGCTGGAGGTTGCCAGCGTGGGGATGTCTCTGGGCAATGACGTGGCTCACCGCATCATCAAGGAAAAGCGTCCAGAACTGAAGGACACCATGTTTGAGCAGATCGGACAGATCGTCAGTACGGCATGTCTTGCCCACGACTTGGGTAATCCTCCCTTCGGTCATAGTGGTGAGAAAGCCATCCAGACCTTCTTCACGGAAGGACCCGGCAGTTTTTTGAAAGAGAAAGTCTGTCCTGCTTTTTGGGATGACATCACTCATTTTGAGGGAAATGCCAATGCTTTCCGACTGCTTACCCATCAGTTCAAGGGCAGACGCCCCGGTGGTTTCGTGATGACTTACAGTACGTTGGCAAGCATCGTGAAATATCCCTTCTCATCCTCTGCAGCCAGCAAAAAGGGAAAATTCGGATTCTTCTGCACGGAACAGGATTACTACCAGAGAATTGCCGATGAAATGGGGATTATTCGTCTCTCCAAAGAGGGAGAGCCACTACGTTACGTACGCCACCCTTTAGTCTACTTAGTGGAGGCGGCAGACGATATATGCTATGAGATCATGGACATGGAGGATGCCCATAAACTAAAGATTCTTACTTACGAAGAGACAGAGAGGCTACTGCTCAGTTTCTTCAACGAAGAAGAGAAGAGTCGCATCAAAAAACGCATCCAGGAGGAAGGGGTTCTCGACCCTAACGAGATGGTGGTCTATATGCGCGCTTGTGTAATCGGTAAGTTAGAAAACGAATGTGTCAACACCTTCTTTGAGCATGAGGATGAGATATTGTCAGGAACATTTGAAGGCAGTCTCATCGAGCATATCAGTGAACCCCAAGTCCAGGCTTACCGGCAATGTGCAAACCTGTCTGTTAAACGCATCTACCAAAGTCGCCCTGTCTTGGACGTGGAGCTGTCCGGTTATAAGATCATGGAGACACTGATGGGACAGATGATAGAAGCCGTGACTCATCCCCAACGGTTCTATTCCCAACAACTGATAGGCAGGGTCTCAAGTCAGTATGACATTCATGCGGAAGACCTGGAGACTCGCATCATGGCGGTCATCGACTACATTGCCGGCATGACGGATGTCTATGCACTTGATGTCTATCAAAAGATGAACGGTATCTCTCTGCCTATCGTATAGGCATTAACCCTTTTCCTTGTAAATCACCTTATTGGCACCTGAGGTGATTTCCAACTCATCACGATGTTCCAATATGAAGGTATCTATATGCCGTTTACGTTTTTCCTCGAAAATCTCATCAATAGCAATCAGGATACCCGTCTCCTCCACATCACCAAAACCGTAATTAATGGCTGTACCGAAAAGTTTCATGGTCGGAGAGAGACCCATATAGGCATTCACCAATGGAGGTATATTATACCCTAACTTACGGATCTCCCGATTCAAAATACGATAGTCCTCTTTAAAGGAGTTCATACAGAAAAGTTCCTCCAATTCCGCTTCATCAGTCTCAATTTTAAGCGGTTTCATCGGGATAATCAACTTTTCCTTGTCATCAAAATATTTCTTTAAGAAATAGAGAATCATATCACGGCCTTTACGGATATAGGAAGGATACATCGTCATCTTACCGAAGTAATAGCGTACATTCGGCCGGATGACGGTGATGGCACCTAATCCGTCCCAGAGGTTATCCAGGGCAAACAAGCTCTTGGCACCCATGCGGGATGACTGATATGGCAAGGACACAAAAGAGCGCCCCAGCTCTGCGGTGTAGGGTGCGTATTCCTTGACGAACTTCTCAGAGAAATGGAACATGTGACTCGTGGCAAGAATAGGCTGCCCTTTGGCATCATAATCCCAATCCGTTCCCAACAGATAGCGATAGCCACCGATAATCTCCTCTGCCTCAGGATTCCAAACAATAAGCTGTTTGTAACAATTGTCACACAAGTCAAACTCATCCAGGTCCAGCTCTTTCCCAGTACCGCCACCAGCCTCACGGAACACAATCTCACGTAAACGCCCGATCTCCCTTAATACGTTAGGGGCATTATGCGCTGTTACGACATAAATCTGGTTATTGCTCTTGTTCGTCAGACGCAACTGCTTGTCGGGTGTCAGTTCTTTCTTGAGCAGTTCTTTGTCTATCGGCTGGATGATTTGCTGTTCCATTTTTATTGTTGGTTGTTTTATAGTTTGTAGACTTGATCTTGTACAAATTTCGCCCATTCCAACGGAGTTTTGCTCTTGTCAAAAGTCTGCCAGGGGATGGGCTTTCCTATCTTGACCTCAAAAGACTTTCCGACATTCTTATACATCTCGTCAACCAAGAATAACATGGCGAGATTGAAAGGCAAGAACCTGTCGGAGAAGTTTGCCAAGCGATAGAAGAAATTGGAGTTGCGGCCACTGAAATGGATGGGCACCACGTCACGCTGGTACTCTACACTCTTGACGACAAACGTTTTCGACCATGGGATGTCGCGTATCGTACCGTCACTCTGTTTACGGGAGCAGATACCTGCCGGATACATGAGCATGTGGTTGTCGCTCTCGAAACCCGCCTTGACCATCGCAGGGAAATTGCGACTTTGCTTGCCGGTCTTGTTGATAGGAATACATAACGGAGCAAGTCCTGGCAGGTTCATTAGCAGGTCGTTGACGAGATAACGGAAACGGCTGTCGTAGTGTCTGCCGATGATAGCACCCAAGGCGACACCGTCCTCCCCACCCAACGGGTGGTTCGACACAAAGGTATATAGCCTTCCGTCGTTCTTGTCAGGCAGGTTCTCCATCCCCTCTATCTTGAGGGTCATCTGAAGATACTCCACACAAGCCTCGAGCCATTCCGTACCCTTTTTATCACGACTCTCCCACAGAAAAGCATTCACCTCGTCCTGATGGGCAATGCGTTTCAGCCAAGAGACAAGAAAGCCTGGGACCCATTTCGCCTTGGTCCCCAACTTACCCTTCAGAATCTGGTCGATGTCGATAGTTTTCTGTGCGATTGTCTCCATTTCTCTCAATAAATGTACTAACAACGTGCAAAAGTAACAAATAAGTTTGAGAAAAAATGCACTGATAGGTTAAAAATGTGCAAAAATGTCCTAATTTTATTTCAACACCTCCCATACCCTGTTCCCAATATCCCCTTTCCAGCATCCCAATATCTGGGACAACCGCTCCCAGATATTGGAACAACCATTCCCAGATATCGGGAACACTCATGCCAGGCATCGGGATAAAACACAGCACTTTTCCCGCTTCCGAAAAGGGAAGATTTCGCTCCGTATCGAGAAATACTCCCCACCTTTTTCGAATTTAACAAATCACTATATATCAAACAGATACAAAGATTTAACAAAATTTTAGAGAATATTCACTAAAATATTGTGGGGAATTGTGGGGGATTGTGGAGGAAATTGTTTAATTTTGCATCCGATATCTAAATATAAGAAGTACGCATGCGATTTTTAGGTAATATTGAAGCAAAGATTGACGCCAAGGGGCGTGCTTTCCTGCCAGCCACATTCCGCAAGATGCTGCAGGCTGCCGGAGAGGACGGTCTTGTGCTTCGCAAAGACGTATTCCAATCATGCCTGGTACTCTACCCGGAATCCGTATGGAACGAGCAGATGGACACCATGCGCCAACGACTGAACAGATGGAACAAGCAGCAACAGCAAGTGTTCCGTCAGTTCGTCAGCGAGGTGGAGCTGATCACCCTCGACGGCAACGGTCGTTTCCTGATTCCCAAGCGGTATCAGCGAATGGCTGCTATCGAGCAGGACATCAAGTTCGTCGGCATGGGAGACACGATTGAGATATGGGGACTTCAGAAAGCTGAAGAGCAGCAGATGTCACCCGAAGACTTCAGCAATGCGTTAGAAGAGCTGATGGCAGTGACAGAATAGTAAAAAAACAGACAAATGGTCAAGACGGCAGAGACATATCACGTACCAGTGCTCCTCCAAGAGAGCATCGACGGACTTAACATCAAGTCCGACGGCATCTACGTGGATGTCACCTTTGGTGGCGGCGGTCATAGCCGCGAGATTCTCTCCCGTCTCGGCAGGAACGGTCATCTTTACAGTTTCGACCAAGATGCCGACGCAGAGAAGAACATCATCGACGACGACCGTTTCACCTTCGTACGCAGCAATTTCAGATACCTCCGCAACTGGATGCGCTATTATGAAGTGGAGGCGATTGACGGTCTGCTTGCCGACCTTGGAGTCTCCTCCCACCATTTCGACGATGAGACGAGAGGTTTCTCATTTCGTTTCGACGCGCCCCTTGACATGCGGATGAACAAACGGGCAGGCAGGACAGCCGCAGACATTGTTAATGAATATGATGAGGCAAAGTTAGCCGACGTGTTCTACCTTTATGGGGAAATGAAGAACTCCCGTCGTATCGCCAATGCCATCGCAACATACAGGCAACAGAGAAAAATCGAGACAACTGCCGACTTGATGGCAGCGACCGAGAAGCTGATGCGCACAGAGAAAGAGAAGAAAGACCTCGCACGGCTATTCCAGGCACTGCGTATCGAGGTCAACCATGAGATGGATGCCTTACGGGACATGCTCAGCAGTGCCAGCCAACTGCTCAAGACCGGTGGCCGCCTGAGCGTCATCACATACCACTCTCTGGAAGACCGCATCGTGAAAAATGTGATGAAGGCAGGTAATGCCGAGGGGAAGATAGAACAAGACTTCTTCGGACGCACCAGCAGTCCGTTCCGTCTCGTCAACAACAAGGTCATCACCCCCAACGACGACGAGTTACTAACAAACCCAAGAAGCAGGAGCGCCAAACTCCGCATCGCAGAAAAGATATAGACATATGAAAGAAGTGGAAGAACAGGAACTCAGCAGTGCCGAGGATGTCGTTGAGATAGATGAGGAAATTCTCCAACAAAAAGACGACAGCGAGAAGGTGTTGCAGGAAACGATCAAGAAAATCAAGGAGACTGCCAGCGAGGAAGACCCACGACCCTCCCAGCAGGTCAATCTCCGTTCTATTCTTGGTGGTGACATCCTGACTGCTGAGATGGTCCGTTCACAGATATGGCTGTTTGTACTGATCGTTGCTTTCACCATCGTCTATGTGGCTTTCCGCTACCAGTGTCAGCAGGACATGCAAACTATCGACCGCCTGGAGACACAGTTGAAGGATGCCAAGAACAAGGCGCTGGCTGCCTCGAGCACCCTTACAGAGAAATGTCGCGAGAGCCATGTGCTCGATATCTTGAAACAAAACAAGGACTCGCTGCTGCATATCGCCGACCAGCCTCCTTATATTATACAAATACCAGAATAAGAGAACGTCATGAGTAAGTTCGACAATGATAAAGTAATGCCAAGATATATGGCTATCGCTGTAGTATTGACTATAGTGGGACTTGCCGTCATTGGCAAAGCCTTCTATATCATGACGGCGAAGAAACAATACTGGACGGATGTGGCAGACCGTCTGAAGCGGGATAGTGTGAGTGTGAAACCTAAACGTGGTAACATCCTCAGCTGCGACGGGCAGTTGATGGCAAGTTCTATTCCGGAATACAAGATCTTTATGGACTTCAAGGCAGGAGGTGAGGAGAAAGACTCTATCTGGCAAGAAAAAGTGGACTCCATCTGTATGGGACTGCACGAGATTTTTCCACAGAAAACTGCCGAGGAATTTAAGAAGCACTTAGAGGAGGGACACCAGAAGATGTCGCAACACTGGCCTATCTGGCCCCGCCGCATCGACTATAACACATATACGGAGGTCAAGCAATTACCACTTTTCAAGTTACCTAAGTACAAAAGCGGATTCCACGAGGAAGAGTTCAATGCCCGTCGTCGTCCCTTCGGCTCATTGGGTGAGCGCACTATCGGCTCAATGTATGGTGCGAAGGATAGTGCCCGCTTAGGACTCGAACTCGCTTTCGACACCATTCTGCGCGGAACACCGGGTCTTACCAACCGCCGTAAGATTCTCAACAAATATATGAATATCCCTATCATCTTGCCTACCGATGGTTGCGACATCGTGACCACCATAGATGTCAATATGCAAGATTTGGCAGAACGAGCAGTCATCGAGGAGTTGAAACTCATAGGCGGTGACCTCGGCGTTGCCATCCTGATGGAGGTGGAGACGGGTGACATCAAGGCGATCGTCAATATGACGCTATGTCCTGACGGGGAGTATCGAGAGGTGAAGAACAATGCTGTCGCCGACCTCCGCGAACCCGGTTCTGTGTTCAAGACCGCCTCTATGCTGGTTGCCCTTGACGATGGAGTGGTCGACACCACATACCGAGTGGAAACAGGATGTGGTATCTGGAATATGCATGGAAGAGACATGAAGGACCACAACTGGCGGCGTGGCGGATATGGCAACATCTCCTTACCCCGCATTCTGGAAGTCAGCTCCAATATCGGTGTGAGTCGCATCATTGATGAGAAATATGGCAGTAAGCCAGAGAAATTCATTGAAGGTATCTATCGAACAGGGTTAGCCGCAGACCTCAAGCTTCCCATCAAAGGCTATGCCCGTCCCCATATCCGTATGCCGGAGAAAGATAAATATGGACATTGGACGAACTGGAGCAAAACGGCTCTCCCATGGATGTCTATCGGCTATGAAACGCAAATTCCACCGATTTCAACGGTAACTTTCTATAATGCCATTGCCAACGACGGTGTCATGATGAGACCACGCTTCGTCAAGAGTGTAATGAAAGATGGAAAAGTAGTGGCAGAATTTCCTCCTGAGAAAGTCATGGAACGTAGGATAGCCAAGCCACAGACCGTGAAGACGATGCAGACCATCTTGGAGCATGTCGTCAGTCAAGGTCTGGGGAAAAAAGCTGGTTCACGTATGTTCAAGGTGGCAGGAAAGACAGGTACCGCACAGATTGCCGAAGGTGGTGGATACAAGACGGGAGTCGTCAAATACTGGTTGTCATTCGCAGGCTATTTCCCTGCAGACAATCCTCGTTACTCATGTATCGTTTGTTTGAAGAAATCTGGTCTGCCTGCTTCTGGCGGTGGTATGAGCGGTGTCGTTTTCCACCATATCGCAGAAGGAGTCATGGCACGCGACTTGAAGCTAAGGGTGGAAAACGCACACGACACCACCTCGATAGTCATCCCCGATGTCAAGAACGGTAATATCTCGGATGCCAATTATGTGCTGAACTATTTAGGCATCAAGACCAACAAGGAATGGGATGGCTCCTATATAAACGGCAACCCCATTTGGGGCAGAGCTGAGCGTCAGTCAAGCCAGGTCGCCCTCCATCAAGTAAAAGTTAACAAAAATGTCACACCTGATGTGACAGGTATGGGAGCTAAAGATGCTGTATATCTCCTGGAGAGTCTGGGACTGAAGGTCAAACTACATGGCAGAGGAAAGGTCAAGAGCCAAAGTTACACGGCAGGAAAGTCCATTATCCAGGGCAGTGAGTGTATTTTGAATTTGGAATAATCATATAAATATAAGGTAATATGAGATTAAGTGAGCTACTTAAATACGTCAAACCACTTTGCATCATCGGTGATGAGCAAATCGACATCACAGGTGTCAATATCGATTCTCGAAAGATAGAGAAGGGACACTTGTTTGTTGCCATGAAAGGTACTCAGACGGATGGGCATAAGTTTATCCCCAAAGCATTAGAGCTTGGTGCTTCCGCTATTTTATGCGAGGATCTTCCTGAAGAGAAAAACGAGGGAACAACCTACATACAGGTTTCTTCCACGGAGAGTGCTGTGGGACCAGTGGCCACCGTATTCTTCGGAGAACCTTCCCAAAGGCTGAAACTGGTGGGGGTCACAGGTACCAATGGAAAAACGACTATTGCCACCTTATTATATAATATGTTCCGTAAGTTCGGTCATAAATGCGGACTTCTCTCGACGGTCTGCAACTATATTGAGGAGGAAGCAATCCCAGCCGACCATACCACACCCGATCCTATTGAACTGAACAGGTTGTTAAGTAAGATGGTGGACGCAGGATGTGAGTATGCCTTCATGGAATGCTCCAGTCATGCCATTGCCCAACAGCGCATCGGTGGTCTGAAGTTTGCAGGAGGTTTATTCACCAACCTGACCCGTGATCACTTGGATTACCATAAAACTTTCGAGAATTATCGAGATGCCAAGAAAGCCTTTTTTGACAGTCTTCCCAAGGACGCTTTCGCTATTACCAATGCCGACGACAAGAACGGCAGCGTGATGGTACAGAACTGCAAGGCAAAGGTCAAGACCTACTCCACTCGCTCGATGGCAGATTTCCGTGCCCGTATCATCGAATGCCATTTCGAGGGTATGTACTTGGAAATTGACGGCAGGGAAGTCGGAGTACAATTCATTGGAAAGTTCAATGTCAGCAATCTGCTGGCAGTCTATGGTGCTGCCGTCATGCTCGGCAAAAAGCCAGAAGACATCCTGTTGATATTAAGTACCCTCAAGAGTGTGGCAGGGCGCTTGGAACCTATCCGTTCCAAGGACGGAGTCACAGCCATTGTCGACTATGCCCACACCCCCGATGCTTTAGAGAATGTCCTGAACGCCATCCATGAGGTACTGGACGGCAAGGGTGGACAGGTCATCACCGTCTGTGGTGCCGGTGGCAACAGAGACAAGGGTAAGCGCCCATTGATGGCACAGGAGGCCGCCAAGCAAAGTGACCGCGTCATTATCACCAGTGACAACCCCCGTTTTGAGGAACCACAGGACATCATCAACGACATGCTGGCTGGTCTTAATGCCCAACAGCTGAAGAAGACCATCAGTATCACAGACCGTAAGGAAGCCATCCGTACCGCATGCATGATGGCACAGAAAGGGGATGTCATCCTCATTGCAGGAAAAGGGCATGAGGACTACCAGGAAATCAAGGGAGTCAAACATCATTTTGACGACCGGGAAGTTGTGCGTGAAATCTTTGAAATCAATTAACGCCTATGTTATACTATCTGTTTAGATTCTTAGAGCAGTACAATATACCAGGTGCACATATCTGGTCGTACATCTCTTTCCGCGCCTTGCTGGCACTGATACTATCCCTGATTATCTCAGCATGGTTTGGAGAGCGGTTCATCAAGTGGATGAAACGTCGAAATATCTCCGAGACGGCACGTGACGTGAGTATCGACCCCTTTGGCGTAGAGAAGAAGGGGGTTCCCACGATGGGCGGTATCATCATCATTGTCTCTATCCTCGTCCCCGTCCTTTTACTGGGTCGCATGCGTAACATCTATCTGTTATTGATGATTATCACGACAGTATGGTTGGGATTCCTTGGTTTCATGGATGACTATATCAAGATTTTCCGAAAGAACAAAGACGGACTAAAGGGGAAATACAAGATTATCGGACAAGTATCCATCGGATTCATTGTAGGACTGACCTTATGGCTGAGCCCTGATGCTGTTGTCCGTGAGAATATCTCCGTTCCACAGAAGAACCAACAGGAGGTGGTTGTCAAGCACAAGACCGAGAATGTAAAATCTCTCCAGACAACCATCCCGTTCATCAAGAACCATAATCTGAATTATTCAGATATCATGTCATTCTGTGGAGAATACAAAGTAGCCGCAGGATGGATTCTCTTTGTGCTGATGACGATATTCGTTGTCACAGCTGTCAGCAATGGAGCCAACCTGAACGATGGTATGGACGGTATGTGTGCAGGAAACTCTGCCATCATTGGAGTGGGATTACTTATTTTCTCCTATGTCAGCAGTCATATTGTCTATGCAGCCTACTTCGACATTATGTATATCCCCGGCTCACAGGAGTTGGTAGTGTTCCTCAGTGCCTTCATCGGAGCCATGATAGGTTTTCTATGGTATAACGCCTACCCTGCTCAGGTATTCATGGGAGATACGGGTTCACTAACCATTGGCGGAATCATCGGAGTATGTGCCGTCATCGTACATAAAGAGCTCTTACTCCCCATCCTTTGCGGCATTTTCTTCATAGAGAGCCTGAGTGTGATTATCCAGACCCAATGGTTTAAGATACAGAAGCGAAAAGGAAAGCGCGTAAGAGTGTTCCGCGCCACTCCTATCCATGACACCTTCCGTCGTTTGGACTCACAACTGGACCAGACCAGTACGTATATCCTCAAAGGATGGCCTCACCGACCTTTCCATGAGTCGAAAATCACCATCCGTTTCTGGATAGCGACCATTATATTAGTAGCAATAACCATTATAACACTGAAAGTAAGATGAGTAGAATCGTCATATTAGGAGCAGGAGAGAGCGGAGCCGGTGCTGCCGTTCTCGCCAAGAAAGAAGGTTTCGACGTGTTTGTCAGTGACATGTCAGCAATCAACGAGAAATATAAGAAACTGTTGGACTCCCACCATATCGAATGGGAGGAGGGTCAGCATACGGAAGAAAAGATTCTCAATGCGGACGAGATTATCAAGAGCCCCGGTATTCCTGATAAGGCACCCATGATTGTGAAAATCAAGGAGAAGGGTATCCATATCATCAGTGAGATAGAGTTTGCCGGACGCTACACGAACTCGAAGATGGTATGTATCACCGGTTCCAACGGCAAGACGACGACGACGAGTCTGATTTACCATATCTTCAAGGAGGCAGGTTATGACGCTGGGCTCGCCGGCAACATTGGAAACTCCCTGGCACTGCAGGTTGCTGAGGATCCGCACGAATACTATATCATCGAACTCAGTTCCTTCCAGCTGGACAACATGTACGACTTCCGTGCGAATATCGCTATCCTGCTGAATATCACACCCGACCACCTCGACCGCTATGATTTCTGCATGCAGAATTATGTGGATGCGAAGATGCGTATCATCCAGAACCAGACTCCCAATGACGCTTTCATCTATTGGAATGATGACCCGATTATCAAGAAGGAGTTGGAGAAATACCATATCCAAGCCATCCAGTATCCTTTCTCTGAGCTCAAGGAGAAAGGCAGTATCGGTTATATCGAGGAGGGTCAGTACAAGATCGAGAAGCCTGAACCTTTCAATATGGAGCAGGAGTCGCTCAGTCTGACGGGTAAGCACAACATCTATAACTCCCTCGCTGCCGGTATTGCCACTAATATCGCTGGTATCAAGAAGGAGGTCATCCGCAAGTCACTCAGCGATTTCCCCGGTGTGGAGCATCGCCTGGAGAAAGTCTGCACAGTCCGTGGAGTACAATATATCAACGACTCCAAGGCGACGAATGTGGATGCCTGCTGGTATGCGTTGGAGTCGATGAAGACCAAGACCATCCTCATCATCGGTGGCAAGGACAAGGGCAACGACTACGAGCCCATCAAACCGCTCGTCAAGGAGAAATGTGCAGGACTGGTCTATCTGGGTGCCGACAACCAGAAGTTGCACGATAATTTCGACAACATGGGTATCCCTGTTCGAGACACCCACTCGATGAAAGAGTGTATAGAGGCATGTTACGAGCTTGCCGAACCCGGAATGACTGTACTGCTGAGTCCCTGCTGTGCCTCTTTCGACCTCTTCAAGAACATGGAAGACCGTGGTGAGCAGTTCAAAGAATTAGCAAGAAATCTATAAATATGAACAAAAAGATAGGCAATATTTTCAAGGGTGACAAAGTCATCTGGATGGTGTTCTTCTTTCTCTGTATGATCAGCATCGTAGAGGTTTTCTCTGCCTCCAGCAACCTGACATACAAGAGTCAAAACTACATCGGACCGATTATCTACCACACAGGCACCATCATTTTCGGTGTCCTGGTGGCTGTCATCACCTTGAACATCCCTTGTCGGTTCTTTAAGTTGATGACCCCTTTCCTCCTACTGGTCACTGCCTTCACCTTGTTATGGGTATTGATCGGCGGACAGACGATTAACGGGGCTAACCGTGTCATCTCCCTGTTAGGTTTTACCTTCCAGCCCTCAGAGATTGCCAAAGGTACCATCGTCTTGGCGACAGCCCAGATTCTCAGTGCTATGCAACGAGAGAATGGAGCTGACAAGAAGGCGTTTAAGTGGATTTTGTGGATCACCATTCCTACGTGTTTCCTCATCGGACTGGAGAATCTCTCGACGGCAGCGTTGCTGTTTGCGGTGGTCATCCTGATGATGTTCATAGGACTGGTACCTTTAAGACAACTCGGCAAACTGGTCGGTATATTGGTATTTCTCGTTGTCATCGGTATCTCCATGGTGATGCTGGTGGGTCATGATACCACAGGAGAGGAGGTCGCCAAGACAGAGCAAACAGACCAGCAGCCTAAGAAAAAGAACAAACTGGAGAAACTCCTCCACCGCGCAGACACATGGAAGGGCCGTATCCTTAAATTCGGAAAGGATGATGTAACACCTCAAGAGTACGACCTCGACAAGGACGCACAGGTGGCTCACGCCAATATCGCTATTGTCTCCAGTAATATCATCGGGAAGGGACCCGGTAAGTCAGTGGAGCGTGACTTCCTGTCACAGGCTTTCTCCGACTTCATCTACGCCATTGTCATTGAGGAGCTGGGTATCTTGGGAGCGGCCTTTGTGGTATTCCTGTATATCATCCTGCTCTATCGTGCGGCACGTATCGCAAGCCGTTGTGAGAATAACTTCCCTGCCTTCCTCGTCATGGGACTAGCACTGCTGCTGGTCATACAGGCAGCCTTCAACATGATGGTAGCGGTAGGACTGGCTCCCGTCACGGGACAACCTTTGCCGTTGATTTCCAAGGGTGGCACGTCGACGATCATCAATTGTGCCTATGTCGGCACCATTTTGAGTATCAGTCGCTCAGCGAAAATGAAGAAAGGACCCGTTGGAACAAAAAATATCGGGTAACATTCGCTAATAAGAAATTAAATTCGTAACTTTGCAAGTTAATATATATTATATATAATAAGGTATATGAACAAAGAATTAAGGGTAATCATCAGCGGTGGCGGCACAGGCGGGCACATCTTCCCTGCCGTATCCATCGCCAATGCCATTAAAGTATTACGCCCTGACGTCAAAATCCTGTTTGTAGGTGCGTTAGGTCGGATGGAGATGCAACGGGTACCTGCTGCCGGTTACGAGATAAAGGGACTGCCGATCTGTGGCTTCGACCGTAAGAATCTCCTGAAGAACGTCATTGTACTCTTCAAGATATGGAAGAGTCAGCAGATGGCGAAGAAAATCATCAAGGACTTCCAGCCTCAGGTCGCTGTGGGTGTGGGTGGCTATGCCAGTGGTCCCACGCTCAACAAAGCGGCATCGATGGGTATTCCTTGTCTGATTCAGGAGCAGAACTCCTATGCGGGAGTCACCAATAAGTTGCTGGCAAAGAAAGCTGAGAAGATCTGTGTCGCTTATGACGGCATGGAGCGTTTCTTCCCTGCTGACAAGATTATCAAGACGGGCAATCCTGTCCGCCAATCGCTACTGGAAACGACGGTATCACATGAGGATGCTGTTACCTCCTTCGGTCTCGACCCTCGTAAGAAGACCATCCTTTTGGTGGGTGGCAGCTTAGGTGCGAGAACCGTCAATGAGAGTGTCATCAACCACCTCGACATCGTGCGCAAAAGCGGGGTTCAGTTTATATGGCAGACAGGTAAGTACTGCCATGCGCAGATCATGGAGTATTTCAGGAAGAAGGAGGAAAAGCCCGACAACCTCTTCGTCACCGACTTTATCAGCGACATGGGGGTTGCCTACAAGGCTGCCGACTTGGTCATCAGCCGTGCTGGTGCAAGCAGCATCTCCGAGTTCTGTCTGATTGGCAAACCCGTCATCCTCGTGCCGAGTCCTAATGTGGCAGAGGACCACCAGACGAAGAATGCCATGGCATTAGTGAATGTCGGAGCTGCCCTGTATGTGAAGGACAGTGAGGCACCCGACCAGTTGTTGGCATTGGCTGTCAAGACGGTCAACGACCCCACGAAATTAGAGTCATTAAAAGAGAATATCCTCAAACTGGCACTGCCTGACTCAGCAGAAATCATCGCCAAGGAGGTCATCAGATTAGCAGAAAATGGAGATTAAAGATATTAATGCCGTCTATTTCGTTGGTGCCGGTGGCATCGGAATGAGTGCCATCGCCCGCTATTTCATCCATCGCGGACTCGTCGTCGCCGGTTATGACAAGACCCCCAGCGACCTCACCCGACAGTTGGAGAAAGAGGGTATGCAGATACATTATGAGGAGTGTGTCGATGCCATTCCAGAGGCATGCAGACAACCAGCCTCTTGTCTGGTAATCTACACGCCAGCCATCCCTGCAGAGCACCAGGAGCTGCAGTATTTCCGCACGCACGGTTTCGAGATTCAGAAACGGGCACAAGTGCTGGGCACCCTGACCCGCGAACACAAGGGTCTCTGCGTCGCTGGTACACATGGGAAGACGACGACCTCTACGATGTGCGCACATATCATGCACCAGAGTCATCTCGACTGCAACGCCTTCCTCGGGGGTATCTCGAAGAACTATGGTACGAACTACATCCTCTCGTCTTCCGACTATGTGGTGATTGAGGCGGACGAGTTCGACCGCTCGTTCCACTGGCTGCGACCTTGGATGACAGTCATCACGGCAACAGACCCTGACCATCTGGATATCTATGGCACGAAGGAGGCTTATCTGGAGAGTTTCCGTCATTATACGGAGCTCATCCAACCGGGTGGTGCACTGATCATCCATCGTGACCTGGAGATGAAGGAGCACCTGCAGGAGGGTGTCCGCCGTTATGACTATGCGCTCCATGAGGGCGACTTCCATGCGGAGAATATCCGTATCGAGGACGGGGAGATATCATTCGACTTCATCTCACCTTTCGAGTGTGTGAAAGGTATAGAACTGGGACAACCGGTGCCCATCAACATAGAGAATGGTGTTGCTGCCATGGCAATGGCTCAGCTTGCCGGCTGTACGGCAGACGAGTTGCGTGAGGGCATGAGGACCTTCGGAGGAGTTGACCGCCGCTTCGACTTCAAGGTGAAGAATGACAAGATAGTGTTCCTCAGCGACTATGCGCACCATCCCATGGAGATCTACCAGAGTGCGAAGAGTATCCGTGAGCTGTATCGCAACCGTCAGATCACGGCTATTTTCCAACCGCACCTGTACACGCGCACACGTGACTTCTACAAGGAGTTCGCGGAGGCACTGAGTCAGCTCGACGAGGTGATCCTCACCGAGATCTACCCTGCCCGTGAGCAACCTATAGAAGGAGTGACCTCCAAACTGATCTATGACAACCTGCGCCCTGGTGTCAAGAAACAGATCATCCGCAAGGATGATGTCCTCGACTTCGTGAAGGGTCGTGACTTCGACGTACTCATCGTACTGGGAGCTGGCGACCTCGACAATCAGGTGCCGCAGATTGCGAAAATTTTAGAGTGCAGATAATTCTAATAAGAGATATATGACCGTCAACTGGAAGAAATCCATCTTCATCGTGATAGACACCGCCCTTGCTGTCTATCTGCTTCTTGCCGTCACAGCCCTCAACAAGCCTGACGACCAGAGGTCGGTGTGCACACAGGTGGACATCCACATCGAGGACGGTCATGTTGACGGGTTCCTTGGGGACCTGGAGATCAAGGAGCAGCTCCAACGGGCTAAGATTTATCCGCAGGGGCAGCCGATGAAACAGATCAACGTGCGTAAGATAGAGGAGACCATCCGTAAGAACCCCTTCGTCGAGAAAGCGGAGTGTTTTAAGACACAAGGGGGACATGTGAAGGTCAACCTCACCCAGCGCCTGCCCGTCGTACGGGTGAAGGCAGACAATGGTGACGACTACTACGTGGATGTCCACGGGGAGATCATGCCAAACACCCGCTATACCAGCGACCTGGTGATTGCCACAGGACACATCAGCCGTGCCTTTGCCCAGAAGAAACTGGCTTTCCTGGGTAATTTCGTCACCACCAATCCGTTCTGGCACTCACAAGTGGAGCAGTTCCATGTCCTCGCCGACGGTACGGTGGAGATGGTGCCTCGCATCGGCGACCACATCGTCTATCTGGGCAGTATCTCCAATATCCCGCAGAAGTTCGACCGTCTTGAGAAGTTCTACCGCTATGGACTGAGCGTGGCGGGATGGAACAAATACTCCTATATCAATATGGAGTTCGACAATCAGATTATCTGTAAGAAAAGAAGAAAATAAGAAATAAATAAAGTCACAAGATGCCAAAAGAATTTATCGTTGCTATCGAACTGGGGTCATCCAAGATGACAGGTATCGCAGGTAAGAAGAACCTTGACGGCAGTATCCAGGTACTCGCCGTGGTCAAAGAGGAGTCATCCTCCTTCATCCGTAAGGGATATGTGTACAACATCGACAAGACCGCCCAGTGTCTGGCGACTATCGTCAGCAAACTGGAAAAACAGCTCAAGACAACTATCACACAGGTGTATGTCGGAGTCGGTGGTCAGTCAATCCGCTCTGTCCGCAATGTCATTTCCAAGGAACTGCCTGCCGATACGGTGGTGACTCAGAATATGGTCATTGAACTGATGGATTCCAACCGCAATATGAAATACCCTGACCAGGAGATTCTCGACGCTGCCGTTCAGGAGTATAAGGTGGACTCCCAGTACCAGCTGGACCCCGTGGGTATCCAGTGTAACCACATCGAGGGTAACTTCCTCAATATCCTGCAGCGCAAGGCATTCTACAAGAACCTCAACATGTGTTTCGAGGCGGCAAGTATCAATGTGGCAGAGATGTATCTCGCACCACTGGCACTCGCCGACAGCGTACTCACGGAGACGGAGAAACGGTCGGGCTGTGCGCTGATAGACATCGGTGCCGACACGACGACGGTCAGTGTGTTCTCCAAGAACGTGCTGCGCCACCTCGCCGTCATCCCTCTGGGTGGTAATAACATCACCAAGGATATCGCCTCCCTGCAGATGGAGGAGCGTGACGCTGAGAAGATGAAGCTCAAGTATGCGACAGCATATACGGACAATAACGATATTGACAACAACCTGAAATATCCCATCGACCAAGACCGTCAGGTGGACAGCCGTAAGTTCATTGAGATCGTCGAGGGTCGTCTGGAGGAAATCATCACCAACGCATGGTGCCAGGTCCCCGAGGAGCTCTGCGACAAACTGCTGGGCGGTATCATCCTCACGGGTGGTGCCTCGAACATGAAACTTATCGAGAAGGCGTTCGCCAACTACACGCATGTCGACAAGATACGCATCGCCAAGTTTGTCACACAGACCATTGTGTCGAACCTGCCGGAGATCACCGCAAAGGACGGACGGATGAATACCGTTCTGGGACTCCTTGCCAAGGGTGACATCAACTGTGCGGGACAGGAGATAGACCCGAACCGTGGGCTCTTCGACGAGACGAGACAGCAGACCATAGAGAACCCCATCGACCAGCGCCGTGCTCGGCAGGCTGTCGAGACACCTGCCGGTGTCGTACGCACCCGTGAGGAGGTGCAGCGTGCCGAGGAGGAGGCTCGTCAGAAGAAGGAGGATGAGGAGCGTGCCGCACGTGAGAAGGCAGAGGAGGAGGCTCGTCTGGAGGCTGAGCGCCGCAAGGAGAACAGTGCGTTCACGAAGATGGGACGCTGGCTGAAGAAGTTCGGACAAGAGATCATCAAGGAAGAAGATTAACAAAAAAAGAAGAATATGGATAATTTACTGGATTTCGGTGTACCCGAAAAGGAGAGCAGCATCATCAAGGTGATTGGTGTTGGTGGTGGCGGTGGCAATGCCGTCAACCACATGTATCGTGAGGGAATCCACGATGTGACCTTCGTGCTCTGTAATACCGATAACCAAGCACTGAACGACTCCCCCGTCCCTGTTCATCTGCAACTGGGTAAGGAAGGACTGGGTGCTGGCAACAAGCCCGAGCGTGCCCGTGCTGCTGCCGAGGAGAGTCTCGAAGATATCAAGGCGATGCTGAGTGACGGCACGCGCATGGCATTCATCACGGCAGGTATGGGTGGTGGTACCGGTACTGGTGCCGCTCCTGTGATTGCCCGTGTCTCCAAGGAACTGGGCATTCTGACGGTGGGTATCGTCACGATTCCCTTCCGTTTCGAGGGTGACCGTAAGATAGACCAGGCACTGGACGGTGTCGAGGAGATGTCGAAGCATGTCGATGCCCTGCTGGTCATCAATAACGAGCGACTCCGTGAGATATACCCTGAGCTGTCGGTGCTCGACGCTTTCGGCAAGGCGGACGACACTCTGTCGGTGGCTGCCAAGTCAATAGCAGAGATCATCACGGTACACGGTCTCATCAACCTCGACTTCAACGACGTGAAGACGGTACTGAAGGATGGTGGTGTCGCCATCATGTCGACCGGCTACGGCGAGGGCGAGGGTCGTGTGCGCAAGGCAATTGACGATGCGCTGAACTCCCCGTTGCTGAACGACAACGATGTGTTCAACTCGAAGAAGATACTGCTCAGCATCTCGTTCGCAGGCAGCAAGGACGGTAAGGACTCGCTGATGATGGAGGAGATGAATGATGTCAACGAGTTCATGGCGAAGTTCGGTGACTTCGAGATCAAATGGGGTCTCGCCACCGACCCTGAGCTGGGTAAGAAGGTGAAGGTGACCATCCTCGCCACTGGTTTCGGCATTGAGAATGTCGATGGCATGAACGGACACCTGAAGCGTCATACCCAGGAGGAGGCTACCCGTCTGGCAGAACAGCAGGAGCGGGAGGCGGAGAAACAGGACCGTCGTAACCGCTACTATGGCAACGAGGGCAGTACCAAGCGTTACAAGCGCCGTCCGCACGTCTATGTGTTCCGTGCCGACGACCTTGACAACGACGATGTCATCTCTGCTGTGGAGCAGACGCCTACCTACAAGCGCACGAAGGAGATTCTCGACAGCATCTACCATCAGGCTACCGGGGAGGCACAGCAGCCGGACGAGCCCGCACAAGAGTCACCCGTACAGGGAACGATTGTGTTTAGTTGATAGTGATTAGTTTGCATAGACCTCTCGCAGCACTGCAAGACTTCTCAGTTCCGGGAAGTCGGGCAGATGCAGCTGGTAATAGCGCATCAGCACGGTGAGGATGCGCTGCCGCTCCTCACGGGAGAACCTAAACAGGTGCATCGACCCGAAGTCCATACGCATCAGCAGCCGTACCATCTCCGCCTCCCTGCCCTGCAGGAAGTCGGGATGAGTAGGGACAACCTCCGAGAAGGTGCCTTCCCGTAAATCGAAGACCCCTCTTACCTCTTCCATCCTCGGATAGAATCCCAGAAACCTCGCCAGCCGCATGAGGAATGTCAGATGAAAGTTAGCCACCCCCTGCGTTGCCGCATCCAACCACTGCAGCGAGTCGGTGATGTAATCGTAGAGAGGGTCGTTACGCTGTTCGGAACGCAGGGCATAATACAAGAACTCAGCGATAAACAGAGTGATGGAGAGTTTCTCGGGTGACAGCGGGATGGTGGTGTAAGGCACCAGCAACCGCGCATCAGTGAGTTTCTGCAACTGCACCCGCGGGCGGTGGTCGAAGGTGACCTCCAATAACGTCAGCGGTTGGAAATACTGCTTCTTCAACGCCCCATGCACCGACTTGGGCATGGTCATCACGAAGGAGAGCCTTCCCAGTTGCCTTGTGAACAGATCCACAATCAACTTCCGCTCCCCATATTTCAGCGTATGCAGCACGATAGCAGGTGTATTGACAATCATTCCTCAAAAGTACTGCTATTTTGTGACAAAACGAAACAACGACATCCGTATTTTCGTTAAAAATACTTAAATACCCCTCTTTCCTCATTTTCCATACCTCATTTCTCATTAAAATTCCGTACCTTTGCACCCGCATTTTGAGAAATGCACCGAAAAGGTAAAGGAATTTCCTGGGTCCCTTCGTCTATCGGTTAGGACGAGAGATTTTCATTCTCTAAAGAGGAGTTCGACTCTCCTAGGGACTACCATTAAATCCGTCATCTGCACAGCCAAGTGCTACCGCAGGGGATAAGGTGGCGGAGGGTGGCAACACCCGCCCAGGGCTGTCCTTGAGACGTAAGACCCATAAGCTTTATATTAACAATTAAAAAATTAAGAAAAAAAATGGCAAATCACAAGTCAAGCCTGAAGAGAATTCGTCAGGAGAAAACGAGAAAAGAGCACAACCACTATTATGCAAAGACCATGCGTAACGCAGTTCGCAAGCTGCGTGCCATGACTGACAAGGAAGAGGCTATAAAGCTCTACCCCAGCGTTCAGAAGATGCTCGACAAGTTGGCTAAGACCAACATCATTCATAAGAACAAGGCTGCCAATATCAAGTCAAGCCTCTGCGCTCACATCAACAGCCTGTAAGTTAAATTGCGAAAAAGTATAAAAAAGGTCAGATAAACTTTGTTTATCTGGCTTTTTTTTTGTAATTTTGTCACCCGAAAACGACTATTTTTTAAAATGGCAGAAGAACAGAAGAACGCAAGTAATTATTCCGCGAGTAACATTCAGGTACTCGAAGGCTTAGAGGCAGTGCGCAAGCGCCCCGCCATGTATATCGGTGACATCAGCGAGAAAGGTCTCCACCACTTGGTGAACGAGACCGTCGACAACTCCATCGACGAGGCGATGGCAGGCTACTGCACCCACATCGAGGTCACCATCAACGAGGACAACTCCATCACCGTTCAGGACAACGGACGAGGCATCCCCGTTGACGAGCATGAGAAGATGCACAAGTCAGCACTGGAAGTCGTCATGACCGTCCTCCATGCCGGCGGTAAGTTCGACAAAGGCTCCTATAAGGTCAGCGGCGGACTCCACGGTGTCGGTGTGAGCTGTGTCAACGCCCTCTCCACCCACATGCTGTCACAGGTTTTCCGCAACGGACATATCTACCAGCAGGAGTATGAGAAGGGAAAGCCCCTGTATGACGTGAAGATCGTGGGCGACACCGACAAGACAGGTACCCGTCAGCAGTTCTGGCCCGACGGCACCATCTTCACCACTACGGAATACAAATACGACATCATCGCACGCCGTATGCGTGAGCTCGCCTACCTCAACGCAGGCATCACCATCACGCTCACCGACCTGCGTCCCGACGAGGAGGGCAACCTCCGCCAGCCTGAGATCTTCCACGCCAAGGAGGGACTCAAGGAGTTCGTGCGCTACGTTGACCGTCACCGCACCCACCTCTTCGACGATGTCATCTACCTGAAGACAGAGAAGCAGGGAGTGCCCATCGAGGTTGCCGTGATGTACAACACCGACTACAGCGAGAACATCCACTCCTATGTCAATAATATCAACACCATCGAGGGAGGTACCCACCTCACCGGATTCCGCATGGCACTCACCCGCACGCTGAAGGCGTATGCCGATGCTGACCCCCAGATCTCCAAGCAGATCGAGAAGGCGAAGATAGAGATTGCCGGTGAGGACTTCCGTGAGGGACTCTCCGCAGTCATCAGCATCAAGGTCGCTGAGCCACAGTTCGAGGGACAGACCAAGACGAAGCTCGGCAACAGCGAGGTGGCTGGTGCCGTCCAGCAGGCTGTCGGTGAGGCACTCAGCAACTATCTGGAGGAGCACCCCAAGGAGGCAAAACTCATCTGCGACAAGGTCGTCCTTGCAGCCACCGCCCGTATCGCGGCACGTAAGGCACGTGAGAGCGTACAGCGCAAGAACCCCATGACCGGTGGCGGACTCCCCGGAAAGCTCGCTGACTGCTCGAACAAAGACCCGAAGGACTGTGAGATATTCCTCGTCGAGGGAGACTCCGCCGGTGGCTCCGCCAAGCAAGGCCGTGACCGCCATTTCCAGGCTATCCTCCCCCTGCGCGGTAAGATACTTAATGTGGAGAAAGTACAGTGGCACCGTGTCTTCGAGGCAGAGTCCGTGATGAACATCATCCAGTCTATCGGTGTCCGCTTCGGTGTTGACGGAGAAGGCGACCGTGAGGCAAACATCGACAAGCTGCGTTACGACAAGATCATCATCATGACCGATGCCGATGTCGATGGCTCACACATCGACACCCTCATCATGACCCTCTTCTACCGCTTCATGCCACAGGTCATCCAGGGTGGTCATCTCTATATCGCCACCCCACCCCTCTACAAGTGCACGTACAAGAAATACTCTGAGTACTGCTACACTGAGCAGCAGCGTCAGAACTTCATCGACCGCTATGTCGACGGACGAGACGATGACAAGGCACTGCACACCCAGCGCTACAAAGGTCTTGGTGAGATGAACCCCGAACAGTTGTGGGAGACCACCATGAACCCCGAGAACCGCCTGTTGAAGCAGGTCACCATCGAGAATGCCGCACAGGCAGACGAGATTTTCTCCATGCTGATGGGTGATGACGTGGAGCCCCGCCGTGAGTTCATAGAGCAAAATGCTACCTACGCAAATATCGACGCATAAATAGTTATGCTAAAAGTAATGGTTTGCCCCTGTAAGTCGTGAGATTTGCAGGGGATTTTTGTTAGGAAATCTTAAAAAGGCGGATTTTCCTTGTGGTGGAAACATACAGAAACGTTTTTGGAACAAAAACACACCTGTCATACCCCTTTTTCATGCTAACTTTGCGGCATGAAGTACATTATATTATTAATTATCATTACATGCGCCTCCATGACTTGTGCAGCACAGGAAACCGGAGGATGGGAGGAATCTTTCAGACAGTGGATTGACACTGATGAGTCAGGAACCGCCTCGTGGGAAGAGGCTTACGACGTATTGACTGAGCGGTCAGCAAATCCCATTAACCTGAACCAGACGAGTCGTGAGGAGTTGGAACAGCTGCCCTTCCTCACCCCACAGCAAATAGAGGATATATTAGCATATATCAACCGCTATGGTGTCATCCGCTCGACAGGGGAGCTGCAGATGGTGACATCATTAGATGCGGAACGCAGACAACTATTAAAATACTTTGTCTATATAGGAGAAGCGAGAAAGAAAAGCAACAGGCTGAGGATTGACTCGGTGTTCCTGCATGGAAACCACCAACTATTAGTCACCGGCAAGATTCCCTTATATACCCGGAAAGGTGATCGGAAGGGATATATGGGTTCACGGTACCAGCACAACTTCCGATACCAGCTGAACTACCATGAGCGGGTCAAAGCCGGGGTGACAGGAGCAAAGGACGCCGGGGAACCGTTCTTCAGGGACAGGAACCGCTGGGGATATGACCACTACTCGTATTATCTCCAACTGAAGGACATCGGGTGCATCAGGAATCTCTGCGTCGGGATGTACCGCGTACAGCAGGGTATGGGACTCGTCATGAACGGCGGTTTCTACCTGGGGAAACTCTCCACACTCCAGTCCTTGGGTAACTCCACGGCGGTACTCCGTCCACACTCCTCCCGCTCTACCGAGGGGTACCTGCAGGGCATCGCCACCACCATCCGCCTGCACCGCCACTGGCAACTCACCGCCTTCGCATCCTACCGACCACTGGACGCGACACTCAATAAAGACAGTACCGCACGGACCCTCTATTACACCAACTACCACCGCACGGAGACGGAGATGAGCAAGAAGAACAACACACATGAGACGAACGTGGGTGGCAGTATCGGATGGCGCAGAGGGACTCTCTATGCCCGTACCAACATTCTCTATGCGCATTTCGACAGACGACTGACTCCGCAGAAAGAGAACTCACCTTACCGCCGTTACGCCGCTGAGGGTCAGGACTTTATGAATACGAGCGTGGACTATGGCTATACGAATGCCCGATTCTCCTTCTCTGGAGAGACGGCGGTCAACAAGGAGGGAGCCCTCGCCGCCATCCACCAACTCAGTTACCGCATCAGCCACCCCCTGACGGTGATGCTGCTCCACCGCTATTATGACAAACGGTACACGGCACTTCACGCACGAAGTTTCCACGAGGGGTCGGATGTACAGAACGAGCACGGCATCTACGCAGGTATCACGTGGCAACTCTCCGCAAGATGGACGCTCAACTGGTATGCCGACTATGCCCACTTCCCGTGGAAACGCTATCAGGTCAGTATGTCCAGCGACGCCTTCGACACCATGCTTCTCGTGCGTACCTTCTTTAACAAGTGGAGACTGGAAGGCAGATACCGGCTACATATCCGACAGAAGGACAACGACGAGAAAACGATGCTCCGCAACCGGGTGGAACAACGTGCCAGGATACGCCTGTCGTATGACTCCCCCCATGGGCTTTCCCTGCAGACACAACTCGACGGAACCGATGTCTCTTACAAGAGTCACGACAGGGGATATATGGTTTCCCAACAAGTCGCCTACGCATGGAAACGCTTACGGTTATGTGCCAATATGTCCTATTTCCACACCGACAATTACGAGAGCCGCCTCTACCTGTATGAGCACTCAGTGCTCTACAATTTCTCCTCGCTGATGCTCTACGGCAAGGGCATCCGTTATGCGTTAATGGCTGGCATGGACCTCGGCACGAACCTGACACTGACGGCAAAGATCGGTACCACCAACTATTTCGACCGTTCCACGATAGCCAGCAGCTATCAGGAAATCGACGGATCCTCGATGACCGACGTGGACGTGCAGCTCAGGTGCAGGTTCTGACGATGCAAAGATACAAAAAACATACCCCCCTTGTCAAGGGTTTTGGCTCTATAAACCGTGAAAATCTGTTAACAAAATGATAAATTAAAGTTAATTTACGTTAACAGAAATAGGCATTATTTATAGTAATGCCTTCTATGCTTCATGGTAATATCTCCTTTGTGTTATTCCAGTATCTCCTTTGGGGTGTGGGAGATATTCCTTTACCCTATAGGAGACGTTTCTTACGGGGTGCTGCGATATTTGACAACAGATTTGGAATCGTGCGAACAGAGAACAGAGAACAGTAACGTTTTTCATTTTATACTACAAATGTGCTTTATATTATATATATTTTATATTATATATATATAATATAAAATTTTATTCTTCACTTATTTATTCACTTATTTCACTTTTTCTTACTGTTCTCTGTTCTCTGTTTCACGCATTCTTGTTGATTCTGAATCGTGTGGAACGGATAGATTTGTTTCCGATGAAATGGGCAATTTTTATTGCTGGAAACATACAGAAACGTTTTTGGAACATTTTTTTGGCAATAAACAACTATCATAGTATATTTGCACCAAAACAGGTTACCAACTATCCTGACTAACAACGATATGGAACAGAACCTAGAGCCGATACGGAGCAAGATCTATGAGATCAGGGGACAGCGGGTGATGCTGGACCGTGACTTGGCGGAGCTGTATGGCGTAACCACTGGCAATCTGAACAAGGCAGTCAAGAGAAACATCAGAAGATTCCCACCTGACTTCATGTTCCAGCTTACCAAAGAAGAATGGGATTCTCAGAACGCCTTCAGCGTGAGTCCTGCCACAAAGTAGAGGGACTGGCTGGAGGGATTGGCATGGAGCTCAGCAAAGAGGGGAAGGGTGAAATGATCGGTGATCTTAATGCCCTTGGTGGCTCGCAGGGAGAGTGTGGTGACACTGAAACCGTTGGTTTCGTAATAGTCGGAAGCCCAGGGGACGAGTCCGGCGGTAGCCAGCCAGTCGCAGGTGACAAGACGGAAGGGTGCCTGTAGCTCGAAATAGGAGCTGTAGGCGCGCTTGCCGTCATCCTCCTGCCAGTCGTAGCCGGCGAAGATAGTCTGCCACGAGGCGCTCAAGGGTCCGAAGTCATAGGCAACAAAGCCCTCGAAGGAATGTCCGGTATCGTCTTTCTTATAGTAGAAAAAACGGGGGTCACCAGAGTCATCCCAATAGTCGACGATGCCGAGGGTGAGTCCTCCCGTCTCGTAGGAGAGGGTGAGGTCTATCTCATAGCAGTCGTCCTCACGCTTGCTGAAGGGGACGTTACCCCATGCGGAGAGGGAGAATCCTTTCCATCCGACGGAAAGTTCGGGTTGTACGCCGACATGTCCCAGACGAAGTCCACGCCAGACGTAGCTGCTCACGAAGTCCGCCTGCAGGCTGCCCTCCACTTTGTCCTGTGCCTGCACGGGGGTGACGGCGCAGAGTGTAAGTAGGATTATGACGAATTGTCTTATTCTCATGATTAAAATAGGTTATTCATACTAACTCCCGATAAACATCCAGTACTTGCGAGGCGACATCGGTGCCACGGAAGCGCCTGATGTACTGCTGGCTGGCTTGGATGCGCTCTGTCCTGCCGTCAGCATCGGAGAGGCTGGAGAGGATGGCTGCAGCCATACCCTCGACATCATCGGGGTCGACATACAGGCAATGGGGACCTCCTGCCTCCTCTAAGCAGGAGCCGGTACAGGCGACAACGGGGAGTCCTGCTGCGATAGCCTCGATGATGGGGATGCCGAAACCCTCGTAACGGGAGGGATAGACAAAAGCCTCGGCAAGACTATAGATAATGGCGAGGTCTGTATCAGGGACACCGCTCAACAGGTGGATGCGGTTGTTCTGGGGCAGTTCCTGCGCATACTTGGTCTGTCGTCCCACTGCGACGAGGTGAATATCAGAGGGCAACTGTTCCAATGCCTTGGCGGCAAGTAATAGATTCTTACGACGTTCGATAGTACCCACGTTCAGGACAAAGCGCTCGGGGAGGTCGTAATAACTGCGAACCTGTTGTTTCTCCGCTTCTGAGAAGGTGGAAGAGAAACGAGGCGCACAACTCTGATAGATGAGTCGGATGCGCTCCTCAGAGACATTCCCCAACTCCATGATATCCTGTTTAGTACGCTCGCTGATGGCAATGATACGGTCAGCCTCCTGCAGTGTCTTGCGAAATTTCCAAGCATAGAGTTTAGTGTCTATCCAGTGGTAATACTCTGGATGACGTAGGAAGACGAGGTCGTGGATGGTGACCACCGTCCGAATACCCTTTTTACGAATACCAATTGGCAGTTCGCCACTAAGTCCATGGTAGAGTTGCACACCATCACGCAGGAGGTCGTTGACAATACCATAGGAACGCCAGAGGAAAGATGGCTGACGGATGATGGCTGATGCGTCAGGATAACAGAACTGGGCAGTATCCCCTATATTAATCTGATTGCTCAGAACGTCCCTACCTTTATCTGGGGCATAGAGAAGATACTGCATATCAGGGTCGTTACGACGGATGAGGTCGTTGACCAGAGTGCGTCCGTAGCTTCCCAAGCCTGTGGCATTCCGCACTATCCGTTTAGCATCAAAACCGACAATCATTCTTAAATGAGAAATGTGAAATGAGAAATGGGGTTTTCTATTCCTCAATTCTTTAATTCTTCAACGATTAGTTGTGCGATGCGTATGGCATCGTCGTCACTCAGCTCATAGAAGAGAGGGAGACGGACGAGGCAGTCGCCATAGCGGTCACAGTTCGTCAGGGGTGCACCATGGAACTGATCCTTGTAGTAGGCACTGGAGTGCAAGGGCAGATAATGGAAGGTGGTCTGGATGCCCTTTTCCTTGAGTGCTGCCATCAGACGGGTACGCTGTTCCAAGGACTGGCACACGAGATAGTACATGTGTCCGTTATTGGTGGCATAGTCGGGAATCTGCGGCAACCGGATGCCATACTGCTCGACACAGCCACGCAGGATGCTGTCGTAAATGTTCCAGATACGGATGCGCTTGCCCTGTATGTCCTCCAACTGCTCCAGCTGTGCCCATAGGAAGGCTGCATTGAACTCAGAGGGGAGGAATGACGAGCCGATGTCGCACCACCCGTACTTATTCACCATACCCCGGTAGAACTCCGCACGGTTGGTGCCCTTCTCCCAGATAATCTCAGAGCGGCGGATGAAACGCTCGTCATTGACCACCAGCATACCACCCTCTCCGCAGTTGATGTTTTTCGTCTCATGGAAAGAGAATGCCCCTAAATGACCAATACTACCCAACGGACGACCCTTATAGAAAGAGTCAATGCTATGAGCAGCGTCCTCGACGACGAGGAGGTGATGCTCCTCCGCAAGTTGCATGATGGCATCCATGTCGCAGGCGACACCCGCATAATGAACGACGACGATGACCTTCGTATGCCCGTTGATGAGCGGACGGATGGTATCAACGGTGATATTGGGATTGTCGGCACCACTGTCGGCAAACACGACCTTGGCACCCTCACGGAGGAAGGCGATGGCAGACGACACGAAGGTATAGGACGGTACGATGACCTCGTCACCCGGTTTCAGCTCACAGAGCATGGCACACATCTCCAGCGCATCAGTTCCTGAGGTGGTGAGGAGACATTTCTTAAAGCCATAACGTTCCTCGAAGAAAGCATGGCACTTCTTGGTGAAATCGCCATTTCCCGACATCGTCATCGAGCCACACACCACTTTCATATAATCGAGTTCACGACCCGAACAGTAAGGTTTATTAAATGGAATCATGGTTTTCTATGTAATTTTTGGCAAAATTACGAAGAAAAAATGAGAAATGTGAAATGAGAAATAAGAAATTTAAATGAAGGAATGAGGAAATGATAAAAAAGTTGTACTTTTGCAGTTGGATATGAAAAAAGAGACGATAGGAGAGGTGATGCGGTTCGGCATTGTGGGGGTAATATCCACAGCACTGCACTACGGTATCTATTGGGTGCTGCAACACTGGATAGAGGTGAATATCGCCTATACCATCGGTTATGGACTGAGTTTCCTGGTGAACTACTACCTGACGGCTCATTTCACGTTCCATGAGAAGGCGACGAAGAAGAACGGAATCGGTTTCGGTGGTGCCCACCTGTTTAACTACTGTCTTCAGATTGCCCTGCTGAATTTCTGGCTGTGGGTCGGACTAAGCAAGGAGGTTGCCCCATTAGGAGTCTATGCCATTGCCGTTCCCACCAACTTCCTCCTCGTCCGTTTTGTCTTCAAGCATTTTAAACATGATGAATAAGATTCGAGAATTCTTCTCAAAACCGTTTTTCAGCGACTATCGCACGCTGTTCGGGTTATGGATGCTGCTGCCCATTGCCATGTGGCTGGCAAAGATGACCAGAGCGAATAACTACGATATCTACCGGGGGGCGTTCTGGAATGCAGTACGAGGGTGGAACCTCTACATGCCGAATCCTGCGGAGTATGCTGACAGCCATCACTATGGTCCGCTGTTCTCCTTGTTGTTCGCACCCTTTGCCATCGGCCCTAAATGGATAGGACTGCTGTTGTGGGGTATCGCCTTGACCCTGTTCCTTTACTGGGCTATCCGCAAGTCACAATTCACGAAATACCAGCAGGTGTTCATCCTGTGGTTCTGTGCCCATGAGATGCTGACGGCACTCTTTATGCAGCAGTTTAATATCGCCATTGCAGCCACCATCCTGCTTGCCTACTACCTCATTGAGAAGGAGAAAGACTTCTGGGCAGCGTTCTTTATCATGTTGGGTACTTTTGTGAAGGCATATAGCATTGTAGGACTCGCCTTCTTATTCTTCTCGAAACACAAGGGGAAGTTGATTGGCGGACTGCTGTTTTGGGCAGTGATCATGTTCGTGGCACCAATGCCTTTCTTCCATGGATGGGACTATATTGTCAGCCAGTATCATGAGTGGTACCTCTCCTTGGTTGAGAAGAACTCGCTGAACGCAGGCTCTATCATGCAGAATATCTCCCTGCTAGGGATGGTACACCGTGTGACAGGCTTGCAATTCAGCAACCTCTGGTTAATCATCCCCGGTATGGTACTGTTTGCCCTACCTTATCTACGTATTGACCAATATAAAAATGTAGCTTTCCGGCAGACCCTGCTTGCGTCAGTGATGATGTTCATCATCCTGTTCTCGACAGGCAGTGAGTCAAGTGGCTATATCACCCCGTTCATCGGTATCGTCATCTGGTATACGGCAGCACCCTGGCAGCGCAACGGATGGGACATCTTCCTGCTGGTGTTCGCCTTCATCCTGTCGAGCTTGTCGCCCAGCGACCTCTTCCCGGCCTATCTGCGTAAGGAGTTTGTACAGCCCTACGCCCTGAAGGCACTACCCGTCACCATTATCTGGTTGAAACTTTGTTACGAAATGCTTACAAAAAATTATGGAAATATCAGTCATTAGTCCAGTATATGGAGCACCGACCCTGTTGCACGAATTGGTGCGGCAGATAGAGGAGACCGTCAGTAAGTTGACCGCAGAGTATGAGATTATCCTTGTGGAAGATCATAGTCCCGACAACAGCCGGGAGATTATCACCGAGATCTGCGAGAAGAACAAACGGGTGAAGGGCGTGTTCCTCAGCAGGAACTTCGGACAGCAGTATGCGCTGAACGCCGGTTTCGACCTGTCGACGGGCGATTATGTGGTGACCCTCGACTGTGACCTGCAGAACCCACCCGCACAGATCAAAGACCTCTACGAGAAAATCAAAGAGGGGTACGATATCGTGTTCGCATCGAGACAGAACCGCCCAGACAACTTCTTCATGACGCAGGGGTCGCACCTGTTTAACAAACTGATGGGATTCCTCACAGACACCAAACAAGACGAGGCGGTCGCTGAGTTTGCCATCTACCGCAGGAAAGTGGTGGATGCCATGGCTGAGATGGGTGACTACCGCCGCTACTATCCGCTGATGAACCAATGGGTGGGTTTCAAGACGGCAAAAGTAATGGTCAACCATGACGAGCGGACGGACGGTAAAGAGTCGTCATACTCCATGCGCAAGCGTATCGACCTTGCCGTGACGACCGCTGTGTCGTTCTCCACGAAGTCGTTACGACTGATCGTCTATTTCGGAGTGCTCATCACCTTCTTCGCCATCATCCTCGCCCTCATTCTTACCATCAAGACCTTGGTGATGGACACGAGGGTCAGCGGATGGGTGACCCTGTTCGTCTCCATGTGGTTTATCGCCGGTATCCTTGTCACAGTGATCGGTGTCGTTGCGGTATACATCGGCAACATTTTCGATGAGGTGAAGCACCGTCCGTCCTATATTATTGATGAGAAGCTGAATTTCGAATGAGCAAAAAGATCTTTGAGAACAAGTATTTCTGGTGGGGACTGGGACTCGTCATCGTCCTCATCGCTACCTCCGTGGAGGTTTTCCGTGGCAGGAACACCAATTATTTTGACTATCAGGACTCCACCCGAATGTTCTGGGAGGGACTGAGTCCCTATAACTTAGAGTATGCACAGGCACACCAGATATATTTCCTTTACTCCCCTGTGTTCAGTGTTCTCTTCGCTCCCATCTTCTTTCTGCCATGGTGGTTAGGACCCTATATATGGAACATCGGCAACTACACCCTTTTCTCACTTGCCATCAAATGGCTGCCCCAGCAACTGGAGAAATACAAGCTCTATATCTTCATTTTTCTGTTGTCGGTAGTGCTGCAGACCGTGTTCTGCTATCAGCATAACATCATCGTCGCATATATCTATATCTTCGCCTTCATCCTGCTGGAGCGAGGAAAAGGTTTCTGGGCAGTCTTCCTCATCATGCTGTCAGCAACAACGAAGATATACGGTGCCGCCGAGCTTGCTATCCTATTCTGCTATCCCAAGACATGGCGCAACTTCGGGTATGCCGCACTCTGCGGGGCTTTCTTCCTGCTGCTGCCTGCCATTAATACCAACTTCGACAATGTCTTTGTGCTCTACCAGCAGATGTTTGACATGATAGCGGCTCATCATAGTGATTCCGATTTCACAGGAATCCTGTTTGCACGAGGGCTGAAACCCTTCCTGCTGCCCAACTACCGTCTGGTGCAGCTAACGACGATGGGCATCCTCGCTGTCCTTTTCTTCTGGCGTTATAAACGGTGGAGCGACTTCCGCTTCCGGGTACGGGCATTAGGGGTACTGACAGGGTTTATGATACTCTTCAGCGACTGTCCCGAGACCCACACCTATATCATCACCTTCCCCTTCTACGCCATGGCTTTCTGGTTACAGGAGAAACGCACGTGGTTGGACTGGACTCTGTTCTGGTCGTTGGTGGTGAATTTCTGTATTCTGCCTACCGATGTGCTCTGCCCCGCCTGGTTGCATAACTTCGTTCACCGCACGTTCTGGCTGGATGTATATACGTATTTCTTCTGCTGGCTGAGAATGATATGGTTGGCGGTAGGACCGGAAGTAGAAATGAAAGGAATAAAAGAAATGAAAGGAATGAGTCATCGACGAAGTCGCTTTTACAAAGAGCGAAGCTCGACTAAAAGAAATGAAAATGAAGAAATGGGGAAATGAGGAGTTGGCTATGAGATTGAAAAGGAGATATATTATATACCTATTATTGCTGTTGCCATTGGCAATACAGGCACAAAAGGTGCCGGCATCGCATACCTTTACGGTAAATGGTGTACGGTTTAAGATGAACTTCGTGCAGGGCGGTACCTTTATGATGGGAGCATTGCCGAACGACGCACTTGCTGATGCCGACGAGGTGAGACACAAAGTGCGGGTGTATAGTTTCTATATCGGTGAGACAGAAGTGACCCAAGCCTTATGGGAGGCTGTGATGCCCAAGAACCGTTCGAAACAGAAGGGTGCCGACCGACCTGTGGAGTATGTCACATGGGAACAATGTCAGGAGTTTGTCGCACGGCTTAACCGACTGACTGGCAAACATTTCCGTCTTCCCACAGAGGCAGAGTGGGAATATGCCGCACGAGGAGGACGGAAGTCGAAAGGCTATCTCTATGCAGGCAGCAACAATCCTGATGAGGTCGCCTATACCTTGACCTATGACTTTGACGACCACCACAAATCTGTAGGTCGTTTAAAACCAAACGAGTTAGGACTCTATGACATGTCGGGTAATGTCTGGGAGTTCTGCCAAGACTGGTATAAGAAGACCCCAACGGGTAAATCCTCCAGCAGTTTCCACGTCATCCGTGGTGGTTCCTACGACTGTGACGCTCGTTACAGCCGTGTCACTAACCGTTTCATGTATGACGTTCGGCGCAGGAGAATGGAAATAGGATTCAGATTAGTATTATCGATACAATAACGAAGCACCTACTCCTTATTCATATACTCCGGAAAGGTAAGCGACCAACGTGAGCCGCTCCATTGTTTGCAGAGTGTGTCGTAATCTGCCAGCTTCTTATAGGACAACCGTTTCTGCAGCCATGGACGGCGAATCTTATCCTTGACGAAATTACCATAAATCTCAAACTCGGAGAAAGCGGAAGGAGTAGCCAGACTACGGTCATAGCTCTCTATGGCGGCATCGAGCCAAGGCTTCCCCCACCGTTTGCTAATCGTTTCCTGCAACACCTTCAGCTGCTCCTTGTCAAACAGCATTTTATGGTCAACATACGACAGGTTGTCTAATTGCAGCTCAGGAAGGAAACGATGGAGGTGGTCAATGATAGGCTGATGGTATTCGTATGTCTGATAAAAAACTGTCTTGCTGTCTTCTGTCAGGAACACATGCGGACGGATGAGCACATGGTCGGCATCTATACACAGGTAATATCTGCAGGTTCCCACCTTGCCACTAAGTTTCAGCAACTGCTGGAAGAACCATCCACTGCGGTCTTTGATGGTGCCATCAGACCAGTTCACCTTCAGGTTGATCTCCTTGGGATTAAAACCGAACACCGTTGACTCATCAACAAACACGAGTCCGTTCTCCTGACAAAACTGAATGACCTCGTCCTGTGGTGGAGCCACGATATAAATATCCTTGATAGGATGAGGAACACAATGACGGATACCTTCCAAGCATAAAGGGAAGATACGCAGGTCTTTTGCCACTAAGGGTATTACGACATCAATAGGTTCCTGTGACGGTTTCAGTTCTGGGAAATGACGCCATGCAAATAGGCGGTAGCGGATTTTACGTATTTGCGACATAATTTATAATGATTTTAAGATTTCTGACAATACATGTTCTAAAGCTCCGGGCTTGTTTCTCTCAATCTTGACACTATGAAGTAATCCTGCATTCCTTCCAGCCTCAACATCAGCATCACTGTCACCTATCATGACAGATTGTGACAAGTCGATATGGTAATCGGAGGCGGCTTTCAAGAACAGACCTGCTTTCGGCTTCCTGCAGTCACAGTTGATTTTATATTCAGGTCTTTCTCCTTCAAACCCTTTATCCGGATGATGAGGACATACATAAATGCCATCCACAAAGGCACCAGACTTACCTAAATCTGTTTCCATCTTATCATGTATCATCCTCAAATCTTCCCAATCGCAGTCACCACGTGCAATGACTGGTTGGTTGGTGACCACAATAGTCAGATATCCCGATTTGTTGATCAACTTGATGGCATCTTCCACTTGTGGAATTAACTCAAACTGCTCTGCTTTGGTAAGGAAACCAACATACTGATTAATGGTACCATCACGATCGAGAAACACAGCTTTCTGAGGATGCTTTAGATTGCGTGCCCTTACTTTTCCTTTCTCTATATCTTCCTCCACCTCATAAAATCTGTCAGGAGTACCCATGTCTTTGATATACTCTGTCGTATCATAGGCAAAAATTCTCCCACTATTGATGTGAGGTTTAAGGACATCCCTGTCAAGGTCTATCTTATCAGGATTCTCCGGATGACGGGGGACATCGTTCTTAGCCACTTCCTGAAGTAATGACGGGGATATTATCTCTATCCCGGCATTCACACGATTCTGATAGTATAAACGCTCGTCTTCTTTGTTCATCCACTGTTTCACGCAATGAGTGTCCACAGGAAGTCCGCCAACGGTCTGTGGCGGAAGAATCTCCGTAACGAGCAGTGAACTGTCATAAGGATGCCCGTTAGGATGGGTCATCAAACTCGCCCAGGCATGTTTTTTAAGATGGAAATCGATGAAACGGTTGAAGTCCACATCAAGGACAACATCCCCGCACATCAATAGGAAATCCTCTGTCAGCTGTGGCATCTTAAACAAAGCGCCGGCAGTCCCTAATGGTGTTGACTCTACAAAATAACTGATGCTCACTCCAAACGAAGAACCGTCTCTGAAGTATTCCTGAATCACTTCCCCCAAATGACCTATGACGAGAATGATGTCAGTAAGACCACAAGCCCTCAGGTTTTCTATCTGCCATTGTAGGATAGGTTTACCCCCTATCTCTATCATCGGCTTAGGCACGTCATTCTTTATACTGGCAATGCGTGTGCCCTTTCCACCTGCCATAATCACCACTCTCATCCCTCACCAAAGAATTTATCTTCCAACATCATACAAATACTATGGTACACAGGTAGGTGCAGTTCCTGAATCTTAAACGTCTCTGTCTCAGGAACCCGGATGCAGACATCGGCAAAATCAGCCAATCGGCTATTAAGTCGACCAGTAAGTCCAATCACTTTAAGTCCCTTTGCCTTTGCCGTTATCGCCGCATAAAGTATATTCTTGCTGTTGCCCGATGTGGAAATACCCAAATACACATCTCCGGCTTTTCCATAACCATTGATTTGCTGGGCAAACACCAATTCTGGCAGCGAGTCATTCATGAAGGCTGTCGTCAGCGAAGAATGTCCTGTTAGGGATATAGCAGGTAATGCACCCTGCAGGTTCTCAGCCAAGATAGCACCCATTTCCTCGTCAATGCTTTTTAAAGACTCTGCCTGATTAGCATAAACCTTTCTCTTCAACCTGAACTCTTTCATCAACTCGCCCACGATATGCTCGGAATCGGACGCAGAGCCACCATTACCCGACACTAACAGTTTCCTGTCTTTAAGATAGGCATCCTCTATCAGGTCGTATGCCTGCTTGATACTCTCCCTACAGACAGCCAGCTGTGGATATCTTTCTATCAATAAACAAAGAATATGTTCTTGTCTTGCCTCCATTTACATTACTTGTTATTTTGAATGAGCATTCTCACATACAGTTTCATCTTCTCCTCATTCCCTTTCGTAATCTCAGAAATCAGGTTTAGCTGTCCCTCGGCAAAAGTGTGGAATTGGAACTTCTCCCTCAGCGACTCTGGCATCTCTATCAATTTGATATACTCCGCTGGGGTCTTGGCTGCTACAACACCCTCTTCTATGAGTGTTTCAACCACAATCTCAGCTACACGACGGTGGGAGATGGGATGATTGCCACCAAGATTATATATCCCGTTCTCAAAATTGTCATACATCATCGCATTGTACATCACCTCTGCCACGTCATCTACATAAACATGGTCGCGTACTATCTCATCCTTGAACAAATCAATATATCCTTGTTCTCGCATCATTTTGTAGAAGCGGTAAGCGATATTAGCGTTCTTTCCTTTATGAAACTCTCCCCAGCCAAAGACATTAAAGAAACGGAAGCCTATCACTTTTACATCCTTAAATTTCTCCTTATTGCCGTCGGTATACTTGTCGAAGAGCCATTTCGACCATGCGTAAATATTGTGAGGAAGCAAGTAGTCCAATCCTCCATCCTGATGCTGTTTGTTGCCATAGACAGCGGAAGAGGAGGCATATACAAAAGGTACATGGCGTTGGACGGCAATATCGCAGTACATCTTGGAAAACTCATAGTTCATCACCATCATCACCTTTGGATCATTCTCCAAGACATCGGCATTGGCACCAATATGGAAGATACCCTGGATATCATCAACATCTTCCAACGCTTCCCTGACACATGCCAAACCGTCAGAGTAGTCGATATAGTCTGTAAACTGCAATCCTAAAAGATTAGGCATCTTTGCCTCGTCATAGTTGTCTATGATAATCACATCACTGATGCCATTCTCATTCAGTTTTCTCACCACATTGGAACCAACGAAACCGGCTCCCCCCGTTACGACATAACTCATAAGCTGTTAAATTTTTATTTCTTTCCTAGGGATATACACTATGGGATTATAATGAATCACTGTTGATCCTTCATTCTCCAATTCAAAAGGAACGTGCATCAGTTCATGCAAAGCATTAATTACATGCTCCTGTTTCTCTTTTTCAACGTAGAACAACAAGAACCCGCCTCCGCCGGCCCCTAACAATTTACCTCCTAAGGCACCAGCTTTAATACCCCGCTCATATAATTCATCAATGGTATTGTTGCTAATCTTACTGCCAGTACCCCTCTTTAACTTCCAAGAGTAATCCAACAGTCTCCCAAAGTCATTGATATCTGCATGGCTGTCCTCCAAGATGGATTGTGCATCATTGACCAGACTCAGCATCTCCATCAGCTGTTTTCTTTTGTCATGCTGATGATTGATGGTATCTTGTTGTATCTCGGAGGAGAAACGCGAAATACCAGTAAAAAAAAGCATCAGATTTTCATCCAATATTTTCTTACGATCAGGACGGATAATAATGGGGACAACCTTGAAAGTGTTGTTCTCAAAATCAATCCTGTTTAATCCTCCATAGGCAGCGGCTATCTGGTCTTGCCATCCACCAGACTCCTGGCAAAGGGTACGTTCCAGATATATCGCATCTTCGGCAAGTTTTCGCTTACCAACATACTTCCCTTTCAGGGAATAGAAAGCATTAAGCATTCCAACAGCAAAAGTACTGCTTGTCCCCAACCCCGTCCGTGCGGGGAGATCTCCTTCATACGTCAACCGGATTTCATGAATATCCAACATCCGCATTGCCTCACGTATGGCAGGATGTTCTATGTCATTGATATCATTAACACGCTCAAACTTGCTGTATACCAATTCTGAATAGTAAGGCATAAAAGGAGGGAGATGCCTAACGTTGACATAACAGTACTTGTCAAATGTCGTTGATATAACAGCACCGCCATATTCATTGAAGAAAGACGGAATATCCGTGCCTCCACCAAAGAAAGACATTCGAAAGGGAGTTTTAGTGATAATCATAATGCTATCGCTTTTTATCAGGTTATACCATATTCTGAAACCAAAATGCAAACAAGCGGAAACCATCCTCCGTCATCTGTGACTCATCAGCCGTATCCATGCGATAAAGGGGGATGTCCCGGTACATGGCAGCCACTAATGAGAAGGTACTTGGAGGGCCTATCAGATAATCGCATTCAGAAAGCATGAACAAATCCTCGGGAGCACTTCCTCCTAAGCAGTGGATATGGGCTTTTTGACATAACTGTTGGAAACGTTCTTCCTTCACCGACGGGTCGTTGGTGGAGAGGTAAACATGAACCGACCTGTCCCGATGCATCTCCACAAAGCGGTTGATATATGCAGCATAAATCTCATCAGAATAAAAGAATTGTCCATTACGCCATTTGTCATAGTCTCCACGACGGATGTGAACTCCCAGACGGAGAGTAGAGAGTGGAGAGTTAAGGGTGGAGGGTTTCTCTGCCTCCTGCATTTTCGTTTTGACAGGAGCGGTATACTGCTCGTCCAGTGTGAAGAGGTCAACAATTTCTTCGCGATATTTCAAGAAGAGGTCGTAGTAGCGCACGAACCAACCACTGACTACGATATGCCGATGCTTCATCATTTTACGTTCTAATGCTTCACGGTCACAGTCACGACGTTTGAAACTCGCAGTGGGAAGGATTTTGAGTGCAGCAAGATATTTTGCCACAAGATACCAACCAAAGCCAGTAAGGTTTGTGTGACATATCTTAAAATACTGGTATTTATAACTGAAGCGCATGGAGATGACCTTGCGACCATGCTCCCTTCCCCATGCGTAGACATGGGCATATTGCAACAAATTGTTACACATCTGGGACTTATCTCTAGCAAATATCATAGGGCAGAATTGGTTATTTCAAAATATTTCTTGAGGACAAGCAGAGAGATGAGTTCCTCACGACTCTTGTCCTGAAACTGAGCAACATACTCATGAGCATGTTGTATGATAGCCTCCGCCTCTTCTGGATGGTCGATGAAATAATGCAACCGCTCCTCCAAGTCAGAGAAATCCGGTTTTACCTCAATATAATGATAGTTGGGAATAAGTGTTCCCTCCATAAACCATGTCTCGCACGTCAGACGGGGAGTAACGGCAATAGAGTTGGAAGACATCACCCATTTCAGATTCGAGGCAACATCATTCCCTTCAAGAGACATCACAAACTTATAGTCGAGATGCTCCCCTATCGTCATCTTCTCACGCTGCCATTCAGGATGCCCGTCTATATAGTCAATAGAGGCGGCATCCACCATCGGATGACCAAACCAACGATTCATAAAGACCATCCGATTGGGTTTCACATTCCCATCCTTGGGATTCCCCACATCTCCACGAAAGATAGCAACATCTCGCTTCTCACGCCAAGGTTTACGGTCATCAACAAATAGGAAATGGCGGACTCGGTTAAGTTTCAGCAATATCGAGCACTGGTTATTATCTCCAATGGGACGGCTTTTCAAAATGGTAGGTAATGTCTGTAAATCAGACACGTCACCAGGTTTCAAAATCCATCGCGCTTGCGGGTCAAAATAGCGTGCCGATGCCATCGCATCGAAATAGTATGCCTTGGGATGGATGACAGGTTGCTCCGCAATACTGAATGACTGCTGGCAGAACATCTCCTTGTCATACTGCGTCTCCGAAGACAGTTTACAGTAATATCCTGCACGCCGCATAATCTCTTCACGATCATTTCGCTTCTCCAACTGTTTCCACTTACCCTTGAGCATCCTTTGCATTATCCACGAAGGGATACACTGCTGCAGATAAGCTTTGGCAAAGAACTTCATCTTACTGTTCTTGCCACTATGCAACATATAGTACAACTTTCGCTTATTGGTCATGCTCATCTCTTATGACTGCAAAATTACTGTTTTTCTGTCAATTCGGCAAAATTTGACCTAATTATTTGCTCATTCACCATGAATTAACTACCTTTGTGGCATTAAACTGCATGCTAATGAAATTCCTGTACTATCTTCTGATGACAGTATGCTACCCTATCTCACTGTTACCTTTCTGGGTGCATTATCTTTTTGCAGACGTACTATACCTGTTGATTTATTACGTAGGAAGATACCGTGTAAAGGTAGTGAGAAAAAACCTAAGAAGTGCATTCCCTGAGAAGTCAGAAAAAGAGTTACGGCATATTGAAAAGGATTTCTACCAGTGGTTCTGCGATTATATCGTAGAGAGCATGAAACTGTTGACCGTCAGCGACAAGAATATCAAGAGGAGAATGGTGTTCAAAGGGACGGAGCAAATAGAGCAGTGTGTGGCAGAAGGGCTATCCATCGGAGTCTATTTGGGACATTACTGCAACTGGGAATGGATCACATCACTACCCCTGTGGATTACGCCCAAGGTACAGTGCGCACAAATATACCATCCGATTGAGAACAAAGGGATTGACCAACTCTTCCTTCGTCTGCGCCAGCGACAAGGTGCCATCTGCATTCCCATGGCAGACACCCTTCGCAAGATTATCGAGTTCAAGAAAGAAGGTCAACTCTTTATAATCGGTTATATCTCCGACCAAAAGCCCAATTGGTTCAATATCCATCACTGGGTCGATTTCTTGCACCATGATACTCCCGTGCTGACGGGCGCCGAACGCATCATGCGGAAGTTCAACCATGCCGTGTTCTACGCCGACGAACGTCGTATACGCCGTGGGTATTATGAGGTAGAATTCAAACTTATCACCCGTGAGCCTCAGCAGCTAGAAGACTTTAAGTTGACGGATATCTATTACCAGATGTTGGAAAAGAGCATTCAAAGAGCACCTGCCTTTTGGTTATGGAGTCATGATCGCTGGAGTCGTACCCGTGAGGAGTTTGACAGACGTTTTGAGGTTGTCGACGGAAAAGTGATAGCCAAGACAACCCATTAAGGTTTCAGCCGGTCTTGCGTCATCCGCTCCATATATTGCTGGATGATAGCCTTTAACTCTGTCTCAAGTGAAGAGTGAAGAGTGAAGAGTGAAGAATTTTCTTCCACCAATGCTTCTACAAGCAGGTTGTGTTGCATCAGAGAGTCTTGCAGACTGTATAAACCCTTTGATTTAGTACCATCGAACTGGAGCACATAACCTTTTTTCACGTATTGATATATGCCATTTAGATAATTCACCGCCCAAGTATTTTCCTTGGGAGTGTTCAGCACATCGATACCAAAACCGAAATATGGTTTGGAATATCCCAACTTTCCAAGAATGGTTGGCAGGATATCAATCTGCTGTGCTATCTTATCTTGTATTTCACCACCCTCCGCACTGGGGTCGTAAATAATAATCGGTGAGCAGAAACCTCCTAAGTCTGTCTGATATTCTGCATGGTCACTCATATTAGTATGGTCGCTGGTCAGAACAAAAATGGTATTCTTGAACCAAGGCTGTTTACTCGCCGTCTCAAAGAACCTGCCGATAGCCATATCGGTATAGCGAATACATTTCTGTATCGCCAGATGTTCCTCTGGGAACTGTTGTTTGTATTTCTCTGGTACAACAAAAGGATGATGACTGGAGGCAGTGAAGACAGCTGTCATAAATGGTTCTTTCATCTGGGTCATCTGTTCAGCATAGTACTGCAGGAAAGGCTCGTCCCATATTGCCCAGGTACCATCGAAATCATTTGTCCCTTTAACTGCCTCATACTCTGTACGACCATAATAGTGCTGGAAGCCCGTTTTCTGAGCAAAGGCCTGGAATCCCATAGACCCGTTCTCGGCACCATGGAAAAAAGCTGTCTCATAACCCTCAGCAGCCAATATTCCTGCAAGTCCTGTATAGTCGTTCATCGAAGAAGGAGTGAGGATAAACGGTTCGACGAACATGGGGATACTTGACAACACACTGGGCATACCGTCGATACTCTTACGACCATTACAGAAAGAATAACGGAATGTTATGCTCTTACTGATAAGGGCATCGACATAAGGGGTATAGCCTTTGTACTGGCTATTCTCCAAAGTTTTGTTTAAGGCTCCGATATACTCTCTGCCAAAGCTCTCAACGATCAGGATGACTACGTTCTTTTTTTCTATAGGGACTATAGTATCTATAGGGACTATAGTGTGGATAGGAGAATAAACACGTGTCATTTCCTCCTCACTATCGAAATAACGAGGAACAACGAAGACACTCTTGCCGATGGTACGGATGAGTGAGAAGGGAGTATTTAATACCAATGCTGCATCAACAGGACGTGAAGCATATTGATTGGCATTTGAGATAGTGATAGGTCGCACGGCAGTTGTAAACCCTCCACGCATACCTGCGACACAGAAAGGAGCGATGAGTAGCAGAGAAAGAAAACAGACTGCCGAATAACGCCATCTCTTTTGTATCTGCCAGACATTAATCCGAGGCTTGGCATACCCCAGCCACAAGGCAGTCATTACCACCAGAAAGAGTAATACCAAATACCAATGGTTTATGAACTCAACACCAATGACACTTCCCAAATTACCCTCGTTGGAGAACTCCTGGAATACAGTCGTTGTCGTGCGACGCATGGTATATTGGAAATAAACGGCATCTGCCAAGTTGATGGCAAAAGCGAGCCCATTGACTACGATGAAGAGCCACTTACAGAATTGGTGATAAGTCTTGTTTTCCTTCTTGTAAAAAGGAAACAGCATCAACACCACATAAAGCACATTGGTATAGAGAATGGCAGACGTATCGAAAAGTAATCCCCCACGGAAGATATCCCACGAATAGGATAAATAGCCGGTATTCTCACAATAATACACCAACCTTGCAATCTGATAAACCAGATAGACTAACAGTAAGTTCCAAAGGACTGCCAATAAGGGAGAGTATGTCTTTGTCAACCAGTGTCTCATCTCCCTTTCAAGTCTTTCGTAGCCATTTGTAATATTGCTTGCGCTTGTCGAATGAGTCGCTGATAGCCAGGACCTTCTCCTCTCACTACTCTATCACTGATAAAGTCATAGTTCACAAAACTGGTACTGTCCATCATCGTAAACCCATCATCATAGGTATGAATGGCGGCAGGATGCGTATAGGTCTTACTGAGCACATCACGACTAAAGGTATAGGCATCGTGATTAAGTCCCAACTGTCCTAACAAGGTAGCAGGCAAGTCTGTCTGGTTACATATCTTCTCAATTCGGCAAGGAGCCTTAACAGCACCACCTACCCATATCATCGGAATATGGTTGAGAAGAGGATTCGACTCGTCTAACCCATCATAAACAATACCATGATCTGGGAGCATTACTACCAATGTATTGTCCCAAAGTGGTGTTTTCCTTAGTTGCTCGATGAACTTTCCTACGCATTGGTCAAGGTAATAGAATGCATTAAGCACCTCATCATCGAAATGATGAATAGGCACATCCCAGGGCACATGACTGCTCAACGTGGAGTAACCGATAAGGAAGGGCTGTCGCATGGTAGTCGTCAACTTGTTGAGTGTCTCGAAAGTGATATCGTCACGAACACCCCATTTGGCAGAGGTTTGCTCCTCTCGCGTATAGTCTTCCTTCCATGTCAAATTAGCGAAACCACCAGAAACGAGATAACTCCGCATATTGGTGAAGTTGATATCCCCACCATATAAATAATGTGTCGAATAACCTCGTTCTTGCTGTAGTGTACGTGCGATATTAGGAAGTGTACGAGACTTGGATGGAATCTTCATCACAGACATGGTGGGGAAAGAAGGATAACCACTCCATGTGCATACCGTCCCACGATCTGTACGCCATGAGTTAGCATAACAATTGGTGAAATAAACACCTTCCTTAGCCAACCGATTGAGATTGGGGGTGATATCAGATCGTCCGCCTATCTCTGTAAACTGTCCACCGCAACTTTCTAGAAGTATGACGATAATATTAGGATGTTGAGTAGTCAATAACGTATCGGAGTCAATGCTCTTGGTGTTATAAAGCTCATTGAAAATCTTCTCACACTCCTGATCATCCATAAAATGATAGACCACATTGTTGCTTGCCGTCTTCTCTAAAGAGGCAAAGAAAGAAAAGAAAGGATTGACAGCCGAATGATTCAAAAACTGGTTCTGAGAGAAATATACCTGTCCAATATTCGTCGTTGACTCATCTAATCCACCCCTTATCCCAATGATGATCAATGGTATCAACAACAGGGCGATGAGGGATGCTGTCAACTTTTGCCTAATTACCGTCAACTGGGGGAATGAGGGTGTTAGTTTCTCATATACCCCATAGATCACTCCAATAAGGATGATGATGCATAAAAGACGTAAAAGGATATACCCTGTACTGACACTTGCCATTGCCTCTGTGGGTGTTTCCAGATATTGTAAACAGGAGGCATCCAACTTAAACAGCCAGAACTCATACAGGCTGGTATCTGCCACAAAAGCTGAGGATAATAAAAAAGCAGCAATGACATAATATCCTCTTAAAAGCCATCGGGGAATCCTTATCCATAAGGAAATCACTACCAAAAGGAAAGGAAGGATCAGAATATAGAGGGATGTACTCAGGTCTAACGACAATCCATGTTTAATCACTTGTAACATATCTTTGAAAACAAAGTCATGTCCTCCATAATGATAAAGCATAAACCCTATTTTAGCAACAACAAAGAAGAAGAGCGTTGCCACATAGAAATTCAACAAGTATAGTACTCTTTGCCTCATAGACTCTGCATATCGTTCAATTTCTTATAATATCCATCGATATTCAACAACTCATCATGTGTACCGCGCTCTACAATCTGTCCATCATGAAGTACGCATATCTCATCAGCATTCTTGATGGTTGAGAGACGGTGGGCAATAGCTACGGTAGTACGCGTCTTCATCAGTCGTTCCAATGCATCCTGTACGAGTCGCTCACTCTCAGTATCCAAGGCTGAAGTAGCCTCATCGAGGATGAGGATGGGAGGATTCTTCAGAATAGCACGAGCAATAGACACACGTTGGCGCTGTCCACCACTCAGACGACCGCCACGGTCGCCGATATTGGTGTCAAACTGGTGCTCACTCTGCATGATAAAGTCGTACGCATTGGCAATCTTTGCAGCCTCTGCAATCTGCTCGTCCGTCGCACTGTCCACCCCAAAGGAGATGTTATTCTTGAAAGAGTCATTAAACAAAATCGCTTCCTGATTGACGTTTCCTATCAATTGACGTAAGTCTTGAATACCTAAATCCTTCACGTTGACCCCATCAATTAAGACCTCTCCCTCCTGCACGTCATAATAACGGGGAATTAAGTCAACCATCGTAGACTTACCACTACCGCTCTGTCCAACGATAGCGATTGTTTTTCCTTTAGGAATGACGAGATTAATATGACGCAAAATCCATGTCTCACCATAACGGAAAGACACGTCACGGAACTCTATCTGATGCTCGAATGAGGCGAGATGTTTCGGCTGTGCAGGCTCTTTGATGGTGTTCTCTGCCATCAGTATCTTGTCGATACGCTCCATGGAGGCAAGACCCTTCGGAATATTATATCCCACCTTCGACACCTCTTTCAATGGATTGATAATAGAATAGAGAATCACCATATAATAAATAAAGGTGGGACCAGAAAGACTGTGGTTGTTTAATACCAGTACGCCACCAAACCACAGAACGATGACAATCATACAAGTGCCTAAAAACTCAGACAAAGGGTGTCCGATATTCTGTCGGATGTTCACTCTCATAATATCATTACGATAGGTGGAATTGATGGTATTGAACTTATCACGCATCTTATCCTCCGCACAGAATGCCTTGATGATACGGAGTCCGCTCAATGTCTCATCCACCACACTCATGGTATCACTCCAAAGCGACTGCGCTTTGATACTCTGTGCCTTCAGCTTACGACCAATCCATCCCATGAACCAGCCAATGGCAGGAATAATGACTACTGAGAAGAGGGTGAGTTGCCACGAGATAATTATCAAGGTAGTGAAATAGGAGATAATCAGAATGGGGTTCTTGAACATCAGGTCGAGGGATGACATGATACTCGTCTCCACCTCCTGTACATCACCTGTCATACGAGCGATGATATCCCCTTTCCGCTCTTCCGTAAAGAAACCTAAGGGCAGACTGACTATTTTGTTATACAGCTGGTTGCGCATATCTCGTACCACACCTGTACGGATAGGTACCACACTCGACGCAGCAAGGAAATAAGCAAAGGTCTTCAGAAGGGTCGCAACTATTAAGAAAATACCAATAAACAACAAGGTCGTCGTTGACCCTACATCTGTGATAAAGTAATTGATGTAATAATAAATATTATTGATCAGCACATCCTTAAAACTACCGTCACTCCACTCCATCAAGGAAGTGACCACCACCTGGTCACCCGTCTTGAACAGGATCTGCAAAATAGGTATCAGAGCTGCAAAAGAGAAGATATTCAGTAATGCCGACAACAGGTTGAAGATAATCGACAATGCCACATATTTCTTATAAGGCATCACAAAACGCCTTAGAACTTGCATAAACTCTCTCATACCTCTTCGCCAAATAAAGTTGCACTTGTACTATTCGTTATCTTCACACGTACCGTCTCACCAATATGATGACTACCTTTGTCGAAGACAACCATCTTATTCTGTTCAGTACGACCGCAGAGTTGACTGCAACTACGCTTGGAGAAGCCTTCCACCAACACCTCGAACTCCTTGCCCTCATCCTTTTTATTTTGCTGGGCAGAGATTTCTGTCTGTAAGGCAATTAACTCATTTAAACGACGTATCTTCTCCTCTTCCGGTACATCATCCGGTAAATGCTTAGAGGCATAAGTCCCTGGGCGCTCGGAATATTTGAACATAAAGGCAGAGTCATACCCCACCTCACGCATCAAATCCAAACTGAGCTGATGATCTTCCTCTGTCTCCGAATGATATCCCACGAAGATATCCGTAGAAAGTCCACAATCAGGAATGATGCGACGGATAGCTGCTACACGGTCCAGATACCACTCTCGAGTATATTTCCGATTCATCAATTTCAGGATTCTGTCGGATCCACTCTGTACAGGAAGATGGATATGCTTACATACATTGGGCATCTCTGCGATCACCTGCAATGTCTCATCGCTCATATCCTTGGGATGAGAGGTAGTAAACCGTACTCGCATCTCAGGAACTTCCTCTGCGACTCTGCGCAACAGTTGTGGGAAGTCAACTATGATCTCTGAACTCTGAACTCTGAACTGATAACTATTCACGTTCTGTCCCAAGAGTGTCACTTCCTTAAATCCCCTGTCCCGTAAATCACGGACTTCACGAAGAATGCTTTCGACATCCCTGGAGCGCTCACGACCTCGGGTATAGGGTACAATACAATAATGGCAGAAATTGTTACAGCCACGCATGATGCTCACATAGCCCCCAATCTTATGCCCCAAGCCGATACGCTGAGGAACAACATCTTTATATGTCTCAGAAGTCGACAGTTCTATATTCATCGCCTTGTGACCTGTCTCTGCCTGTGCTATTAAGTCGGGCAGAGTAAGATAGGCATCAGGACCTGCCACCAGGTCACAATGGTGATTCTCAAGTAGGTCTTCCTTTACCCGCTCTGCCATACAACCCAAGACACCGATAATGAGAGGATGCTTGCGACGAAGGGCATTCAAAGCCTCTAATCGGTGATAAATCTTCTGCTCTGCGTTGTCGCGTACCGAACAGGTATTCAAAAAGACAGCATCAGCCTCATCTATATTTTCTGTTGTCTCATAATCTGCCATCTGCATCACGCTTGCCACCACTTCTGAGTCAGCGACATTCATCTGACAGCCATAAGTCTCTATATAGAGTTTCTTCATATTTTTCTTATTTTGCTTGCAAAGTTACTAACTTTTTTGTATTTTTGCGCTGATATTTATGCTAAACTTCAAGAAATGATGAAATTACTACGTATTTTATTCGTCGCCATGGTAGTGATGATGACTACCGGAGCATCAGCACAGACAGTCTATAACAGCAACGGAAGCAGTTGCGGAAAGATTGAGAATAACGGTACTGTCCGGAACAGCAGTGGCAGCACTATCGGACGTATCGACAGTGACGGCACCGTTCGTAATGGCAATGGCAGCAGTATCGGAAAGATAGACCGGGACGGTACTATTCGCAATAGTAATGGCAGCAGTATCGGAAAAGTCGAGAGTAATGGTACCGTACGCAATGGCAATGGCAGTAGCATTGGCAAGATAGAGAGCGATGGCACTGTCCGCAACGGTAACGGTAGCAGTATCGGAAAGGTTTCCGGAGTACCCAAGGAGTGGGCAGCAGCCTATTTCTTCTTTTTCTTTTAAAAAGAATTAAACGAAAGATAGTATTTGATGGAATTGATTAAAGACAAGGAGTTTGGTGGAGAACGGCCGTTATTCACCATCCATGACACACGATTAGAAAATATCACCATTACAGATGGTGAGAGTGGTATCAAACAATGTCAGAACCTGGAAGCGAGCCATTGCCGTTTCTATGGGAAATATCCTTGGTGGCATGTTGACGGCGCATTGATCGAGGATTGTTATTTCGCATTGGATGCACGTTCAGCCATTTGGTATACCAATAACTTAGTGATGCGGCGTTGCCGTATTGACGCTCCTAAGTTCTTTCGCGAGATGAAGAACGTAGAACTGGAGGATGTACAGATATGTGATGCTGACGAGACGTTCTGGAAAGTCGACGGACTGAAACTGAAGAACGTCCGGCTGCATGGTGGAACCTATCCTTTCATGTTCTCTAAGAATATCTATGTCGACGGACTGGAGAGCGACTCCAAGTATGTGTTCCAATATTGTGAGAACGTAGAGATACACCATGCCAAAATCCTCACCAAGGACTCCTTCTGGGAGTGTGAGAATGTCACGATCTATGACTCTGAACTGGATGGAGAATACTTAGCATGGCACTCGAAGAATGTCCGTCTTGTCAATTGCCATCTTGCAGGAGAGCAACTGCTCTGCTATGCTGACAACCTCGTATTGGAGAACTGCACCTTCGATAAGGCATGTGACCGTATCTTTGAGTATTCTACTGTTGAGGCGGACATCAAAGGACATATTGAGCATATTAAGAATCCTACCAGTGGACATATCGTGGCAGACTCTATCGGCTCTGTCACTATCGACGAGAATGTCCGCCAACCCAACAACTGTGTGATTGAGGTGAGAGGTAAGAAATAAGAGGTATGAAATATAACTTCGATGAACTGACTGAGAGACGTGGCACCAGCTGTGTGAAGTGGGATGAGAGTCCTTCTGCGGATGTCATCCCCATGTGGGTAGCTGATATGGACTTTGCGGTGGCACCCGCCATTCAAGAGGCAATTAGGAAACGGGCTGAGCATAGCATCTTTGGCTATACCTATGTTCAAGAAGACTATTACGCTGCCATCATCTCATGGTTTCTGCGCCGTCACGAATGGAGAATCAAACGGGAGGATATCCTCTACACCACCGGTGTCATTCCAGCCATGTCATGTGCTATCAAGGCTCTGACCATGCCCGGAGAGAAAGTGCTAATTCTCTCTCCTGACTATAATTGTTTCTTCTCCTCCATCCGAAATAACGGTTGTGAAGTGTCAGAGAGTGTGTTGCGACCAAGCCACAACACAGAGGAACTGGTTTTTGAGATAGACTGGGAAGACTTTGAGAAGCGATGTGCAGACGAGAAGACCACCGTCTTTCTTCTTTGCAATCCCCATAATCCCACAGGACGAGTATGGACAAGAGAAGAACTGCAGCACATGACAGATATATGCCATCATCATCACGTCCGGATTATATCAGATGAGATTCATTGTGAACTCATCATGCCCGGACAACAGTTCTGTCCGATGGGTACCGTTGATACTGATGCGATTATCCTCAACTCCCCATCTAAGTCATTCAATATCGCAGGACTGCAGGTGGCAAATATTATCTGCAAGGATGCGGAGACTCGCCGTCGAATAGACCGTGCCATCAATATCAATGAGGTATGCGACTTAAATCCTTTTGCCCCTGTGGCACTGAATGCCGCCTATAACGAGAGTGAGGACTGGATTGATGCGCTCAACGAATACCTTTGGGACAACTACCAGGCACTCCGATTGTTCTTTGAGAAGGAGCTTCCACACTGTAAAGTCACTTCTCTCGAAGGCACCTATCTCGTCTGGGTAGATGTTACCTATTATAGTAACAATGTGGAAGAACTCTGCGAGCACCTGCTGACAGAAGGAAAGGTTTGGGTGAATCCCGGTACGATGTATGGTCCGGAAAGCGGTAAGGGTTATATCCGCATTAACATTGCCTGTCCACGTAGTCTGATGATGGAAGGTCTGAAACGAATTAAAGAATATATGAAAGATGAAACAAAGAAGTGAAGTCAACACATGGTCTGTAACATGGGGCGTTCTCATGGCAGTACTGTTCTCAGCAGCCGCAGCATACCTGGGACTGAAGGTAGGTCAAGTTTTCGAGGCAGCCATTCCTATTGCCATTATCGCCGTGGGGGTCTCTGCCGCCGCCAAGCGTTCCAATGCGTTAAGAGAAAATGTCATCATCCAGTCGATTGGTGCTTGTTCTGGCGCTGTGGTAGCTGGTGCCATCTTCACCCTGCCCGCCATCTATATCCTTCAAGCTAAATACCCTGAGATGTCCGCCGACTTCTTGAAGATATTCATCGCCTCCTTGTTGGGTGGAGTACTCGGTATCTTGTTCCTTATCCCTTTCCGCAAATATTTCGTAGAGGCACCTCTCGAACAATTCCCTTTCCCAGAGGCGACAGCCACTACACAAGTACTGAAGAGTGGTGACAAAGGGGGCTCCCAGGCAAAGCCATTATTAATAGCAGGTCTGGTGGGCGGACTCTATGACTTCATCGTAGCAACCTTCGGTTGGTGGAATGAGAATGTGACCAGCCGAATGATACCCTTCGGTGAAGACCTTGCAGAGAAGGCGAAACTCGTTTTTAAGAACAATACGGGTGCTGCTGTCCTTGGCTTGGGTTATATCATCGGATTCCGCTATGCGCTGATTATCACATTGGGCTCTTTGTTCGTGTGGTGGCTGGTAGTTCCCGGTATGGCTTTGTTCTTTCCTGATACAGTATTGAATCAATGGAACCCTGCCATTACTACTGCCGTTGGCGACATGTCCCCGGAACAGATTTTCACTTCGTATGGCAAGTCAATTGGTATTGGTGCCATTGCCATGGCAGGTATCATTGGCATCATCAAATCATGGGGTGTCATCAAGAGTGCGGTAGGACTTGCCTCCAAAGCCGGAGCCACCGAAGAAGGACAACAAAGTACAGACCTTCCTTTTAAGTTCATTGCCTTTGCTTCTGTCATCACCCTTATCATCACATTCCTCTTCTTCTGGTTTGGCGTGATGGACGGTAACATATTGTTTGCCGTTGTTGCTATCATCTTGACTGCCGTCATCGCCTTTTTGTTTACCACCGTTGCTGCTAACGCTATCGCCATCGTAGGCAGTAATCCTGTTTCTGGCATGACCCTGATGACGCTTATCCTCGCCTCTGTCGTGATGGTTGCCGTAGGGTTGAAAGGGACAGGCGGCATGGTGGCAGCCCTGATCATGGGCGGTGTGGTATGTACGGCTCTCTCCATGGCAGGCTCTTTCATCACCGACTTGAAGATTGGCTACTGGACAGACACGCTTCCCAAGAAACAAGAGACCTGGAAATTCTTAGGCACACTGGTCAGTGCTGCCACCGTGGGTGGTGTGATGATGCTCCTCAACGAGACCTACGGATTCGCCTCTGGTGCTCTCGCTGCTCCACAGGCTAATGCCATGGCTGCCGTGATAGACCCTTTGATGAATGGTGTCGGGGCACCATGGGTGCTCTATGCCATTGGTGCTGTCATTGCCATTATCCTGACACTCTGTAAGGTCCCTGCCCTTGCCTTTGCACTGGGTATGTTCATTCCTTTGGAACTGAATGTTCCACTGGTTTTCGGCGGTGCCATCAACTGGTATGTGACAACGCGTTCAAAAGATAATGAGGTCAATAAGGAGCGTGGGGAGAAAGGTAACCTTATCGCCTCTGGCTTTATTGCCGGTGGTGCCTTGATGGGTGTGCTGAGCGCCCTGTTACGTTTCGGCGGCATCTCATTCGATTACGCAGAATGGTGGGCTAACCCCATGAGTGAACTGCTCTCCCTTGTAGCCTATTGCTTGCTGATTGCCTATTTCATCCGGGCAACGAGAGTTACAAGATAACTTTTACTGCCCCATCAGTTCCAAAGCCCGGCACACAATATCATTCGTCTCATTCATGATGGCGAAATACTGACTCGTCTCCCATAGGTCGCGGGCTACCAAGGCTTTAAGTTGCAGACGCAGATATGGCAGTGTCTTCTGCAGTTCCCCATCATCCTTCGGTTTGATCTTCTGCTTCTCTGCCTCAGCAATGATGTCATCAGTCACCGACTGCGGAATCTCAAACTGCTCTTTGAACTTCACAAAGGTCGGATATTTCTTCTTTAATTCCTTACGGTGCTGGTCGACATACCGCAGACTGGCATTGATGATAAAGGAACGTGCTGACAGTTCCCGATGGAAACGGGTATATTTCATTGTATCCAGCGGTACGTAATAGTCGGGCATGATACCACCGCCGCCATACACCACCCGATGCTCTTTCAAGGTGTAGTATTTAAGAGAGTCGGCAAAATGAATACTGTCGGCATGCATCAGCTCCCCACTCTTCAGGCGGTTCAGCACATCTTTCGCATAATCCTCTGCCTTCCCCTTCTCATACGGTTTCTGGATGCAACGCCCAGAAGGGGTGTAGTAATGGGCGATGGTCAGACGGATCATCGAACCGTCAGGCAGATCGATGGGACGCTGTACCAACCCTTTACCATAGGAACGGCGACCCACCACAAATCCACGGTCATGGTCCTGTATGGCTCCTGTCACGATCTCAGCGGCAGACGCCGAATAGCTGTCTATCAGAACGATGACCTTTCCCTTCTCAAAGAGTCCGTTCCCTTTAGCGCAATACTCATTACGAGGGGCACGCCGACCCTGCGTATAGACTATCAGATCATTATTCCCCAGAAACTCATTGGCGATAGCTACAGCAGCATGGAGATAACCACCGCCATTCTCCTGCAGGTCAAGGATAAGCGACTGCATCCCCTCACCTGTCAGTTTCATGAGACTCTGGCAGAACTCCTCATGTGTCTGGGCGCCGAAGTTACCAATACGGATATAGCCGACACCCGGACGTATCATATAAGCGGCATCAATAGACTTGACAGGAATCTTATCACGAGTGATGACAAACCGTAAGGTATCGGCAATACCCCGGCGGACAATTCCCAGACGCACCTTCGTCCCTTTCGGACCACGCAGTCGTCGCATAATCTCTTCCTTGGGCATAGAGACACCCGCTATCGTAGTGTCATTCACATAGACGATACGGTCACCGGCAAGAACACCTTGTTTCTCCGAGGGACCTCCAACGACAGGTTGGATAACGAGCAGTGTGTCCTCCACCATATTAAACTGCACACCGATACCCTCAAAGTTCCCTTGCAGTGGTTCGTTCGCCTGTTTCACCTCTTTAGCTGTCATATAACTGCTATGAGGATCCATCTTCTCTATCATCCCCCGGATACCGTCCTCCACGAGTTTCTGCTCATCGACACTGTCCACATAGAGATTAGAGATTGCCATCTCCGCAATCTGCAGTTTACGCAAAGGGCTGTCCTCACCCATGTTGATACGTATCTGGGCTGATAATGGTAAAAAGGTAAAAAGATAAAAAGGTATAATCCATTTTACCGAACCTCTCTTCCCTATCAGTTTATCTATTGTCCTCATATCTTGCCTTTCTACTTTTTTTCTTTAATACTCTTCCTCCTCCGGGCGGTCTTCCTCAATGACGAGGTTGTCAATAATGAAGTTCTGACGCTCCATGGTGTTCTTACCCATATAATACTCAAGGAGTTTCTGCACCTGGTCGTTCTTATGGAGGGTCACCTGTTCCAGACGGATGTCAGGACCGATAAAGCCAGCGAACTCCTCGGGACTTATCTCTCCAAGACCCTTGAAACGGGTAATCTCCGGGTCAGGACCTAACTCCTGTATCGCCTTCACACGCTCCTCCTCACTATAACAGTAACGGGTGACGAAGTCGCCCTTCTTACCATCCTCACGCATCGCTTTATCACGGATCTTCGTCCTGCGGTTACGGACACGGAACAAAGGGGTCTGCAGCACATAGACATGTCCTTTCTTGATGAGCTCCGGGAAGAACTGCAAGAAGAAAGTGATAATCAACAAGCGGATATGCATGCCGTCAACATCGGCATCCGTAGCCACTATCACCTTATTATATCTGAGGGTGTCCAGACCCTCCTCGATATCCAATGCAGCCTGCAGGAGGTTGAACTCCTCATTCTCATAGACCACCTTCTTGGTAAGTCCGAAGGAGTTCAGGGGTTTTCCACGCAACGAGAACACTGCCTGTGTATTCACATCACGGCTCTTGGTGATACTTCCGCTTGCCGAGTCACCCTCGGTGATGAAGATACACGACTCCTCTTTACGGTCGTTCTTGGCGTCACTGAAATGGATACGGCAGTCACGCAATTTACGATTGTGCAGGTTCGCCTTCTTGGCACGCTCACGTGCCAGCTTCGTCACACCAGCCATCGCCTTACGCTCCCGCTCCGTCTCTTTGATTTTCTGCTCCAGCACTTCCACCACATCCTGATGGATATGCAGGTAGTTGTCGACCTCCTGCTTGACGAAATCACCGATGTATTTGTTGATGCTCACACCATCCGGTGACATCGCGGTAGAGCCTAACTTGATCTTCGTCTGACTCTCGAAGATGGGTTCCTCGACATTGATGGAGATAGCGGCGACGATACCCGTGCGGATATCCCCGTACTCATACTTGTTGAAGAACTCCTTGATGGTACGGGCGATATGCTCCTTGAAGGCACTCTGATGCGTACCGCCCTGTGTGGTATGCTGACCGTTGACGAAAGAGTAGTACTCCTCACCGTATTGGTTGGCATGGGTAAAGGCAATCTCGATATCCTCTCCCTGTAAATGGATAATGGGATAGAGCGCGTCATTCGTCATACGGTCCTTCAACAGGTCCTCCAAGCCATGACGGCTCAGTATGCGACGACCGTTATACATAATGGTCAGTCCGATATTCAGATAGGTATAGTTGCGGAGCATGTTCTCCACAATCTCGTCATGGAACTGGTAGTTGACAAATTTCGTGTTATCGGGCTCAAAATAGATATATGTTCCATTCTCGTCCTGGGTGGGCTCTGTCACGTCACTGACCAGCTCGCCACACTCGAAGACAGCCTTGCGTACCTTGCCGTCACGATAGCTATGCACCTCGAAACGACTGCTCAACGCATTGACAGCCTTCACACCCACACCATTCAGTCCGATAGACTTCTTGAAAGCCTTCGAGTCGAACTTACCACTGGTATTCAGGATACTGACCGACTCGATGAGTTTTCCCTGTGGAATACCACGGCCATAGTCACGGACGGAGATACGGAGATGATCCTCTACCGTCACCTCAATGCGGTCGCCCGCCTTCATCTTGAACTCGTCGATAGAGTTGTCGAAGACCTCCTTCAGCAACACATAGATACCGTCTTCTGCGGAGGAGCCGTCACCCAAGCGACCGATATACATACCGGGACGAAGCCGGATATGCTGCAGTCCGGTTAAGGTTTGTATATTACCCTCGTCATAGTTGACGGTTTCTTGACTCTCCACGATGTTTTTCTCTTCGCTCATATCTCTTTACAAACTTTTCTTATAACAGCGGCGACGCTTGTGTTGTTCATGCTCCAGGTACTGCCATTGCGACTGCACCTTCTCGTTGGTCTCCATCTCCACATTGGTCTCACCCCACTTGAACCCATATTTCTGGTACTTGGGAATCAGGTCATAGAACAACAGCGCATTGGCACCTTTCTGCTGGTATTCTGGCAGGAAACCTATGAGCAGCAGGTCCAGACACTCCGCCTGATGGAACTTCAAGGCTTTCAGACAGTGCCACCAGCCAAAGGGGAACAGCCGTCCGTTCTTACATTTCTGCAGGGCTCGTGTCATACTGGTGATACTGATGCCCACACCGATGATGTCATGCCCGGGGGTGTTCCAGTCTTCTATCAGGCAGAGCATATCCATGTCGAGCATGGGGAAGTACATCTTCAGGTACTCGTCAATCTGCGCCTCTGTCATCTGCGAGAAGCCATAGATATTCTGATACGACTTATTGATGACATCAAGCACCTTTCGTCCTATCTGCTCCTTACCCATGATCTGACTGCGCTTGGGATGTGTGGGATGCAGGTTATAGCGTTTCATCACCATCTGGGCTATCTTCTGGTATTTCTCAGGCATGTCACCCTTGGGTACGATGAGTTTGTACTCCACATAGTCATTGTCTTTCTCCCATCCTCCCAACTGCTCCATATGACGGGGATAGTAGTCGTAATTATAGATGGTAGACATGGTACCCAACTGGTCGAAGCCCTCGATGAGCATGCCCTCCGGGTCAAGGTCGGTGAAACCGAGCGGTCCCACCATCTGGGTCATCCCTTTCTCCTTACCCCAAGCGGCAACAGCATCCAGCAAGGCACGTGACACTTCCATGTCGTCGATGAAGTCAATCCACCCGAACCGCACACTCTTCGTGTCCCAACGGTCATTGGCACGGTGATTGATAATACCCGCTATACGCCCGACAACCTTACCGTCACGATAGGCAAGGAAATAGTCTGCCTCACAAAACTCAAAGGCAGCGTTCTTGTCCTTACGCAACGTATGCATCTCGTCATTGTGCAGGTTCGGGGCATCGTAAGGGTTGTCACGATAGAGGTCATAGTGAAACTGGATGAAGGCTTCCAGACTTTTCTTGTCGTCTACTTTACGGATAGTTACTGATGACATGTTGGCTTCACATTATAATACTTCATGCAAAGATACAAAAAAAACAACAAACACGCAAAGTTTTAACCTATTTTACGGCAAATAAACAACTGATGTGAACCATCCGACAGGGTTGTTCCGAAAATAAACACATCTCCTCCGTCCTTGAGTTTCAGTTTCTTACGCAGTTGTTCGACGGTCATGGGGAAGTTGCGGACGGCAATATTCGCTTTGTCGATACCAGCCAAGGCATGCTTTAACTCCTGTTTGTTCATCGAGGTCACCACCTCTATATGGAACCTCCGACCTGGGAAATCCTCCACGTCATGGTCGGCAACGAAGAGGTGGGAGTTAGCAGACAACTGTTCCACGGCATACGCTTCCGCTACTTCCCCGAAGCATCCAGCCTTCATGATACTGGTATTCGGTTCGAATAAATAAAGGAAACCATTGGTTCCAACGAAGGAAACCATTGGTTCCAACGAAGGAAACCGATGGTTTCCCCCATTGGAACCAGCGGTTTCCCCTATGGGAACAAACTCAAAGGATGTATTATTATTCACGCAAGCAAGGCGCAAGCCACCTGAGAGCTTGCTGCTAATAACCAAAAGGAGTTCTTTGCACTCGTTGTCAACACTGACGATATGCACCTCACTGACCCCTCCTAAGTCGCTGACAGCCTTGCGCCAGTCGAGCATCGGCGACAGTTTGAGGATGATACGGTCGGCTTTTTCCTTCAGCAAGGGGAGCAGTTCGAGAACATTGGGGGTACAGTCTTCGATACCATAGGTACGGCTGCCATGCTGATCCCTTCGTGCCGGGTCGAGGAAGAGGGCATCGACCGGTGGCATCTCCTTTAGGAAATCTTCTGCTTCCGCACAGACCACCTCAGCCTCCAATCCTAACTGCTGGAAGTTATGGCGGGCGATATCACACAAGTCCGCATTCCTTTCGACATAGGTCCGCTTCCCAAACTTTTGCGACATCCAATAGAAGTCAATGCCAAAGCCACCTGTCAGGTCAACAAACGTTCCCTTCTCAGAAGGAGAGGGGTCAGGGGTGAGGCTTCCCTTGTACCGAGCCGTCTGCTCACTGGAACACTGCTCCATATTCAGGTGAGGAGGATAGATGATGCCGTCAATAGCAGCCCACGAGGGCAGTTTCCGCCTTGCCGTCTGCCAGCCGGCAATCTGCTGCAAGGCGAAAGACATATCCACCTCTGCCAACTTTCCCCCACTCAGGGCAAGTCGTCTGACATCATCCATGCGGTGCTCCTGTACATACTGCCATGTCGCCTCGTTGACTTTCATGCTTGCAAAGATACGAAAAAGAATCTACATTCCTCGCAAACGAGCGTCAAAATCACGGGCTCCACCTTTCTCACCAAAGATTTTCAGAAGCAGTGCCGTACGCATATTCGTAACCCGCTGAGGAGATATTGCTGCCAGTGTCGCTATCTCACTGGGGGTGAAACGCAGTCGTATCAGCAGACAGATATTAGTCTCTAAGGGTGAGAGCGAGACTGCTCCATTCAAACGAGCAAGGAAAGCAGGTGACTGTTGCTGCACAAGAGTATGCAGCTCCTGCCAGTCGCCTTCTGCCGCCTCTTTGCCTCTTGCCGCCATCTGGTGCAAACGACTGACAGTATCCGCTGATAACAGGTGCTCGGCAATCTGCCACGTCAGGTATTTCTGGTTAAGGGCATCAATATGCGTATGCAGTCGGTTGATGCGACGACGGTAATACCATACACCTATCAGGATGGCAGACAATAAGATGCTGATACAGGAAAGCAGTACTATCGTGACATGATACTGACGGCGTTCCTTCTGTTGCTGGTTGAGTTGTGTCTGTAAGGCAATGATATCAGCGGCAGGACTTTCCACATAGGCATGCTGATAATACTGGTTCAAACGTTGCGAGAGGTCTGCGACTCTCTCATAGAAACCTTCCTGCTGATAATAGTCTATCAGTCGTTCGTAGCAATGAATACGGATATCTGGATTGGGGGAGTGCAACAACTCATACCAGAGATCGTGTGCCTGTTGGATGTTCCCTTGTTCTGCCTCGATATCAGCAAGCAGCACCGTCCCTTTGTCGAGTTGGGCAAATTGACGAGAAGCAGTGATCAACTGCTTTGCCATCTGCAACTTACCTCGACGCTTCATCATACTTGCCTCGTTGACTAAGGAGGTGGCACGGATAACGTTTTGCGTTTGATTCCGCCACTGTTTCGACTGCTCTACATAGTATTGCAGACTGTCTGTCTGCTCGTTCTTATCGAAAGTGGTGGCGAGATTATTCAGCATCTGAACCTGCCAATTAACATCACCCTCCTGTGTCGCCACCTCCAGGGCTTGATGATAATAATGAAGTGTCTGACGGAAATCAGCAGCATTATCATTGATATCACCTAATACGGCATAGAGCAAATAACGTAATCCAGAATCATCAAGGTCACTAAACTCCCTCTCTACTTCCTTGACGAGACCCAGTCCCTCGATATAATGTCCTTTGGAATACAAGTCCATCCCCTGATGCAGCATGGCACGAGCCTGATGATCATGATCACCTTGCTCCTTGAAATAGTCGATGCATTGCTCTAAGTCCGTCTCCCCACTCAAAGGGACCCCCACCCCATGCAGTGCCTCTGCCTTCACCAGTTGATAGAGCAGAGTGTCATTGATAGCATGGCATCGCTCCAACGAGTCCAGCATCAGATTGGCACGGTCAGGGTGATGGTCGGCATAATATTCCACCTCACTGAACACCCCATTGGCAGGCTGCTTCTGAGAACAGCCTGCCATCAAGAGAGTGATTAATAATATAAATAATGTGTTCCTCATTTCTTCTTTTTATCTGCAGGGATGGCAAATCGGAAGGGAATCGTAAACTTCACTCGCACAACCTTTCCATTCTGCTTACCAGGAGTCCATTTGGGTAACGCTTTTACCACACGGATAGCCTCAGCATCAAGAGAGGGCCATGTCCCCTTGACAACCTCCGCATCATTGACACTGCCGTCTTTCTCCACAACGAAGTTCACAATCACAAGTCCTTCCTTCTGTTGTTTCTCTGCATCCTCAGGATATTTCATGGTGTCCCCTATGAACCTCATGAGTTCACTCATACCACCAGGGAACTCTGGCATCTGCTCAACAACATCATATACTTTCTCCTTTGTACTTGCCTCATTGGACACAACGGTCTTCTGTGCTTGTACGGTTAATGTCAGACCTGCTGACATCATGGCTAATAAAATAATTCTTTTCATCTTTCTTACTTGTTTTTAGAGTAAATAACTAAATTGACTTAAAGTGTTCGAACGCTGCAAAAGTAGTTCTTTTCCCAAAACCATGCAAGAAAATTATTACATGAGATTACACTATCCGTCATTTTTTAATTTTGAGTAATCATTATTCCAAAATCTTTTGTATTTTTGTAGCCAAATGGCAATCAAGTACACTCATAAGGAGGAACTATGGAACGCATGGAGCCATGCTGGAGGCATCGTGATGGGTGTCGCTTTCGGCATCGTGTTCCTGGTGATGGCATTCAAGGGCGACAACCCTTGGGCACGACTGGGTGTATGCCTTTACCTCTTTGGAATGCTGGGCAGTTATATCGCCTCTACCATTTACCACACCCTTCCTCGCCGCTCGAAATGGAAGGAGCGGTTGCGCAAATGGGACCATGCCGCCATCTATTGGCATATCGCTGGCTCGTACTCACCACTTACTTTGGTGGCTCTGCGCACACAAGGCTATTGGGGATGGAGCCTCTTTATCTTCGTATGGACCTGTGCGATAGCGGGTACCATCGTGAGTTTCATCAAATTGAAGGAGCACTCTAATGTCGAGACGTTCTGTTACGTGGGTATGGGGTTAAGTGTTCTGGTTGCTTTCAAGCCTCTCCTCGACTCCGTATCGACCGCCGCAGTCATCTGGATTATCGCAGAGGGAGTGTGTTATATCACCGGTGCCCTCTTCTATTCGTTCAACAAGAAGCGTTATATGCACTCCGTCTTCCACTTCTTCGTCCTTGCCGGCAGCATCTGCCATATCATCGCCGTGTGGGACGTGCTGATGGAATACCTATAAGGCATTTTTCCTCCTTTTAATTGTTATTATTCCAAAATCTTTTGTATATTTGCAATCGATATGAGCAAGAATCTGTATATCATCAGTGGTTGTAATGGTGCGGGCAAGACGACGGCATCATATACTGTCCTACCTGATATCCTTGACTGCAGGGAGTTTGTCAATGCAGACGAGATTGCTCGGGGACTATCTCCTTTCAACCCTGAGAGTATGGCAATAGAGGCAGGGCGATTGATGTTGCAACGTATTGAAGATTTGCTTAGCAAGAATCTAACATTTGCCATTGAAACGACACTTGCCACCAAGTCATATATCAACCTTGTACGACGAGCTCAAGCAAAAGGCTATCGTGTAAGTATCGTTTTCTTTTGGCTCAACTCTCCTGAACTAGCAATGAAACGTGTAACAGAACGCGTTCAGCACGGAGGACATAATATTCCTAAAGAAGTTATAGAACGAAGGTATAAAGCAGGAATTCATAATCTGTTTCATATCTTCATGCCAGAAGTAGACTATTGGGCTATTTATGATAATAGTGAATATCCTCGAAAACAAATTGCTTGTGGTGGCATAAATGCTAATACTTCCATTTTCGTAGAGTCAATATTTTATAAACTTCAAGAGTATGTCAAATAAAGAAATAAAGGAGTTTTCAGAAAAACTTAAATATGGCTTAGAGTTAGCAGAACGTCGCATGTTAGAGGAAAAAGCATTGCGTGGCGAGGATGTTATTGTGTCATCGGACGGAAAACATTTTGAGCAAATATCTGCTCAACAAATATTAAATAATTCATTATAATTGTCTAACCTTATAGATATAGAATGCCGATGACATAGACTAGTAAGTATCGTGGATATACTATCCGCCCTGTCCAGTGATAAAAAAGAATGGTTTCCAAAGTCCTATGAGATTTTGGAAACCATTCCATTTATTAACTAAAGATATACCCTATTTGATATATTCCGAGAAATCGGTGAGTTTCATGTCGCCCTTGCGAGCCAAGGTGTCGTGCATGGCGAAGGCGGCAGTGAGACAGTGACGGGTATGACCGCCAGTGCCTAACTTCAGGTAGTCCCAGAGGAGCTGCTTGTAGTCAGGATGCGCACAGTTCTCGATGATGGTCTGCGCACGCTGCATAGGTGACTTGCCACGCAGGTCGGCAACACCCTGTTCGGTGACGATGACATTCACGTCATGCTCTGAGCTGTCCTGGTGCGTCACGAAGGGAACGATACTGGAGATCAGACCGCCCTTAGCCACTGAGGGACAGGTGAAGATGGACAGGTAAGCGTTGCGGATGAAGTCACCAGAGCCACCGATACCGTTCATCATCTTCGTACCACTGATATGTGTAGAGTTGGCATTACCATACAAGTCTACCTCGATGGCAGTGTTGATAGCGATCACACCCAAGCGGCGGATGATGGCAGGGTGGTTACTGATCTCACTCTGACGCAGTGTCAGGTGGTCCTTGAAATAGTCCATATTGTCATATACCTGCTTCAAGCACTCGTTAGAGACCGTCAGTGAGCAGGCAGAGGCATCCTTCACACGTCCGTTCATCATCATACCTACCACAGCATCCTGCAGTACCTCGGTATAGATATTGAAGTCGGGCACGTGCTTATCCTCACCCAGCGCTCCTAAGATAGCGTTGGCAGTAGAGCCCACACCGCTCTGCAAGGGCAGGAACTCCTTAGGGATACGACCCGCATGCAACTCGTCAACGAGGAACTCAGCGGTCAGGTATCCGATCTTCTCGGTCACAGGGTCGCTGTCCTTGAAGGCACGAGCCTCATCAGGGATGTTACACTCTACGACACCTACCACCTTGTCCTTGGGGATTGTCACGTAGGGAACACCGATACGGTCGCTGACACTGAAGATGGGGATGGGTTTGCGATAAGGGGGATCCAATGGCTCGTAAACGTCATGGATATACTTGGCATTGGGGTTATGGAAGGAGTTGAGCTCCAGGATGACATGCTTGGCAAGACGGGCTGCCGTGGGAGAGATACCGCCGGCGGCTGTCAGATAGACACGATAGTCGTTGCCAACCTCCTCGATGTCACACACCTCCAGAATCGCCCAGTCCACCTGTCCATAGAAACCATAGCGTAACTCCTGAGCCATGTGTGAGAGGTGCAGGTCATTGTAAGGAATCTCACCGGCATTCACATGCTTGCGAAAATCAGGGTTGGTGGTGTAGGGAGCACGGTACTTGATAGCCTGTGCGTTTGACAGGTCACCATCCGTTGACTGACCAGTAGAGGCACCCGTGAAGATGCCTACCTTGAACTCACGTCCTGCCTCATGCTCTGCAATGGCAAGCTTTGCTAACTCTTTAGTGGTTGCCTTAGCCACACCGGCAGGCGTAAACCCACTCATGGCGATGTTCTCGCCATTCTTAATCAGTGCTGCAGCCTCTGCAGCAGTCATGCGTGTATAAGCCATTTCTTTTCGTTATTAATTCCAATTTGGCTGCAAAGATACAAATTAATTAGGAATTAGGAATTAGAAATTAGGAATTATTTCGTAACTTTGCACGCAAAATCATCAAATTATGGAATCAAAGTTAGTCATTTACAATACACTGACTCGTCAGAAAGAGCGTTTCGAACCCTTACATGCCCCCAATGTGGGTATGTATGTCTGTGGTCCTACCGTCTATGGCGACCCCCATCTGGGACACGCCCGTCCTGCCATCACCTTCGACTTGGTGTTCCGCTACCTGAAACACTTAGGCTATAAGGTACGCTATGTCCGTAACATCACGGATGTGGGTCACTTGGAGCATGATGCCGACGAGGGAGAGGACAAGATTGCCAAGAAGGCACGGCTGGAGCAGTTGGAGCCGATGGAGATCGCCCAGTATTATACCAACCGCTATCACCAGGCAATGGAGGCGCTGAACGTGCTGCCTCCCTCTATCGAGCCACATGCCACCGGGCATATCATCGAGCAGCAGCAACTGGTGCAGCAGATCATGGACAACGGTTTTGCCTACGAGTCGAACGGCTCTATCTATTTCGACATAGAGGCATATAATAAGAAATATCACTATGGCATCCTGAGTGGACGCACCTTGGAGAACATCAAGGACGAGAGCCGTGAACTGGCTGGTGTGGGTGAGAAACACAACCAGGCAGACTTCGCCCTCTGGAAGAAAGCACAGCCGGAGCACATCATGCGCTGGCCGTCTCCATGGAGCGACGGCTTCCCCGGCTGGCACTGTGAGTGTACGGCGATGGGACGTAAATACTTAGGTGAGACGTTTGACATCCATGGCGGCGGCATGGACCTGGTATTCCCACACCATGAGTGTGAGATAGCACAGGCTACTGCCTCGATGGGACACCCTGCCGTGAAATACTGGATGCACAACAACATGCTGACCATCAACGGACAGAAGATGGGTAAGTCGTATAATAACTTCATCACCTTGGAGCAGTTCTTCACCGGTAACCATCCGTTGCTGGAGAAAGCCTACTCGGCAATGACCATCCGCTTCTTCGTGCTCTCCGCCCACTACCGTGGTACGGTAGACTTCTCGAACGAGGCATTGCAGGCGGCAGAGAAGGGACTGGAGAAGTTGATGAATGCCATCAGTGACTTGGAGCGCATACAACCTTCTGACAAATGTGACGCGGAAACGGAGAGAGTCGTCAAGAGCCTGCGCCAGAAATGCTACGATGCGATGAACGACGACTTTGCCACGCCACAGGTCATCAGCCATCTCTTCGAGGCTTGCACGGTGGTCAACAAACTCGTCGACCACAAGGCGGCCATCTGTGCCGACTGTCTGAAAGAGCTCTCAGAGACCATGCGTCTCTTCGCCTTTGACATCCTCGGACTCAGAGAGGAGAAGGGCAACAGTAATGCGGAGCGTGAGGAAGCCTTTGGCAAGGTGGTGGATATGGTACTCGACCTGCGTGCCAAGGCTAAGGCTGACAAGGACTGGGCTACCTCCGACAAGATCCGTGACGAGCTTGCCGCTGCCGGCTTTGAGGTGAAGGACACCAAGGACGGTGTCACATGGCGACTGAATAAGTAAACAAACAAAAGCCGAGGTGATACAACCTCGGTTTTTTTATTGTCCATAAGCCTCTCGTGTCATATAGACAGCAATGGTCTTGTCACGCAAATAAGGTGCCGACATATACATCAGTCCATCGTATGGATTATTCGTACCCCATGAGTTCTTCATGGTGAAGAACATCCGTCCATGGGGGTCACGGGCTATACCTATTATTGCCATACAGTGGTTGTCTGTCGGCTCGGTATTGAAATGACTGTCGGCAATACCCTCTGCGAACGAGAATCCCAGTTCATTGATGTCACCCTCCCAACAGACGGCATGGCGGTTGCGGATGGCTCGCTCGACATGGGCGAGCAACGAGTCCTTGGGGATATTCCAGAAACGGTTACGCTCCCAGTTGTCGGGCAGGTCTAACACCACATACTGGTTATAGGGATAGTCCTCGTTGGAGGTCAGGGCGATATACTCATCAGGGGCACAGACACTATGGGCGAACTCCTGAGGGGTATAGCGGGCTCCCAGCATAAACACCCATTTCGGAAGGGGCAGCTGGTGATAGGTGGAGTCGGGATAGGTATCATAGGGTACGATACCCTGTCGCCCTATGATATTCAATAAGGTAGAACCCATGGCACGCAGGTGCCGTTTCTTCATCACCCTCTCGATATACGCCGTCGACAGATGCACGGAGTCCCCTCGTGCGATATGCTCCGACTCTATCGTGGCGAGCATCGCATACGCCCAGCAGTAATCAGTATGCCCCTGGTCCTTGACAGGTGTCATCGGCAGCCGTACCTCATCCGTAAACACCACCTTCGGTCGTTTCTGACAACCGAAAAGGGCGAATATCATAAGTAAATAAAAGAGTCTCTTTATCATTTGGCGGCAAAGATAACATAAAATTTCGATTAAACGAAGAGAAAGCACGTGAAATTAAAGAAACTGTCGCAGACCCTCGCGGGCTTGCGACAGATACTTTGCCTTCCCTTTGGAGGCGTTTTCCTTCAAAAACTGACCTACCCTCACGGGCAGGCAGTTTGCTTTTAACATTTTAGTTTAACAATTAAACATTTTCCTTGTTACCAAGAAAAAGTCGCCGCAAAAGCGAGGAGTCGAACCTCTCCACTGCTCACCGTCTGAGCCGCTTTGCGCTCTTCCACAAAAACCAAAGAAAAAAATGCCCTACCCACGCTGTGATATTACACACGCCACGGCATACTACACCCTGTAGGCATATATATGCAAAGAGAGTATCACCATCACTGGCATACACCTTAATAACATATAAAAGGGAAACAGCAGCCGCAGGCGAATGTAATCATCTACCCACGCGGACGCCTCTGTTGCATCACCGCTGTTATGTAGTTCAAACTTGCGAGATCTGAAATCACAGACTGGTAACGTTAGAAAACGCCCTTCCAAGACTGGTCGTACAACTGACCTGAGGTCTCATTCCAACAATATTGTTTTAAAGCCGTCCACACATGGACACACTTACAAATGCAAAGGTAGTGCTTTTATTTGAATCCGCCAAATAATTTCCTGTTTTTTTGACTTTCCAACGTTAACGATATTATGGGGCATCTTACGAAAAGTCTTTTACAAATTAAGGAAGTGGATCATGCGGTCATCGACGAAGTCGCTTGCCAGAGCAAGAACAGTCCCCCGCTTTCGAAGTTTTCCGAGTAATAATTTGGAACTTTCAAAATAAGTTTGTATTTTTGCAACGTAAATCTTATAAGAGATATGTCATACACAAAAGAACCTATTATCATTAATAATCCTTCCAAAGAGTTGTTGGAAGTGGTCAAAGGCTTAAAAGAACGTAAGCGTGCCAAATTGGAGGAATTACGTAACATGAAGCCTGAAGACTTTTCATGCAGAATACTCTTGTAAATGAACTATTCTTTTTATATTTCTACAAAAAGCGGTGATGAATATCGTATCATATTCTTTGATGCGGATATTTCACTATTAGCAGATGATATAAAAGAGACTATAGCAGAACAAGGTATTGATATCTCTGAGATAATGATTGACAGAGTGAAGGGTGGTGAAAGCACTGCCCAAGATGTTTTACACGCTATAACAGGAAGAATCGCCGATCTGTTTGCACAAAATGAAAATCTTATCCTTTATTATTCTTGTGATGACATGAACCCGATACCTTCAAGAAACATGAAAGGCTCCAATAAGAATTTGTCGGTACAGGAATATCGGAGTACACTTTTCTCACATATTTTTGATACTTATATGTATAGCCATCAAGTTTTTGGCATTACGAATACACCAGTGATTATAAAGGGTGAAGGTTATACGCAATTCATGCACCTTATTGCGAGAGACAAACATCAGGATGTTGTCAGCCTTATAAAACAAGATGTCATAAAAGGTTGGGGTAAATAATCAATCTCTCCATAAGGCATCTGAAATCGTCTGTCTCCAATTCCCCGCATAGTCATCAAAGACATATAACCTTCTAACATGATGTGGCTCAATTGCCTTTGTGCAAAGGGATTGAACCATGTTATATGCTTCCCGGACATATAACATTCATGTAACATCATGTGTGAGACGTATGTTATATGTATGTTACATGTTTGCAATCATGTAACATGCCTTAAAGGCTCTGGTTATCGGGGTTTGCGTCCTATCATGTTAGAAGGTTATATGTTTTTGCGAAATTAATAAAATCAGTTACCGACTGAGAGGCATTCAGTTACCGACTGAAGCCTGTTTTCATTACGACTGAAATCTTCATTTGGCAGAGATGCCTCGCATCCCTCACT
>Ga0256405_10000949_pt1 | contig 87084 bp, 57 predicted proteins | sample RumenRJG_02DNA_FD_189096 | JGI IMG/M metagenome (GOLD analysis project Ga0256405, IMG submission 189096) | Bovine rumen microbial communities from Lethbridge, Alberta, Canada - RJG_02 | ecosystem: Host-associated > Mammals > Digestive system > Stomach > Rumen | place: Canada: Alberta... | reverse complement strand
ATTGATGTAAACCCTATTTATGACTAACGTAAAGTCGAGTCAACGTGAATTAAAATTAAGTTTAACACGGGTCAACCCATATCGTGAGTAAGACCACAAGTAGTCAACTAAAATCGTTAAACTACACCCCCACACCCTATTTGAATACTCGGTTTGAATTTTCGCTAACGCGAACAATCGTTTGCGCCTACGCGCACGATGATTTGCGTATACGCAAACGGTCGCAGGAACGGCATCTATTCCCTGTTCGAGCGGCATCTAATCCCTGTGGGAATACTATCTATCCCCTATAAAGTCCTATTGGAATCAGCGATAGATGATATTCGGATCAGTGATAGAAACTATCGGAACATTACCATTCAAACTGTTACAGATCTCTTCTGCCATTTCGTTCAGGGCTACACAGTCGGCACGGCTGATGTGCCGTTTCCCACTATCGAAAGGCCAAGGACTTATTATTAACAGGCGACCAGCAGCACACGCATCGAAAAGCATATCCGCTGGCTTGTAGTAGTCGCGAAAGCCGTTGTCCGTCAAAAGAATAAAAGGGTGTTGCTCCTTCAGCAGTACCTGCATCACCTGCTTCTCGTCTGGCGAGATGAACGGTGAAACCATCACCACCGCCCGACGCGCTTTTTGCACACAGCCGTTCTTGTAGTCGCGCAGTTCCTGACCATCACCATGTTGGGCCTTCTCCACCATCGTATGGCGGACATGCACAGGAGCATAGCCATCTCCCATCAGCAGTGCCACATTGCCTACACCGTCATATTTGCGACCACCAATCTCTATATCCTTCTGCACTCGGAAAAAACCTGGTTTCAGCCGTTTGGTAGCAAGCCGTTGCGGGTTCATCTGGACATATCTTATCATCGTATTCAACTGTCCGCGACGAGACAGAGGGCGTATGAATGGACGCTCAGTAAATATAGGGAAGGGATAGCCCCCTTCGTGCGTTATATCCGAATTTAATTCGGAAGCAACCGACAAAGTATAAGCCCTGCCATGTTTCTTCACTCCTTGCCAATATCCTCGGATAACACTGCGAATGCTTGTGTTCATCGTCCGCGTCACATAGATAACGGCATGCAGGTGGTCGGGCATCAGGCAGAACTGCAGGATGCGGATGGCCGTAAAATGTCTGCACATCACATACAATTCATCAACAACAGCATTGCCAAGAGCCGTTCGCTCTATCCATGCCAACGAAGGATTGTCGTCAGGAATCACCAATGTTCCAAACAGCGGTTCCCGCGATGGTATTGTTAGCGTGACGTGATAAACGCCGACTCCCTTCCACGCCGTCCCAGACTCCTGCCAGTGCCAATGCTCTTGCTCCGCCATATTCTAATATGATTGTTATTTCTTTCTCTATATTCTTTATTGCTAATCAAGACATCAGCTCATGCATCATTATTGTATATCACCCTCGCAAAAAAAACACGAATAGTAGTCCAATGGTTCGGTATTCTTACTTCCGGATGGCAGTAAGCCAGCAAACAGGTACGATTCCGAAAACACTGCAAAGATACGAAATTTTTAGGAATTTGTATCGCTTTATCCCATAAAAGAATAAAAATAGCCTTTCACAAGGCTTGTGAAACCACTTTTTGAGCGAAAAATAGCAGAAAAGCCTCAATAAACTTGGAAGTTAAAAGAAAAATGCCTATCTTCTGCAAAAACATTCTGCCTCCCTCCATGCGTGAATACTATATGGACGACATCAAGATGGACAATGCAGAACAGGTGGAGCGCGTCCTGGGACGTATGTGGTTGGTGTGCATTGATGAATACAATGCTAAGACTGACCGCGAACAGGCAAAAATCAAACGTCTGCTGACAGAAAAAGACGTACAGATCAGAAAAATGCGTTCCGACCAATATACGATGACTCCACGCCTCTGCTCGTTCATCGCCACAACCAACGACCCCACACCTCTGCCCTCAGGTGACGGCAGTCGCCGCTATCTGTGTGTGGAGGTGACAGGACCTGTCAACATGAAAGGGCGCATTCCCTATAAGCAGATGTTCGCCCAAGCTGTCAGAGAGTTGCATCAGCCAAACTGTCTCTATTGGTTCACCAGCGACGACGAGGCACGTATTCAGAAGCACAATAGTAAATACCAGCAGCAATCGTCACTTGAAGAGGTATTGCAAAACCTCTTTGAGCCTACTGCCCAGCACCAAAAAGAAAACTTCTGGCAGGTAGCCGATATTCAGCAAGAACTGGCAAAACACTTGAGGTCAAAGGATATTCCCAACCTGTCAGTCATAGGAATGGCTCTCAAGTCACTCCGCTGGTCGCGTAACTTCAGGAACGGCGTGCGTGGCTATTATCTCATGAAAAAGAGGGTGTAGGGTGGGTGTACACTTTTTTGAGGTGCACACCCTATTGAAACCCTTATAAATAAAGGGCGCAATGGCAATTTGGGTGTAGGGTGGGGCGTTTCTTTATATTTCCGTATATATATAATCGCGGCCTCGTCTGGTTTTGAGCAGTTTTGGCTGGTCGCCAGTAGTCCAATTGTTGAGCAGTTTGCGGGCTGAATAAGTGGTCAGACCTGTATAGTGGGCATAGAGACCTACCGTTGTGTAGCCCTTGTATGTAGCAATACATTCGTGCATTTGGCGCTCCAGTTTGTCTTGGTCGGCCAGTATTTCAAGCGAGTTGGGCAATTTAGCCCGACGGAATCCCTCGAGCCATTTCTCCACTTCCCGGTTCCATCGTTTACCGGGGTTATATTCCACTCCGTCGAATCTCACATCACGGTCGGTCACTTCGTCGGGATCGGTGATGGGACGGGTGAGAAACAGTTTTGGGGCAAACGTGCCAATCGGTGTCTCAACCCGATAGCCCTCTGCCAGATAGAATCCGACAGCTCTCAGAAACGTATCGAAGGCGCGTTGCAGTTCGCCATAGCGTAGCGAATAATATTTATCGCATCGGTCTTGCAGTTCCTCGAAGGTCATTTTAAGTCCGCTTTTAGGGCGAACATACACTAAGTTCTTTCCATTGGCGCCTTTCGCTGGGGTAGGGTGCACCTCATACCACATTCCTTTATTCTTTCTTGGCATAGTTGTGTTTTTTAATAATTGCGCAAAGGTAGTGAAAAAAAACAGCAAATTGTAAGGAGTTTGCTGTTTTTTTTATTATCTTTGCATCCGAATATACTAAAACAATTAGAAATAGCTATTTTAAATTAGACAATGGAACAAGTCTTTAGTTACATTATTAGCCTTGGTGCCAGCGTGATGATGCCTATCCTGTTTACCATCATCGGACTGTGTATCGGCATGAAGTTTGGTAAGTCATTGAAATCGGGCCTCTATGTGGGCGTGGGTTTTGTTGGTCTGGGTATTGTAACAGCCCTGTTGACCACGAACTTCGGTTCGCCGCTGAGTGAGATTTCCAAACTCTACGACCTGCAATTGGGTGTGTTCGACATGGGATGGCCTGCAGCTGCGGCTGTGGCTTATAATACGGCAGTGGGCGCGCTGATTATCCCTATCTGTCTGGGTGTCAATTTCCTGTTGCTGATTACAGGTTGCACGCGTACCGTTAATATCGACCTTTGGAATTACTGGCATTTTGCTTTTATCGGTGCCGTGGCTTATTTCGTGATGGGCGAGAGCTTGGCATGGGGCTATTTTGCTGCCATCGTCTGCTATATCATCACACTGGTGATGGCCGACCTGACGGCAGATAAATTCCAAAGCTACTATGAGGATATGGAGGGTATCTCCATTCCGCAGCCTTTCTGTCAGAGTTTTACTCCGTTTGCCATCGGTATCAACTGGCTGTTGGACCGTATTCCTGGCTTCTCGAAGCTCGACATTGATGCCGAAGGACTGAAGAAGAAGTTCGGTGTGCTGGGCGAACCCATCGTACTGGGTGTGATTGTGGGTGCCTTGATTGGTGCCGTTGCCCAGTTGGATATCAAGAAAGTGATGTTCCTGGGTGTGACGATGGGTGCCGTGATGGAGCTGATTCCCCGCATTACCCGTCTGTTCATCGACGGACTGAAACCTATCGCAGAGAAGACACAGGAAGTGGTGCAGAAGAAGTGGGCAGGCAAGAAAGTATATATCGGTATGTCGCCTGCATTGGTGATTGGACATCCCACCACGCTTGTCGCCTCGCTGATACTGATTCCATTGGCACTGCTGATGGCCGTTGTGCTGCCTGGTAACGAGTTCCTGCCACTGGCTTCGCTGGCTGGTATGTTCTATGTCTTCGTGATGGTGCTGCCCTATACAAAAGGTAATGTAGTGAAGACCCTGATTATCGGTATCGTGGCTGTGGGCATCGGTCTGTGGTTTGTCACCGATATGGCACCAGCCTTTACTCAAGCTGCCCAGACGGTATATGCCCAGACACAGGCCCCTGCCGCCAAGATTCCTGAGGGATTTCAGGCCGGTGCCCTCGATTTCGCATCGAGCCTGTTTGGATGGGTTATCTATAAGTGTGTGAACAACCTGCAATGGATTGGAGCTGGTGTGCTGACCATTATCACGCTCTGCATGGTGTTCTGGAACCGCCAGCGAATTGCGAAAGAAGAAAAAATGAATAAGTAAATAAATAAAACAATGAAAAAGACAATTTTGACATTCATGCTTATGGGAACAGTTGTTGCCGGTTCTGCACAGCAGAACATGAATTTCCAAACGGCTTGTCATCCTGCCGATGTGAAGCACTATGACACGCAGACACTGCGCGACCGTTTCGTGATGGAAAAGGTGATGGTAGCCGATGAGATTAATCTGACTTACTCGATGTACGACCGCTTTATCTATGGCGGTGCCATGCCTGTCACCAAGGATTTGAAGTTGGAGACACACCCGCAGTTGCGTGCCGACTATTTCATGCGCAATCGTGAGTTAGGTATCATCAACACAGGTGGCGACGGTGTCGTGATTGTTGACGGACAGGAATATCCCCTGGGCTACAGCGAGGCATTGTATGTCGGTCGTGGCTGGCTGGGTAAGGATAAGAATGGCAAGGATATCGACTCAAACAAAGAGGTTATCTTCCGTTCGAAGAATCCTCAGAAACCTGCCAAGTTCTACCTGAATTCGGCTACTGCCCACAAGCATTATAAGACCCAATGGGTGACGCTGGACGGTCGTAAGAACGGTAAGGTGCAGTCGCTGAAGGCTACCATTATCGGTACAAAAGACAAGCCGTTAGGCACCTTGGCAGAGAGCAATCAGCGTACCATCAACCAGTTGATTGTGAACACTTCGCTGGAAGAGGGCCCCTGCCAGTTGCAGATGGGCTTGACCCAGTTGCAGGAGGGTAGTGTATGGAACACGATGCCCCCTCACACACATGGTCGCCGCATCGAGGCTTACTACTATTTCAATGTGCCCGAGGGTCAGCAGGTGAGCCATATCATGGGTGAACCTCAGGAAACCCGTGTGGTTTGGTTGAAGAACGAGCAGGCTATCATGTCGCCCGAATGGAGCATCCACTGTGCTTCTGCCACCTATTATTATACCTTCATCTGGGGTATGGCTGGCGAGAATCTGAATTACAACGACAAGGATAACATTCCTGTTGGAGACTTGAGATAATCGAAAAAACGAAAAAACTAAAATATTATGGCTCCTGTACAAACTACTAAAATGTCCAACTTCCGTTGGGTTATCTGTGCGCTGCTGTTCCTGGCAACCACAGTCAATTACATGGACCGTCAGGTCTTGTCACTTACATGGAAGGACTTTATCGCTCCAGAATTCCACTGGACCGATGCAGACTATGGTACCATTACGGGTCTGTTCTCCCTGTTCTATGCTATTGCCAACCTCTTTGCAGGTAAGTTCATCGACTGGATGGGCACTAAGAAAGGTTACCTCATCGCCATCTTTGTATGGTCAACTGGTGCAGTGCTCCATGCCGGTTGCGGATGGGCTGCCATGAAGATTGAGGGCTACGACAGCATCGAAGCACTGCGCATGGTACAGGCAGGAAGTGATGCCGCTGTTGCCATTGCCACTATCTCCGTATGGCTGTTCCTCAGCTGTCGCCTGATTTTGGCAGTCGGTGAGGCAGGTAACTTCCCCGCAGCTATCAAGGCTACTGCCGAATATTTCCCGGCAAAAGACCGTGCTTTCTCCACCTCCATCTTTAACAGCGGTGCCTCTGTAGGTGCATTGGCAGCTCCTGCCACTATTCCTCTGTTGGCACGTGCCTGGGGTTGGGAAATGGCATTCATTATTATCGGTGTACTGGGTTATGTATGGATGGGTCTGTGGATGTGGCTCTACGAGAAACCACGTCAGAACAAGCGTGTCAACCAAGCCGAGTTGAACTACATCGAGCAGGATAATGACATCGCAGAGGTTCAAGACCGCGATATAGCGAAAGAAGAGAAAGCTATTCCTTTCTTCCAGTGCTTCTCTTACAAACAGACATGGGCATTCCTTGTTGGTAAGTTCATGACGGATGGTGTGTGGTGGTTCTTCCTCTTCTGGGCTCCTGCTTATTTCAGCGACCAATATGGCTATACCTCCGATTCAGCAATGGGTATTCTGTTGATCTTTACCCTCTACTTCATTGTGACCGTACTCTCCATTGGTGGCGGTTATCTGCCTAAGTACTTCGTTGAGAAGAAAGGAATGAATCCTTATCTGGGTCGTATGCGTGCCATGTTGATTTTCGCATGCTTCCCCGTATTGGGTCTTTTCGCACAGCCCCTTGGTGCTTACAGCGCATGGTGGCCTGCTATTCTGATTGGTCTGCTGGGTGCGGGTCATCAGGCATGGTCAGCCAACCTTTTCTCCACGATTGGCGATATGTTCCCCAAATCAACTATCGGTACTATTGTTGGTCTTGGAACCATGACCGGAGGTTTGGGCTCTATGGCTATTAATATGGGTTCCGGAGAATTCTTCACCTGGGCATCAGAACAGGGTGCAGCCTTCTCGTTCTTCGGCTTCGAAGGCAAACCGGCTGCCTATATGGTAGTGTTCTGCATCTGTGCCGTAGCCTACCTGATAGGCTGGTGCATCATGAAGACTTTGGTTCCAAAGTATAAGCCAATTATCTTAGATTAATGCTATAAGCACAAGCGTGTTTTTATTGAAGGACCCGGACAGATGTTCGGGTCCTTTTTGATGTAATTCTCTTGATATACATTATTAATTATTAAAGCAATTTAAAATTTTCGGAGAAACGTATGAGAGTATGCAGGCTTTTTTGTAATTTTGCATCGTTTTTCGTAAGAGATTTATATAACGTTATATTTTTATGGCAGATACAAAAAAGATTAAGACAGCCCTTATCTCTGTTTTTCATAAAGATGGGCTGGAGGAGTTGTTGAAGAAACTGAATGACGAGGGTGTGAAGTTCTTGTCAACAGGTGGTACACAGACTTTCATCGAGAGTCTTGGTTATGATTGCGAGAAAGTGGAGAACGTAACCACTTATCCTTCTATTCTGGGCGGACGCGTGAAGACCCTGCATCCAAAAGTGTTTGGAGGTATTCTGGGCCGTCGTGAGAATGAGGGCGACCGTCAGCAGATGGCTCAGTATGAGATTCCTGAGATTGACCTGGTGATTGTTGATCTCTATCCATTTGAGCAGACCGTAGCCAGTGGTGCTTCTGAGGAAGATATCATCGAGAAAATAGATATCGGCGGTATTTCGCTGATTCGCGCTGGTGCTAAGAATTTCAATGATGTTGTGATTGTGCCTTCTAAGGCAGAATACAGTCTGCTGCTGGATATCCTCAACAAGCAGGGCGCAGAGACTACCAAGGCTCAGCGTCGTGAATTTGCTACACGTGCCTTTGGCGTGAGCAGTCATTATGATACTGCTATCAATGCTTGGTTTAAGAAGTAATCATCAAGTTCAAAAATTTAAGTTCAAAGATTAAAGAATTATATGGGATTTTTTAGTTTTGTCCAAGAGTTAGCCATGGACCTGGGAACGGCTAATACGATTATTATCAGCGATGACAAGATCGTAGTTGACGAGCCGTCGGTAGTAGCCCTTGATCGCCGTACAGACAAGATGATAGCTGTAGGCAACGATGCCAAGATGATGTATGAGAAAACGCATGATAACATTCGTACCATCCGCCCTCTGCGCGACGGTGTGATAGCCGACTTCTCTGCATGCGAACAAATGATGCGTGGTCTGATTAAGATGGTGCATACAGGCAGTCGCCTGTTCTCGCCCTCTCTGCGTATGGTGATCGGTGTTCCTTCAGGATCTACTGAGGTGGAGCTTCGTGCCGTGCGTGATTCAGCAGAACATGCTGATGGACGTGATGTCTATCTGATTTTCGAACCGATGGCAGCTGCTATCGGTATCGGTATTGATGTGGAGGCTCCGGAAGGCAATATGATTGTTGATATCGGTGGTGGTTCAACGGAGATTGCTGTTATTTCGCTGGGTGGTATCGTGAGCAACAACTCTATCCGTACTGCCGGTGACGACCTGACTGCAGATATCCAGGAGTATATGGCTCGTCAGCATAACGTGAAGGTTTCTGAGCGTATGGCAGAGCGTATCAAGATTAATGTTGGTTCTGCACTGACCGATTTGGGCGATGAGGCTCCGGATGACTACGTGGTTCATGGACCAAACCGTATTACCGCACTGCCTATGGAGGTGCCTGTATGTTATCAGGAAATTGCCCATTGTATTGATAAGACGGTGGCTAAGATTGAGAATGCAGTCCTCTCTGCCTTGGAGAATACGCCTCCTGAGCTTTATGCCGACATCGTGAAAAATGGTATTTGGCTGACTGGTGGTGGAGCCCTGTTGCGTGGATTGGACAAGCGTCTGACCGATAAAATCAATATCCAGTTCCATATTGCCGAGGATCCATTGCATTCAGTAGCCAAAGGTGCTGGTATTGCCTTGAAGAATGTAGATCGTTTCTCATTCTTGATGCGATAAGAATAGAAGATGCAGAACCTGCTGGAGTTCCTACAGAAATACCATCACTGGTTTCTCTTCGTCTTGCTGGAAGTGATTAGCTTGGTTATGCTGTTTCAGTATAACAGCTATCACAACAGCGTATGGCTTTCTACTGCCAATGCGGCAGTAGGCAGCATTAACGAGGGGAGGGCAGAGATGGAGTCGTACTTCTCGCTCTCAAAGATGAACGAGGGGCTGACGACGCGTAATTTCTATTTGGAGCGCCAGTTGGCTCAGATGCGTCGTCTCTATAAAGAGGCAACCGGCGATACTGCTGTCGTGCGTGACGAGATGCAGTTTCTGAAACAGTATCATCTGGTGCCTGCTAAGGTTGTCACCAACGAACTCAACCGTCCTGACAATTTGTTGACTATCAACAAGGGTTCTGCTGATGGAATTGAAGTGGGAATGGGTGTAGCCTGCGGACAAGGTGTGGTGGGTGTTACTTATTTGGTTTCCGACCATTATACCGTATTGATTCCCGTACTGAATACCTCATCGCGTATCAGTTGCGCCATCCGTAGTCATAACTATTTCGGAGTGTTGCGCTGGGATGGTAAAGACGCTGGTGTGGCGTACTTGGAGGATATTCCCCGTCATGCCCGATTCAAGCGTGGCGATTGGGTGGAGACCAACGGCTATTCCTCCATATTCCCCCCAGGAGTTTTAGTAGGTAAGATAGAGACGGTGTATAATTCAGCTGACGGTTTGTCGTATAGAGTAAAAGTCCGTCTGTCAACGGATTTCGGCAGGTTGCGTGATGTCGTGGTCATCAACGACCCCTCTGTAGCCGAACGAGCCCGCTTGTTGCAGTCGGCACGCGACTCCTTGAAATTGAATGTAAAAGAGTAGAAAAGAATGTCGGTAGATGTATTGAAACGAGCAGGGTTGTTCATCGTTTTTGCCTTGGCACAAGCGATGTTCTTAGGTCGAATCCATTTGTTTGGGTGCGCCACTCCGCTACTTTATGTCTATTTTGTGATTCTTTTCCCACGCAATTATCCTAAATGGGCCATTCTGCTATGGAGTTTCTCTTTAGGATTGATTATTGATATTTTCTTTAATACTCCAGGATTAGCAGCTGCTACCATGACACTGTTGGCCGTCGTGCAGCCTTATTATCTTGAGATGTTTGTGTCGCGCGAGGATTTCGAAGAACTGAAACCCACCATGAAGAACCTTGGAGTGGTGAAGTATCTGTATTATTCGATTGTGTTGACACTGCTCTATTGTGTGGTATTCTTTACGCTGGAGTCGTTCAGTTTCTTTGATTTGGGAGAATGGCTGAGGTGTGTAATAGGCAGTACGGCTATTACTTTGGTACTGATATTGACGTTTGAGAGTGTAACCAGCCGACAGCAATGAACAACTATGATATCGATTATAGGCGCTATGTAATCAGCGGAGTGGCTATTGGTATCGTTGTCATCTATATCATTCGCCTCTTTGCCCTCCAGATTATGAGCGACGACTACAAGAAGAATGCCGACTCCAATGCCTTCCTCAAGAAGATTGAATATCCGTCGCGTGGCGTTATCTACGACCGTAAAGGTAAATTGCTCGTTTATAACCAGCCTGCATACGATATCATGGTAGTGATGAACGAGGCAAAGGACCATCTGGATACCTTGGAGTTCTGTGCTGCCTTGAATATCACCCGTGAGGAGTTCGACCATCGTATGGCAGAAATCAAGGATCGCAATAAGAATCCTGGCTATAGTCGTTTCACGCAGCAAATGTTTATGAGTCAGTTGTCTGACCGCGACTACTCCGTATTTCAAGAGAAGATGTTCCGTTTCCCTGGCTTCTACGTCCAGCGTCGAAGTATCCGTCAGTATCAGTATCCCTTCGCCGCCCATGTGTTAGGCGATGTAGCCGAGGTGTCACCCTCCGATATTGAAGCCGACGACTATTATATCCCAGGCGATTATATAGGTAAGTTGGGTGTCGAACGCAGTTACGAGAAAGCCTTGCGAGGTGAAAAGGGTATGCAGATTCTGCTTCGTGATGCCCATGGACGTATTCAGGGCCGTTATATGGGAGGTGCTTTCGATACCCGTCCGGTGCCAGGTAAGAATCTGACACTTAGTTTGGATGCCGACCTGCAGGCTTTAGGCGAGCGCCTGATGGAAGGGAAAATAGGCAGTATCGTGGCTATCGAGCCTTCTACTGGCGAAGTATTATGCATGGTGTCATCGCCGTCTTATGACCCTCGTATGATGGTAGGTCGCAAGCGTTCCAAGAACCACAGGCTGTTGAGTCAAAATGTGTGGAAACCGCTGCTCAACCGCAGTATCATGGGACAGTATCCCCCAGGCTCTACCTTCAAGACTACCCAGGGACTCACTTTTATGTCAGAAGGTATTATCCATCCTACGCAGACAGCCTATCCCTGTGGTCATGGCTTCAACTTCAGAGGGTTGCACGTAGGTTGTCACGGACATGCGTCTCCGTTGCCTTTGGTGCCTGCTCTCTCTACTTCGTGTAATGGTTATTTCTGCTGGGGACTTTACCACATGATCAATACCCACCTCTCGAAATACGGGTCGGTTCAGAAAGCCTTGAACAAGTGGCGCGACTACATGGTCAGTATGGGCTTTGGATATAAGTTGGGCATCGACTTGCCAGGTGAAAAGCGTGGTCTGATACCTAATGCGGAATTCTATGACCGTGCCTATAAAGGTTCGTGGAACGGACTGACCATTATCTCCATTGCCATCGGACAGGGTGAGGTGAATGCGACTCCGCTGCAGATTGCCAATCTGGGCGCAACCATAGCCAATCGTGGTTATTTCTACACCCCGCATGTGGTGAAAAAGGTGGAGGGCGAAGCACTTGACACTACCTTTACCAAGAAACACTACACGCTTGCGAAGCGCGAGGCATACGATTATGTGGTAGCTGGTATGCGTGCTTCGGCTACAGGTGGTACGTGTCATGCCTTGGCACAATACGACTTCATGGCTTGTGGTAAGACGGGTACTGCCCAGAACCGAGGTCATGACCACTCCGTATTCATGGGTTTTGCCCCTATGGATCATCCTAAAATAGCAGTAGCCGTCTATGTGGAGAATGGTGGATGGGGTGCCACCTATGGTGTGCCCATCGGTGGATTGATCATGGAACAGTATATTCACGGAAAACTATCGGAGGCTTCTGAAAAGAAAGCTACGGAATTCCAAAACAGACATATCAGTTATGGCAACACGATCAGGTAAACAAACAAGCATATTCCGCAGTATAGACTGGTGGACGATTCTGATTTACATCGCCCTCTTGACCTTTGGCTGGATCAGTGTCTGTGGTGCCAGTTATTCTTACGAGACAACGGATATCTTCAGTCTTGACACCCGTTCTGGTATGCAGATTGTATGGATTGGCACTTCTGTCGTTTTGGGCTTTACCATCTTGATGTCCGACGACCGTTTCTATGATACGTTTGCATACATCATTTATGCCCTGCTGTTGCTATTGCTCTTTTTTACCATCTTCAATACGCATAGTATCAAGGGTTCCCGTTCATGGCTTGTCTTAGGTCCTCTCCGTCTGCAACCTGCCGAGTTTGCCAAGTTTGCTACGGCACTGGCTCTCGCCAAGTTTATGTCAACTTATGGCTATAATATCCATCAGTGGAAGCATTTTGCAGCTACACTGGCTATTATCTTCCTGCCCATGATATTCATCATCTTGCAGCGTGAAACCGGTTCTGCCTTGGTATATTTTGCTTTCTTCCTGATGTTCTATCGTGAGGGAATGCCAGGCTCCATCCTCTTCACAGGTGTAGCTGCTGTCATTTATTTTGTGGTGGGTATCCGTTTTGCGGAAGTCTATATGGGCGATTCGCCTACCTCCATTGGAAAGTTCACGGTATTGTTGCTTATCCAGATGTTTGCAGCCGGTATGGTGTGGGTATATGGTAATAACAAGCGACTGGCGTGGCGAATCGGGCTCTATTCGCTGGGTATCACCTTGCTTTCGCTCGTATTGTTGATGATACCTTTCGACATCGTGTATATTCAATTGGGAATGATTGCTATCCTGACAGGTTTCCTGATTTATCAGGGCTTGAGCTCCCGTTTGCGTAATTATTATTTCATCGCCCTCTTTGTCATCGGTTCTGTGGGCTTTTCCTATGGCGCCGACTTCATTCTCAATAATATGATGGAGCCCCACCAGCGCACCCGTATCAATGTGTTGTTGGGATTGGAGGAAGACTTGCGAGGTGCGGGCTATAATGTTCATCAGAGTGAGATTGCTATCGGTTCAGGCGGACTGGAGGGAAAAGGCTTCTTGAACGGTACACAGACCAAGTTGAAGTTCGTGCCTGAGCAGGACACCGATTTCATTTTCTGTACCGTTGGCGAGGAAGAAGGTTTCTTGGGCTCGGCAAGTGTCCTATTGCTTTTCCTGGCATTAATACTCCGATTGATTCATCTTTCCGAGCGACAGCCATTCCGCTTCGGGCGTGTCTATGGGTATAGTGTTCTGAGTATCTTCCTTTTCCACGTCTTTATCAATGTGGGAATGGTATTAGGATTAACCCCTGTGATTGGTATCCCATTGCCCTTTTTCAGCTATGGCGGTTCGTCGCTTTGGGGATTCACCATTCTGCTGTTCATCTTCCTGCGTATCGATGCCAGCCGCAATCTGTTGCGTTCGTAAGCCGCATTACTCTTTTGTCATGATGATGCCTATGTCCGATATGCCGGGCAAAATTTCGCGCTTCATATCGTGATGGATATGGAAGGATACAGAGTCACCTTGATGCAGTGAGCGCAATTCCAGTGGAAACTCATACTGATAGTGACTGATACCCTGACCCTTGGCATTGCCGTCCTTGCCTATCAAATCACAGTCCAGCGTATCGCAATCTGTCTCCATCGAAGGATGGATGGTTTTGTTGACAATGAGTGTCAGTCCCATGAAAGGATAGTCGCTATTGATGCGAACACCCAGTTTCTCCATATAGTTTCCGTGTTCCGTAATGGGTATGCCAAACTCCAGCACATCATTTTTCTCCCAACCATGTAAGGGCGTATGTTCATAATGGCTGTAGATGGTTCTATTGTCGCATGCCGTACATAACAACAATCCCACCAGTACTATATTATATAATAAGGTGTAGCGCTTATTACTCATTGTGTGGCTTATTAGGCTTCTTGTGCTTCTTCTTTTTCTTTTTGGCCTTGTCGAAACGGTTAATATTCTCCTGCGTAGCCAAGTCAACAGGATGCGGCACTTCCATTTTCTTACCGTCTTCCTGTAGTGAGAGGGGTTTTGTACCCTTGCGGTTCATATCGATAATCTGTTTGGCACGCTCAGCGGTGATGGTCTCCAGATTGGCAGCTATATTCTTATCTGTAGAGTAAGTAATCAGTCCAGCCAGGATATCAGCCTTGAAGTAGAAGTAGTCGGCATCCTGTGTGGACAGCACCATCTCCTTGGAAGGCAGTTTCCTGCTGGCCTCTACATAATCGTCCACCTCGTAGTTCAGGCAGCACTTCAGTTTGGCACACATGCCAGCCAGTTTCTGAGGGTTCAGTGAGATGTCTTGGAAACGTGCCGCACTGGTGCCCACGCTGACAAAATTCTTCATCCATGTGGCACAGCATAATTCGCGTCCGCAAGGTCCTGTACCGCCAATGCGCCCAGCCTCCTGGCGTGCACCAATCTGTTTCATTTCGATGCGCACATGGAAAGTAGCCGCCAGGTCCTTTATCAACTGGCGGAAGTCCACGCGTTCATCGGCAATATAGTAGAAGATGGCCTTATTGCCATCGCCCTGATATTCCACATCACCGATTTTCATTTTCAGTCCCAGTCCTTTGGCTATCTGGCGACTCTCTATCATGGTGGAGTGTTCACGGCGTTTGGCTTCGTGGTATTTCTCCATGTCCACGGGTCGTGCTATGCGATAGATACGCTTGATGTCGTCTTCACTCTTCAGATTGGCTTTCTTGATTTGCAGTTTCACCAATCTTCCAGTCAGTGTCACCACACCGATGTCATGTCCGGGGTTAGCCTCCACAGCCACGATGTCACCCTTCTTCAGTTCCAGATTGTTCACATTATGGTAATATCCCTTGCGGGTATGTTTGAACTGCACCTCCACCAAGTCGGTAGTGTCTGTGTTGCCTGGCACATCAGCCAGCCAGTCATAGGTATTCAGTTGCTTATCCTGTCGTCCCACAGCCTGGTGGCATAGACCACGGTCACAACCGATTGTCATTTCGAGATTTTTTGTTTTCTCCATATATTATCTTTTATTTCTGAATCAATAGTACAATCATTTGCAGGGCAAAATCGAAGAACACGATCTTGCCGTTAGCATTCTGTCCGATGTCGCGAATGGCGAGATTAGCCAAGTCGCTGATGGGTATGATGTTTGCCTCGTTGATGAAGCGCGCAAAATTCTTGGCAAAGTCCTCCTCCCTCTGCGACATATAGCAAAGCTCAGGTGTTTGGAAGTTATAGACAAAGTTCTCGCGCACCAGTCTGAGGAAGTATTCCAGGAATCGCTTTTGCTTTTCACGGCCCATACCTGCCATGCGCTCACTCCATGTCTTCAAGTCCTTCACCTTTCGCTGATAAGCCAGTCGCATCAGTGTTTGGAACATGTCAAGGAAGAACTCGTTTTCAGAGTCAACACTCAGCAGCTCCAGTGCCTTTAGCCAACTGCCGTTTGCCATGCGTGCCACGCGGCGTGCATCTTCCTCTGTCAGTCCGCGCTTACTGGTGAGCCCCTCCTGAATATCCTCTTCTGTCAGGCGTTTGATGTCCACGCGCTGAACTCGGCTACGGATGGTTTCCAACAACTTCTCTGGTTCTTCGCATACCAACAGGAAGATGGTTTGCTGTGGAGGCTCCTCCAATAGTTTCAGTATCTTATTGGCACATTCTATATTCATGCGTTCAGGCAGCCATATCAGGCTCACCTTATAACCGCCTTGACTCGATTTCAGCGACAGTTTCCTAATCAGGGCATCGCTCTCGCCAGCCGTAATGATGGCTTGCTGGTTCTCCCCTCCCATCTGTTCCAGCCATTCGTTCATGGTGAAGTAGGGACCTGCCATGATAAGCTCGTGCCATTCCTTGGCAAAATCGTCCGACACGGGTTTGTGGTCGGCACTCATGGAAGGCAGTTTGATGGTGGGGTAGGTGAAGTGCAAGTCGGGATGCTCCCATTTTGCCAGCATCGCCTCGGCACTGGCTGACGACTGTTGGTTGCTGGCTGTTAGCAGGTGGCGTGCGAACCCCATAGCCAGTGCCATCTTTCCGGCACCCATCGGTCCGCATAGCATCAGGGCATGAGGCAGTCGCTGCTCTTCTTCCATTTGGAGCAGACGGGCTTGCGCCTCTTGTTGTCCTATCACCTGTTCAAATCCCGTCATAGCAATCGTTTTGCAATTTCGACTACAGAATCCACTGCCGACACCGTATAGAAGTGGATGTTCTTGATGCCATACTCATAGAGTTCCTTGCACTGCTGGGTGGTCCATTCAATACCCAACTGACGGGCTTCCTCGTCGGTAGTGCATTTGGCAATTTCCTTGGCCAGTGGCTCAGGTATGTCGCAATGGAACGTCTTAGGCACCACTGTCAACTGGCTCAGTTTAGCCATCGGCTTGATGCCAGGTACAATGGGAATGGTGATACCCATCTGTCGCGCTTTCTCTACAAACTGGAAATATTTCTCATTGTCAAAGAACAACTGCGTTACTGCATACTGGGCTCCTAAATCCTGTTTCTGTTTCAGGTATTCCATGTCGCGCTCCAAATTGGGAGCTTCCTCATGTTTCTCCGGATAACAAGCTACGCCGAAATCAAACTTAGGACCAGGATGCTTGATGGGTGAGCCATCAGCAAAATAGCCCTCGTTGAAGCGCACTACTTGTTGAATCAAGTCTGTTGTATGGGCATGTCCACCCGGTGTAGGCGTGAACCGACTGTCTTCCTTAGCCTTGTCGCCACGCAGCAACATCAGGTTGCGAATGCCCAGAAATTGCAGGTCGAGCAGTTCGTACTCAATCTGCTCTACCGTCATACCGCTGCAAATAACATGCGGCTCCACAGGGATGTCGTAACGATGCTGAATAGCAGCAGCTATGGCAATAGTGCCTGGGCGACGACGGATGCGCTGTCGCTCAAACTGCCCGTTCTCCAGTTCCTTATAGACATACTCGGAGTGATGCGTTGTGATATTGATAAAAGCAGGATTGAACACTGCCAGTTTATCAATAGTCTGAAACAGTGCGTCCGTTCCGTTTCCTTTCAGTGGGGGCAAAACTTCGAAACTGAAGCGTCTCTCGCCCGTATCTTGTTTAATGTAATCTGCTACTGTCATATTCGCGTATGTACACAATACGCGACAAAGGTACAAAAAAAAAGCGGCATCTCCGAAGAAATGCCGCATTTTTTTACTTTTCACTTACTTTTTGAAGCGATAGATGCGGAATGACATGGGAGCCAGTTCGTCGTTGAGCACTGCCTGCTTGCCTTGCATCTCCACCTTTGCAGTTCCTGCCTGTGGGGTAATCAGCTCAGGTTTGCAGATAGAGTTCTCGTCGTCCATACCATCGTGGCAGAGTGTCAGCGTATTGGCTGTACGCTCTCCCTTGACGTCTGTCAGATTGAAGCTGACGGCCTGTTTCTGCTTCGATGTGTTGGCAATCTTGATAATCACTTCACCAGCCTTGCTGTCATAGGCAGCTGAGGCAAACAGTCCATTCTGGCCAGCCTGGTTAGCTACAGGCTTTTTGTTCATAGTCAGCGAGAGCACGTTGGTGCCTGCGTTGGTGGCATACATTTGCTGCACATAGTAGCTCACGGTCTTGAACATATCCGTATTGTCGTACCAAATCTGGTCAGGACGCCACTGCCATCCGTCCACATGAGCGAAGAGTGGGGCAGGTGTAGTCATGTGTACCACATCGGCATTACGCTCGAAACCAGTCATGAATGCAGCTTCCAGGATAGCAGCCTCGTAGTGGTTCCATTTCTTGCCTTCACCGTGACAGGCATATTCGCCGGCAAACACCTTTGGACCCTTGCGGTCGTATGAGTCGTAGCGCAGTCCATGGGTCAGGAACCACTCCTCATTGCGATAGTAGTGTTCGTCCACCAAGTCGGCTTTCTGTGCTTTCATAGCCTTCCATCCATCTTCGAAGCGATAGGTATTGTCGGGCTTGTCCTCAGGTACAGGACCACTGGTACCCACAATCTTAATCTCAGGATATTTGGCACGGATAGCAGCCACAAAGGGTTTCAGACGCTCGTAGTAGAACTCGCCCCACTGCTCGTTACCCACACCGATATACTTCATGTTGAAAGGTTTGGGGTGTCCCATTTCTGCACGAATCTTACCCCACTTTGAAGTAACTGGTCCGTTGGCAAATTCGATGAGGTCCAGACAGTCGTCGATGTATTGTTTCAGTTCGTCCATGGGCTGGTGGGCACTTTCGTCGTTCCAGTTCTGATACTGGCACGCCATACCTACATTCAGGATAGGCAGTGGCTCGGCACCGATGTCCTCAGAGAGTTGGAAGAACTCGAAGAATCCCAGACCGTACGACTGGAAGTAGTCAGGATAGTAACGGTAATCGAAAGTATGCTCCCAACGGTTGCCGTTCAAAGGACGGTTCTCTACGGGACCGATACTGTTCTTCCACTGGTAGCGCGTGGCCAGATCAGTACCTTCTACGATACAGCCGCCGGGGAAGCGGAAGATACCAGGTTTCAGGTCTGCCAGTGCCTGCGCCAAGTCGCGGCGCATACCATTCTCACGATTCTTGAACGTGTTGACAGGGAAGAGCGAGATGTGTTCCAACGCCACACTGTTCGTACCTTTCAGGAAAATACGCAGTTTAGCCTGCTTGTCCTTTTTAGGCGAAGTGAAGGTGATGGTGTACTTTTTCCATTCCTTGCTGGTGATGTCGATTTCCTGCTCTACAAATTCCTGCTTCTCCTCCATCGAGTTCTCGTCTATCAGTTGTACGCGGATGGCGGCATTCCCCTTGGGGGCTTTCGCCCATACAGAGAAGCGATAAGCCTCGCCTTTTTCCACGCCAATACCGAAGTAGCCCTCGTTCACCAGTCCAGAGCGGCGCTCCTTATGTCCTGGGTCTGAGAGTACGACGTAGTGCGGGCAACGCTCGAAGGGAGCATCATCATCTTCCACATCCACACAACCGAAGGTCTGCCAGCCCATCAAGTGCTGTGGGAACTCAAATGAACGGTTCTTCACCAATTCACCGTAAAGTCCTCCGTCGGCAGCGAAGTTAATGTCCTCAAAGAAAATTCCATACATGGTCGATTGGATGGGAGCACCCAGTTTCTTGGTGTTTACTTCCATTGTGTTTTGACCATAAGCTGAGAGAGCCATTGAAGCGGCCATCATGCAAGTCAGTAGTTTCTTGTTCATTCAATAAAATTATTTAGTAGTTATAACAATGTTCCGACAAAATTAGTTAAAAAGTAAGAGATAAGCAAAGTTTTTTCTAAAAAAGCATTACTTTTGTATTTAATTAAGAAATTATTAACTTAAAACAATTATGGAATATCAAAAGAGGGGTAGCTCGGCCTACCTGTTTTCTATCGTGCTGGTCGCCGTTTTAGGTGGTCTGCTTTTCGGTTATGATACCGCAGTTATCTCAGGGGCGGAAAAGGGTTTGCAAGCCTTTTTCGCTAATGCCAAGGATTTTACTTACACCGACGGATGGCATGGCTTTACATCAGCTTCAGCGCTGATTGGCTGTATTATCGGTTCTGCCATCTCAGGCTATTTAGCCACTAATTTTGGACGTAAGCGTTCACTGGTGATTGCCGGTATCCTGTTTTTCATTTCCGCTTTAGGATCAATGGACCCTGAGTTTTTGTTCTTCTCCTATGGCGAGCCTGGTTTCTCCCTCCTTCTCATGTTTAATTTCTATCGTATCATCGGTGGTGTCGGTGTAGGTCTTGCCTCTGCCATCTGCCCCATGTATATCAGCGAGATAGCTCCTTCTAACATCCGTGGTATGTTGGTCAGCTGCAACCAGTTTGCCATCATCTTCGGTCAGTTGGTGGTTTACTTCGTCAACTTCTTTATCCTGGGCGACCACATGCAACCCCTCGTTGAGGAGATGGGTAAGGGGCTGGCTGCCATCAACCCTGCTGCTCAATGGACGGTGACCACAGGTTGGCGTTATATGTTTGGTAGCGAGGCAGTGCCAGCAGGACTTTTTGCGCTGCTCATCAGCTTGGTGCCCGAGAGCCCACGTTACTTGGTGTCTGTCGGCAAGAACGAGCGCGCTTTGGCTATTCTGACAAAGATTAATGGTACCGAACGTGCGCAGACCATTCTGGAGGCCATTAAAGAGACACTGGTTCAGAAGACCGAGAAACTCATGTCGTATGGTGCCCTGTGTATCTTCATCGGTATCATGCTCTCCGTGTTCCAGCAGGCAGTAGGTATCAATGCCGTGCTGTATTACGCACCACGTATCTTTGGCGATATGGGTATGGAGAATCCGATGGTTATCACCGTCTTCATGGGTATTGTCAACATCACCTTCACCCTGGTAGCCATCTTTACGGTAGAGAAGTTGGGACGTAAACCTTTGCTTATCTGGGGCTCGTTGGGTATGGCATTGGGTGCTTTCGGTGTCGCTATGACATTCGGCCATCCTGGTTTCGAACTCATCACCGCAGGTAGTATCATGGTTTACTCGGCATGCTTCATGTTCTCATGGGGTCCTATCTGCTGGGTACTCATTGCCGAAATCTTCCCCAACACCATCCGTGGTGCTGCTGTGGCAATCGCTGTTGCCTTCCAGTGGATTTCAAACTTCATTGTCAGTTCGTCGTTCGTACCGATGTTTAATATGCACCTCACCGAGGGTGACGATTTCGGTCACTGGTTCACCTATGGACTCTATGGCCTCATTTGTGTTATCGCTGCCGTCTTCGTATGGCGACTGGTTCCTGAAACCAAGGGTAAGACTTTGGAGGATATGACCAAGTTGTGGCGTTGGAAGGGCTACGTGCCTGGCGAAGGTGAACACGATGGTACTCATAAACCCGAAGAATAGAAAGTATGAAGAAGATATTGGTTGCAGAAGATAATGACAGCAATTATATGCTGATGACGTTTATCCTGAAAAAGCATTACGAGTTCGAAAGGGCTCGTAATGGACAGGAAGCCGTCGATATGGTGGACACCATGAAACCTGATATGGTGATGATGGACTTGAAGATGCCCGTGATGGATGGCTTGGAGGCTACCCGCCAAATCAAGGCTAAGTATCCTGACTTGCCCGTTGTAGTACTCACGGCTAATGCCTTCGATGTCGATCGCGAGGCAGCAGAAGAGGCAGGCTGCGATGAGTTCCTGTCGAAACCCATCAGTTCACAGAAATGTCTGGATATGATTGCTAAATATGTGGGCTAAATCTTTTTAGCGCTTGTTCTTAAAGAAATCTTGCATTAACTGGCGGCATTCTTCTTCCAAGATGCCGCCTTTTATAGTGGTCTTGGGGTGCAAGGCGCGTGGGGCGTACAGTTGATAGCCGCGTTTCTCGTCTGCCGCTCCATAGACGATGCGCGAGAGTTGCGACCATCCCAATGCTCCTGCACACATCACGCAGGGCTCTACCGTAACGTATAGCGTACAGTCTTTAAGGTATTTCCCACCCAGTTCGTTGGCTGCTGATGTAATGGCTTGCATTTCAGCATGAGCCGTCACGTCGTGCAACGTCTCGGTGAGGTTATGGGCACGTGCTATCACATGGTCCTGACAAACCACAATGGCACCAATGGGAATTTCACCTTCCGCCAGTGCCTGTTGCGCCTCAGCCAGAGCCTTGCGCATATACATCTCGTCTTTTTTTTGTTGTTCTTCTGCTGTCATGTTGCAAATTTACTAATTATTTTGTAATTTTGCAACATGGAATGGAAAATCATTCATATCAGTGAGACGGATTCTACCAATCGGTGGCTTCGCGAGCGCCAACAACTGACCGCCGACAGCCAGCAGCCGACAGTGGTGTGGGCTGACTATCAGACGGCTGGTCGCGGGCAGGGCACCAATAAGTGGGAATCAACATCTGGCGAGAATCTACTGTTCTCCATCTTGTGCTATCCGCACGACATACCGGCTAACCGGCAGTTCACCATCTCCATGGCTATATCGCTGGCTATTGTCGATGCGTTGGACCAGCAGATTGGCGATGTCAGTATCAAGTGGCCCAATGACATCTATTGGCGCAATGCCAAGATTTGCGGCATACTGATAGAACATCGGCTCTTGGGCAATGTTATCCGCGATTCCATTATCGGTGTGGGACTGAATGTCAACCAGCGCCAGTTCCTCAGCGATGCCCCCAACCCCATCTCCCTTTGGCAGATTCATGGGCACGAGACGGATAGGGAGGCACTGCTCCATGCGATTCTCGACCGCTTCGACTATTATATAAATAAGGTGGACATCAAGTCTGAGTATATCGCACGTCTCTATCGCCGTCGGGGGTATCATCCTTATGTGGATGCGGAGGGTGCGTTTATGGCTGAATTGGTTGATGTAGAAGAAGACGGTCATCTGGTGCTGCAAAAAGAGGAAGGGCGTCAGTGTCGTTATGCATTTAAGGAAGTACAATTTATTATATAAAACAAACGAAAGAATTATGGCAAGATTTAAGCGTATTCTCCTCAAGTTGTCAGGAGAGAGTTTGATGGGACATCAGGGCTACGGCATCGACCCTGAGCGTCTGAGTGATTATGCCCGTCAGATCAAGGAAGTGAGTGAAATGGGTGTGCAGATTGGTATTGTCATCGGTGGTGGTAATATCTTCCGTGGACTCAGCGGTTCGCAAAAAGGCTTCGACCGTGTGAAAGGCGACCAGATGGGTATGTGTGCTACCGTTATCAATTCGCTGGCTCTCAGTTCGGCATTGGGCGCCATCGGTGTAAAGAACAAGGTGCTGACAGCCATCCGTATGGAACCCATTGGTGAGTTCTACACCAAGTGGAAGGCCATCGAAGCCATGGAGCAGGGCGAGGTGTGTATCTTCTCTGCCGGCACGGGCAATCCTTATTTCACTACCGATACAGGTTCTTCACTGCGTGGCATTGAAATTGAAGCCGACGTCATGCTGAAAGGCACCCGTGTGGATGGTGTCTATACTGCCGACCCGGAGAAAGACCCCACTGCCACCAAGTTCACGGACATTACCTACAAGGAAGTCCTCTCCCGTGGTCTGAAGGTGATGGACCTCACCGCCATCTGCATGTGTCAGGACAATAATCTGCCCATCTATGTCTTCAACATGGACATCGTGGGCAACCTCAAGAAGGTGATGGCTGGCGAGGAAATCGGCACCCTTGTGCATCCGTAAGAAGTCCATAGGCTGACAATCCTATTGAGTTATAAAAATGGCGAGGAAGCAACCAACGCTTCCTCGCCATTTTTCCTATTCCTTTGCAGTTGTAGGATTTCTTTACAAATCCGATTCCCATGCGGTTCCCAGTCAATTCCCAGTTAGCTCCCATTTCATCGTACAACAAAAGTCGGATATAAATCTTTACAGAATGATTAGTGACTTATTGTAATTTCCGCATTTTTCTATCCAATTTCTTTGTGGTTTCAGAATTTCTTTCTATCTTTGCCAACAGAGTGAGAAGGACTCGCTCCAGCAGAAGAAGCGTTATGCTCCCAACTTGCGAGACGAAAACCTGAGAAATTTTCAATGCAAGGCAAATAATAGCAGGAGGGCAGAATGGCTTCCACGTTTAGGCGTGGGGCTGTACTCCAATTTCTATTATTAGGTTTTCTCAGGACCTTCGTCTCGGAACTGGCAAAAGCAGTCCCGCGCTTCTGCTATGGTGGAGAATGAACAATAACTTAAAACCAATAGATTATTATGAGGAAAATAACATTTTTATTAACCACGATGCTTCTTTTTACAGTAGGTTTAAGAGCAGCGGAAATGACTTGGCATCTCGTGACAGACACTGATGAGGCCATTGAACTTACAAAGGTCAGTTATTTACTGGCCTCCACTCAAGAAACTTTTGATATAGTATGTACTGATGGCACAATCGTTGGTAATGTCAAGAGCATCAAATTGGAAAAACGTGAGTCGTCTGGTATTCAGAAGACTAAAACAAATGGCGAAGGCATATTCTCACAGATTGTAGATGGCACGCTGACTATCAGCAATGCAAAAGCAGGTACAATTGCCCAGGTGATTTCCGTCTCAGGCATTACATGTATCACCCAGACACTTACTGAAGGTCAGAATGTCATCAATGTATCTCAACTCTACCCAGGGACCTACATCCTGAAGGTGGGCGAGACCACTATTAAATTCATCAAAAAGTAAACAGCTATGAAAAAGAAAATAATTGGCCTTTTGGCATTACTGACAGTTGCAATGACTGCCTTTGCCACCTTCGTCATTATCAAGAGCGATGGTACTCTAGTACGCATACCAGAGGATCAACTTAAGATAGAGCAACAAGGTGAATCGTTCACACTGAATGGTATAGAAGTGGGACAGTTGGCTAACATCTATAATAGGGAGTGGAACAATGGCGATGATTTTGAGCGCGCCTTTGAGCAAGGTTATCTGGATGCTCAATACTACACCTATGACCGGAAGAAGCAGATTACCTCTCAGGAATTCAAAGCGATGTTGAAACCGCTAATAGAGAAATTCAAGCCTGAGGCTATGGACTATTTCAACAGCAGGATATCGGATGTAGATGTACCCTTGACAAGGGTCTTGGCTGCAGGAATGGTGTATTATACTGGAAGAAATTTTGGTTTTAAAAAGAATTCTCCATTTTACGCTCGTTCTACAAATGAGAACTTTTGGGATGGCGCATGGGATGACATGGAAGTAATGGATAAAGTTTTGCCTTATGGCCAAACGGAATCTGGGGATAGCGGTAATGACTGGTCAGAAATGGTGAATGCCTTGCTTTGGATTAGTGAACGTATTTCTGGCATCTCAAATAAAGAATTCGTAGAATACGATGTACAGGCTGATAGTTGGAGTTGGAAAAAACCTTTTCTGTGGGAAGATGCCGTGAGAGCCATCACTCGTCTATATGACAGCATGGAGCCTGAGATAGAATATGCTGAAATTGATGATCCAAAAGTAACCAATCCTGATGCATCCATCATCACACCTTGGCTGATTGCGAAAGCTTCGAAAAACGAAATCAAGGATATAAAGGACTTGCCCCGCCAGATTGGATTCTTTTGCGGAGAGTCTAATTCAGACTTACCCTTTCCGAACCGCTTTAGTGGTGCCAGTGCTTCAGATATTAAAGAATGGGCACGTTGGGGATTCAACAGCTTAAAATATGTAGCCAGTTGGAGACACCTTTTTACGAATGACATGAAAGTGAATTTGAATGTTCTTAGGTCTCTGGACGAGATTGTTGCTGCGTGCATGGAAAATGGCATTCACCTTTATTTTGGTCTATGCGCTATACCAGGATTCGGTATGTACTGGGCAGAAAACTATCGAGATAAATACGTTATGGATACAGATATTCTGAACCCAGAGAAGCGTAAAAAGGCTTGCGATATATGGAGGACACTGGCTCTAAGATATAAGGATGTGCCATGTGTCAGCCTTTCTTTCTGTCCTATCCAGGAAGTAACGGCACTCTACTCGCCACAGAATTTCGGAGAAGGTCAGTCATTTAAGCCAGATCAGATTTTCGATTTTGTTGACATCATGATTGATGCTATTAGGGAGGTTAGTCCAAATAGATTTATCTTCTATGATGCCTTTGGTCAAGACCTGAATGTAGAAGGTAATGACTTGCTGCCCTATACCAAGCAGCAATATAAGCACATGGCAGAAAAATACAAGAACACACGAATTGTGAATAACCACATGGACTTGGCCTATATGTTTTATGAGTATAGTCAGGGTGACGGCAACATCGACTGGGCCCACCATTCTGTCTGGGTGCCTACCTATCCGATGACCATTTATGCAGGTAACGGCTTGTTAGCATCTGATGCCAACAACAAACTTACTATTGACGGATGCTTGCCAAAAGGAACAACCATAGATATCTATCTTGCTTCTGCAACTGATGCTCATTTGGTCATTGCAGCAGATGAAAATACCCTTCATTCTGAATCATTTGAAGGTAATTCGGATTTCAATGCTGGAAGTGCCATAGCCTGGGGTGAACAGTTTAAAAAGAGCGACAAGAAAATTTCTGTATCTATCCCTAATGACGTAAAAGAAGTAACTGTCACTGTCGATCAGGGCGCTCTAAATTGGTGTGGCATTGAATTAACTTTACCAGAATCACATGCTGTAGAAAAATGGCGAAAAGACTCTGAATGGGATCTCGAACTTGGCTTGATTGCACCAGAAGATTTCCATCCTACCTTTTATAAAAAGAAAACTTCTACTATTCAGATAGGAGCTCCATACAATACATGGGAAGTCAATGACGTAGGACATCATTTCACCATCAATAATGATATTACCTTCACATCTAATTTAATTTTCTCTTATTCCAACAAAGAACTGACAGAGAAACAAGTAAAAGCAATCTGTGAGATAGAGCCGGAATGGTCCTGTCGATTTGAGGGTGTTCTTGTCACGGATATGGCAGGAGCCCTGAACTATTGGGATGACACGATGGAGATATTCCAGAGGTATAACATTGATGTCTGGATTTCTGCTGCCGATCTATTGTATGAGGAGCAATTAGCTCCATACCGAATCTGTGACTACGAAGGTGAAAACTTCGAGGGGCACTCTAATTTCAATGTAAAGCTCCTTCGCGTGCTTCAGAAATATCTAGACAAATAGTAATTCGACCGTCACGAAATTGCCGATCGCGCCTCGAGAGATTACGGCTCTCAAGGTGCGATCTTACGTTTCGTTGGGTACGAGATTACGGTTTGTGAAAGAGGAACACAAAAACATGTAACCTTAGAGTCCCCTGATCTACGAAGCGAACTCACGTCACTTTACAACAATCGTAATGGTGTCCTTTGCATCGCTTTAGAGTCGCTTCAGGCAGGTAGATGCCATACACATGCCATATACATACCATACACATACTATACCCTTGAGCATGGCTACAATATGGCATCATAGGGAGAAAACCGAGGCATCTCCCTGCATAACCACTACCAGCTATATGCGAAATGGATCAGGGGACGAATGGATCAGGGGATAACAGATTTTGGCTAAAAAAACGCTCTTTTTTCGAGTGCATTCCAATAAAAATTGTAGTGCACTGCAATAATTTTTGGAGTGCACTGCAAAAAATATTCCCAAGGCGGGAATTATTGTGTGGTCATGATTACTCTTCGCTGAATTCTACGTATTCGCCTTCTTCCTCTTCGTAGATTTTCTTTGCATCACGCTGCTTGCGACGGTCGATGATGGTTTCGCCGGTAACGGTCTGGTGGTGGATTTCCTCTGGCTCCTGCTCAACCACAGGCTCTTGCTCCTTGGATGCAGCACGAGGCTGAGCGGGTTCTGACGGGGTCTTGCCACTATAATGATACTGGCGCTGCTGGCGACCAGTCTCATCGCGATACTTCTGACTCTTTGCATCGGCCTCTTTCTTGGCCTTCAGTTTTGCCTTCTTGATTGACTTGATGATGCTGCCTCCGGTGAGGAGTAGAACAAAAATGACAACGAAGACGATGAAGATGATAAATCCCATGTTTTCTTTCATTGTGATATTGTGGATTTTAGTTACGGTTCTTAGTAGCAACGGACAGGATGATATACCAGGCTATGACAGCAGCCAAGCCACTGATGCCCAGGAAGGCGAGAAGTGGTATGCAGGTGATTAGGAAGATGTATTTGATTTCATTGCCTCGCCACCCCCAGTGCTTGAACTTCAAGGCAAACATGGGAATTTCGGAGACAAGCAGGTAACAGCTGACGAACATGCCGACGAGGACGGCATAATATAAATAAGGTGAGGAAATCAGCCAGTCGCCCGTGCCTACCAACAGAGCTCCCCAAAACAGGGCATTTGCAGGGGTGGGGAGTCCGATGAAGCCCATGGCCTGACGCTCGTCGAGATTGAACTTAGCCAGGCGCAACGCTGAGAAAGCTGCCATGATGAAGGCTAAGTAGCTCATATAATGCCAAGGCAGCATTTCCGCCCCTTGTTTCAGGAAATCGAAGATGATGGCTGAAGGCGCAAAACCGAAGGTGATGTCGTCAGCCAGTGAATCGAGTTCCTTGCCGATGGGTGAACTGACACCCAAGAGACGTGCACTCATGCCATCGAAGAAATCGAAAACGGCTCCGATGACGATGAAGAGGAGTGCGGTGTCCCATACACCACAGAAAGCCCAGTAAGTGGCTATGCAGCCTGATATGAGATTCAGACAAGTGATGGAGTTGGGGATATGCTTTTTCATGTGTTCTGCAAGTTTATTAAGGCAGTTTGGCAATAACCGTCTGGTCGCCGGTAGTAGGCTGGTCCATAATGACGCAGGGCTTAGAACCCAGTGGCAGATAGACATCTACACGCGAACCCAGTTTGATGAATCCCATGTGCTCGTCGATATAGCACTCTTCGCCCTCTTTGGCATACGTCACGATACGACGTGCCATGGCTCCGGCTATCTGGCGAACCAGTACGTCCTCGCCCTGAGGGGTGGTAATCATCACGTCGGCATGTTCATTTTCCTCACTGGCTTTGGGAAGCCAGGCCTTGTGATAGTTACCGTTCTGATGATGCACGAACTTGATTTTTCCATCAACAGGGAACCAGTTGGCATGCACGTTCAGGGGACTCATGAAGATGCTGATCATCAGTCGCTTGTCGTGGAAGTAAGTGTGTTCCTCCACTTCCTCGATGACTACTATCTTACCATCGGCAGGAGCCACCACCAGGCGGTCGGTGTCGCCATTGAAATAACGGATAGGGCAGCGATAGAAATTGAGTGCCAAGACCCATGCCGTTCCGAATATCAGGGCGAAAGCCCAGAAGGGTATCGGATTGTCGATGAATGCCCAAAGTAAATAACCAATGCCTATCAGCAGTAACATGCTGATGGTGAGTTCGTTAGTACCCTCGCGATGTATTCTGATTTTCTTAAGTCTCTTTATCTTTTGGATTTTTTCTCCCATGAGTAGTAATACAGATTGATTCCTAATTCACATGCAAAGGTACGAAATAATTCTTAATTCGTAATTCATTATATGGATTTTTTTTGGATATTTCATTTTTTCATCGTAACTTTGAACCTCAAAAACTATAAAATGGAAGATTTCATACATTTACACGTACATACATATTACTCAATACTGGATGGTCAGTCGAGTATTAAGAAGCTGGTAGATAAAGCGATAGCCAACGGCATGAAAGGCATGGCTATTACCGACCACGGCGATATGTTCGGAATCAAGGAATTTCATGACTACGTGGGCGGTATCAACAAAGGTAGGAAGAAAGAGGGGCTGGAGCCTTTCAAACCCATCTTCGGTTGCGAGATGTATGTGTCGCGCAATGGTTCCAAGGAATTGAGGCGTGGCAAAGAAGACATGAGCGGTTATCACCTGATAGTGCTTGCCAAGAACTATAAGGGTTATAAGAATCTGATTAAGTTGGTGAGCAACTCGTGGGTAGATGGCTACTATATGCGTCCGCGTACCGACCGTGAAGACTTGGAGAAATACCACGAGGGGCTGATGGTTTGTTCGGCATGTATTGCGGGCGAGGTGCCTCATAAGATTCTGCAGGGTGATATAGCCGGCGCGCGTGAAGCCATCGAATGGTATCATGGCATTTTCGGCGACGACTATTATCTGGAACTGCAGCGCCATGAAGTGACCGACCCGACGATTCGTGCCAACCGCGAGACATTCCCCTTGCAGCAGAAAGCCAATAAGGTGCTGATAGAACTCGCCAAGGAATATGGTATCAAACTGGTTTGCTCGAACGATGCCCACTTTGTTGACCAGGAGAATGCCGAGGCTCACGACCATCTGTTGTGCCTCTCTACAGGTAAGGACCTGGACGACCCTTCACGTATGTTGTATTCCAAGCAGGAGTGGTTCAAGACGCGCGAGGAGATGAATGCCATCTTCCAGGATGTGCCTGAAGCCCTGTCGAACACGCTGGAATTGCTGGACAAGACAGAATTCTATAGTCTGGACCACGACCCCATCATGCCTTTCTTCCCCATACCTGAATCGTTCGGTACAGAGGAGCAATGGCGCGAAAAGTTCACAGAGCAGCAGTTGTTCGACGAATTTACGAGTGACGAGAATGGTGAGAACCAACTGCCACAGGAAGAGGGCGAGAAGAAAATCAAGAAACTGGGTGGCTACGATAAACTGTACCGTATCAAGTTTGAAGCCGACTATCTGGCAAAACTGGCATACGAAGGTGCTGCAAAGAGATATGGTGACCCCCTGACAAAAGAGGTGGACGACCGTATTCGCTTCGAACTGCATATCATGAAGACGATGGGTTTCCCAGGCTACTTCCTGATTGTGCAGGACTTCATCAACTCCGCACGCGACGAACTGGGGGTGATGGTAGGACCCGGACGTGGCTCGGCTGCCGGGTCGGTGGTGGCTTACTGTCTGGGTATCACCAAGATAGACCCGCTGAAGTACGACCTGCTGTTTGAGCGTTTCCTGAATCCCGACCGTATCTCGCTGCCTGATATTGATACAGACTTCGATGACGATGGGCGCGGTAAGGTGCTGAAATGGGTGGAGGATAAATATGGGCACGAGAACTGTGCACATATTATTACTTATGCCTCGATGGCTACCAAGAACTCCATCAAGGACGTGGCTCGCGTGGAGAAACTGCCTCTGTCGATTTCCAATGCGCTGTGTAAGGCCATTCCCGACCGTCTGCCTGAGGGTAAGAAAATGAATCTGGTGAATGCCATATCGTGTGTGCCCGAACTGCGTGAGGCAGAGAGTTCCAACGACCCCAAACTGGCCAATACCATCAAGTATGCCAAGATGCTGGAGGGTACGGTGCGTGGCACGGGTATTCACGCCTGTGGATTCATTATCTGTCGCGACCCTATCAGCGACTGGGTGCCCGTGTCAACGGCAGACGACCCAGACTTCAAGGATGTGAAGACTAACTGTACGCAGTATGACGGACACGTGATAGAATCGACGGGACTGATTAAGATGGACTTTCTGGGACTGAAGACGCTGTCGGAGATGAAAGAGGCATGTGCCGTTATCAAACAGACGCGCGGCATCGACGTTGACTTGGATAATATTCCCATTGATGACCCCAAGACATACGAACTCTACCAACAGGGACGCACCATCGGAACGTTCCAGTTCGAGTCGAATGGTATGCAGAAATACTTGCGTGAACTGCACCCGACGGTGTTCGAAGACCTGATAGCCATGAATGCGCTATACCGTCCGGGACCTATGGACTATATCCCTTCGTTCATTGCCCGTAAGAATGGTAAGGAGGAAATCAAATACGACATACCATGTATGGAGAAGTATCTGAAGGATACGTATGGCATTACGGTCTATCAGGAGCAAGTGATGTTGCTGTCGCGACAATTGGCTGACTTCACCCGTGGTGAGAGTGACGCACTGCGTAAGGCGATGGGTAAGAAGAAAAAAGACATCGTTGATGCCATGAAGCCCAAGTTCATTGAGGGCGGCAAGAAGAACGGTCACGACCCACAGGTGTTGGAAAAGATATGGGCTGACTGGGAGAAATTTGCCTCGTATGCTTTCAATAAATCGCATGCTGCCTGCTACTCGTGGGTAGCTTTCCAGACCGCCTATCTGAAAGCCAACTATCCGGCTGAGTTCATGGCTGCTATCATGAGTCGCAGGCGCGACCAGATATCAGAAATCACCAAACTGATGGATGAATGCAAGTCGATGGGTATTGCCACACTTGGACCCGACGTGAACGAGAGTTACCTGAAGTTTGGTGTGAATAAGAAAGGTGAGATACGTTTCGGACTGGCAGCCATCAAGGGTATGGGCGATGCTGCTGCTGAGGCTATTATTCAGGAGCGTGAGAAGAACGGTGTCTATAAGAGTATCTTTGACTTTGCCCAGCGCGTGAGCTTTGCGAATGTGAACCGTAAGGCATACGAGAGTCTGGCACTGAGTGGCGGATTCGACAGCTTTGGCATAGCACGTGAAGATTTCTTTGCTACCAATAGTAAGGGCGAGGTGTTCTTGGATACATTGGTACGTTATGGACAGATGTACCAGATGGAACAGCAGGAAATGCGCAACTCGCTGTTTGGCGGTGAGAACGAAATAGAAATAGCCACTCCAGCCATTCCGCATGGCGTGCGATGGAGCGATATAGAAAGACTGAACAAGGAACGCGACTTGGTGGGCATCTATCTGTCTGCCCATCCGTTGGACGAATACCGCATTGTGTTGGACAATCTGTGTAATACGCGTTGTGCCGAATTGGCAGACCGTTGTGCAGCGATGACTGATCGTGACGATGTTACGTTGGGAGGTATTGTTACTAATGTACAGACGCGTATCGGAAAGAATAACAAGCCCTGGGGTATTATTACGCTGGAGGATTTTGAGGGTTCAGGCGAACTGATGCTCTTTGGCGACGACTGGCTCAACCTCAATGGTAAGTTCCTTCATGGCGCAGCTGTCTATGTTACGGGTAAGATGGCCCCTCGCTTCCAGTATAGTGACCAAAAGGAACTGAAGGTGACGAATGTGGAACTGTTGCAGTCAGTGAAGGAGAAGGCTATCGACCGTATCACCATCACCCTGACCACTGACCTGCTGGACGAGCAGGTGGTGACGGAGTTGGGCGAAATGATTAATGAGAACCCTGGTAAAACGAAACTCTATTTCCAATTGGTAGATCGTACGGGTAAAGGACACGTGCTGATGCGCAGTACGACGAAGTTCGTGGACGTAAAGAGCACACTGGTGAACTTTATTGAGCAGACGCCTGCCCTCGACTACAAAATCAATTAGGATGCTTTGGCACGAAGTTTGCAAAAAATAGACATACACATTATTAATTTATTAAATGCGATTAGATTATGGAAGTAAAAATCACATCTGAAAATTTCGAGACCCTGAAGAATGGCGAACAGCCATTAGTAATTGATTTCTGGGCAACTTGGTGTGGCCCTTGCCGTATGGTTGGACCAATCATCTCAGAACTGGCTGAACAATACGACGGTCGTATTGCCGTAGGAAAATGTGATGTAGAGGAAGAGGAGGATCTGGCTGTTGAGTTCGGTATCCGCAACATACCTACCATCCTGTTCTTTAAAGGCGGTCAGTTGGTGGATAAGATTGTCGGTGCACAGTCAAAGGCTGCTATCCAGGCTAAGTTTGATGCGTTGCTGTAAAAGTATGACGGCATGACAGTACAAGAAAGGTCTCCCTCAAAAGGAGACCTTTCTTGTGCCATCAGGCTGTTCTTCTATCGTTACCTTGACGGCATCGTCGGGAAGAATGTCTTCAATGAGTTCCGGCCATTCAATCAGGCACAGCGCCCCACTATAGAAATATTCTTCATAGCCCATGTCGTACACTTCTTCGAGCTTCTTGATGCGATAGAAATCGAAGTGATAGACTTGGGGCATGGTGAGTGACGCGTCATGAGTGGTGTATTCGTTAACGATGGAGAACGTGGGACTGGTAATAACGTCCTCGCTGCCCAGTTCCTCACAAATGGCTTTCACGAAAGTGGTCTTACCTGCTCCCATCTTTCCATAGAAGGCAAAGACACGGGCATTGCCGATGTGCTGGATGAATGCGCGGGCTGACTCACGAATGGTTTCTAAATTCTTTATTTCTATTTCCATAATGCTTATCTGTTTTTTCCTTTAAGTGTGATAAATGGTATAATCATTTCCTCCATGGAGATGCCTCCGTGTTGGAAGGTGTTCCGATAGTACGTTACGTAGTAATTATAGTTGTTGGGATAGGCAAAGAACTGGTCGCCGGAAGCAAAGACATAGCTTGTAGAGAGGTTGGGGGAGGGGAGAAATGCCTTCTGGGGGTCTTTGATAACAAAGAGGTCCTTATTGTCGTAAGCCAGATTCTTGCCCAGTTTGTAACGCAGATTAGTATTGGTGTTGCGGTCACCGATAATCTTGACGGGGGTATTGGTGCGAATAGAACCGTGATCGGTGGTAATCATCACCTGACAGTCAGTCTGTGCCAACTGGCGTAGCAGTTGTGACATGATGGAGTGACGATACCAGGAGAGGGTGAGCGAACGGTAGGCGGCTTCGTCGTGAGCCAGTTCGCGTACCATCTTTGATTCCGTGCGGGCATGTGATAGCATGTCAATGAAATTGATGACGAGTACGTTCAAATCGTTCTTCTCAAGTGAAGGCAACTGACTGAGATAGCGTTCGGCATCATCGGTCGTATTGATTTTCTGATAGGAGAACGTGTCGTGACGTCTATAGCGGTCTATTTGTGTCTGGATGAGTGGGGCTTCGTTGAGATTCTTGCCTTCGGCTTCGTCTTCATCGACCCACAGGTCAGGAAACATGCGGGCTATCTGGTCGGGCATTAAGCCGGAGAAAATAGCATTGCGAGCATATTGGGTGGCTGTGGGTAGGATACTGCAATAGAGTTGTTCGTCTATCTCAAAGTCTGCCAATTCTGTTTCGATGGTTTTCCATTGGTCATAGCGGAAATTGTCGAGCACAATGAGAAAGACTTTGTTGCCGGCTGATAGGGCAGGGAATATCTGTTGTTTGAACACATCAGGGCTCATCATCATGTCACGCTTGGTGAGCCAGTCCATATAGTGATGCTTCACAAACTTGGAGAAACCGATGTTGGCTTCCTCTTTCTGCATTCGCAACATATCGCCCATGGCAGAATCGGTGGCAGAGAGTTGTAATTCCCATCTTACAAGTTGGCGGTACATCTGGGTCCAGTCGTCCCATGTCCTGCAGTCCATCATCTGCATGCTGAGTTGCTGGAATTGTTGCTGGTAGGCAGTCTGTGTTACTTCAGCCACCAGTTCGCGCTTGTGAATGAATTTCTTGAGCGTCAGCAATATCTGGTTGGGGTTGACGGGCTTGATGAGATAGTCGGCAATATTACGTCCCACAGCTTGGTTCATGATATCCTCCTCCTCGCTCTTGGTTACCATGACCACGGGAACGGTAGGTTGCAGTTCCTTGATGCGTTGCAGCGTTTCCAGTCCTGTGAGTCCGGGCATCATCTCGTCGAGCAATACCAGGTCGAAGGTACGTTGCTTGCACTCCTCAATAGCATCAATGCCATTGGTGACAGTCACTACCTCGTAGCCCTTCTTTTCCAGAAAGAGCAGATGGGGCTTTAGTAGTTCCATCTCGTCGTCAGCCCAAAGTAATAATCCGTTTGTCATAAGCGCTTAATCTTTCAACTTTAATAGTAGAAATCGTCATCGAAATCGATGGTTTCTGTGTTCTGTTGTATCTCGTTGGGAGGGAACAAGTCATTCTCTTCCTCGCTTTGCTGTTGTGGTGGGACATCTTCATCATCGGGCTCCTCCACAATGGTGTCCGGTTGTATCAACAGAGGCTGTTGAGTGACTGGTACAGGAGCCAGTTCTTCCTGATAGAATATATCATAGTCGTCGTAACTGAAGGCTGTGCCCAATAGTGGAAGGTTTTGGTCACTGATGATGATACGGCGGCAACCTGCCAGTCGTTGCGTCATTTGCAGATTGGCAGAGAGCTGACGGGCATATTGCAGTGCCTCGTCATAGCTGCGGAAACCACTCACCATCATCCGACTAATGGCACCGTCAGTGTCAGTGTTGATATCGAAATTACGCACCAGATAGCTGGTGAAATTGTATTTGGCAATGTCGTAGAGCAACTGGTTCTGGTCAACACTGTCTGGTGAGTAAGCCAGTACAAAGGTGTAGCGTGTGTCAAGCTGCGTACTGAGCGTGTCGAGTGGTAAGGAGTCATTGGGCGCCTCCATATTCTTACGCTGTCGCCAAATATCGTCAGCCGTCATCCTGTTGCCTTGCAGTCGGCGTCCTTGTTGCACACCATTCACAATCTGTCCTGCCATCTCGCTGACTTCGCTCTCAGGGAATTGTTCCACAATCTGGCGCATGAGCGTCACGCAACTGTCTGGCCGCTGATTGTTGAGTTGGCTCAGTCCTTCGATAAATAGGAATTTAGCACGATTCTGTCCTGTGGGGAATCGTTCGGCGGACAAGCGGACGTTGGCTTCCACTTCTCGATAGCGTTCTTCGCGAAAAGCTTTGTAGGTAGCTGCATAGAGCGAGTCTTCTATGTGTTGACCGAATCGCTGATTCTCAGCAAAGTAAGGATCGGAGAGCAGAACGGTCCATTGACTCTCGGCATGTCGTTGTTGCATTTGTGCCAAAGCATCGTTGGCTTCTGTCCATCGGCCCTGTCGGGCATAGATGAGATAGAGGTGATACCAAGCCTCGTCATTATGTTCGTAGTCGGGATACTGGTTGACAAGGCGATAGAGCATACGATGACTCAGAGTCAGGTTGTCAAGTTTGTCCTTGAGGATGATGCCAGCCTTGAACAGTGACTCCATGATAATGGCATCGCTGGCCTGTTTTTGTTCTTCTGTAAAAGGTATTTGCGCCAGATAGTATTCGCGAGTATGTGGATCGCTGTTTTCAACAGTAGTAGAATCGCTACTGTCAGTTGCTTGGGCGTTTTCTGAAAGCTGTTCCTCTGTTCCTTCGGCTCCAAGAGAGTCGGTTGCTTCTGCCGACTCTGCGTCATTGTTCAGTTTCACGACGGTAAGATTGGAACGTTGCCAGTTGTCGGCATTAGGCCGTTTTCCCCACATTTGTTCGAAGCGCTGCTTGCCTTGACTGACAGCCTGTGGATTGTAGAAATACCAAGTGGCAGGACCTGTAGTCCTGTTTGCAGGAGTGGGTGTAGGGCGTTGCTGCATTGTAGGTGCCTGTTGTCCTCCATTCTGTAGTTGCTGTTGTTCAGCCTCAGCCTCCTGTTGCGCTCTTTTTTCTTCCTTCTCTTTCCTGATGAGTTCCTCAATGACGCGGTCTATAGCCTTGTTGCGTTCAGCTTCAGGCATAGTCGCTAACAGTTGCAACGAGTCTTGCAAGTGGATGGCTTCTGTATGGGGAACTAACTCATCCAATACCTTTGAGCGTTGAGCCAGTTCTTTGTATCCTGGGCGATCTTGGTCGAGTAAGCCGATAGCTTCGCCATAGCAGCGACGTGCATCACTGTATTTCTCTTGTTGCCAATAGAGATTACCCAGTTGCAGGAGCAGTACACCCTTTTCGGTTCCGCTTCGCGTAGCCCTTTTGTTTCCTTCTTCGTAGGCAGCAATAGCACGGGTGGTGTCACGTCGTGTCAGGTAGATATTGCCAATGGCATAGTAAACTTGATCGAGAAAGTCTTTATTATTGTCTGAAGCTGCCATGCGCCGTAGGCGTTTAATGGCATTCTTGTCATCTATAGCCGCCATCACTTCACTCTGGGCAATGCGGGCGTTAAACTCCAGTTCATAAGGGGGATTGTGTCGGATAACATGTCGATAGGCGTCGTAAGCCTGTTGGCGATGTCCCTGCAGGGCCTCTATCTGTCCCAATAGGAACCACATACGAGCACGTTGCTTTTTGCGTCGTTCATGACGGATGGACCGTCGAAGATAAGTAGTGGCATCCGGCCAACTTTCGTGATGGATGTAGTAGTCTGCCAATGTGTAGTCCCAATCAGCGGTTGCTTGGTAGGGAATAGAATCACGTCGCTGCTTGACAATCAGGTCTTCGGCCTCATAAAGCCAGTCCATTTCGACATAGCATTTCGCTTGCCATGCACGTGCCCTTGCCAGTATAACCGGTTGAGTGTGGTAGAGTCGTGCCATATAGCCGAAAGTAGCTGCCGCCTCTTCAAATTCTCCTTTTTGGAATTGTGATTTTCCCATCAGCAACCAGGCTCGCCAAAGAAAAGGGTTGTATTCTCGGCGATTCAGCCATTCAATGTCTTCTTTGGTCTTTCTGCGTTGCTTTTTCCAGGTAGGACGAGCCTTGATACTATATCGGCGAATGGCTTTCTCCATCTTTTCTATAGAACGGTCAAACTGTCCTTTTCCCAAGTCCTTGCTTTGTTTGTTGGCAACAGTATAGAGGGGAATGAGTTGGGTATGATCATCATGATTGCCGTTCTCTTTCTCTAAACTGCCTTCAATGAATGCTTGTGAACCATTGAAGTAGGTGTTGTAGCGGGCATTAAACGAGTACCACCAGCGAGATGTAGCTGTGTTTTTCTTAGTAGAACAACCTGCCAGTGAGATGACGAGGGCTATTAATATAATAGGTGTAACGGAGGAGTGGCATTTCTCCTTTTTCTTTCTGACCTCATCCTTCAGATCGGCTAATTTACAGTCTGCCCTACTGCTGCATGACCCACAGTCGCCCTCTTGCTGTACAATGGGTTCGTCGTCACCCCTTGAAAGCAAGGCTGCGACGATACCTAATGCCAGTAGTAAACCGATTGTAATAAGGGCGAAACTCAAAACGCAAAACGATTAAATATGAATAATAAATTGTGCATCGCGCAGGTCATCCCAGAAATTGGGATACGACTTGGTGACTACTTGTGGATTGTTGATTTTGATATGGTTGAGGCGACACGATACGGGTGCAAATGCCAATGCCATGCGATGGTCTTCATAGGTGTCAATACCATTCTCCATGTTTGGTTCACAACGTTCACCATCCCAGATCAAATCAGAGTCGTTAACCGACTTCACCACATATCCCAATTTCTTCATTTCGTTTTTTAAGGCTTCAATGCGGTCGGTTTCCTTGATTTTCAAAGTTTTCAGACCATGGAAATGGAAAGGAACGTTTAGGAGCGCACATGTCACCACAAAGGTTTGGGCTAAGTCGGGCGAATTGACAAAATCGTATTCCAATCTGGGAACACAACGGCCAGAGTGCTTGATGGTGACTGTGGTTGGGACGCCCTGGGTTTTTGACTCGAAATGAGTTTTAACTCCCAGCAGACTAAAAATATAGCGCAGGGAGGAATCTCCTTGTTTGGAACCATCCATCAGACCCGTCAGTTTGACTTCCGCATCAGGATCTTTTGAGAGTGCCATAATTTCATACCAATAAGAAGCCCCACTCCAGTCGCTTTCAATGTAGTAGGCACGCTCCTTATAGGGTTTAGGACGAACTATGATGGTTTCAAAATCGCTCCACTCGGCATCGGCTCCGAATTCGCGCATCGTCCACAGCGTCAGGTCGATATACGGACGTGAGATGATGTCGCCAGTCAGGCGGAGCGTCAGTCCGTTTTTCAGCGTCGGCGCTATCATCAGCAGGGCTGAGATATATTGCGAACTGATGTTGCCTGGCACTTCCAATAGTCCGCCTTCCAACTGTCCGCCTTTGATGCGGAGTGGGGGAAATCCCTCTTCTCCAACGTATTGGATATCGGCTCCCAGGAAACGCAGCGCGTCAACCAGCACACTGATGGGGCGGTGCTTCATGCGTTCAGTACCTGTCAGCACATGTTCCTCACCGTCTTTCACAGCCAGGTATGCAGTCATAAAGCGCATAGCCGTGCCTGCAGCCTTGATGTTAATCTCATAGGGGTTGTCTTTCAGGGCGTTTACTATCACTTCTGTATCATCACAGTTGGATAGGTTTTCAGGTAGAATAGAACCTCTCGACAAGGCGTGAATAATAAGCGCTCTATTGGAAATACTTTTTGAAGCAGGCAGTTCAGCTGTATGTCGTAGGCTATTTGGGGCCGTAATTGTATATTGCATACTATAGTGTATCTAATGTTTGATATTATTACTTGCAAAGTTAAAGTAAAATACTCGTATATAAAAAAAAAGTCCGTTAAAAATTTGCAAATAACGAAATAAAGCCGTACCTTTGCACCGCATTTCGAGAAGATTGAAAGAAAAGGATCGGGATTTAGCGCAGTTGGTAGCGCACACGTCTGGGGGGCGCGAGGTCGCTGGTTCGAGTCCAGTAATCCCGACAGAACGGAAAAGACTGAGAATCTAACGATTCTTGGTCTTTTCCTTTTTTATAGGCTTTCTTAGACTAATCTGGACTATCAAATCAAGGGTTCATGATAGTTGTTTATAGCATATTTTCTAATTGTTCTACTGCTTTTGTAATATCCTCCCGAAACCTGCTGTGGTCGCGGAGAAAGTCTGAACGGCCTTCGGATAGGATATTATACAGTTCCTGGCTCATGTCATCTGCATAAGACGCAATAGCATACTCTATATCATCCTTCTGCCAGTCGAGCGAAGAATGGATATAGACGTTCCGCTTCTGATGCAGAAAGCTATATGCTGTCTCTATGCTGTCACGGGTAATCATGCGTCGTAGCCTATAGGTCTGAACTGCTTTTGCTGCTCGCTCCACACGAAGCCTTTGTCCATCAGATAGTCCTTGATTTCCTGCGGCTCTCGGTTGAAGGCATAGCACAGCGATTCGAGGCTGTCAAATTCTTCGTCTCGTAGCAGCATGTTCACACTCGAAACCAGTATTGCGGGGTCTTTGGGTAAGTAGTCCATCTGTATATCACAAAACTTATTAAAAAGCATATACCAATCCGTATTTCTCATGCAAACGGCGAAGCGTGCCGTCTGATTTCATTTTCCGGATAGTGTTATTCACTACGTCCATTAAATCCTCCTGTCCTTTCCTCATCAGGACCCCAATCTTGCCGTGAGTGAAAGGCTCATTCAGTAATGGTGCAGCCAGTCTGGTGTCCGTCTTGACGTAATAGGGAGCCTCGGTAATTTCGGTAATCATTACATCGGCTTCTCCCTCGGCTACCAGTGAGGGAATTTCCTCGTTTTTCTGGTGGACTATGATGGTGGCATGTGTGAGGTTTTCGTTGGCAAACTTCTCATTCAGTCCGCCAGGATTCACCATCACCCTAACTTCCGGTTTGTCGATGTCTGCCAAACTTTGGAAACGATTAGTTTCTGTGGCGCGACATAGAATCGTCTTGCCGTTAGCCAGATAGCCCTCGCTCATGAGCATCGTTTCGCAACGGGCGTCGGTGATGGTAATTCCGCCTATGGCCATATCGAAGAGCTGAGGTTCTGCCTGCACGTCGGCTGTCAGCGTGGGCCAAGAGGTTTTCACAAATTCAATTTCTACATTTAAATGGCGGGCAATTTCTTGTGCCACCTCAATGCCATATCCCCAATAGGTCCCGTCTTCCTCACGGAAGGACAGCGGACGATAGTCGCCTGTAGTACCCACTAATAATGTACCTCGTTCTACTATCTCGGTTACCTTTCTATTATCGCGTTCGTCTCTGTCTGAACAAGCGGCAAGGACCGTAGAACTGTATAATGTCAGTAATACGGTCAGAAAGCAGAGTATTCTTCTTTTCCGGTCTGCTATGTTTCTTGTCGGGTACTTCATACTGGGTGCAAAATTACTCGAATTCTTTCAATTTTCCATGGAAACTTCTCATTTTCTAATGAAAAAATGATTGAAGTTGTCTTTCTTGACCGACAGAATGGCGTACGTGAGCGCCATTTCGTCGGTTTTTGCGTGCTGGGCACGAGGTCGCTGGTTCGAGTCCAGTAATCCCGACCAAAAGAAAATCCAAATGGCTCTGTGGCTGTTTGGATTTCTTTTTTTCTCTTGCAAGGATTGGATATGCGGTGTTGGAACACACCTTATTTATAAATAAGGTAAAAAAATAGCGAATGTATTATTAATTTCAAAAAAATGTCGTATCTTTGCACCATTATATCCTAAAAAACAAAAAAGATACGCAATATGAAAAAGTTTACTTTAGTATTATTATCGTTATTAACCCTTTTGCCGCTTGGGGCGTGGGCGGAAGTTAAGACACATTTTGTCGCCGGTGTTACTTATACCTATGATACCAACAATCCTGCAGCTCAAGTTAATATGGTTAATCCTGGAGTGTCGTCGGTAGAGATTCTTGCCGAAATTACCGTCCAAATTGGAGGTGAGGACCACATATTCAAAGTGACGAGTTTTAACAGCAGTGCTTTGAGAAATTGTACCAGTCTGAAGTCACTGACGATAGGAGAAAATATAGCGTCGATTCCTGCTGACCTGTTCAAGGATTGCAGTGCTTTGCTTACGCTGACCATTAAGAAAACCAGCATGCTAAGCAATTTAAGTATTAACTTCACCAAATCGTCATTAAATACAGAACTTTGTATCATCAGTGGCGGTATTCAATATTTTCACCATGGGGCGTGGAATGACTCTAAAAGTTATTTTAGTGTAGGTAACGGTTCTAGAGGTTATGGATATGATGCCGTTACCAGAAATGGGAATGAGTTAACGGTCCTTGAAAAGGTATGTAACATCCCTGTTACCACGATTGCCGACAATGCTTTTTATAATACGGCAAGTGGCTGCTCCATATTCATTCCTAAAAGCATTACGACCATCAGTTCGCTTTCCTTCGTAGCCAATAAGCTGACGAGATTTAGCGTAGCCAGTGATAATGCCAAATACAAAGCTTATGATGATGTGTTGTTCGACAAGGAGGCTTACCAGACGCTGATTAGTTTCCCAACTCAGAAGAGTAACACCTACTCAATACCTATAGGTGTAGTCACTATTGGCGCTGAGGCTTTTAATAATCATGTAAATCTTAGCAGTGTTACTATTCCCACCACTGTGAAAACCATCAGTCAGAGCGCTTTCCAGTATGCAGGAAAAAACACGACTCTTTCGGTTACATTTAATGAAGGTCAGCTGACTACTATTGAGAGAAGTGCATTCCAAGAGAGTGGTGTTACCGCTATATCATTGCCGTCAGGGGTGAAGACTATTGCCGGTTCAACCTTCTATAATTGTGCTAATCTGCAATCAGTGTCTCTCCCATCTTCTCTAACCTCTATTGGGGATGCTGCCTTTGCGCAATGTAAGAATTTGGTCACTCTTAATTTTCCAAATACTTTGGAAAGTAATCTGACTATAGGAGCCAATGCTTTCTATGAGTGTAAACTGAGCACAAATATTACTCTTCCTGAGAAGGTGACGACCATTGGCAGTGATGCCTTTAATTGCAGTACAGACTTATATCGCAAGGATGGTTTTAAGCTACAAAATCTGTATTTGCCAAAAACTGCTTCATTCTCGTCAGCTATCACATATAGTAGCGTTAAGGTTCATCGTAAAGTTGATATTGCTTTTGAGGGTAATTATGCTACTTATTTCTCAACGATGGACTTGGATGTGCAGTCTGGTTTGAAGGCATACACAATTACAGAAGTTGCTGGAACCGATATTACTTTAACAGTACTACCGTATATACCAAAGGGCAAAGCTGTGCTTTTGGAGAAAGGGGATGGTGTGACGTTGTCAGAGTATTACAGTATGCCGTCAAACGAAACGATGGAAAAAGGAAAAAGCATCACTTACAATACCGATTTGTTCAGAGGTTCGTATAATCCAATCAAACTGGATAATATTTCTGGCGATAAATATATCCTCAGCGGTGGCAAGTTCGTAAAGATATTGCAAGGCACACTGCCTGCTTTCCGTTGCTATTTGGTGGTTAATAATGCAGAAATCGATGCTCCTGCCGACTATTATACATTCAACAAAGACGATGGCAACTCCTATGTGTATAAAGAGGAGGGTGCCTATATTAAGAAGAATGTCAATATCGGTTCGGCAAGTCTGTCGGCACCTGCCAACAACAAGATAACGCTTACCGTTACGCCTAAAACAGGGTTCTATGCATACAAAAGTGACATTACTGTGACTCGTAACGTAAAAGCCGTTGCAGGTCGTGCGCCTTCGATAGATAACAGCACCATAGCGTTAACTCCTGCTGTGGATAATGCTGATCCCAGTGGCGTTACCACCTACACCTTTGAACATGTAGCTAATACTACTTATGAAGTAATCGTCAATTTCCATAAGCAAAACAATTTTAGCGATAATAATATTGCAAGAGATATTGTGTTTGATGCAACAGAATTCGTCTATGATGGGACACCAAAGACTCTAACGGGAATTGCTGTTAAGTTCGGTGGAAATGTTGTCGACCCCGAAAACTATACGATATCTTATACGAACAATGTAAAAGCCGGAAGTGGTACAATCACAGTTACGGGTCAGCGCGAGTTTGTGAATACTTACAGTAAGACGTTCAACATTGCTCAGCGTGCAATGTCGGGTGTTTCTATTAGCGAAATCACTAATAAGACATTCACAGGTGAAGCCATTGAACCTGCTGTTGAGGTTTCTGAAAAAGTTACAATAAGTGGCGAAGAAGTAAACCTGATTCAACCAGAAGATTACGAGATAGTTTACTCAGATAATATTCATCCAGGTACGGCAAAAGTGACTGTAAAATCGAAAAAACGAAATTATATTGACGCAAGCCTGAGCAAGGAGTTTATAATTGCCGCAAAGGAGCTTAACAACGAATCAGTTGTTTTCACCCCAATTCCTGACCAAAAGCGTGATGGAAATAATGAAATCAAGCCAGACGTGGAAATTAGATTTGGCGATGTGATTCTTAAATCAGGGACAGACTACAATTTAGCCTATACGGATAATACAACAACAGGAACGGCAAAAGTTACAGCTACGTTTTGTGGAGATTATTCAGGTAGTGCTTTTACAAACTTTAAGATTGTAGAGTCTATTAGCCAACGAGCACTCAATGTAAGTTTTGAGGGCGAGAACAGATGGGCAACTTATTTCTGGGATGAGTATCTTGCCAAACCTGATGGACTCCGAGTGTTTGCCATTTCTGGTCACGATGGAACTACATTGACCCTACAGGAATTGACAACAATGATTCCTAAAAACGTACCCGTGTTATTATATCGAACAGGTGATACGAGAACAGGCTTTGTTGCTAATACGATGCCAGCGGAAACTACATTGGAAACAGGGATAACCCCAGCTACAGATTTGTTCTTTGGCTCTAAGTCTAGTATATCAGATATTTCTACTTACCCAGGAACTAAATTTGTCCTTGTCAACGACCAATTTGTGCAAACGACAGGTGGAGCATTGCCTGCTAACCGCTGCTATTTGAATTTTGGCAGTGAAGAATTGGCAGGAATCAATACGATAACAATTAAAACGGGAGTAGGTCCCGATGACTTCATTTATTTGGTAGATGGTTCAGAGAGTAATGTTGGTGGTTCAGCTGTAAAATCTGCCATTTCTGAAGGCAAGATTACACTGACAGTTACTCCAAATACTGAATGCTTTGTAGAAGCCAGCGACATTAAAGTTACTCGTAGTATGAGTGCTGTGAAAGGACGTGCTCAAGCAGTAGATGCACCAAAGGCTGAGAGTGGTGATGTTGAAGTAGCGGCTGTAATTACTGAGGAAGATCCAGATCCAGATCCCAATGGCGTTACTTATTATACGTTCCCTGCTGATGCAAACTCAAAGTATCAGGTAGTAATCAATTTCCACAAGAGACTGTCCTTTGCCGACAATAAACCATCAATTACGTTTAAGTCTGGAAACCTTGTATATAATGGTCAAGAACAGAAGCCAGAGATTGATAATGTAACTTTCAAAGGACAAACACTTCGTTCTGAGGATTATGAGATTGTGGGATATGAAGACAATATCTATCCAGGTGGTAGCAAAATATTTATTAGAGGTAAACGTAAATATACAGGACAGAACCAAGGTGAATTCAACATCAGCCAGCGTGATTTGAATAATGTTGCAGTGGCCGCTATTCCAGACCAAATCTATACTGGTGAGCCCATTGTGCCAGAAATCACAGTAACGGATATCGTGAATGGCATTGATATTCTTAATAGAAAAGAAGGTTTTCCTGATTATAAAGTTACTATTGGTAATAATACAAATGTGGGGACAGCAACAGTATCAATAGATGTTCCTCAAAATAAGATAAATTATACAGGTAACAAATCAGGCATTACTTTCAAAATATTGCCAAAGGATTTGTCGTTGGAAGAAAACAAACCGACGATAGCAGCAATAGCAGACCAGGCATACGATGGTACGGAAAAAACGCCAAAACTGGAGATTAAGGACGGTACCCGTGCCTTGCTATTAGGCACTGACTATGAGGTTTCTTACGCAAACAATATCGATGCGGGCATAGCAACAGCCACAATCACCTTTAAGGGAAACTATACGGGTGCGGCTGAGAAGACATTCGGTATCGTGGATCCTGGATACGACAGAAACGTAACCGTCAATTTCGATAGTAAAAACGAGTGGACTACTTACTACTCAGCAGAGAACCTGACATTGACCAACGAGCTGAAAGCGTATGTGGTGACAGGTATGAATGCTAAGACAGTAAATGTAAAGGAAGTAAACTTCATCCCAAGAAATGTTCCTATCCTGCTGAATCGTGTAAGCGGCGATAAAACAGAGTTTGCCGTTAAGACATGTTCTGGCGAGAGGTTGGACGTTGCTATAGAAAGTCAGATAGACAACGAACTGTTTAATGGAACACCTGAGGATATGGACATCACCACTGTCCGTGGAATTAAGTTCGTGCTGATAAATGGCGAATTCAAACAGGTAGTAGAAGGAACCCTGAAACAGCAACGTTGTTATCTGGTCGTACCGGAACTTCCAGAAGGAGTAACCTCATTGGCTATCAATAAAGCAAGTGATGCTGTTATTTATCTGGAAGAGGGGAGTGAAACTACCGCCAACATTGGTACAGCAGTAGCTTCTAAACCTGCGAATGGCATCGTGACACTGACGGTTAGACCAAAGGTGGGCTATTACATTAATGGAGTTGAAGACATTACTGTCGTCAGAAATGCAAATGCCGGTAAAGCTCGTGCACAGCAGGTTGATGATGGTAAGGTAATGGTAACAGCAGGAAGTATATCAGATAATGCTGACTATAGCACCACCTATTGGTTCACATACCCATACGAGACGGATTGCCAGTATCAGTTGACTGTCAACTTCCATAAGAGTGTCAAGCTGCAAACAGAGAGACCGAAAATTTCTGTCAAAGCCGGAACTTACGTTTATGATGGTACGGCGAAGAAACCGGAGCTTTCTTCTGTGACATTAACGGATGGAACGCAACTGAAGCCTGGTACGGACTTCTTGGTGGTTGGCTACGAAGATAATAACAATGCAGGAACGGGCAAGGTTAAGATTAACGGAATCAGAAAGTATACCGACGAGTACACTGGAGGTGAGTTTAGCATTTCGCAGCGCGATATTAATCTTGTGAAAGTCAAGGCAATTGCTGACCAGATATACACGGGGGCAGCGCTGAAACCTTTTGTTGAGGTTACTGATATCGTTAAGATTAATAATACTGATGAAGACATTCTGAATAACGTGCCTGGTAAGCCCGACTATGAGGTGGAATACTTGGAGAATATCAATGTTGGAGAAGCTAAGGTGAATATCATAGCGAAGTCTGTCAACTATACTGGTATTAAGACAGGTGCAACCTTTAAGATTGTGCCTAAGGACCTGTCTGTTGAAGCTAACAAGCCTACTATTGCAGCAATCGCAGACCAGTACTATACAGGTTCACCCGTTGAGCCGGCACTGGATATTAAGGATGGTGCTCTACAGTTGGAAGCCGGCAAGGATTACACCGTGAAGTATAGTAACAATGTTGTAGAGGGCAAGGGAACAGCTAAGGCCGACATTACATTCATAGGCAACTATAAGGGCACGGCTCAGGCGACCTTCTCGATTGTGTTTAAGGAAGAGACGAAGGCACTTAACATCAGCTTTGGTAAGGATGAGTCTTGGACAACCTACTATTCTCCTATTGATGTGAAGGAGGTTCCTGGTGTTAAAATCTTTGTGGTTACTGGTAATAAGAATAAGACGGGACTTGACCTGATTACGGAGGAGATTAAGTTTATTCCAAGGAACGTGCCACTGCTGTTGCAGCATACTGATGCCAGTGTGACAACCTTTACTGGTACGACGATGCCGAGCAGCACGAAGCTGGAAGGCGTGACACCTGACCTTGACCTGTTCCGTGGTACAGCATCAGACCTTGACCTGTCAACGGTTGACGGTGTGAAGTTCATTCTGCAGAACGATAAGTTCGTGCAGGCTATTGAGGGAACGCTGACGGCTAATCATTGCTACGTTCATCTCAATGCGGAGGAAGCTACCGACCTCAATATCGTAGACGACAAGATGGCTGAGATTATCATTGAGGAGGAAGGTAAGGAGTCGCCACGCTCTGGTACGGTGACAGTATCATCGAGTGCAGATGCCAATGGATATAAGACGATTACGGTTAAGCCTACTGAGAAACTCTATGCTACGAAGGATGAAATTACGGTGCTCCGTTATTTGGCAGCAGGCGGTGCAACCTCACGTCGTGCTCCTGGTGTCGACAATACACCTGTCGAGGTGGAAGCACTCTCCGCACAGGCAGATCCCAGTGGTGAGACAAAATACAGATTCAAGTACGACAGCAACTATAAGTATCAGATTGTTGTTAACTTCAAGAGTCGTGTGAATCTGTCTGACCCGAAGGTAAGCAATCCTGTTGTCACCCTGAAGGCTGCGGATATTCAGAATCTGGAATATGACGGTCAGGAAAAGGAACCTGCTGTAGAAAGTGTGAAGTGCAATGGTAAGGTGAAGGATCCTGCTAACTATACGATAAGCTACGAGAACAATGTGGATGCAGGTAAACCACGTGTCATCATTACGGGTAAGCGCTTCTTGATGGGAGCTACCCATGCGGAGTTCACTATCGGAAAGCGCGACTTCAGCACAGTAACAGTTGAGCCTATAGGCGACCAGGAATATACGGGTAGTCCTATTGAACCAGCCTTCGTCATTAAAGACATGGTGGGCACTCAGAATATTCTGAAGAGTACTGACTATACGGTTACTTACAAGAATAACATAGAGGTAGGAACGGCTACGATTTCCTTCCTTCCAAAGAATAACTATAGGGGCGCAGGCAAGGAATATACTTTCAACATCGTTCCTGCTACCGCTATCAATATGATTCCTGTGGACGAGCAGGAAGGACAGTGGTTCAGCCTGACGGGTCAGCCTCTGCAGAACAAACCGACGCAGAAGGGTGTGTATATCCTGCGCAACAAGAACAAGAAGACTATCAAGGTGCGTATTAAGTAAGGGTAGCCCTTTCTAACAAAAACCGACAGAATGGCGTACGTGAGCGCCATTTTGTCGGTTTTTGCGTGCTGGGCACAGTCTTTGTCCGTCTATTAGTAAATAAAAATAGGAGGACAAGATTATGACATTAGACAAATTCACAATCAAGGCGCAGGAGGCAGTCCAGGAGGCTGTCAACACAGCGCAACGAAATGGTCAGCAGACCATAGAACCTACCCATTTGCTTGCCGGTGTCATGGCGAAAGCCAAGGACGTTGTCAACTTTCTGTTTCAGAAACTCGGCGTCAACGGTCAGCAAATAGAGATGCTTCTGCAACAGGAGTTGCAGCATTTGCCTCGTGTTCAGGGGGGCGAACCTTATCTCTCGAGTGATGCCAATAAGGTGTTGCTGAAAGCACAAGACTATGCCCAGAAGATGGGCGATGAGTTCGTCAGCGTAGAGCCCATACTGCTTGCCCTGTTGACAGAGGGCGCGACAGCAGGTCGCATCATGAAGGATGCCGGTATCACGGAGAAAGACCTGCGTGTTGCTATCCAGGAATTGCGTCAGGGGCAGAAAGTGCAGTCGCAGTCAGCCGATGACAACTATCAGAGTCTGGAGAAATATGCCAAGAATCTGGTTGACCTTGCCCGTCAGGGAAAGCTCGACCCAGTCATCGGCCGTGATGATGAGATTCGCCGTGTGCTGCAGATACTGTCTCGCCGTACGAAGAACAACCCTATCTTAATAGGTGAACCGGGTACGGGTAAGACGGCTATCGTTGAAGGACTGGCTCAGCGTATTGTCCGCGGCGACGTACCGGAGAACCTGAAGGACAAACAGCTTTATTCGCTGGATATGGGTGCGCTGGTGGCTGGAGCGAAGTATAAGGGCGAGTTTGAAGAGCGACTGAAGAGTGTCATCAACGAGGTGACCAAGAGTGAAGGACGTATCATTCTTTTCATTGATGAGATTCATACGCTGGTTGGTGCCGGTGGTGGCGAAGGCGCCATGGATGCCGCCAATATTCTGAAACCTGCCCTTGCTCGTGGCGAACTGCGCTCTATTGGTGCTACTACGCTGAACGAGTATCAGAAGTATTTCGAGAAAGATAAGGCCTTGGAGCGTCGATTCCAGACGGTGATGGTGGATGAACCTGACGAACTCTCGGCAATTTCCATTCTGCGTGGACTGAAGGAGCGTTACGAGAATCACCATAAAGTGCGTATTCAGGATGATGCCTGTATTGCCGCAGTGCAACTTTCTGAACGCTATATCTCTGAGCGATTCCTGCCTGACAAGGCTATCGACCTGATGGATGAGGCTGCTGCCAAACTGCGTATGGAGCGTGACTCCGTGCCAGAGGAACTGGATGAGATTACACGTCGATTGGCTCAGTTGGAAATCGAACGCGAAGCCATCAAGCGTGAGGGCGATGAGCCCAAGATAGCCCAGCTCGACAAGGATATAGCCGAACTGCGAGAACAAGAGCAGCAATATCGTGCCAAGTGGGAAGGTGAGCGCCAACTGGTGAACAAGATTCAGCAGGACAAGCAGGAGATGGAAAACCTGAAATATGAAGCTGAGCGTGCTGAACGCGAAGGTGATTACGGTAAGGTTGCAGAGATCCGCTATTCGAAGCTCAAGGCGCTTGAAGATGATATCAAGAGCATACAGGCTCAGTTGGCTTCTGCACAGGACGGCAATGCGATGGTGCGTGAGGAAGTGACCGCCGACGATATTGCCGAGGTGGTCAGCCGTTGGACGGGTATCCCAGTAACACGTATGATGCAGAGCGAGCGCGAGAAGTTGCTCCATCTGGAAGAAGAACTCCATAAGCGTGTTATCGGTCAGGATGAGGCTATCGTTGCCGTCAGCGATGCCGTTCGCCGTAGCCGTGCAGGGTTGCAAGACCCCAAACGACCTATCGCCTCGTTTATTTTCCTCGGTACTACGGGTGTCGGTAAGACGGAACTTGCCAAGGCATTGGCAGAATATCTGTTCAATGACGAGACGATGATGACGCGTATAGATATGTCGGAATATCAGGAGAAGCATACCGTTTCCCGTCTGATCGGTGCACCTCCGGGCTATGTTGGTTATGATGAGGGTGGACAGTTGACGGAGGCGGTTCGCCGCAAGCCTTACTCGGTTGTTCTTTTCGATGAAATCGAGAAGGCACACCCCGATGTCTTCAACATCCTGTTGCAGGTATTGGACGATGGCCGACTGACGGATAATAAAGGACGTACGGCTAACTTCAAGAACACCATTATCATCATGACGTCGAATGCCACGCGTGAACAGCTCCGCATGACGATGCGCCCTGAGTTCTTGAACCGTATTGACGAGATTATCACCTTCCAGCAGTTGACGCAGGAACAGATAGCCGATGTGGTTCGCCTGCAGATGAAACGTCTGACGGATATGTTGGAGCCTCAGGGTATTGAGCTGCAGATAACGGATGCCGCTGTGAAATATCTGGCTCAGGAGGGTTACGACCCCGATTTCGGAGCCCGTCCTGTGAAGCGAGCCATCCAACATTTGGTCCTCAACGACTTGTCGCGTAAAATATTGGCTGACGAGGTAGATCGCTCAAAGCCAATCATTATCGACGAGTTTGGTGAAGGATTAGTATTCAGGAACTAAATTTTTTTGGAGTGCACTCGAAAATATTATCCAGTGCACTCCAATTTTTTTTTGAGTGTACTCCAAAAAATGTTACAGAGCCGGTTGGTCGGTTGTCTCCTCTGTTGTATCGTCAGACTGGTCGGTAAAGAAGTCCTGCTGAACAGAGAGGGTAGTGTGGTTGCCGTCCGAATCGGTCATAATGATCTGGGCATTGCGCTTGGCATCTGTGGAGTTGGCTGCCACCGTGACGGTGAGACTCTTGGATGTCTCGCTCTTCCATGTCAGTTTTATCCAGTCTTCTTCTCCCTTAGTAAAGACTACGGGTGGGGCGAAATCCTCCAAAGTGACAGTTCGTGATCCGCCCTTGGCACCAAAATCCATTTGCAATTCAAAATATACAGGTGCCTTCTGGGTGATGTCCAGCAGGAACTGATTGCCGTTCTGGGCCTTCAGAATAACTTGATGCTGGCGCTCATCACTCTCTGTGTTCTCCTCTACCGAAACTTTGATGACCCACTGGTTGTTCTCATTGGTGGAGTATGTCACCGTCACCCACGAGGGTTGAGTGCTGACAAGAGAGAGGTCATCGGTGGCATCGGCAAAGTCCTTGAGCGTATATTCCTTGTCTTCGCCCAATGCCGTGACAGCCATTTTTACGTTGAATGTCTCTCCGCTTTTGTCAGAACCGCACGATACCCATGAGCAGCAGGCCAGCAACATGAGTAGTATGGTGTATAGCTGTTTCATCGTATGACTATTTTCTTGCCGTTAAGAATATAAATACCTTTGTTGGGATAGAGCACGCGGCGGCCGTTGAGGTCGTAGTATTCTGCCCCCGTGCTATCTGTTTTTATCTTACGAAGCGCAGTAGTATTTCCATCGTTTGTCATATCCAGTCGTGAGGCTGTGGCGGCAGACTTCGGAAGGGCAAGCCATGCCTTGTGTCCTTCGATGTCAAAGGCTGCACCGTATGCTGCGCCCCAATACCAGCTATAAACCTCTTCGTTGGAAGTGTCAGAATGGCCTAATGCCAACTTGTAGAACAGGTAGTCTGTTCCGTAGATGTCCGTTGAGCAGTCCTCGTCATAGCCATTCAGCAGATTGTCGCCTGTATATGACTCGCCCTCGCTCACCTCTGTGATAGTAACGGTGGATGGCAGGGAAGTGTCCTCGCGAGTCAGGATGACAGGTGTGTTGGCGGGTAGGATGCTGTTTCTCAGCGTTTGGTCAACAATCTTCTCGCATACGAGCTTGCCGTCGTCCGAGAGCTTTGTCACAACACTCGCAGTAACACCGGTAGGCAGACGGAAGTTCTTGGTGCTGTGGAAGAAGGTAGCCTTGTTGAGCAGTTCGGCGAAGTGAATGCTGTTCTCTCCGAAGACGAAAGAGGCCAGTCCGTCAGTGACAGATATATTGGTCAGCGACTTGTTCATTAGGAGCTCGCCCTGGCTGTTCTTATGAAAGAGAGTTGAGGCAGGCGATGACGTATTAGTCAATTCGTTATTGCCGAGATAGGGGTATGCCCAACCGCTGGACGCAGAGGTACTGGCGTTTGCGTTGGCAGGGATGATGGTGTACGCATTTGATTCTTTGTATGAGGTGCCATTCTGGTCCACAAACTCAGGATGATTAGGACCTACGTATTTATTCAACCAGGCATCATTATCGAAGTCAATATGGAAAATGACGATACCGCTACCGGGCAATCCGGCATCCCAGTCTTTCTGCTGGCGGTTCTCCACCACGTAGAACTCGTTCTCATAGGCGTCGTTGCGGATGAGATAGGCTACGGGCTTGTCGCTGAGGGCAGGCATGTCCGTGACCGTTGTCCCTTCACTGAGCTCAGTAAACGGGAGCCATCCCATGAGCCAGCGTTCGTGGGCAGAATAGCTGCAGGGGATATAGCCGTTGCCGTTATAGTTGCCATAGTCCATCAGGTCCCACTGCTTTACGTATGATGTGCTGCTGAAATAGAAGTCGGGAAAGCCGAAGCAATGGCTGAATTCATGACAGAGAGTTCCGAAACTGGCATACGTATTTCCTGATTCTGGCACGGCGCAGTAGCAATCAACACTGTAGGTCTTGTCGCCATAGGTGACAGTGCGAGGCTCGCAGTAGTCGCTCGAATCATCCTCTGTTGACTTGTTCAGATGGTCGCTGAGCCACCATTGGTGTGCCCAGATGGAGTTGGAACCTCCCCCGTCGTTCATGCCTTTTCCTGCAAAGACAATCAGTAGCTGATTGACGTAGCCATCGTCATCCCAGTCGTAGAGGCTCCAGTTGATGTCACGCTCCGTGAGGATGTCCATGATGTCGTTGACCAGATATTGCGAATTCTCATCATCATTGGCTGTGCTGGCGTATCGGGCTACCCCCTCTGTGAGTTGCACATACTGCAAGTCGAAGGTCAGATCAAACGTTCCATAGCTCTGGGCATAAAAATAGTCGCGCACAGAACCTTTGTAGGGTTCTTCCTGATAGTTTTTGGTATTCATGATATTGTCCCATTTCGTCATCGTGGCAGTCTCGTCGTCCTCAAAACTTAAGTCTGCAAACGATACGAGCACGGTCAGTTGGTGACGCTCGCCCGTATAGAAATCACCGCCCAATTGTCGGTTCTGCGCTGAACGAAGCGTCATCCCATGTTGGCTGCGTGGCGTGCCGCGACGACAACCCTGTCGCAGTATCTCCTGTTGAGCAGTTGTTGTCAGTGTCGTCAACAACAGGAGAAGGGTTAATATCTTTTTCAAATGCTTCATTTTATATATTTATAGGTTGTACCATTATTTTTCTTCACAATATATAAATTCCCAGGCTTGGGAATATTAATGCGCTGGCCTTGCAGATTATACAGGCAGGACGCGTCGTTGTCGCCAGCTATCGGTAAGTGGCGGATTCCCGTTGTTCCTCCCATAAAGTCGAACGAGATGAGTCCGTCGTCCGTCATCTGGATATTCGTGATGGGTTTTGCTAACAGCAGCTCACCTTCCGTACCGGGATAGAACATCGTGGCTGCTGGAATAGAGGCGTCTGTCAGTTCGTTATTCACCGTTTCCTTATCCTCAGAGATATATGGATAGGGTGAGGTGCTGAGGAAAAGGCGGTTCATCCTATCGTCAGCAGCATAAGGATCCAACTTTTTCTCCTCGATATATGTACTCCACACGTCATAATCCATGTTGTCAGCATGGACAAGATGGAAGCGATGCTTCGTCTTGTCGTTATTCACCTTGTTTCCTTGCCATACAGAACCGTCGTAGTTTACATGGTAGATGACGAGCCCCTTGCCTGGCGTCCCTGCGTCCCATGCGGTTTGCTGGCGATTTTCGAGCAGCAGCCATTCGGAATCGGAATGTTTGACAATGTATGCAGTTCCACCCTCAGAAACAGGTTTCATACCAGTGATGGTGGCAGCCTCGTTCAGTTCCGTCAGCTCCAGCCACCCCATCAAGTATTTCTCCAGTGCTGTGTAGTTGGGCGGGCACCATCCCCAATTGGTGAAATTACCACCATCCATCAGGTCCCATTCGTCACAGACGGAATAGCCTTGGTCTTTGCTAGTCGGATAGATGTCGGGCAGTCCCAGACTGTGGGAGTACTCATGGCAGACAGTGCCGATGCCACAATACACGACAACATTGTCAGCTTTCCTTATCCCCCAGTATTCGCCACTGGCAGAATAAGGCGCAATCTTCTTCCCGTCAGGTGTGGTGACGACATCGAAAGTGGAGGTGTTTGGCCAGATGTGTCCATACTTGTTAGTCTGATTTCCAGGGGGACCTGCAAAAATATAAATCACTTGTTCGATAGTGCCGTCGCCATTCCAGTCATACTGCGAGTAGTCCACATCGGGATTGGCTTCAAGGACAAGCTGGGTAGCCTCCTTCATGGAGTCCTTTCCGTAATTTTGAGTCTTCTCGTCTGGCTTGTCGTAGGGCTGTGATTTAGACGAAACCTGTACAGGTCCATAGATGTCAAACTCAATGTTACACAGTCCACCCGACTGGTCTCTGAAATAGTCAGCCACACAGCCAGGTCCCAGATTAGGATTAAAGCCTTTTTCGTTGAATAGTTTTTGGTAATACTCTTGGGGGTTCTCTTTAGTGAACTCACTGTCATCGCCAGAGAAAGTGAAGAGTATCACCATCTGTTTATAAATCTTTTCCCTGTCCCAATCCGTCTTGGGTATCAGGGCACGATGAGTGGCACGGTGGCCATCAGCTGTACTTTCATCAGCCAAAGGCATGCAATCGCCTTTGAGGATAGTGAAATCCTCGCCCTGCGCCATGATGCGCAGGGAAAGGAATAGGGTCAGGAGTAGCCAGAGTGCTTTCTTGCTCATCTTACTTATTTTGCGTTGGGGCACCAGGGCTTCAACTGCTTGAAGAAGTCGTTACCCTTGTCGTCAACGAGGATGAAGGCAGGGAAGTCCTCAACCTCAATCTTCCAGATAGCTTCCATGCCGAGTTCAGGATATTCCACGCACTCGATGCTCTTGATGCTGCTCTGCGAGAGAACGGCAGCTACACCGCCGATGCTGCCCAAATAGAAACCGCCATACTTCTTACAAGCATCAGTAACCACCTGCGAACGGTTGCCCTTGGCTATCATTACCAGTGATGCACCCAGCGACTGGAACTCATCCACGTATGGGTCCATACGGTTGGCTGTGGTTGGGCCCATGGAGCCGCAAGGATAGCCCTCTGGCGTCTTGGCAGGACCAGCATAGAGCACAGGATACTTCTTGAAGTATTCAGGCATGGGTTCGCCGGCATCGATACGTGCCTTCAGTTTGGCATGGGCAATGTCGCGTGCCACGATGATGGTTCCCTTCAGGTTGACGCGGGTGGAAACAGGATACTTGGAGAGCTCCTTGCGGACGGCGTCAATACCTTCGTTCAGGTCGATAACGATGGTGTTCTTACCTTCGCCAGCCTTGGCATACTCTGCAGGAATCAGTTCGGCAGGATTCGAATCCATCTTCTCCAACCAGATACCGTCCTTATTAATCTTAGCCTTGATGTTACGGTCGGCTGAACAGCTCACACCCATACCGATAGGACAGCTGGCACCATGACGAGGCAGACGAATCACGCGGATGTCGTGAGCCAATGCCTTACCACCAAACTGTGCTCCGAGTCCAATCTTATGGGCTTCATCGAGCAATTTGTTCTCCAGGTCGATATCACGGAAGGCACGTCCTGTCTCGTCGCCCGTTGTGGGCAGCGAGTCGTAATATTTAATAGAAGCCAATTTGACGGTCAGCAGGTTCTTCTCAGCTGATGTACCACCAATCACGAAGGCGATATGATAAGGCGGACAGGCAGCTGTGCCCAGCGACTTCATCTTCTCCACCAGGAAGGGCAGCAGCGTTCCCTCGTTCTGGATGGTAGCCTTGGTCATGGGGTAGAAGTAGGTCTTGTTAGCAGAACCGCCACCCTTAGCCACCATGACGAAGCGATATTCTGCACCCTCCGTCGCCTCGATATCAATCTGGGCAGGCAGGTTGCAACGTGTGTTTACCTCGTCGTACATGTTCAGAGGCGCATTCTGCGAATAGCGCAGATTGTCCTGCGTGAAGGTGTTATAGACACCACGTGAGAGTGCCTCTTCATCCTCGAAGCCAGTCCATACCTGCTGACCTTTCTCACCATGAATGATAGCCGTACCTGTATCCTGGCAGAAAGGCAGAATACCCTTTGCTGCTACCTCTGCATTGCGCAGGAACTGCAGGGCTACATACTTGTCATTCTCTGAAGCCTCAGGGTCTTTCAGAATCTCAGCCACCTGCAGGTTGTGCTCACGGCGCAGCATGAACTCCACATCGTGGAAAGCCTGTTGAGCCAACAGGGTCAGTGCCTCTTTTGAAACCTTTACAATTTCTTTTCCTTCAAATTCACCTACACTGACGCCCTCTTTTGAAAGCAGTCTGTATTCGGTTTTGTCTTCGCCCAACTGAAACATGGGAGCATACTTAAAATCTGGTGTTGTTGCCATAGTCTTAAATTTTTATAGTGTTATTAATATCCAAATACTTCTTCAGTAGTCAGTCGGCGGATAGGACCAATCTTCTCCAACGACTCCATGTCGAGCTCTTTCTCATCGCCTAAGATAATATAGCGGTAAGGCTTGTTGGCCATATTCGCCTTCTCGAAATTCACAATATCTCGGAGTGTCACCTTCTGCATGTCACGATAGATTTTCTCGTTCAGACTATAGTCGAGCCCTAATTTCTGCATGCTATACCAATGGTTGATGATATTCATCTTGGTAGTGCGCTGAGAGGCGAGCTGCTTGATGAGGCCTTCCTTGGCAATATTGAAGGCATTCTCGCTGGCAGGGAACTGGTTCAGAATGTTGTGGAACTCCTTCACACAGTCTATCATCTTGTCGTTCTGAGTGATGATGTGGGTATAGTAGCTCTCCTTCTCGCCTTTCACGTCTGGACGTCTGTACCATGCTGAAGCATTGTAAGCCAAACCGCGGGCTTCACGTAACTCCTGGAATACGACACCGTTCATGCCACCACCGAAGTATTCGTTGAAGACTGATATGGTAGCCGTCTCGTCAGGATTCCAGTCGCGTCCCTCATTATGATACATACGCATGTAGATATTCTTGGCATCGTAGGGTGCTATCCACACTTCGTTCTTGGTTGCCAATTCGCGTACGTAGGGTTTGTTCTCAGGTACATCCTTCAACTTTTTCGGTGTCTTATGATATTTGCTGATGATGTCAGAAACCTCATCAACCGACATCGGACCATAGTAGTTAATGTCGTGCTTGTAGGTCTGCAGATTCTTCAACAGGTCAACCAGTACCTGTGGGTCGGTTTCCTTCAGTTGCTGCTCACTCATGATGTCTGTTGAAGCATTACGCTTTCCGTACACGCCATAACGGTACAGCGTGTTGAAATAGCGACGTTGGTCTTTCTTGGCATCGGCACGCTGTTTCAGCGTTTTGGCCACCATCTGCTCGTAGGCAGCCTTATCGACTTTGGCGTTTTGTGCCAAGTCTTCGAACAACTTAATGGCAGGTACCATATTCTCGCTGAGACCAAATAGCATGACGGTGATATTGTCATTACCCTCAGAAAGATAGTAGTCGCAAGCCAGTTCATAGAACTTCTGCTTGAGTTCTGCATTGGTCATCAGTTCTGTTCCCAGATAGTTCATATAGTCTCTTGCCACACCATAACGGTTGTCTGCCTCGTGTCCGAACTCATAGTGGAATTCAAGTTCAAAAAGTCCGTTTTCCTTGTTCTGCACATAGAGTAGGGGCAGTTTGCTCTTCGTCTCGGCGAAGGTCAGGTCTTTCTTGAAGTCCACGAACTTAGGCTGGATAGGCTCCACCTTGCTGTTCTGGATGTCTCTGACGAACTGGCTCACCTTATCGCGATTGGCAGGGATAGGTGTGATGGCAGGCTTGTCAATCTTCTTCTGCAGGGAGTCGATACCTTGTTTTTTATACACCACGATATAACCATCGGTGAAGAAACGGTTGGCAAAGTCAACAATCTCCTTTTTGGTAATCTTCGAGATACGGTCAATCTTGCCTACCTGCTGCTTCCAGTCAATCTCGTTGATGAATGCATCCACAAACATATCGGCACGACTGCGGTTATTCTCCAACTGCATGTAGAAACTGCGCTTCTTGTTATTGATAATGCTGGGCAGCAGGTTGTCAGGGAAGTCGCCCTTTTTCAGTTTGTCAATCTCGCCCAACATCAAGGCTTTCACCTCGTCAAGGCTCTGTCCCTGCTTGGGAGTACCCATCAACAGGAAACCGCCATGATCGTGCATCAGGTCAGAACCAGCAGAAGCACGCTGCACCTTCATCTGCTGATTCAAGTTGAGGTCGAAGAGTCCGGCGCGTCCGTTACTCAGCACATCCTCCATCAGTTCCAGCGTATCGGCCTGCAGGGTATTAGCCTGCTTAGCACGCCAACCCATCCAAATCTGTTCTGCTTCCTGGCCGACGATGGTCGTATCCTTTGGAGATGTGAGTGGAGGCAGGGGCGCAAAAGTAGGCTGAGCAACATCCTTACCTGGCTTCCAGTCGGCAAAATATTGGTCGATGATAGCTATCGTCTTGTCGAAATCAAGATCGCCAGCCATACAGATAGCCACATTATTAGGAACGTACCACTTGTTGAAGTAGTTCTTGATATTCACAATCGAAGGGTTCTTCAGGTGTTCCTGTGTTCCGATGGTGGTCTGTGTGCCGTAAGGATGATTGGGCCATAGCATCTTGTTACTAGTAGCGAAGAGCTTGCGCGAATCGGAAGAAAGACCGATATTATATTCCTCATACACAGCCTCCAGCTCGGTGTGGAAACCGCGAATTACCATATTCTGGAAACGGTCGGATTGTATCTTTGCCCAGTTCTCAATCTCGTTCGAGGGAATGTCCTCTGTATAGCAAGTCACATCGTTCGACGTGTAGGCGTTGGTGCCCTGAGCACCGATAGTCGCCATCAGCTTGTCGTACTCATTGGGGATGTTGTACTGGGCTGCCAGTTGCGAAATACTGTCAATCTCGTGATAAGCCTTCTTACGAGCCTCTGGGTCGGTCAGTTTGCGGTAAGCCTCATAACGCTGAGTAATCTCTTCCAGATAGGGAGCCTCAGCCTCAGGGTTACTTGTACCAAACTGTTTGGTGCCCTTGAACATCAGGTGCTCCAGATAGTGAGCCAAACCTGTTGTCTCGGCAGGATCGTTCTTCGAACCTGTGCGAACGGCTATGAAAGTCTGAATACGTGGTTTCTCTTTGTTTACACTCAGATACACCTTCAATCCATTGTCTAGTGTGTAGATGCGAGCCTTCGTCAGGTCGCCCTCTACCGTTTTGTACTGGTAGTCTTTAGCCTGCATTGACATTCCCAATGCCAACAGGCAGGCAGTCATTAAAAATTTAATCTTCATAATCTATTTCGTGATCTAATTTCGATATAAAGTCATCGAATACTTCCTGCTCCACATCACCCATCGCAAATTCCTTCTCAGCATCCTTACGGATTTCGGCAATCCAAGCACGACGTGCACGCACATAATCCTCGCGGATGCGCTGTATGGCCTGTTCGGTCAACTCCTCCAATCCGTAGTAGTCAAGAATCAAGCGGTAGGTCCATGTCCATTGGTATTCGCGATAATGCGAGTCAATATCCTTAAAGCGATTCAGAATATCCTTCACACTCTCAATGTTGCCGTTCTTGATATCGTCAATCAGGTGCTGTTCCTCTGTGGCAGGCAATAGTAAGCCACTGAGGTCTAACCAGTCGCCCTCGCCGATGGTTGAGGTCGGCTTGCCTAAGAAGCCGCCCTTGATGGCACGCTTCAGGACGGCACCCATATAGATGCGTAAGGCGATATCATAGTATTTAATACCTTTCTTCAGCGATGAAGCGTTGATGATGTATTCCTGGAAATTATAGCTCGACACATTCTTACCACCAGCCAAGCGTAGGTTCTCCAGAATCTTCTTGCCCTGTACGATTTCGCCTACGGTGAATGGCGAGAGCCAGTCGAAATTGATGATGCTCTTACGGCTGGATGGGGCACGACGGTCGCGCTTAGGCCATTTCTTGATGTCGCGATAGAGTCCGACGGTGGTGATGTTTCGACCAGGCACGATATACATCGTTTCGCCGTATGCCAACAAGTATGCAAAGGGCAGACAACGCATGTCGGGGTGGTTCATCAGTTTGCCGAAGCAGACGGAGAAAGCACCGATTTTGGCAGGCATCAGCACGTAGGCACCTGAAGCCGTCTTTGAGCCACGCTCCAAAGTTCCATAGTGCATAGGTCCCATCTTATAGGCATGGTTCGAGAAGTTGGTGTTTGAACCTGCATTGTAGAACGAGAACTCGCCACCAATCAGCAAACTCGACTTGTGGTGTGATGCCGAGAAGGGACCGCAGAAGGCAGCACAGGCTTCGCCGTTTGCCATATATGAATTGGCAAAGAAGACACTGGCCTCAGCCGTGAAACCATTGGTAATCTGGCAGGCCTCACCCACAAAGCACTCCTGCATCTTCACCGAGTTGGTGATGGAACAGCCATTGGAAATGATAGAGTTTTCGCAGATGACACCTGTGCCGATATATACTGATGCATCTTTCGACGACAGGATGGTGCAGTCGCTCAGACGGGCAGCACCGTTGATTTCGCAATCGTCCTTAACGACGGTATTGGTAATCTCCTTGGTGTTGATAATCTTGACACTATTGCCTATCGTGCCGCGTTCCGGCTGTGTGAAGCGTATCTCTTCATTCACCAGTCGGGTGATATTATCGCGCAGGGTTTTGTCCTTGAAGTGTTTCACCATGAAGGCTGCCAACTGCGAGTTCAGATCGTGGAACAGAATGACATTGCCATCGCCCATTTCGTTGAGCACGCTCACCAAGTGCCCTTCGCCATAGGTGGCACCCTCCGTTGTTTCCATCGTCGATATGTTAGAGATGTAACAGTCGTCGCCGATGTTATAGTTGTTAATGAAATTGCCTACTTTCTCAATCAGACAGTCGTTGCCCACCGTGACATTGCGCAAGGTCGCATCGTTGATACCTGCGTGCTTGGTAAAGCCTTTTGTCACTTCAACCTGCTTGTCGAATGAGCCCAAACGTATATCGCCATAGAACAATACACGGTGGAATCCATAGGGGCGGAAGTTCTCGGCTACCAGCACCCTGCTCCAGTCTTCTGCCCAACAGCTGTTACGCTCGAGCACCTCAATTTCATCTTGTGTCAGTTGTCTGTAATCTCTCATAAGTATTTCGTGTAAGTAAGTTATTCTTCTACTACGTCGTAAAGGAAATCGTTGTAGGGATATTTCTGAACATGCAGTTCGCGCACTTTTTTGTAGAGCACTTCGCGCAGTTCGTCAATATTCTCCTTCTTTTTGGCTGAAATGAAGAGTGGAGCGATTGGCGTCCATTTCTCATTTCTCATTTCTAATTTCTCATTTACTTTTGCCATCCACGTACGCTTCAAGTCCTCCAGCGAAATGTTCTCCTTCGTTGGTGGTGTCAGGTCATCCTCGTCCTGTGGCGTCCATGTGTAGGCGTCTATCTTGTTGAAAACCAGCATCGAAGGCTTGTCGGCACACCCCAAGTCTGCCAGCGTCTTCTCTACCACGTTAATCTGTTCTTCGAAGTCGGGGTGCGAAATATCGACCACATGCACCAGCAGGTCGGCCTCACGCACCTCATCCAGTGTCGATTTGAACGAATCCACCAAGTCGGTAGGCAGTTTGCGGATGAAACCAACCGTATCAGCCAGCAGGAACGGCAGATTGTCAATCACCATTTTGCGCACAGTCGTGTCCAGTGTGGCAAAGAGCTTGTTTTCAGCAAACACATCACTCTTGCTCAGCAGATTCATCATCGTTGATTTTCCCACATTGGTATAGCCCACCAAAGCCACACGAATCAGTCGGCCGCGATTCTTCCTCTGGGTCGTCTTCTGCTTGTCAATTTCCACCAAGCGCTCTTTCAGTAGGGTGATGCGATGCAGAATGATACGACGGTCCATCTCCAACTGAGTTTCACCAGGTCCGCGAAGTCCTACGGAGCCTTTTCCGCCACCACTTCCTGAACCGCCACCCTGACGTTCCAAGTGGGTCCACAAACGTTGCAGACGGGGCAACATATAGCGATACTGGGCCAGTTCCACCTGTGTCTTGGCTTCAGCAGTCTGGGCGCGCATGGCAAAGATGTCGAGGATGAGCGAGGTGCGATCCAGAATCTTCACCTTCAGTTCTGCCTCGATATTGCGAATCTGTTTGGCTGTGAGTTCGTCATCGAAAATCACCATACCCACAGGCTCATCCAGATCTTCCTGCTCCATGATATATCTTTTAATCTCTTCGAGTTTACCCTTGCCCACATACGTCACCTGACTCGGTCCCTGCACTTTCTGCGTGAATCGCTTCACCGTTACTGCACCAGCCGTGTCGGCCAAAAATTCCAACTCATCAAGATACTCCTTTGTCTTAGCCTCATCCTGCTGTTGGGTAATCAATCCCACCAGTACGGCGGTCTCGGCTTTGACTTCGGAAATCACAAATTCTTTCATACCTAATTAATATTAGGTGCAAAGATACAATTTTTTTAGTTAATCCGAACAATTTTCTAAATAAATTGTTATCTTTGCAGCCGAAACAGACACAACTTAACATTTTAAACTTATGAGAGTAATAATCGAAACCGACTATCAGAAGATGTCGCAATGGGCTGCAGAACACGTGATTGAACGCATCAATGCTTTCCAGCCAACCAAAGAGAAACCGTTTGTATTAGGTTTGCCTACAGGTTCGTCGCCTGAAGGAATGTACGCCTGTCTTGTAAAGGCCAACAAGGAAGGTCGCGTATCGTTCAAGAATGTACTGACATTCAATATGGACGAATATGTCAATCTTCCTGAAGACCACCCTGAGAGCTACCACTCTTTCATGGCCCGCAATCTGTTCGACCATATCGACTGTCCTAAAGAGAATATTCATATCCTGAACGGTAATGCCAAAGACTTGGCAGCCGAGTGTGCTCATTACGAGGAGATGATTCAGGAGGCAGGAGGCATCGACCTCTTCATCGGAGGAATCGGTCCTGATGGTCATATCGCTTTCAACGAGCCTTATTCCAGCCTTACCTCTCGCACCCGTGTAAAGACGCTCACCACCGATACCATCATTGCCAACTCGCGTTTCTTTGACAACGATGTCAACAAGGTGCCCAAGCTCGCTCTGACCGTTGGAGTAGGCACAGTGATGGATGCTCGCGAAGTTATGATTCTGGTAAATGGTCACCATAAGGCTCGTGCGCTGAAAGCAGCCGTTGAGGGAGCCGTTACCCACGAGTGGACCATCTCTGCCCTTCAGATGCACCAGCATGGCATCATCGTAGCCGATGAGCCTGCCACCGATGAACTGAAGGTAGCCACCTACAAATATTTCAAGGATATCGAGAAAGATAACCTGTTGTAAATCCTCAGGTCGTCTGGCCTTTCAAACAATACATAGCCCTGCTAACTGATTTAGTAGGGCTATTTTAAAAATCTAAACTATCTCATGGAAACGGTAGGAAAATTGGAAGTTTTTCATTATATTTGCAGACAGAAAGAATGAATCAACTAAATGGATTGCAAATGAGAACTAAATTATTATTACTAATGGTGCTGTGCGCTCTGGGTATGACGGCACAGACGAAACGAGTGACTTCGCCCGACGGCAAAATGGTGGTGACGGTGAAGGTGGAGAACGGTAAGGCGACCTATGGCGTCGAGTATGACGGGGTGGAGATGGTGAAGGCGTCGCGACTCGGCGTGGAGACGAGTATTGGCGATTACACCAAACTTCTGAGTGTGGTGAAAAGCGAAGAGAGTGTGGTGGAGAAACACTACGATATTTCGCGTACCAAGACGTCGCATGTGGATTTCAAGGCTCATCGGCTCGACGTGACATTGGCGAATGAACGGAACAACCAGATGGTGGTAACGTTCCTGGTGGCTAATCATGACGTGGCCTTCAACTACACGATTTTCAGGGAGAAGGCTGATGCGCCCCAGAGTATTATTATAAAAGAGGAGGAAACGGCTTTCCGTCTGCCTGATGAAACTACAACCTTCATCACGCCTCAGAGCGACCCGATGATTGGTTTTGCACGTACGAAACCCAGTTATGAAGAGGTGTTCTCGAATGATGCACCGATGAATAGCAAGTCGCAATACGGTCACGGCTACACCTTCCCAGCCCTTTTCCATGTGGGCAACAAAGGTTGGGTGCTGATTAGCGAAACGGGGGTGACTTCAAAATATGTGGGTTCGCGCCTGAGCGACTATGACGATGAGGACGGCTACGAGATAGATTACCCCATGGAAGGTGAAAGTAATGGCTTCGGCACGACCAAACCGGCTATCGCCTTGCCAGGCAGCACTCCTTGGCGCACGATCACTATCGGTCGCGATCTGAAACCTATCGTTGAAACGACTATCCCATTCGACCCTTTGGAGCCGCTTTATGAGGCTTCGCAGAGCTACAAACCAGGACGCTACACTTGGAGTTGGCTGATTTGGCAGGACGAGAGTTGTAATTACAACGACCAAGTAACCTTCATCGACTTGGCTGCCAAGATGGGCTATGAGTATTGTCTGGTGGATGCCTGGTGGGATACCAATATCGGTCGCGAGCGCATTGCCGAACTTTCCAGATATGCCCAGTCAAAGGGCGTGAGCCTGCTGTTGTGGTATAACTCTAACGGCTATGCCAACGATGCCCCTCAGGGTCCGTTCAACTGCATGAACTCCAGTTTGGCGCGTAATCGGGAGATGGCTTGGATGAAGAGCATTGGCGTGAAGGGTATCAAGGTGGACTTCTTCGGAGGCGACAAACAGCATACGCTGGCGCTCTATGAGGATATTCTCAGCGATGCCAACCGCTATGGATTGCAATGTATCTTCCACGGATGTACGCTACCTCGCGGATGGGAGCGCCTGTTCCCCAACTATGTAGCCAGCGAAGCCGTGTTGGCATCCGAAAATGTGTTCTTCGACCCAGGAGCAGCCAAGCGTGAGGCTTTCGATCTGACGCTGCATCCTTTCTGTCGTAATGCAGTAGCCTCGATGGATTGGGGCGGTACGATGATGAACCGCTTTATGAGCAAGGACAATAAGAGCCGGCATCCGCGTATGACGACGGATATGTTCGAGATAGCCAGTGCTATCACCGTTCAGACCTCCGTACAGTGTATGGCTGTTCAGCCCAACAACCTCACGGAGCTGCCTCAGGTGGAGCTGGAACTGCTGAAGTCGCTGCCTACCACTTGGGACGAGACACGCTATATCGACGGCTATCCAGGCAAATTTGTGGTATTGGCGCGTCGTCATGCTGACAAATGGTATATTGCGGGCTTGAATGCCGAGAAGGATGCCAAGAAGCTCACCCTCCAGTTGCCGATGTTTGCAGGGCAGACCGTCAGTTACTATACTGATAATGCTGAGGGCTATGCCATCGAGCAGCAACTGAAAGTCAATACGAAAGGCGAAGCGAAAGTGGTGATTCAGCCCAACGGCGGCATCATCATCCGATAAAAAAAAAGAAAAGGACAGCATCACGCTGTCCTTTTTTCACCAATAACTATTCACTATTGTTTTAATTTGAAAGAATTCTCTATACTGCTCAGTTCGGCATTGAAGGCTTTATCGACCTTCAGACGCTGTTCGACGGTAGAACAACTGTGAATCACCGTTGAGTGGTCTCGACCGCCAATGAGCTGTCCGATGCGCGATGCAGGCATCTTGGTGTACTTCTGAGCCAGATACATGGAAACCTGACGCACGATGACGTAGTCGCGCTTACGTGACTTGCTGAACACATTCTGAGGCGTTACGTTGTAGTGGTTGCAAACCTTCTCCAGAATATCGTCGATGGTCAGCGGCTTGTTATCTACTTTCACGGCACGCTTGATGATGCGCTCAGCCAAATGCATGTCAATGCCGCTGTTGTAAACAATCGAGTATGCCATCAGCGAATTGACCACACCTTCCAAGTCGCGAACCGAACCATTGGCTGACTCGGCAATGAACTGGATGACATCCTCAGGAATCTGCAAACCGTCGCGCTTGCACTTAGCGTGCAGAATGTCGATGCACAGCTGCACATTGGGCTTCTCCAACTCGGCAATCAATCCACAGGAGAAACGTGTCAGCAAGCGGTCCTTCACACCCATGAGGTCAACTGGTGGGCGGTCGGAAGCCAGTATGATCTGCTTGCCCAAGCGGAACAGATGGTCGAAGATGTGGAAGAAGGTGTCCAGTGTCTTGGTGGCATTAGCCCACTCCTGCACATCGTCAACAATCAGTACATCGATTGTCTGGTAGAACTGGATGAAGTCATTGACCGTATTCTGGCGAACGGCATCCGTGTACTGTACTTGGAACAGGCGTGCTGATACATATAGTACGCGCTTGTGCGGGTACATCTCTTTACACTTCACACCGATGGCATTAATCAGATGCGTTTTACCACAGCCAGAAGGACCAAACACAAAGAACGGATTGAACGTAGAACGTCCTGGATGTTCTGCTATCGAGAGACCAACCGTGCGAGGCAGCTTGTTGCTGTCGCCCTCGATGAAGGTCTGGAAAGTCTTGTGGATATCCAACTGGGGATTCAGATCCTGGGGTAGGGCAGCGTCTAACTGCGTTGGGGCCTTGTTACCACGAGTGGTAGCCTGACGCTGTTCGATGTTCACGGGCTCACTGCCTTCTTCCTCGACCGTCAGTTTGTGCGTCTTATCGACTACAATACGATATTTCAGTTGGATGTTCTTGCCAAAGCAACGCGTCAGCACCTTGCCCAGCAGAGCCACATAGTATTGCTCCAGGTACTCATACACATACCGGCTTGGCACTTGTATGAGGAGAGTTCGGCTTTCCTCATCGTATGTTTCGAATACGATGGGCGCGAACCAGGTTTTATATTGCTGCTCTGTGACGTTCTCCCTAATCAGGTGAAGGCAGTCGCCCCAAAGCGCCTTTGGAGTTTTTTCCATGCGGCGTTTACTTTATTTGTTACTATTTCAACTAATCTTGTTAAAGAATATAGTTTTCGTTTTCATGTGCAAAGTTCGCACTTTTTTTTGATATATGCAAATCCCCCCTAATTCACAATTTTTAATCAACAGTGCGTAACTCGTTTATTTATGGGCGTTTAGGAAATTCTTTACACGAGGGAAGAAAATGCCCTCTTTTATATTTACAAGGTTCTGTTTATCAGTTGCTTATGCAAAACCGCACACTCTATATAGGGTGTGCGGTTGCTTGTGCCGTAAAATGGCGGAAGTCATTAGTTTCAAAGACTTTCAGCCCTATGAGTGGAAATGAATTGTACAAATCCTCTCTATTTAGACAAAATAAAAATTGGGGATAATTTTTATTTATCCTTTTTGCCGAAAACTGAGAAGTGAACATAGCGTTTTGGATGCTTTTTGAGATCCTTCAGGAGGGAGTCGGCATCCGCTGCGGTATTGCTCAGATTGTTATAGAGGGTGGCATCGCGCATCAGGAGTCCCAGAGTGCCCTCATTGCTATTGAGCTTTTTGGTCATCTCCTCGACATTAGCCAGTGTCTGATTGACTTTGGCAGTCATAGCGGCTACGTCGATAGCTGCCAGATTGGTGGTGAGCTGCTGGGTGTTGCCCAATACGCTGTCGGCTTTCACCATCATGGATGGCACGTTGCGCCCCAAACTGGCTGACAGAAGGCGCAGGTCAGCACTGGTTTGGTTGAGATTGGCTGTCATTCCTTCTACGTTGTGCAGGGTGTTGGCAAGAGCAGGGTCGGCCAAGAGTGTATTCAGACTGGTCAGGATAGAGTCGAGTTTAGGCATCATGGCTTCTATGGCAGGCACCATTTCTGCCACCTTGCCCATCATACCCTTTTCGGCGTGTCCCAGAATGGTGTCGCCTGCAGCAATAAACTGCAAAGGGTTATCCGTCAGCACCAGATTGATTTTCAGATTACCCAGCAGGTCGCTGGAAATTTCTGCCTGCGAACCGATGGGGATGCGCATCTGCTTGTCGAGAGCTACTCTGGCAACTATCTTCTTGGGTTGCATATAGTCGTATTTCACCTCTTCCACTACACCCACCTTATAGCCGTTGGCATATACAGGTGATGACACGGAGAGACCGCTGGCATCTTCAAATTGCAGGTAATAGGCATTGGAATTGGAAAAAAGGTTCAAACCCTTGAGGAAGTTAAGACCAAAGTAGAGCACTACCAGCGCCACGATGGCCACACAAGCTATCTGTACTTCTTTCGTAAAGAACTTCATATCTGTAATCTATTGTTTGTTTTTGTTAGCTCTGAATTCGCGGATGGCTGTACGTATGTCAACTTTCTGGTCACCGCGGAAGGCAATGATAAAGGCTTCAGGGAAATTGCCTACCAAAGCTTCGCGCACCTTCACGATTTCATCGTAGTCGGCACTTTCGCCTACCGTATATTTATAGAATCCGCCTTCTTCGTAATACTTGGCTGCTGGCTGTCCGTTCAGTTGCTTCTTGCTGAATTTCTTTTTTGACGAGCTGGCTACAATCTGTACCTTGAAGATGAGGGTTGAGTCTTTCGCTTCCTTGACTACTTCTGTTTCGGCTACAGCCTCAGGGATAGCAGGCTCAGGTTGTGTCTGCACAGGAATGTCAATCTTGTCTTCCTTCTTCTCTTCTTCCTTTTTCTCTTCCTTTTTCTTTTTCTCTTCCTGAGGCACTATCGTAGGAATGCTGACTTCCTGTTTTTGTTCTGCCTGATAGGGCACGGTGATATTACCGTCATACTTGCGCTTATAGTCGAGGAAAGCCTGATAGATGCCATATCCCAAGCGGTCAATACCATTGGAACTGTTCAGGTATTCCTCCTCGTCGCGCGTGGTGATAAATCCTAACTCTATCAGACAACTGGGCATTGAGGTTTCGCGAAGTACCAGGAAACCTGCCTGCTTCACACCCTTGTTCTGGCGGTTAGCCGAGGCACAGGCACGCTTCTGTACGAAACGGGCCAGTTCTACGCTCTGTGCCATATTCTTGTCCTGCATGAACTCGAACATGATATAGCTCTCGCTGGAATTGGGATCGAAGCCTTCATACCGTTGCTTATAGTCTTTCTCGATGAGAATAACGGAGTTCTCGCGTTTTGCCACTTCCAGATTGGTGCCGGCACGGTGCATACCCAAGGTGTAGGTCTCCAAGCCTCTTACAGTCTTGGCTCGCGGCACCGCATTGGTGTGGATGGAGATAAACAGGTCGGCTTTATTGCGATTGGCAATATCGGCACGGGTGTGCAGAGGGATGAATACGTCCTTCTTGCGTGTATAGATGACTTTTACATCGGGACAGTTGCTCTCTACATAACGGCCAAAGGCAAGTGCTACATTCAGATTGATATTCTTTTCCATCGAAAAAGCACCCTTGGCTCCTGCATCATGTCCACCATGTCCGGCATCGATAACCAGCGTGAATTTCTTGTTTGCAGCAGAAACAATAGCTGCAAATCCAATGGTTATCCATAACAGTAGAATGATTCTATTCTTCATATTTCTTGTTTTCAAGGGTGCAAAATTAACTAATTTCCTGCAAAAACAGCTACTTATCTGTCAGTTTTATCATTTATTAAATGTAATTCCACACCAGCTCCCTGACAGTCGGCTCCCATAGGGGGATTCTGTTTTGTCAGCGTGAGGTCAATACTCTTGATAGCGGGAAAATGCTGCATCAGCGTTTGTGCAATGCGGCCTGCCACGTGTTCCAACAGGGCGGAGGGGTGCTCCATTTCCTGTTTGGCGAGTTGATAGACTTCGGCATAGTTGAGGGTATCGGCAACATCGTCGGTTTGCATCGCTTTGGAAATGTCGTAACCTAAGCGGAGCGAAAGCAGGAAGTCGGCTCCCACCTTCCTTTCTTGTGGCATGACCCCATGAAAAGCATGGAACCGCACCTCTTTCAGCACAATATATGAACTTTCAACTTTCAACTCTCAACTCTCATTATTCACATCCTCTTCATCATCTGTGTTTCCAGGAACGTACTTCTTCAGTGCACGCTCTACACCCACCTTCCAGGTGTTGATGCTTTCGTCTTTGAGCGACAGGGAGCCAACCAGACGAATCACATGTTCCAAAGGCATGCGATAGCGCAGAACGCCGGAAATCAGCTTGGCATAGTTCCAGTATTCAGGATTAAACTTCTCGGAAAGGCCTTCCACCGTCGTTTTATAGCCACGCTTGTTCTCAAACTGGAAGTCGTAGCGCTTTGTTCCGTCTTCGTTCACCTGCTTGATAATCTTTCCCTTCGTTACTGTTTTGGGCAGCACGATACCTTCTTCATCGTCCTGCAAACCAGTAAAGATCTCGTAGGGATAACCATCCAGTAATCCGATAAAGGCAACCCATTTTTCCTTGTTGTTCTGGAAACGTACTACGTCGCACTCCAATACCTGTGGGCGTACCTCCACCACTTCAGGGCGTAGGTTTTGTGTTGATTCTTTCTTGTTGTTACTTTCCATATTTTCGCGTTTTGTTTGCAAAGATACAAATAAGTTTGATATTTGGGAACACTTTTATTATAAAAAAACTCAAATAGTTTTCTGTTTTGGGAAATTCTTAGTATCTTCGCACCATGAAAAATCTGACAACTCGGCGAACAATTCGCAAATATAGCAATCGGGAAGTGAGCCAAGAGCTCTTGAATCGCCTTATGACTGAGGCAAGTCGTACTCAGACGATGGGTAATTTGCAACTTTACAGTGTAGTGGTCACACGCTCAGAAGAGAAGAAGAAGGAGTTGGCTCCTGCTCATTTTAATCAACCGATGGTGACGCAGGCTCCTGTGGTGTTGACTATTTGTGCCGACTTCAATCGCACATCGGTATGGGCACGTAACAGAAAGGCAGAACCAGGATATAATAATTTCCTGTCTTTTATCAATGCCAGTATCGACGCATTGCTCTACACCCAGACGCTTTGCAACTTGATGGACGAAGAGGGCCTGGGCTATTGTTATTTAGGTACGACCGTCTATATGCCCCAGATGATTATCGATACGCTCCAACTGCCTCAGTTGGTGATGCCTGTGGCTACACTGACGGTAGGGTGGCCTGCTGAAGAGCCTGCACTTTCCGACCGTCTGCCCTTGGAAAGTTTCGTCCATAACGAGACGTACCAAGATTATTCGCCTCAGATGATTGACACCTATTATAAATATAAAGAGGAACTGGAGGAGAATCGCCATTTCTGTGAAATCAATCAGAAGGAGACATTGGCACAGATTTTCACGGATATCCGTTATACCAAGAAGGACAACGAAGCTATGTCCGCTGTCCTTCTTAAGACTCTAAAGCATCAGGGATTCCTTACATAATCACCTCAACCGTGTGTTTACCAGCGGAGTAGGGGATGGTGTTACCTTCGATGGCTGAACCATCGAGCACGATTTGGCTTACGCCATGCTCCTTGCCCTCTGGGTTCTTGATGGTGATGGTGTATTCTGCATCGCGGAACTTACGCTGAATAGTGTATTCCTTGGCTGTCGTGGGCAGACAGGGGTCTATCTGCAAACCGTCATACTGAGGTTTAACACCCAGAATATATTGCGAAACGGTGAGCCACATCCATGCAGCAGTACCCGTGAGCCATGAATTCTTACCCTCGCCAGGACGGGCTGCATCCTTACCAGCCACCATCTGACAGTTGACGTATGGCTCTACCTTGTGCAGTGTCTGGTATTTCTCTTCTACATAGCTTGGCAGAATCTTGGCATAGTGTGCCCAAGCGTCGTTACCGCGTCCAGCTATAGCCTCGCCAATGATGACCCAAGGATTGTTGTGGCAGAAGATACCTGCATTCTCCTTGTAGCCCTCTGGATAGCTGGAAATCTCACCATATTCGTAGATGTACTTGGTGAAGGCGGGATTGTTGAGCACCATACCGTGTTCGCATTCCAAGTATTTCTTGCACGAGTCGAGACTCTTGCCTACCATACCCTCATCGGCACCAATCTCCGCCATTGTGCACCAGCCTTGACTCTCAATGAAAATCTTGGCCTCTTCGCACTCATGCGAACCAATCTTATTGCCGAAGAAATCGTAGGCACGCAGATACCATTCGCCGTCCCATCCGTCTTTCTTCACTGCTGCAACCATTGCGTCGATAGCCTTTTGCATGCGTTCAGCCTCATCGTGCTTGGCAATTCTATTGCAAAGTTCTACATACTGTTTCGCAGTCACCACGAAGAGACCTGCAATCATCAGCGACTCAGCCTTCGAGCCCTCGCTCTTGTTCTCTGTTGTCTGGAAACTCTCGTTAGGATCCCATGAGAAGCAGTTCAGGTTCAGACAGTCGTTCCAGTCAGCACGTCCGATGAGTGGCAACTTGTGCGGACCCAGGTTCTCGATGACGTGGTTCATCGACACCTTCAGGTGTTCAAACAGGGTTACCTCAGAACCCGGCTGATTGTCGAAAGGCACCATCTCGTCAAGAATGGAGAAATCGCCCGTCTCTTTGATATAAGCCACTGTTCCGAAGATGAGCCAACAGGGGTCGTCATTGAAACCGCCACCGATATCGTTGTTGCCGCGTTTGGTCAGCGGCTGGTATTGGTGGTAGCATCCTCCGTCAGGGAATTGGGTAGAAGCAATATCAATGATACGCTGGCGTGCGCGACTTGGAATCTGATGCACGAAACCTACCAAGTCCTGGTTAGAGTCGCGGAATCCCATGCCACGTCCGATACCACTCTCGAAGAAAGAGGCAGAGCGTGAGAAATTGAATGTCACCATGCACTGATACTGGTTCCAGATGTTCACCATACGGTCCAACTTGTCGTTACCCGTGCGTACATTATATATATTAAGGAGGGCATCCCAGTACTGACACAGCTCGGCAAAAGCCTTGTCCACCTTCTCGGTAGTATTCAACTTCTCGATGATGGCGTAAGCCTTCTCTTTGTTGATGACCTTAGGCGCCACAAACTTCTTGTCCTGCTCGTTCTCTACATAACCCAACAGGAAGATGAAGTCCTTCTCCTCACCTGGTTTCAGTTCTACCTCGATATAGTGCGAGGCAATGGGGCTCCATCCGTGGGCATGCGAGTTGCGTGGCTTGCCTTCCATGACTGCATCGGGATTGGCAAACTCGTTATAGAGTCCTATGAAGGTCTCGCGATCGGTGTCATAACCCTGAATCTCCGTGTTCACATGATAGAAAGCATAGTGGTTGCGACGCTCGCGATACTCTGTCTTATGATAAATCGTCGAACCCTCAATCTCCACCTCGCCTGTCGAGAAGTTACGCTGGAAGTTCTCCATATCCGTAGCGGCGTTCCACAGGCACCACTCTTCAAACGAGAAGAGTTTCAGCTTTTTTATTTCGCCGGTTGTGTTCTTCAATGTCAGTTTCTGTACTTCTGCCAATGTTTTCAGGGGTACGAAGAAGAGAACACTGGCTTCCACACCGTTCTTGCAGCCTGTGATGCGGGTGTAGCTCATACCATGGCGGCACTCGTAGAAATCGAGTGGCGTCTTGCAGGGCTTCCATCCGGGATTCCACACGCAGCCATTGTCGTTGATGTAGAAGTAGCGTCCGCCGTTATCCATCGGCACATTGTTGTAGCGATAGCGAGTGATGCGGCGGAACTTGGCATCTTTGTAGAACGAATAGCCACCTGCCGTATTGGAGATGAGTGAGAAGAAGTCCTCATTGCCCAGATAGTTAATCCATGGCCATGGGGTCTTAGGGTCGGTAATCACATACTCACGATGTTGGTCATCAAAGTGACCATAGCGTTTGTTGTCCATATCTTTGTCGAGTATTAATAGTTATAATTTCCCGACAAAGATACGAATAAATGAGCAAAGTACAAAAAGAAATCCTATTTTTTTGTTATATCTTCAGATTCACACCCGCAAACCATGTTCTGGGCACAGCCGGACCATAGATGTAACTGGCATCACGATCCATGCCTTTGTCTATGTCGCTCTGAAACTGGTTGAACATGTTCTTCACGCCACAGCTCAATTCCAGCCTGTAGTGCTTGTAAAGATGGAATTCGTAAGCCAGTTTCATACCCATTTCGAAGAATCGGTCGGTATTCACCTCTTCGTCCTTCTCCACATAGCCTGCATAGTGCTGCACCAGCATACTGCCCGTTGCCTTGCCGTCGAAGGTGATGGTCAGATGGTGGGTAGGGTTGTAGGTCACGAGGAAATAACCATACTGGTCGGGGGTGCGGAACATACGGCGCTGAGGCTTGATACGCTCGTCTTCGCTCCATGCAAAATCCTCTGTATAGCGACTGCGCTGAATGGTATAGCCTCCCTGCAGCATCAGCATGCGGCGATAGCCTATCTTGGCTTCCAGATTCACACCGCCCACGTATGCACCGTTTGAGTTCACGCGCGTCAGTAGCAGGTTGCCCTTCTCGTCGTGTCCGTTCTCCTTCAGTGCAAACACGTCGTTCAGACGGGTATAGAACCCCTCCAGCGTCAGGTTGGTATCCCAATCGCCGAAACGCTTATACAGGTCCACACTTCCGCTAAGGCTGTGGCTGTATTCCGGCTTCAGGTCGGGAGCCAGTGTGATGAGCGACACCTCACCGCCCACAGCACCCACGTGCAGGTCTTCGTCGTAGGCTTGGGGTGCGCGATAGCCGCTGGCATACGACAGTCGGCAAATCACGTTGGGGATGGGCGTGTAGCGCAGACTGGCACGTGGCGAGAATACCATATTCTTCAGCAGGTTATGCTTCTCCAGGCGTGCTCCCAACAGAATGCTCCATTGCTCGTTCTTCCATTCGTTCTGCAGGTAACCGCCACCGATGCGCACCTGTTGTAGCATGTCGCGTCCGTAGCCCAACATCTTGTCGTGCAGTCGGTTATAGGTATATTCGGCACCCACGCTGATGTCGCCGCCCAGTCCCCAGGTGAAGGGGTAGGAATAGCGATACTGTCCGCCCGCCACCACGGTTACGTCGTTGGTGCGTCCGTAGGCATTGGGATTCTTATTGGTGCCGAAATAGCTCTCGCGCGCTGTGTTCTGAATACTGCTATAGAGCGACACAAAGTGTTTCTGCTCATTGCTGTACCAGTCCCATCGCAGCGAACCGGCATCGATGTTGTGGCGCAGCTGTTCTGCCAAGTCCGTCTCGTGAGGGGGCAGGTCAATGTCACATCCGCCTCGGCGATACTCCTTGACATGGTGATATTCTGCCGTCAGTCTGCCGTAGTCTGATGTCTTGAAGAAGCTGCGGAAACCAGCCGTCGTACTGTTCAACAGTGGAATCTCTGAAAAACCGTCATCGTCCCTGTCGTACTGCTTGCGGTTGCGTTGTACGGCAAACACGAAGAGCCCCAGTTTCCTGTTGTCAGCCACCACGGAGGCATTCATGGCTGTGTTGAAGTCGTAGGCTCCTTTCTCCATATACGAAGAACTGTGGTTCACATTCACGAAGTTGCGTGTAGGCTCTTTTGTGATGATATTCACCACACCGGCTATGGCATTAGCCCCGTAGAGTGCCGAACCGCCTCCGCGGATAATCTCCACACGGTCCACCATTCCTGCCGGCACCTGTTCCAGTCCATAGACCGAAGCCAGCGACGAGAAGATAGGGCGCGAGTCCATCAGAATCTGCGAATACTGCCCCTCCAGTCCGTTGATGCGCAATGAGGGTACACCGCAGTTCGAACACGTCTGCTCCACGCGCAGTCCCGTCTGATAGTTCAGCACGTCAGCCATGCAGTGAGCCGTCGTCGCTTCAAAGAGTACGGGCGATATCACGTTCACGATATTGGCTGTTTCCTTGCGTTTCGTCTTATATTTATTGGCTGTCACCACCACGTTGTCCATCATGAAGGTTTCCTCCGTCAGGGTCACGTTCAGTTCCAACATCTCGTCGCGCTTCAGGTCCACCTTGCGCTCCTCCGTGTTGTAGCCCACACTCGAGAATACCAGCGTCTGTTCGCCTCTGGGCAGGTCTTTCAGGAAGTAGTGTCCTGTCTCGTCGGTCATACCGCCGAGGGCAGTACCTTTCAGCATCACCGTTACGAAGCGCATGTTTTCGCCTTTCTCGTCTTTTACGTGTCCCATCACGTGAGCGTCCTGGCCGTAGGCTGCTATCGTCAGCAGGGCAGTCAGCATTGTCATCAATAATCTCATACCTTATTTCTCTTTCTTTTCCTTTATTAAAAAACTATCCTGTGTTGGTTTTCGGCGTGCAAAGGTACGAATAAGAAAGCAAACTGCCAAATTTATTTAGATTTTTTCTTAATTAGCATCGTTTCCCGTAGTAATGATTATTGGAGCGCACTCGAAAAAAAACCACTGCACTCCAATTTTTACTGGAGTGCAGTGGAAAAACCAGGCGCGTGCTACCTCTTTATTTCTCTATCAATATGCGGGCATCGACGGCGACAATGTTGTCGCCATCAGCCAGGAGGGGATTGATGTCCATCTCCTTGATCTCGGTGGCGAAGCGGAGGAGGGTAGAGAGCCGCACGATGATTTCGGCATATTTCTGTTCGTTGATGCCTTGCTGGCCTCGCGTTCCTTGCAGGATTTTATAGCCGCGCAGGGAGTGAATCATCGAGAAAGCCTCGCCATAGCTGAGTGGAGCAAGACCGGACTGCACGTCCTTCAGTACCTCGACAAAGATGCCGCCCAAGCCACAGAGCACCACATGACCGAAACGTTCCTCGTATTTGGCTCCGATGAAGAGTTCGGTACCCTTCAGCATCTTCTGCACCATCACGCTCGTAGCTCCGTCAATCTGCATCATTCTGTCGAATTCCAATGCCAAGTGTTCCGGGGTGCGTATGTTCAGTGCCACACCACCCACATCGCTCTTATGCACAGGTCCTACCACCTTAGCCACTACAGGATAACCTACCTTCTGGGCAAAAGCCATCAGTTCGTCCTTAGAGGCAGACACCAACTCAGGAACGAGTGGGATGCCCGCACAGGTGAGTATTTCGCGAACCGTCTGAGGAGGCACATAGCCGTTTTGGTCGATGCTCATAATGGTTTTGTGCAGACGGGGAATGTCAATGCCATAGAGTTGAACCTCAGGAGGAGCGGGCTGGGGCGTGCGCATAATCTGCGACAGCGCCGTTGCCAGCGTCACCTCGTCGGAGAAATTGACGTGTCCCTTTGCCAGGAATTCAGCCACCTCGGGGCCTGCCGTATGCAGACTGGGCAGGATGGGGAAGATGGGTTTGCGGCATTCCTGTATCTTCTGGTGCAGCACCTCGTAAGCCTGATAAAGCGTGGTGAGTCCCGGTGTGCCATAGATAACGGCAATGGCATCGATGTTGTCAAACTTCTGTTCACAATAGTCAATGGTGAGTCCCAGTTGTTCAGGAGTACCAGTAGCCAGAATGTCAATAGGGTTAGCCACGCTGGAGCCGGGGAAGAGCTTCGACTTCAGTTCCTCTGCGATTTCCCCTTCCAGTTTGGGCACTTCCAATCCGCCTTTCGACAGCGCATCGGTGAGCATCACTCCTGGTCCGCCCGCATGGGTCACGATGGCAAACCGCTTACCCGTCAGAGGCGGAAGCGTGAATATACAACCCACCGTAGTCAGTTCCTCGCGGCTGTGACAACGCACGATGCCTGCTTTACGGAACAGAGCTTCTACGGCAGAGTCGCTGGAGGCGATGGCTCCCGTATGGCTTGATGCTGCCCTGCTGCCACTCTCGCTCGAACCAGCTTTGATAGCGGCTATGCGACAACCCTTTCGGATGAGGCTCGATGCGTGATAGAGCAGTTTGTCGGGATTGGAGATGTTCTCAATATAAAGTAGTTTGACGGACGAGTCGGTTTCTGGATTGAAGTGCTCGTCCATATATTGCAATACATCCTCGATGCCAATCTGTTTCCCGTTACCGATGGACCAAACGCTGTTGAACTGGAGTCCCTTGATGACGGCACTCTCCAGAATGAAGACAGCAGTGGCGCCGGAGCCGCTGACAAAATCGACACCCTGCGGATGCAGCTTGGGAATAGGTTGCGTGAAGACGCTATGATGGTTGCGATTGAGCAATCCGATGCAGTTAGGACCTATCAGTGCAGCCCCGTATTGCTCGCACGTGTCGAGAATGCGCTGTTCCATCTCAGCCCCTGCCTTGGTCTCTTCGCCAAAGCCGGCAGAGATGATGATAAAGGCACGTGTCTCTTTGTCACGTGCCAGCAGTTCCACCGTGTCAGGGCACAACTTGGCAGGAATGACCAGCACAGCCAGTTCGGTGGGAGGTAACTCACGAGCATCATGGAACACCTTGATGCCCTGTACCTCGTTTTCTTTAGGATTGACAATGCGAAGTGTGCCTTCATAGCCACCCTGCAACAGGTTGCGTACGATGGCTCCACCAGGCTTGTGAATATTGTTGGACCCCCCAATCACTGCAATGGATTTGGGGGCTAATAACTCTCTGTTGATCATACGGTAACAATGGATTTAACAGGATAGGAAGCAATGGTGGACTCCGGGAAGAAGTAGCCCAGTTTCAGTACGTGCTTGATGGGCGTGCCGTCGGCTACGTCGTGCCCATCCTCTTCTCTGTCTAATTCCTTGTCGAACTTTCCATTGATAGGGCCTTGTACAAAATCCTGATAGGTGTCGCCCTGACTGATAATGCTCACACAGGTGTTGATGAAAGGTAACTGTTTGTTGACAAACTGGCGGATATCATGAGCCAGCAAGTCAACCTCCTCAATACCAGTCAGTGAATCTTCGTCCGTGGCTTTACCCGTAGCCAGCATCTGAATTAATGGTTGCATCTCCTTCTGGTAATGGCGCAAATCGAAGATGCGATTATTCAGCGTGATAAACTTTCTGATGCCCTCGTTATAGACCATCATCTGTTCAGGAGTAAGCTTTAATGATGAAGTTTCTTTCTCCCGTTCTCTCTGCTGTTCAGCCAGTTTTCTGAGTTCTTCTCTCTTTTTGCGCATTTTGACGAAAGCAGTTGTTCCTGCTGCAATGGCAGTAACTCCGATGGTAGCAAGTGCTGCCCATGCCGACTTCTTGTTTTTCAGTTCCATAAGTCCGATTGTTTATATTTTGTCGCAAAGATAGTAAAATTTCTCAAAAAAGCATTACTTTTGCAGAGAAAATGAATCAAAGAGACCAACAAATACTTAAAATAGCCCTTCCATCTATCGTTTCCAACATCACTGTACCCCTTTTGGGACTGATAGATACGGCGATAGTCGGACACATGGGCGATGCTGCATACATCGGAGCTGTAGCCGTAGGTTCTATGATATTCAGTTTGGTGTATTGGATGTTTGGTTTTCTTCGGATGGGGACCAGTGGGATGACGGCGCAGGCTCGCGGCAGGCGTGATTTGGCGGGAGTCGTCAGTTTGTTGTCGCGCTCGTTGGTAGTCTCGTCGGTTATTTCCCTTTCCGTTATCGTCTTGCAATATCCGTTGCGCGAAATGATGCTTTGGCTCATCGGTCCTACCAGCGATGTGCGCAGTTTGGCAGTTACCTATTTTAATATAGTGGTATGGGGAGCTCCGGCAGTATTAGGCGTCTATTCCCTCAGCGGGTGGTTTGTAGGTATGCAGAATTCGCGCATCCCCATGTTTGTTTCCATCATGCAGAACGTCGTGAATATCATCGCTTCACTCTGTCTGGTTTATGGGTTGGGAATGAAGGTTGAGGGTGTGGCACTGGGTACCGTCATTGCGCAGTATGCAGGTCTTCTGATGGCTATCCTCCTGTGGTATCGGTATTATCGCCGTCTGATGTGTTGGAGGGTGTCCTTGCTCAAAGAGAAATTAGCCGATTGGCTTGCTTTCTTTCGCGTCAATCGCGACATCTTTCTCCGAACGGTCTTTCTGGTATCAGTCAATCTTTATTTCACCTCAGCAGGAGCCCGTCAGGGAGCCGTCATTCTGGCGGTCAATACCATGTTGATGCAGCTTTACCTGTTCTTTTCTTATTTTTTGGATGGTTTTGCCAATGCCGGTGAAGCACTGGGAGGCAGGTATTGGGGAGCCCGCAATATGACTGCCTATCATGAAGTCATCCGTCGGTTGTTTGTATGGGGTGCGGCTATGGTCGTCCTCTTTACTGTGACGTATGTGGTGGGAGGAATGCCTTTCCTGCGCCTGTTGACAGACGAGCCTCACGTGGTGGAAGCCTCTCGTGAGTATGTGTGGTGGGCTTATCTGATTCCCTTAGCCGGTGTGGCAGCATTCATATGGGACGGTGTGTTTATCGGCATTACGGCAACACGCGGAATGCTGGTGTCTTCCATGATCGCAACATGCATTTTCTTCGCAGGCGTGACGGGGCTGATGGGCTGGATGGGCAATCATGGACTATGGCTCTCGATGATATTATTTTTGGCTGCCCGTGGGGGCGTTCAGACCTATCTGTATCATCGAACTCTTTCTATAAATCCCTAAATCCTGTTAAAGGACTTGGTTGTTAGGTATATTTCTTTTACCTTTGCATATTGGTAAACTTTAAAATGAATGCGATATGAGACAGAAAGTTCTAACCATTATTGCAGTGTTAATATTCATGCCTATGTGGATGTTTGGACAAAGTTACAACGAGTTGTGGGACAAAGTAAAGGAAGCTGAAAAGAAAGATCTTCCTAAGACCATGATTACCCATCTGACGGCTATTGAGCAGAAAGCCGCTAAGGGGAAGGACTATGGAATGTTGTTGAAAGCAACTCTCTATCGTTCTAAGATGCAGGCAGAGATAGCCCCCGATTCGCTGGCTCCTGCCGTGGAGCGCTTGGCGCAGCAAGAACAGCAGGCTAAGGATGTGGTGCTGAAGGCGGTTTATGCCACTATCCTTTATCGTGTCTATGCCGATAATCCGCAGCTTTCTGAAAACAGGGAAGAACTGCTGGCTCAGTATCGTCAAACGGCGCTTGCGTCGCCCAAGGCTTTGGCTAAAGCCAAGACGGATCAGTATGTGCCTTTTGTAGAAACAGCCGACGACAGTGAAATCTATGGACATGACATCCTGCATATCATCGGTATGGAGTTTGATGCCTGGCAGTTGATGCACGACTACTATCTGAAAGCAGGAAACAGGCGTGCTGCCTGTCTTACGGCTTTGGAAATACTCAAGCAGGAACCGAAGTCAGGTGTGGAGAAACTGGCGGGAAGCAAATATATAGCACGCCTGGATTCGCTGATTCAGGAATATCGTGATGTTGACGAGGCAGGTGAAATAGCTTTGGAGCGCTATAGTTATATGGACAGTCATACCAAAGCGACACCGGCTGAGAAGATGGCATATTTGGATGAAGCTATACAGAAGTGGGGCAACTGGAAAAGAATAGCCCAACTGAAGAATAGCAGGAGTCTGCTGATTTCCTCCAAGTTCATTGCCGAGATACCTTCGCGAGTACAACCTTCACAGAAGTCTCAGATGATAGAGCTGACAGGCTTGCGCCATCTGTCTTCACTCAGTATGAAGGTCTATCGCACCAAGTTGAAAGGTAACCATGACTATAGCCTGAATTATCAGAAGGACTTGGATAAAATAATGGCAGGTGCCGTTGAGGTGAAAGAGGCATTCCAAAAGCGCGACTTCCCTTTCTATGAGGAATATACCCATTTCTCCGATTCTATTCCGCTGATAGGTCTTCCGTACGGTGTCTATGTGCTGGAGTTCTCCACCGACCCTGGCACAGGCGTTCATCGGGTGTTCTATTATGTGACTGATTTAAGACTCATGGCCGTTGGTCCTTCCAGTGGTACCGTCCGTTACATCGTAGTCAATTCAGAAACGGGTCAGCCTGTAAGTGGAGCCAATGTGAAAATATACACGTCCAGATCTGATGATAAAAAGAATCAACTGAACCTGACGACGAATGCCAAAGGCGAAGTCAGTCACCATTTTGAAAATAACAGCTGGCATAATATCTTTGTATCAACGAACGATGACATAGCCTGTCCGAGTACCAGTAGCAGTGCCGGCTACTCCTTTAACGACGACAAGAGTCGCAAGGAGTACACCCGCATTTACACAGACAGGGCTATCTACCGTCCAGGGCAGACCGTCCACATGGCAGCTATTATCTATGCCAGGGAGAATTATACGGAACTAAGCACCGTGGAAGGTAAAGAAGTGACAGCTCAGTTGCGCGATGCCAATTATAAGGTCATAGCCGAGCAACGGCTCACTACCGACCGCTTCGGAAAGTGTTCTGCCTCGTTTACATTGCCAACAGGCGTGAGAAACGGTAATTTCACATTGCGTTTGAATGGTGCTTCGGAAAGTTTCCGTGTCGAGGAATACAAGCGTCCTACCTTTGAACTTTCATTCTCTGAATATAAAGAACTGTATAAAGCCGGCGACACGCTGACGATTCAGGGTAAAGCCATGAGTTATGCAGGGGTGCCCGTGCAGGAAGCCAAAGTGCAATACACGGTGCGTCGTAAGATAGCCTACTGGTGGTTGAGCTATTCATGGTACTGGGGCAGTGGCTATCTGGGCACTCTCAATGATTCGGATGATATTTTCTCGGGCGAGACGGTGACAAAAGACGATGGTTCGTTTGACGTGAAGATGCCGATGATTCTGCCGGAAGGAGTTGGCGACCGTCCGATGTTCTATACATTCCAGGTGGTGGCTAATGTCACCGATCAGGCAGGCGAGACCCATAGCGGTTCGCAGAGTATGTCCTTAGGTACCAAGCCGACATCACTCTCCTGCAATGTTCCCCAGCGTATCCGTATAGACGAAATCAAACCCGTTACTTTCTATCGCCGTAATGCGGCTGGTAACGAGATTGAGGGTACTGTTCGTTATCGTATTGACGAAGGCGCTTGGAAGGAGTGTGCCGCCAATACCCCAATCGATGTCCTGAGTAAGGATTTAACCAGTGGCAGACACCGCTTAGAGGCCGCTTGCGAAGGCGATTCTATCGACATGAAGTTTGTGGTGTTCAGTTTGGAGGATAAGAAACCTGCCATTGAGACCAAAGACTGGTTCTATATCAGCGATAGCAGTTTCCCTGCTGACGGCAAACCGGTCACCGTACAAGTAGGTTCTTCCGACCCCGATTTGTATATAGCTTACGAGATTATCTCCGGTAAGACCGTACTGGAGGAAGGATTCATCCGTGAGAGTCAGTCGCTGTATAACCGGAAGTTTACTTATAAAGAATCATATACAAATGGTCTGCTTATTACCTTTGCCTGGGTGAAGAACGGTGTTTGTTACCATCATACAGAGACTATCCGCCGCCCATTGCCTGACAAGTCGCTGAAGCTGAAGTGGGAGACCTTCCGCGACCGGCTGAAACCAGGTCAGCAGGAGGAATGGCGACTGAGCATCAGGGATAAGAACGGAAAACCTGCCGATGCCCAGTTGATGGCCGTCCTCTATGATAAGAGTCTCGACCAGTTGGAAAGTCACTATTGGGGACTCTATCCGAATATGTCTGTTTCCTATCCTTATACCTCTTGGACAACAATGGGATTCGGTGGTACGTCAACCAATGGTTCCCAGAAGGTCAAGACACTCTCTGTTCCTCAGTTCAGGTTCAGTCATTTCGACCATAGCAGTTATCCGGAGCGCCTTTATATTATAGGTTATGGCTATGCAGGCAGAGGACGGGTGTTGATGCGTGCCAATGCCGTTGAAGATGGCGCGGTGGAAAGCATGGCAATGGCTGTTCCTATGGAAAAATCAATGGCAATGGAGGAAGCTGCTGAGGCCAAAGAGGAAGTTGCCGATGAAGCCGCTTCTCTTAAAGAGAAGGAGCCCCAGGAAGAGAAGTCAGTGCAGTTGCGTGAAAATATGCAGGAGACAGCCTTCTTCTACCCCGCACTGCAGGCGGATAAGAACGGAGAAGTTATCTTGAAATTCACGCTGCCTGAGAGCCTTACCACCTGGCGCTTTATGAGTGTAGCACATACCACCGATATCCATGCGGGAACACTGAGTGGTGAGACGGTGGCTCAGAAAGATGTGATGCTGCAACCCAATATGCCTCGCTTCATCCGTATGGGCGACCAGGCCCAGTTGTCTGCCCGTATCTTTAATATCAGCGAACAGCCACAGAGTGGTACTGCTGTGTTGGAAATGATAGACCCCGAGACGGAAAAGGTAGTTTATACTGCTCAGCAATCCTTTGCTGTAGAAGCAGGAAAGACGGGACATGTTACCTTCGACTATCAGCCCTCCGACCAGTACTCGCTGCTGATATGCCGTATGTCTGCCAAGGGTGAGACCTTCTCGGATGGCGAACAGCATTACGTGCCCATTCTGCCTGATAAGGAGCGCGTCACTAAGACCGTGCCTTTCACCCAGCATGAACCCGGTGTGAAGGCCATCGACCTGACCAGTTTGATTCCTGCAGGAACTACCCAGCAGAAGCTGACCGTAGAGTACACCAATAATCCTGCTTGGCTGATGGTGCAGTCGTTGGCAACCCTCGGACAGCCCTCAGAAATCAGTGCCATTGACCAGGCGGCTTCTTATTATTCCAATATGTTGGCAAAGACCATTCTCGACCAGACACCTAAGGCTAAGAATGTATTTGAACAATGGCGGCGTGAAACGGGGACAGAAACCTCGTTGCATAGCAATTTGCAGAAGAATCAGGAACTGAAGGACATCATATTGGCAGAGACACCATGGGTGAATGCTGCCGACAGGGAATCTGAACAGAAACAGCGTTTGGCTGATTTCTTCGACGAGAATATGATCAGCAACCGTCTTTCTACCGCTTTGGATAAACTGGAGAACCTGCAACAAGGCGATGGAGGCTTCTCGTGGTATCCTGGTATGCCGTCCAGCCAATCCATCACCATGGGTGTGGCAGAAATGATGGCTCGTCTGCAAGTGATGACGAAGACATCGGTAGATGCCTCCTTGTTGCAGGAGCGTGCCATGACGTTCTTGGATCTTGAAATCATCAAGTTGGTGGATGATATGAAAGCATGGGAGAAAAAAGGCTACAAGCCGTCGTTCCCCACCTTCGTTGCCTTGCGGTGGTTGTATGTCAATGCTATTTCCAAGCGCAAATTAAATAAGAAAGCAGATGATGCCAGAAATTATCTGATGCCGCTGTTGAAGAAGGATATCAAGAATCAGAGCATTTATGAGAAAGCACTGACCACCATTATCCTCCATCAGTATGGCGACGTGCAGACAGCTCGTGAGTACGTTCAGAGCCTGAAGGAATACACCGTCTTCACCGAAGAGATGGGACGCTACTACGACACCCGCCGTGCCGGTTACTCTTGGTACAGCTATAAGATACCGACAGAGGTGGCTGCCATCGAGGCTATCAAATATGCTACTCCCGAAGATACCCAAACCGTTGACGAAATGCGCCGTTGGCTGTTGCAGGAGAAGAAGACACAGATGTGGGATACGCCTATCAGCAGTGTCAATGCCATCTATGCGTTCCTCTTCGACCGGTCGAATCTGTTAGCCGCCCAGGAGCCTACCGTTTTGGCTATCGACGGCACACCACTCGAATTGCCTCAGGCAACAGCCGGTATCGGTTATGTGAAGACCGCCATCCACGAGCCTAAGGGTAAGGAACTGACTGCCACCAAGACCTCCACAGGAACCTCTTGGGGTGCTGTCTATGCACAGTACTTCCAGCAGACGTCTGATATTGAACAGTCGGAGAGTGGCATCATTGTGAAGCGTGAAATACGGACGGCTAATGGTCAGCCGCTAACTGCTCCATTGAAGGTAGGCGACCGCATCAAGGTGCGCATCCTCATTGAGGTGTCGCGCGACTTGGATTTCGTTCAGGTATTAGACCGTCGTGCAGCTTGCATGGAACCCGTTCACCAGTTGTCGGGCTATCGCAATGGAGCCTACTGCTCGCCCAAGGACTTCTCTACCAATTACTATTTCTACGGATTGGCTAAGGGTAAGCATGTGGTTGAGACAGATTATTACATCGACCGTGCCGGCACTTACGAAACGG
>Ga0256405_10000948_pt1 | contig 87123 bp, 66 predicted proteins | sample RumenRJG_02DNA_FD_189096 | JGI IMG/M metagenome (GOLD analysis project Ga0256405, IMG submission 189096) | Bovine rumen microbial communities from Lethbridge, Alberta, Canada - RJG_02 | ecosystem: Host-associated > Mammals > Digestive system > Stomach > Rumen | place: Canada: Alberta... | reverse complement strand
TTTATTTCCTAAACGCCAACTGCATCATCATAACAGCCGACAAAGCAGCCGTTTCTGTTCTAAGTCTTGCAGAACCGAGTGATACAGACTTATATCCAGCCTCAACGGCGGCCTTAACTTCTTCTATAGAGAAATCGCCCTCGGGACCTACAAGAACGAGGATTTCATCATTATCAGCAATATCAGATTTCTTCAATTCCTCGAAGAAATCAGTCCTCGGAACTTCATCATAACAATGGCATATAAAGCCCTTAGGATGCTGTTTTATAATATCCATGAAAGGAGTCATCTCATTAACGATAGGCATCCAAGGCTTTCGGCTCTGCTTAACGGCAGAAACGACAATCTTCTCTACCCTATCCTTTCGCATCTGCTTCCTCTCGGAGAACTTGCAAAGAGGGAACGAGAACTCATCCACGCCTATCTCCGTGGCTTTTTCTGCCATCCACTCCACACGCTCCATCATCTTCGTAGGAGCCATAGCGATATGAAGGTGTCCTTTCCAGTCTTTCTCTTGCGGAAGTTCTTCTATGATGCGATAATGACAATGCTTTCCCTGGGCAAGAGTGACCTCTGCCCTGAAGAACACGCCATTACCATCCATGAGGAATATCTCATCACCCTCCACAAGCCTCAACACACGAATGGCATGCTGCGATTCTTCCTGTGGGAGCTCATCGTGTTCACCAGCCTCAGGGACATAGAAATATCTTACTTCCTTCATTCCTTTGCCCTCCTGTCCAGTTCCTCCTTTATATGCTTTGCCGTTTCGTATTCCTCATTCTCAATAGCCTTCTCAAGCGATGTCTCAAGCATCTCCCTTGTGAGAGAATTGATAGGAATAGCCACGCCCGGCTGCCCTTTCTTCAAAGGCACACTCTGATACTGCCAAAGTCTCTGCTCGGCATAGAGAGGCACATGCTTATTGGCAAGCGTCAGCAGAACGCCCTCGGAAGCCTTCACAGGGAAGGTTGTACCTGTGCGCTCATCCTCTATCACAGCACGATAGACACCATCAACTACATTCGTCACCACCACGCAGAGCTTCAGGTCCGTCATATAGTTGATAATCCCCATCAGAGCCTCTGGAAGAAGAGTCCTACCCGCATTCTCGCCAATTGCCTGAACAGTTTCCTCCTCAGTATCCGCAAGACCAGAACGCAGGTCAAACTGAAACTTCGTGAACCTATCACACACTATGCTCAAATGACGGGTTTCTGCCTCGTCAACAAGACTGATGATGCCAATATCCGTATTGTTCACCATCAGTTGTACGCCCATGTATTTCAGTTTTATTTTATTCATCATAGCATGTACAATTTACCATTTACAATGTACAATTTCTCGCTCATTACGGCCAAGTTTGGACGTAATAATCTTTTCCTCACTTGCTTTTCTTCGGGCGGAAAATCAACCCAAACAGCACAAGCAGCACGAGTGCATATCCCGCAAATATGAACCATGAGGTTCTCCATCCGGCAAGGGCATCTGTCACGCCCTCATCATATACGAATGTGTTCACCACAGCCTGAGCCGAAAGTGTTCCTACCGTTGCACCAAATCCGTTGGTCATCATCATGAACAAGCCCTGTGCAGAAGAGCGGGTATCAGCATCCGTATTCTGGTCAACGAACAACGCTCCTGAGATATTGAAGAAGTCGAATGCCACGCCATATACTATACAGCTAAGCACGAACATCCACAATCCTGAGCCTGTATCTCCCAAGCCGAACAATCCGAACCTCAACACCCACGCCAACATGGCTATCATCATCACCTTCTTTATTCCGAACCTCTTGAGACAGAAAGGAATAAGCAGAATACAGCACGTCTCGCTTATCTGCGATAATGATATAAGGATATTGGCATGCTGGGCACCAAAGGTATCAGCAAATTCAGCCACGTCCTTGAACGATGTGATGAACGGATTTGCATATCCGTTGGTTATCTGAAGGCATACGCCTATGAACATCGAGAAGATGAAGAATATCGCCATCTTCTTCTTTTTGAACAACTTGAACGAGTCAAGACCGAATATCCTTACGAGTAATGATGAAGACTTGTCCTCCGTCTCTTTCTTTACAGGTGATGCTGGTAATGTAAGGCTATAAGCTGCAAGCAGAATACTCAAAGCAGCACTCACCAAGAACTGCTTGCTTGTGGTTTGAAAGCCAAGCAAATCCACAGCCACCATAGTACAGATGAAGCCTATCGTGCCAAATATTCTTATCGACGGAAATGCCTTAACCGTATCATATCCATTCGTTGCAAGGGCATTGAACGCCACGGAATAGCTAAGCGCGATAGTAGGCATAAAGAATGCCACGCTTAACGCATAGAGGGTGAACAGCCCACCTATCTCACAACCGGAAGTCAAGCCATAGAAACCAGTAGCGCCCATGAACATACCAGCCATCAGATGACATAAGGACAACAACTTCTGTGCCGGAACCCACTTGTCTGCTACTATGCCCATTATTCCCGGCATGAACAGACTCACCACTCCCTGTATTGAATAGAACCAACCTATTATAGAGCCAAATCCCGCGCTTGCAAGATATGACCCCATACTTGTGAGATACGCTCCCCAGACAGCAAACTCCAGGAAGTTCATTATTGTGAGCCTAAGTCTCAGATTCATCTTTTTATTATGCTCTTAAAACGCAAAGTCACGAAGACACAGAGTTTCTATTTTTCTTTGCGACTCAGCGTCTTTGCATTCAAATACTATTTATTTTGCAAAGTTATAGCAAAAAAATGAAACGACCAAATAATTCCCCAAAAACTACCATTCACCTTCGCTTCTCCTTCGCTTTTCCTTCGCTTCTCCTCCGTTCTGAAATAGCCTCTCCACCGACTTTGCACCGACTTTGCACCGACTTTGGTACGGACTTACATAGGAGGGACATCGGACTTACTTGGGAGGTACTTGGGAACTATTCACTTTTAAAATAAAGTTAAGAAGGTGTAAATGATTTGGAGGTTTAACTTTTTTACTTTATCTTTGCAACCGATAATTGGTAAATAGAAAAAGTATGCTACACCAAACATTACGATATTTAGTTCTTATGTTCTTGCCTCTTGCAGCCAACGCACAAGAGACGAGGGATTTGGTGATAGATGACAGTATAAGAATTGACAACCAGACATCCCTCACGCAAGAGCTGATGCCAAGTCTGCCAAAGCTCAACGAGTATGGTCAGGTACCAAGTATTCATTTCCCTTACATGGGTTTCAATAATTGGCCAACATGGAGTTTGCACGAGGGTGTGAATGCCTCGCTCGGTTTGTCGGTATTCTCAACCTTCGGAAGCGGACACACATGGAGCGGAGCCGGTTTCTCGGAGAATGCCTCTCTGATGTACGCTATGCCTTTGGGCAAGAAATTCAGCGCAGCCATAGGTGGTTATATCAAAAACACTTCATGGGCACGCGATTCGTTCAGAAGCGCAGGATTGTCGGCGATATTGAACTATCAGGCAAACGACCGATTGAATGTGTATGCCTACGGACAGAAATCGCTTCTCAACAGCCATCCTATCCCTCTCCCTCTTTATTATATGGAGGACATTTCTGATCGTATAGGCATAGGAGCGGAATACAAAGTGTCGCCTGCTTTTTCAATAGGATTAAGTGTTGATTACAGCAGATATAAGGAGCCAAATCCTTGGTTTGAGCCAAATAATGCAAACGTTAAACACCAAAATAGGGAATTTCCTCGATAAATAAGGAAATTCCTTTTTTGTTTTCATGTTTTTTTTGTACCTTTGCCAACAATTAAGGTCAAAAGGTCGAAAGCCTTAGTCCTTAGACTTTTGACTTTAGTCATTTAGACCATCACAAAGCCCAAACAATTAAAACAAGAATAATTATGAAAAAGATTTTCTCAATTTTATCTGTAGTTATCATCGCCCTCTGTACTTTCACATCTTGCGATGAGGATCTCATGGTCAGCACATCACTCAAAGGTACATGGGAGGGTTATATGGACACCTATTATGACTACAACGGACGCAAGCAAAAAGCGACACGTACAGAGATACAATTCTTCAAGGATGCTGGTGATAAGCATGGATATGGATATTGGATTGACCATTTCAGCGATCGCCGTGGTGATTACTACTATAGCCGTATTTACTGGGAGGTAAGGAATCAGGATATCTATATCGACTTCAAAGACAGTCACTCTTCTATCGTGATTCATGAATATAGACTCAGGGACAAGCACTTCACAGGTTGGTTCCAAGACGACACCCACACACATACCGAATTTGATCTCTTTAAAACACGAGAGGATTTTGACCCTTATGAGGAAGAATACGGTTATGGTGATGGTTACTACGACTATTGGGGCTATTCAAAGGCTACACGCAGTTCTGAAAACGTAGAAATCCCAGTTCGTAGATTCATTAAGCAATAAACAAGCCCTTATATACAAAGAGCCTGCCCTAAAAGTTTAGGACAGGCTCTTTTCATTTTATATCACAATTTTAATCCTTTATGCTAACGTTAATCTTATTCAAGGCATTATCTGCGCTTGATGAGCCAAGCATAAGCTGATACTCTCCAGACTGGAATCGCATGGTATTGCTTTCTTTATCCCATGTTTCGAGTTGTTTAAGCGGTATGGAAAGAGTAATTTTGCGAGACTCACCCGCCTTAAGAGTAACCTGCTGATAACCGCAGAGAGTTTTCAAAGGACCTTCGCTATCAGCTGTACGACGGAAATAAACCTGAACAGTTTCTGTACCGTCAAGTTTTCCTGTATTCTTTACCGTTGTGCTGAGTTCTATAGCATCCTTTGATTTCTTCTGCTTCAAATCATTAAACTCAAAGGTTGTATAGCTAAGTCCATGACCAAATGGGAATAGCGGTTCACCTGTGAAATAGCGGTATGTACGGTTCTTCATCGTGTAATCGAGGAAGTCTGGCAACTGGTCAGTACTGCTATAGAAAGTGACAGGCAGTTTTCCGCTTGGATTGTATTTTCCAGAGAGGACATCAGCCAAAGCTGTTCCTCCTTGTTCTCCACAATACCACCATTGTACGATAGCATCACAAGTTTCCATTTCAGGAGCCATAGCAACAGCACCACCAGAACAGTTGACAAATACAACCTTCTTGCCAGCCTCATGCAAAGTACGTAGGATATCACGCTGAGCCTGAGGAAGTTCTATGCTTGTTCGGTCGCCACCTTTGAAACCAGGCTCGCTAACACGCATTTCCTCACCTTCCAATCGTGGGGAGATACCGCCAATAAAAATGACAGTCTCGGCATTTCCAACCTGAGCAAGAAGTTCCTGTGGTGTAGGATTATTCTTGTGCTGAATATCAAAATTCAGAGCACCATAGCCCGTCTCCTGAACATATTCTATCTTTATGTTGTATTGTTGACCAGCCTTTACATCTATTTCCTTCTTTGCCAGTTGGATGCGTTGACGAGCTTGCCAGAAATTGACAATCGTATCGCCATTAACCAATAGCCTTATCTTGTCATCACCACTAACAGTAAAGATTACCGTCTCATCACGAGTTGGGGTGAATGTTCCGTCAAGACGGGCAGAGAAGTTCTCGAGATTAACCCCAGGTGCAAATACCGTATTACCTCCATTACTCAGTTTCACAGGCTCAGACATAGAAACAGTAGCTACAGGAGTTCCTGTCATGTCGGTATTGTTGAAATAGACAGCTTGCAACCCTTGACTACCAGTTGGTGACTTTATCTCAGGGAAACGACTCTCATAACTCTCATTTCGAGTTAATCCACATCCCTGAATGTAAGGAATATTGCCATAGATATTACGAATACCCTCCAAAGCCGTAACCGTCTTTGTCGGATAACCGGAATAGTTGCCCCATTGCATAACAGAGTCATTGGCATTTGGTCCCATGACGATGAGATTGGCATTTGAAGATTTTCCAGATAATGGCAAGACGCCATTGTTCTTCAACAAGACAATACTCTTACGAGCCATATCGAGAGCTATTTGTTTATGCTCAGCAGAGGCTATAACAGAAGATGGGATTTTGGTCCAAGATACGAGTTCGTCGCTATCAAAATCGCCAACCTCGAAACGGGCAATCAACAGACGGCGAAGTGAACGGTCGAGGTCACTCTCCTTAATATCACCACGACGTACAGCCTCTGGCAAATGACGGTATTCAGAGCCACATTCCACATCCGTACCGGCAAGAACAGCCTTTGCAGAAGCCTCTTCGCTATCCTTGGCGGTATTATGCCAACGAGGAAGGAAATCACGGATAGCTCCACAGTCACTTGTTATCAGCCCTTGGAATCCCCATTCGTCACGCAGAATCTGCTGCTCATAACGAGTCTGGCTACAGCATGGCTGGTCGTCAATACGTTGATAGGCACACATCACCTCAGCTACCTTACCTTCTTGAACAAGTGACTTGAAAGCAGGCAGATAAGTTTCCCAAAGATCACGCTCCGGAAGATTCTCCACGTTGAATGTATGGCGATTCCACTCTGGACCACTATGTACGGCAAAGTGCTTGGCACATGCCAGTAATTTCTTGTAATTACCTATCCATTGACCTTCGTAAGTCATTCCTTGCAGACCACGAACTACAGCAAGTCCCATCTTTGATGTCAGGAACGGGTCTTCGCCATAGGTTTCTTGTCCACGTCCCCAACGAGGATCACGGAAGATATTGATGTTCGGAGTCCAGAACGACAGACTCTGATATCTACGAATATTCCCCGACTCCTTAGCTTGACGTGCTTTTACACGAGCCTCATCGCTAACAGCCGTAAAAACGCGATAAAGCAGAGCATCATCCCATGAAGCCGCCATAGCCATTGTAATGGGAAAGACGGTGGCATAGCCATTACGCCCCACTCCATGCAAGGCCTCATTCCACCATTGGAATTGCGGAATCTGCAAATGACTTATGGCAGGTGATGTATCCATCATAAGCTGCACTTTCTCCTCGAGAGTCAGTCGAGAAAGAAGGTCATCAGCTCGTTGTTCTGCCTTTAACTGCGGATTCAGATAGGGAACTGGAGTATTTTGAGCCTTTAGAGAAAGTATGGTGACAAACGCCACCATACTTAATACAAATCTTTTCATATTTCCAAACGTAACACTTTTTGCAGTTATTACTTAACATTCATTATGCCCTTCAAAGAAGAGCCGAAGATGATATATTGGGTATTGCCCGCAATAGTACCCTCATTCTGTCCCCAGAGGAATGGCCAATCGTCGAAGTTCTCGAAGTGGTCTGGTTTTCTGAAGAGCAAACCAGGAGCTACGTTACCAGGAATGAATGAGAAGTCAGCACGGTTATTGCCATAGAACACCTGCTTTGGACGTGTAGCGCCCACAACTGCCACAAACGAGTAGTTATGATAAGGATGACAGCCGTAAAGCCAGTTAGCCACACGATAAACCTCGTCCTTGCTCACAATCTCCGGATAGTAGATGTTGGCATAGTTCACGGTAATACCAAAGCTAAGAACGGCATTCACACCAGCCCAGTTGCCAAGTCCGATAGGCACACCATAAGGATTCTCTTTGTCGAAGCCTTTGATATAATCATTAAACTTAACCACGTAAGGGCGTAACTTCTTCTTGTATGCCTCGTCCATATATGGAATGGCATCAAGGGCAGTCTGCATAGTGAATGACAAATTACTATCAAGGGCAGCCCAAATAGCCTTTTCATATTTCTCGCGATACAGCTTTTCCTTGGTCGCAGCATAGAGTTGTAAGTTCGTACTTATATCTCCGTTATTAAAGCGGGCAAAAGCTGGCATAGGACGCTTTGGACGTAGCTTCATCAGTTCGGTAGCCTCTTGCATAAGTCGCTTTGACTGTGTCAAGGCACGTGCTGCCAAATCATCGTTATAACCAGTAAGGGCACGACTTGCAGCTGCGAACATTGTAGCAGCCTGGAAGTCGAGACTTGGATTGCGAGTGGTGAAAGCCCACATATCGTCTGGTGTACCACTTCTCTTGCCATCAGCACTAACCTCGTATGGTTTCAGACTTGGGTCGTAATGAAGACCATCAGTAATTGAAGCAGCATCACCAAGATGATGATAGTTATCAAGCACAGAATTTGAGAGCGTAGAAGCCATGTGACCTATTTGTTCGGCCTGTGCAATAAGGTTTAGCGTACCATGCTCTATGAACTGAAGAATATCAGGTACTCCGTCAGGACGATGGAGCTCTACATAGCGCTGCTTCTGACTGACAAAGGTCTCGTCGCGCTGTGGCTTGAACAATTCCCAAGCACGGATGAAGTTCTGTACAACATTAATGTTTGAACCTGTCTCGATATCGAAATCACCAGCATCAAAGAATCCTCCGACATTCAATCCTGGGATAAGCTCATATGGCTTGTATTTTGTATCGATTGTTGAATCCTGCCTATGCAAGTCGAAGTGATCACTTGGAGGAGCCTGTAGATAGCCTTCCTTGAAAGGCTCTCCATGCCATGTGCGATACCCTTCGGTAACATACATGTGGTTCATGTGGATAGGTACCCACACATCCGTAGTTGCATCGGTTATCTTGTCATAAACACGCTCGTCAATAAGGAAGTTATTTGTCTTGGTATTTCCATACTGAATATAATAGATACCAGGCTTGTTGACGCTCGAAAAGTCGAACTTCACATAATTATACTTAAAATAATTGCCCCACGTCTTGATATCGCCTTTGAAAGCCTCTTCCGCATTACCATCTTCCTTAATACGCATCAGAGAAGCTGTAGCCTGTGGTTTGTCCTGCTTATCAAGTTCGATAACTGCAACCTTTGGCTGATTAGGTACATAGCCAATCTGAGAGAATCCGATATTTGGTTCACGAATCCAACCAGGGATGGCATTAGGCTCAACTGTCCATGTGATGACTTTGCCGGTCTTGCCTTTCGGCAATTCACTACGCAACACGAACCAGCCGTTCTGGGCAAGCATACGTCCATCATACAGTTGAAGCTCAGAATCCTCGCTACTGATACTAATCATCCTATCCGGAGCATCCATAGCCATAGTGATTTTATGACCGGTCTCTAATGGACAAGGGTCAACAAAACGGTCTGTACCACGATCATCATAAGTCTTGAAGCCCTTGAATTGACGAGGCTTCTCCGCATTCGGACGAGTAATGGTCTGGCTTGTGGCATATCGTGGGAATCGGTTCAGACGTCCGTCCATCATAAAGGTCTTCAACCAATACTGCGATGGAAGGAACTCCAAGTTAAAGCCTGCCTCTCCTGCCAATTTCTCAGGAACAGGCTTATCAAGCCATACGGAAATTTCTACAGCCTTTCCCTTTGCAGTTACGATTACACGACTATCAAAATCGTAATCGTCATAACGCATCGTCACCTCAATACTACCATTTTCACGATTAACTTTTCGATCCGTCATCTTAGGAACCAAGTCCCATTGTTCTGGAGTCTTGTTCAGCCTCACGGCACCACCTTGAATAGTACGAACTCCATGGTGGATAATCTCGATACCCGAATTCTTCTCATCGTTAAACCCGCCATTAAACGAGTTGCTGAACACCAGCACGTTCACGCCCTGCCGTTCAAAATACTCCAATTCATTTAGTTTCAAGTCCTGAGCCGACATCACGGCGCAGGAAGTCAAGAAGATAGTCGATAATAATGATTTCTTCATTTCCTTTTTTCAATCTTTATTTTTTCAATGTAATGTTTAGGCCTAAAGTGAAAGTGAATTTTTACATTATTCACGTTCCATTTTTCATTTTCCTACAGCAAAAATTATTCGCACGAGTGCAAAGTTACTCAAAAAAGAAGAGAAAACACATAATCTGCGTATCAAAACGAAAAAAGCGGTTCTTTATTCACTTTTTATTTTTCATTTATTTTCCTCCACGCCTCTGTGCCTCTGCGTTTATTTCAGATAAATCCGTTTTCTTTTTTATCGGACAGCAATATTTTTCACATGCTTCAGCTTGGTGAGCCTAAGCGAATAATTCGTATAGTGTGGGTGTCTCTAAAATTATAGAACTATAGAACCATAGAACCAATTCGCAGCCATTTATCGGAATGTAACCGCCCGTCTTCCTTATCTGCCCAAGCACCTCTGATGTCACCCAGCGCTTGAACTCCCTCGCCTGTGGAAGCTTTGAGGAAAGAATGAGAGCATAAAGGCCACTCTCGTTGATGAGGATTGTTTTGCTCTTGTAGTTAGAACCTGATCCCAGAATCAGGGATGAGGTTTTGTCCTCTTCCTTGACCTGAGGTCGTGAATCCCGCCCCCCTTTTATTTTCTGCATCCACATGCCTTGCGAGAGTATTTTCTGGTTTCGATTACCCAAGCACCTCTAATGTCACTCAACGCTTGAACTCCCTCGCCTGTGGAAGCTTTGAGGAAAGAATGAGAGCATAAAGACCAGACTCGTTGATGAAAGATGTCTTGCTTTTATAATTAGAACCAGATTCGGAAATCACGAATGTGGTTTTGTCCTCTCTGCCGATGGAGTCACGAATCGCTACCCCATCCATTTTGTCATCAGCTTCAACGTGATCTATTAGCGTTATACCCAAGCATCATTACCACATCCTTACCCACGAACCAAGGTTCATTGTTTATCACCATTGTCATCACTTCACCGAAGCTCTAATCCCTATCATGGGACTTATCTCTCTCCAATATACGGAACGGACTTGAAACGGACTTGAAACGGAGGTGGAACGGACCTGTCGTGTTCTTGTTTTACTCGAATCGGAGTATGTGCCAAGCGGGGTTGTAGAGGCGAGTAGCTTTTATTTCCTGCTGCAAAATTACTCATCTTTTCCCACTCAATCATTCCAACTTTCGGACTTTTCTGTTAAGATTTGTTAAACAGATGTTAATCTGCTGAAAATCTGTATTTTAAGCAAAAAGACATTGAAAAGGTCAAATGGTCAAACATTTTTTACACACACCCTTTTCCTTCCTCGGTTCAAGTCAATAATAATATATATAAATAAATTTATATATATTATTATTGAAGTAGAAGTGCGAAAAATATGGGGTGTCTTAAAAAAATGTTTGACTATTTGACCATACAATAAAATGAGTTAATATTGTAAACTGCTGGTAATTAGTATATTAAACGATTTTTGGGGGGATAGTCTCAAAAGAACAAAGGTACAACATTTTTTCGTTAATGCCGTTTCCCATTATTTTTTCAGGAAAATCATATATTTCTATCGTTGAATTGATAAAATTAGGAATTGGAATATCAAAACCCATAAACGTCACTGTCTTTATGTTATAATAAAAATGCAAGAATATAACGAGCGTAAATGATAGCTTTTGCGTTGGTGTTTGTGATAGTTTTTGATATTTATCATGGTCAAATGGTCAAATAGTCAAACATTTTTTTAACACACCCACACTATATGAATTGGGAAATAAAAAGTGAAAAATGAAAAAAACTTTGCGTCTTCGCGTCTTTGCGTTTGTGAGAAAGTAAATTATCAGCAAATTAGAACCAGTAAATTATTGTCAGTTATAAACAGCTTGCTGTTTGTTATCATCAATTATTCGCTGAAGCTCATCAAGCTGAAGCAAGTCGTCGAATTCACGTTATTGTAGGGCTTATATATCTCCGATATACGGAACGAACTTGAAACGGACTTAAGAATACCCTCTAAATCTAACACATACTCGGAGATATCCAATCTCCCTCCCCATGTTTTTGGTACAATGGTACAATAATTTTTTTAGAGACAACTCAAAAACTAAGTAGACATTTCAGGAATTATCACTATGTAATAAGTAACAATTATGATTATATCCCTCCCCTCGTTGCAATACAGCGAGGGGATTTTTATTTTAAGACATTATATTAAATAATCAGGAAACAGGTATATAATACTTATGGCTATGAAGAAAAGTCGATTGATGGATTAAGATTGTAATTAACAACACACAATAATATTTGCAAACTGAATATTACACAAAACAATATTTGTTGCTAACATAATAAATTTTATCATTAGAATTCTTTGCGGATTCATAGGATTGTTGTATATTTGTATGCGTAATAAATAAGTAGTTTCCAGATTCTTTATTGGAACTTCTACTTTGTGGCACGGCCATTTTTTGTATAGAGAAGAGTGTTTATTATCGATAAACAAAATAATTAATAACAGAAACTATATACAGTACATCAAAATATAAACAATTGTAAACTATGGGAGAAATATAGACAATGGATTACGAAGACTATAATTGGGATCTAAACGACTTCATTGATGATTGCTTTGAAGAGTTTGACCATTGGGCTGAAGATCAGGAAAATCAACAAAACCAATGGAAAGAATATGAAGATTATTTAGGCTGTCTAGAGTCTGAGAAGGAATGGGAAGACCAAATGAGATGCGAACATATTTGGAAATCAAAGGACTTTCTATTTCCAATGTATCTAATATATAAAAAATATTGCAAATATTGCCCACCAGAGAAGTTATACTATGATAGTCCATATCTAATTTTTTATTATTACCCTTTACAGTGTATAAGATTAGTGAAAGAACATTTAGGAATAGAGAAATATAATCAAATTCTTGATTTCCTAATATGGAGGCGTGGACACATAATTCAGTATATATTTATGTTTGATCGTAACCCCATAATAAATTTTAAAACACTTGATGAACTTGAAGAGGAAATAAAACATTGGAATGAGTGGACATCTAAAACAAAAGAATATCTGAAAATATATGATAAAGATAAAATTTTCAATCAATCCATAACAAATAGAGATATTTGGATTTTTTATAATATCATTAATAATAAACTAAAAAGTAATAATAGAGGAGAAAAGTATAGTTTATTATTGTTAAGACCAGGGAAGGACAAATTTCTTTATTCTAAAGACACAATTAATGAAGCAATACTTACATTTAATGTAAATTCTTACGTTAGAAATGGAATACCTTTGATTGATGGCTTCAGATATTGGAAGGAGTTTATTCGCCATAAGAAACTCCCTGACGATAAATTAAAGAAACAAGCAGCAGAATGTTTCTTGATCAATTTATGAACAAAAAAACACTCTAACTTTTGCATTTCCCGAAATAAATCTGTACCTTTGCAAATATATTTTTTAACTCAAACTGAAATATGCAATTTAAAAACACATTTGAGCAGATAGACCAAATACTATGGAAAGAGCAAAGAGAGTAGAACTTGTAAGGAAGCAGTATGTAGATTCATTGAATCAGGAACAAAGAGATTTCGAAAATCTTATACTTCAATACTACGTTAGCAATGTTTTCAAGGAACTCAGTGCAGAAAACTTGAAGACATTTATCAATATTCGATTCAATTCAATGAGTGATGTCAAGGAAAGACTTCAAATGAGTCCAACCGAAATACGTTCTCATTATATAGAATTGCAGAGAATATTGTACTACGCATAGATAATATCATCATCATGATATATACAACGTAATTGTTAGATACGACAAAAATATTAAATTAACGTAAGTTCGACGAATTGTTTTTGTCGGCTTGCGCCCTGAAAGGGCAAGCTAACAAAACAATTTTCCGCTAGGCTCAACAAGCTAAAGCAAGTCAAAATCACTCCGCTACTATCTCGAGCACACGGCTTGACCAGTCGTTGCGCTTGCCGTAGTCAACATTGTGGGCGTAAGGCATTTCGAGACCAGTCTGCATGAGATATGCTCCGCTGTATGTCTTGCCCTCGCAAGAGAGAGGCGTGTCGTCAACACGGTTGAGCTCGTGAACCTTATACATGCGGTTGGCATCGAGTCCCGACATGCGGATACGTGGCAGGTGCTGATTCTTGAAGGTTTCGAGCTTCCACCAAAAGAATACGGCATTCTGCTTATTCTGAGACACATACATCTCAGAGGCAAGGTTATCACCTGCGTATGGGGAATGAAGACGGAAGAGGTCGCCAAACTGAATGACAGGACGAATTTTCTTGTAATCAGTAATAACCTGACGGCAGAAAGCCTTCTCCTCATCGGTCATATTCTTTGGCTGAATCTCCATTCCGAGACGGCCACTCATAGCCACATCACAACGGAACTTGAGGCTTGTAGTACGATAAACAGCATGATTTGGTACGGCAGAGATATGACTTGCCATCGCTATTGCCGGGAAGAAATAACTCGTTCCCCATTGCATAAAAACACGCTGAAGGGCATCTGTATTATCTGACACCCAGAACTCGTCAAAATAAGGCAGGAGACCGTAGTTGGCACGTCCACCACCAGAGGCACAATCCTGAATAACCACATCAGGATACTTGGCACGAACACGCTCGCATACGTTTATCAAACCACGATGATACTCTATATAAAGGTGGCTCTGGTCAGCCATAGAGAGATACTGACTGCCATGATTCATCACAGGGGCATTTGCATCCCACTTGATATATGCGATTTCTGGATATTTCGTAAGGAGATTATCAACGATAGAGAAGACATAATCCTGAACTTTCGGATTTGACAGGTCGAGCACCACCTGAGTGCCACCACGTCCCTGCACAGGCTCACGACCTGGAGCCTTGATAATCCAGTCGGGATGTTTCTCATAAAGTTCAGAGGTAGTATTAGCCATTTCAGGCTCAATCCAGATACCAAACTTCACTCCGTTCTTCTTGGCATCAGACAGCAGTCGCTCTATGCCCTCAGGCAGTTTCTTGGTATCGACAACCCAATCACCGAGCGCAGCATTGTCGGTGATACGGCGATACTTATTGCCGAACCATCCATCGTCCATAACGAACAACTCACCTCCCATGCTTGCAATATCGTGCATCATCTGGTCCATACCTTCATGGTTAATGTCGAAATACACGCCCTCCCATGAGTTGAGCAGAATCATACGTTCCTTATCAGCATGACGAAGCATATACTTACGCGCCCATGAGTGAAAGGTCTGGCTCACGCCATTGGTTCCTGATACGGAATAGGTATAGGCAGAGCGAGGAGTGGTGAAGGTCTCACCCGTCTTGAGGTGATACTCTGAGTTGTCGGGATTGATACCTGCAAAATACTGGTGGTAGTCGGTTTCGTCAGTATCAATAGTGATACGGAAGTTTCCGCTATAAGAGAGAACAGCACCAATCACATCACCATTATTCTCACGAGCAGGACCATCTAAAGAGAGCATCACCTCATTGCGGTCGGAGGTGGCATTACGTAATCCGTCCTTGTTCTTAATCTCGAACAGACCAGTATTGAGAGGTTCTTCTACAAGTTGCGCCTCACTCGCCCAAGAGCCATGGAAATGAGTGACATGCACGTTACCACGACGAATAGGCAGAAGAGGGTTATAGAACTGCGTGAGGGTCACGGTCTTCTTCTCGCCGTTGGTAATGTCTGTCCATGACTCAAGCATGTCGAGATCATTATAGGCAAGATAATAGAGGTGCACGGTTGTTGCGTAGAGGGCATCCTTCAGAGTGATGGTAAGCAACTGCCCAGAGCGTGACTCTCCGTTAGGAGCCTTCTCTGTGTGAGGCTTTATGCTGTAATCATCAATGACGAGATTAGTGGACAGGTTACCGTCAGCATGACGCATAGCAAGACAAATCTCGTTCATGGTGTGGGTGGCACCATAGGCGGGATAGAGTTCGGAGCGCGTCCAATTATCGTCATTCAGTTTCTGGAGGTTAGCCATATCGGCATTTCCGATAGAAGGGCCGTAATAGAGGAACTGAGGCTCTGCGCCTTTGTCAAGGTCGATGACGAAGGAGTTGTGAGGGGTATTTAGGGACACATTCTCAGCATGGAGAGGCAAACAGAAGAGCAAGCCCCCAAGCCCCATGAGGGAAAGTCTTTTTATAGTATTTATCGCTAAAGACATATTTATTGTTTATTGTTAGTTAGTTCTTTCTATTAATTCCAAGCACATCCTCGAATTATGGTAAGGGCATTTCCAAAAGCCTGCATGGTCATCCTTACGGTTGATGTTGCGCTCTGCGTCACGACTCCAATACCATTCGCCGAGTTCGTGGTCAATGAGGTTATCTTTGATATACTGCCAACAGCGGAGAGCCTTCTGAAGGGCATCCTCATCTCCAAAATGCTGGTATATGTTATAGAAGCCGACAACGGTTTCTGCCTGTACCCACCAATGGCGGTCGGCATCCACATAGCCTGTATCAAGATTAGCCTCGTGCGTCATAGAGCCGTCAGGATTGAGACCTTTCTCAGAAGCCTTGGCAACCAACTGCACGATAGGCTCTACCTTTGCCAATACCTCCTTGTCACCAAGCACGAGGGCAGCCTCGTGCAAGAGCCATGAGCACTCAATATCGTGACCATAACTTTCTAGCCAGCCAGCACCACGAGTCCAGTCCATTTCGAAGAATAGGTCAAGGTGATGGGTTTCGGGATTCAGGATTTTATCGCAGAAGATGTCAATGAGATTGCGAAGGGAGGTTTCCACCTTCAGTAATACGGGAAGAACCGAACTCGATTCTTCTGCTTTTAGCACTCGGTAAAAGTTTGCATACGGCTCGATGATATGCAGGTGGGTGTTCTGACTCTTCGGATAGTTTGCATCAAGTTCAGAGAGACGCATATCAGCAATCTCGCCCCATTCACGGGTGCAAGCCTCTATGTATCCATTATATACCTCATCAAGAGAATGTTCCTCAATGCAAGTGAAAAGACTTATACATACACCAAGTACCTTCTGTATATCACTTTCGCTCACAGAGGCATCTGGATGCTGACGAAGAGCACGAACATATTCGCTCATGCCATAGAGCATGAAGCCGAGGGCATAGAACTGCTTCTTTGTGTCTATGGGATTGCCCTTGTAATCCAGTTCCCAATAGGTTCCGCCATACACAGGATCGAGGAAATGCTCAAGGATATAGTCCTTGGCACGTGTAGCCGCAGCGAGATATTCAGGCTTGCCAAGCACACGATATGATGCCGAGAAACTCCACAGAATTCGGGCATTGAGGATTCCTCCTTTGCTTGCCTCCTTGTCGATAACACCATCACCAGTCATACGGCCATAAAAGCCTCCGTTCTCCTCATCCTGAAAATGAATCCAAAAAGGAAGGATGTTCTGCTCTAAGCAAGAGAGCATTTCATCCCTCAAACCCTCCAAGGAGAAGTTCTTTTTATATTTTTTTTCGCACATAGGCATGTTTATTAGTAATTAGTCACTATTTCCACCTTGCTATCTCCCGGACGATACAGATATCCAACAGGAGCAGCACCATTAACAGAATATGTTTTCCATTCGATGTTCTTCCAATCTATCTGATCTGTACGCTGTGCAAGGGCAACATGAGGGATAGCAGAGCCATTTTTCACAAGAACGACAATAGGTAACTGGTCGCCTGTTGTTTTCCATTGCGGGACATCAATCTTACGCCATCCTGGCTGATATATCTTGCCCGTCTGATAATCAATCCAAGGCTCTTCACCTGGGAGATATACGGTACGGGTAGCGCCAGCCTCAAGCATAGGTGCAACGAGCATCTGACTACCGAACATATACTCATCCTCTACGAGCCAAGCACCTGGGTCATCAGGATATTCAAGAAGAAGGGCACGTTGCATTGGCAATCCCTGCTCGGTGCAGAGCTTTGCCTGAGCATATATGTAAGGCATGAGTTTATACTTCATTTCAGCCGACTGACGGAAGAAATCCATGAACTCCTGTCCCTTTGAATAGTCAGACTGTCCGTCGGTATAAAGCCAAGGCTCTGTCTCCACGCCATGAATACGTGAATGTGATGTAAAGAAGCCGTATGGCAACCAACGACGATATAACTCCTCTGGAGATTTCGTTACGAAGCCACCAATGTCATTACTCCAGAAAGAGAAGCCTGAGAGACCGAATGAAAGACCGGCACGAACGGTTCCAAGAAGTCCTGTGTTTGTAGTACAGGCATCACCTCCCCAATGAAGAGGATAACGCTGAGAACCAGCCCATGCAGAACGAGCCCAGATTATTCCCTCATGATTAACGCCATCGATAGCCTCGTATGCAGTCTTGTTATAGCGAACAGGATAGAGATTATGCTCATAGAAACCTGTACGACCGTTGCTGTATATACCATTGTTGAGTGGAGCACCCTCACCGAAATCGACCTTGATGACAGAAACACCTTGCTTTATCAATCCCTGAAGTTTCTCGGTGTACCATTGGCAGGTCTTTGGATTGGTGAAATCGAGAACGGCATCCTCAAAAGGCAACTGCCCATTAGGACTCTTCACCGCCATACCGTTTTCTACAAGTTCGTTGAAATAACGGTTCTTCGGGGTGAAGTAAGGCAACTGCCACAAGCAGGTGTGGAAACCGTCGGTCTTGAGGTCTTTCAGCATCTTCACAGGGTCTTTGAAGTTCTTCTTCGAGAACTCATAGTCGCATTGCCAGTCAACCTCGAACCAACCTGTATCGAAATGGATAACATCAGAAGGAATCTTGTTATCACGCAACTTCTTCGCAACGCTACGGCCTTCTGCCTCGGTGAAATAAGAGATGCGCGACATCCATGTACCAAAAGACCATAACGGTGGAAGTGTAGGCTTACCTACAAGGTCAGTATATTCGTTGAGTATTTCCTTTGGAGAGCCAAGCATAATGAATAGATCGGCATTCTCATCGCCCATGAAAAGCTGTGTAGAACCTATGTATGAACATCCGAAATCAACGGTAACAGGGGCTGCGGTATGCATGAAGATGCCATAGCCACGGTTAGAGAAGAAGAACGGAATAGGCTTATACATGTCAGATGTCTCAGGTCCCTGAGTATCAGTAACAAAGAGGTTCAGTTTCTTGCCAACATGGTTAAGTCCGCTTGGAGACTCACCACAACCATAGATTCTCTCGCCCGGAGCAAGGGAGAATACCGGCTCTATGGCACGACTATTATCCACACCACGCTTCATCCACATAAGCGGATGCGTCTTTACCTGTGTGGAGTCATTATCCGACAAGGAGCGAGTGTGGGTTAGTTCCCTACCCTCCTTATCCTTCACCACAAGTCGCCAAGGGTATTTCTGAATCTCAATGCTACCCTCGGAACTCTTATATACGATAGCCTTTTCTGTCTCTGAAACATCCCATTGAGCACGACCATCGGCAGGCTTCTTTACAAGCATCACCTCGTCGTCATAATTATCCTTTGGAATAATAGGAGAAGTGTATAGACGAACACGTACGGTACGACTATTCACAGGCTCTATTGTAAACTGCAATTCCGGACTCTGATCATAAGCAGGTCCGGGAAAATCGAGATTCTCCAAAGGGATAATCCATTGTCCGTTGGCATTGAAAGCCTGACGTGCGTGGAGTTGCTGACGAGTCCACTTTATCTTACCCACGCCCGTAGTCTTATCGAAAGCGGCAAGACTATCCGCCGTGAAGTAAGTGTTTGACATATCAAAGAATTGCTGGCTCATATCCAGAGCCTGATTAAGCAAATACTGCTGTCCGTTATTTGTGGTTAGTTGTGCCGAAGCTCCTGTTACGCAAAGCGCAAGGGCAAGGGCGAAAATAGGTTTCTTCATCGTATTTCTTTATAAGTAAAAATAAAAAGGAAAAAGTAAAAAGTCACGCCAATAAGCCATAAAGCTAATCATACTTTTTATTTTTTCCTTTTTACTTTTGAATTTATACTCTTTTTATTTCTTCAACGGGAACTTATACGCAAGGAATCCCATCAATGCTGCCATAATAGCTGGGAAAATAGAGAAGAGCGCCCAAACCATAGTCTTTACCGATTCCTCGTTGGTGATGGTCACGATTGTCTCGCCCGTCGTTTCGTCTGTTGTAGAAACAAGACCTGCCATACCGAGAAGCATAGCGATGAGAGAACCTGAGATTGCGCCACCGAACTTCTGAGCCATTGTACCGGAAGAGAATATAAGTCCTGTTGATGAAGCTCCGAACTTCTCTGTTGCAAAGTCTGCAACATCAGCATACATTGACCAAAGCAATGGAGAATAGAGACCTGCACCTATTGATGTTAGAATTGAGATTGCAATCAACACCCAGATATATGACTTATCCATTGGGATGAAGAAATATAAAACGGATGTCGCAAAGCATATTACAGCAGCCCATACAAATGCCATACGCTTAGAACCTACCCATTTTGTAAATGCAGGTGACAAGCCGCCGAATATCATACAGGTAGCCTCACCTATGCCCATGAATACGGTAAAGTTGATGATAAGACTGCCGATTGTGATGTCGCCACCAAGACAATAAGTGAACATATATCCAGCTACAGCATAGCGGAATCCGTTGAAGAAGTTTGTGCATACGGCAACGAGGGTGATATAGCACCAAGGCTTGTTCTTGAAGAGATCACCAAACTGACGGAAAGAGAAACTCTCGGCACGCTTTGGCTTTACACGCTCCTTGGTCAGCAATCCGCACGCCATCGTCATCAGACAGGCTATCAATCCGAATGCAGCTCCAAGAACGGCATACTGATGCTGCTCGCTGCCTCCTACCATCTTCTGAAGGTAAGGGAAAATAAACAAAGTGATGAAACCCATAGCGTAAGCTCCCACCATACGGAATGAAGAGAACTGATTACGCTCGTTATCATCATCTGTCATAACACCAAGCAACGAACCGTAAGGCACGTTCACGAGGGTGTACATAGCCATCATAAGTATATAGAATCCGTATGCCCAAACACGCTTTGCAGTTATACCAAAGTCTGGTGTGAAGAGCAGAAGTGCGAATACAAGTCCGTAAGGAATAGCTCCGAAGATAAGCCAAGGACGATATGTGCCCCATCGTGTCTGCGTACGGTCAGCAAGCGAACCCATGATAGGGTCTGTCACAACATCGAACATACGCGCAATAAGCATCAACGCTGCCGTATCGGCAAACGTAAGACCGAATACGTTTGTGAAGAACAATGGGAAGGCAATTGACATTATCTTCCATGTGATACCTCCGGCAGCCGCATCACCAAGAGCATAGCCGATTTTTTCCTTTAGAGTAGCCATATTATGTTTAGCCTAACCAAGCCTTCCCAAAGGGAAGGATGTTTATACATCTTTTTCGTTAAATTAGAAGGCTCAGTTAATTAAATATTTATTGATTTATTAAATGTTTATCTCACTATCTACTCCCCGCCCTTTATGGGAGGGGCTGGGGGGGTCTTTTTATTTTTCCTCACAAGAGCCTTTATCTTCTCCACCGAACTTGCGGTGAACAAGCCATCCTCTGGAGTGTTCTTGCAATAGTCTATCAACTTATCGATAGTAGAGGTTGCAACGTGCATACGAGTGTCAGAAGAAGCATAGTATATGAACACCTTACCATCCTCGTCTGCAATCCAGCCATTTGCGAAGGTTACATTCATCACATCACCTATGTATTCCTCACCTTGTGGAACAAGGAAATATCCGCCAGGCTCCGCAATAACCTTTGTTGGATCTTCGAGACTCGTCATATAGAGATAGAGCACATAGCGAAGTCCAGAAGCACAGGCACGTACACCATGAGCCAGATGCAGCCAGCCCTCCTTTGTCTTGATAGGATGAGGGCCCTCACCATTCTTCACCTCTGTAATCGTGTGATAGTGACGTGCATTTATAATCTTCTCTTCCTTAACCTCGGCATTCTCAATATCATCTACGAGCGCCCAGCCAATACCGCCACCAGAACCTGTATCGATAAAGCCATCCTGTGGACGAGTATAGAAAGCATATTTGCCATCTACAAACTCTGGATGCAGCACAACATTACGTTGCTGTGACTTTGCCTTTAGGTCTGGCAGACGATACCAAGTCTTCAAATCCTTTGTACGGGCAATACCTGCCGTTGCAGTTGCAGCACTAAGGTCTCCAGGCTGTGAATCATCATGACGCTCTGCACAGAACACGCCATAAATCCAGCCGTCCTCATGAGCAGTCAAGCGCATATCATATACGTTAGTGGCAGGAATAACATCCTCTGGCATAGTGATTGGCTCTTCCCAAAAACGGAAATTGTCAATACCATTTGGCGATTCCGCAACTGCAAAGAAGCTCTTACGGTCGGCTCCTTCCACTCTTACCACAAGCAGATACTTACCATTCCACTTTATAGCACCACTATTGAACGTTGCATTCATCATAATGCGCTGCATCAGGTATGGATTATCCTTCTCGCAGAAGTCATAACGCCATTCAAGTGGCGTATGCTCAGCCGTAACGATAGGATACTCATATCTGTCATATATTCCGTTCCCCCATTCCTTCTTTACATTAGGACGGGAGAGCAACTCCTCATGACGAGCACGCAGAGCTGCCACTTTCATTTCAAATTCTTTACTCATTTATTATTATAGGTGTTTCAACCTTATTTTATCTTAATTACAAATAGTAAACAGCCCCGCCCCCTGGGGATGATGATGTGGGGAAACATCGCATAAATCTGCGATAAAATAAGTAAAGTCAAGAGAAACATTGGGGGCTGGGGCTATTGTACTATTTATATTTTCATTCTATTTTATTCTATTTATATCTTTCACAAACAACATTTTCTTTCCTTTTGCCCATGCCTTGAAATCATCGGCAGTCTTTGCATCCTTCGAAGCCCCGAAGTGCTCCTTAGAATAATTGCGCCAAGGAAGGAAGTAGCAAATAGGATATTTTTCGATGACAGGCTTGAATACACGCTGCCACCACGTAGCATCTGGTGAGTTCTGATATCCACATTCGGTCATCGCAATAAGCTTTCCATGCTCCTTTGCGATCTTGGCTATCAGCGTCAGGTCTGCATCAAGCTGAACCTTGAAGGCAGCCTCACTACCCCATTGATAAGCATCCTCACCAATAAGGTCAACTCGGTCATCACCAGGATATCTGACCATCCATTTCTCCTCTGTCCAGTTACCCTGTAGGTTTGGAGAATAAGACCATACGATATAGTCTTTGAGGGTGTTAGGTGATGGGTGTTGGGTGTTGGCGGAAACCTCCACTCCATTAATATAGTCCTGAGTAAGATTCCAAAAAGCCTTGAACTCTTCATCCGAACAGTTTGCCTGTCCCCACCAGAACCAGTTTCCGTTATTCTCATGCCAAGGACGGAAGATTACAGGCACCTGATTACCATTTTTATCCTTTAGGGTTACAAGGAAATCAGATATTCTCTTTAGCCACAACTGAAACTTGTCAGCCATCTTGCCACCAGGAAGGAGAGACTTAACCGTATGCTTTGGATTGTCTATCTGCGAAACGACATCCTCACGTCCTATCTTCTTCAAGGAAGCAACAGCCTCATCGTATGCCTTGATATCCTTCTCTATCCAAGCCGTAGTACCGAGCAACGGATTACGAGGATGCCATGAGATAGTCACTATTCCACCACGCTCATGCTGACGGATAATCTCCTTACGAATACGAGTGAAAGGCACAGAGTCGAGGTTTTTCTCATCCCCCATCTCAAGACCACCAAGGTCGAAGCCCATAACCCCAGGATAGTCGCATACAAGGTCGTATGTGTCAGAACGGTCATTATCCCATTCCCAAGTAATACCATAGAAAGGATCATCCTGATGTCCATACATATAACCTTTCTGCTGTATCTTTGCCATACGGTTAATGAGTTGCTGTCGAGGCAAAGGCTTTGCCGCACTTGCAGGAGCCCCCACAAGAACCAACAGGAACAATACCACAACGGATTGCGTCAGTAGCCTTTTCATAATGGAAAAATACACAGTTTTAGTTATGTTATGATTTCGGTTGCAAAATTAGCGTGATTCCATCACATTAACTTTGCTTTTTTTATCATTTCCTTGCACTCGCAAAATAAATCACATTTCATTCGTGTTATTCATGCTTTTTTATTAACTTTGCACTCGCAAATCGGAGACAAAACAACTGATTATGATTACTCGGAGATTTATTTTGATTATAGCCTTAACTCTAAGCGGCATAGTAAATGCTATTGCGCAAGATTATAAGGATAGTACAATCCTACAGGAGCAAAAGGCAAAGCCCAAACGTGAGATTCTCAGATGGGGACTCAGCCTCGAAGGTTCGATACAGAGCTCAGATAGGTCATCATTTGGCTGGGGACTACAATGCAGCTATAGATTCAACACTAATTTCCATGCCGGTTTGGGAGTACGAGTATTCTACTGGGACAGATACTACCATACATGGCAAGACGACAACTACGTGTATCAGTTTGAAAAAGCAACTGATGATGACGGCAAATCAAATTGGAGAAGACAGATAGACCTTGCCTTGTCTGCTACCTACATCCTGCCAGTAATAAAACGAGGAGGCATAGCCTTTGGCGGTACAGCCATATTCAGTCCTATACCTATTGAGACATTCGAAATAAGCCGAACTCCGAGAAGTATTGCAGACAACAATCCATTGGCTATTCACGACCAACGCTCTGGCATAACAGAAACGAAGGTAAAACACGTGTATGATGCCTTTCAACCTGGTCTCTTTGCCGAAGCTGGAATATATTATGACCTCAACCAAATGGGAGAAAAATGCAGGTTAACTCTAATGTATGGTATTGGAACATTTGACTCATTCATGGGTTCTCGCCATAGCAAGGTATTCGACCAGAAACTTAACGACCATCTGCCAAGCAAGGAGTTATGCCATACCCTCACCTTGCGTATGACCGTATTCTAAGTATGAAGTTCCCAAGCACTTCCCATGCAAGTCCGTTGTAAGTCCCATCTTCCTCCCATCATCCTTTAGTTCTGAAGCGAAGGAAGAGCGAAGGAGAAGCGAAGGACGAACGAAGGCATAGCGAACGTTCGGCAATCTTTGTTTCTATTCAAAGACATTTCATTCACGCTAAATCAAATCTTTGAAATCATCATATACAAGTTCCACAAAGTCCCCACCCTCTAATTTAAAGTCGTCTTGAAATACAGATGAGAATGTGATCTTTTTAGCGTGTTTCTTCATAGATTCTATTTTTTCGGGTTTATACCATTCTGTAAATTCATCGTATTGACCGTTCTCTCTATAGTATTGTTCTGTCATTTTATAGTATTGATCGGTATATTGGTTGGAATTTACATATTGCTTTAAGTACTCAACAGAACTATTAATGTGATCAAGTATTAGTTCTGTAGGACCTTGATCAGAAAAGATAATCACCTCCATACATCCGAACATCCGGGCTTGGTCAAAAATCTTCATGCGATAATCAAGCAACTTGTCACGATCAAAATACATAGGATGAAAGAGTTCTTCCCATCCCCACCATCTTTCTATTATATTTACATCAAGACAGATATTCTCTCTGCCTATTTTTATAAACAAATGTTCACCAGATATTTCATATAGCGCATATTGTTTTTCAATATCATCAAGCCAATCCCTTGCCCAATCACTTGTAGTTTTTGCTTTTCGCAAAGTATTAATGTTCGTTTCCTTGAGGATTTGACTTGCCTGATAATTTAACACTTCCATTTGCATATAGTCCGTTGAATTATCTATGGTGATTCTTGCGATTTCAATATATTCAAAGTTCTCTACCTCTGATACGATATTGTTTATTTTGTCATACTCGATTTCATTATAGTAAACGAGTTTAACATTACGATTCATCCGCTTTGCAACCAATTCAGCAGTTGCAATAGGGTCATCAACAGGCAAATCGTGCTTTAATCCTATTTGAACTACATCCCATCCCATATCTTGCAAGGTTTTAATTATTATTTGAGGACAAAATTACAAATATTTTCTGTAATATTGATGTCTTTCACAAGATTTTTTTGAGTAAATATTGAGGGTACAAGAAAAGGCGCAAAGACTAAAGAGATAAAACTCCGTGTCTTTGCGCCTTCGCGTTTATATTTATGTGGTTTATCCTAAGAGACTAACCGTACGCTTGAGGAACTTGTCAAGAGCTGCACCCTTCAACATACCATTCTGAAGGAGGGCGATGTCGATAAGCTGGTGAACCTTGTCGTTCTTTGAAGCATATCCGGCGAGAACGTCAGACTTCTTCTTCTGCTCAGCAGAGATGTTGTTGCGTGCGTCCTCGAGATCCTTCTTCTGTTCCTCGGTAATCTCGTCAGACTTCTTGTCCTTCTGCTCAGCCTCAAGAACCATCTTACGAGCCTCAAGTCCCTTGATTTCTGCAAGGATTGGCTTGAGAGCCTCTGCTGTGTTGGCATTTGTATCAGCAAGGATAGCCTTAACTACTGCATGATCAGAGTTGAGCACGAGGGTGTATGAGTCTGGCATCTGACCATAGAAGCCCATACCGCTCTGGAAACGGCTTGCGTCCTTCATACGGCGCATATACTCGTTCTGGGTGAACATAACAGGGGCTGCCTCAGCTCCGAGGGCCTGAACCTGTACCATAAAGTCGGTCTTCTCGATTGCTGGCATCTGTGACTTGAACACCTCAGAGATGTTAGCAACCTCTTCCTCAGAGAAATCAACCTTCTTTACCTCGTCCTTCACGATAAGGCGGTCGATGATATCGCCGTCAACACGTGTGAAGCGAGACTTCTCGAACTTCTGCTCAAACATATTGATTGTAGGAGTATCAAGCTCGCCGTCGAGCAAGAGAACAGAATATCCCTTTGCCTTTGCAGCCTCGATGTATGAATACTGTTCCTCCTTATTATTAGCGTAGAGGTAGATGAGGTTGCCATCCTTGTCGGTCTGGTTGTCCTTGATGAGAGTCTTGTACTCCTCGAATGTGAAGTACTTGCCTTCTGTGTCCTTGAAGAGCGAGAAATCCTTTGCACGATCATAGAAAGACTCATCGGTCAGCATTCCGTAGTTGATGAAGATCTTGAGCTTATCCCACTTCTCCTCATAGTCCTTGCGGTCGTTCTTGAAGATACCGTTGAGACGGTCTGCAACCTTCTTAGTGATGTATGTTGAGATCTTCTTCACGTTAGCATCGCTCTGGAGATAAGAACGGCTTACGTTCAAAGGAATATCTGGAGAATCGATAACACCATGAAGGAGTGTGAGGAAGTCAGGCACGATACCCTCAACCTGATCAGTTACGAACACCTGATTGCAATAGAGCTGAATCTTGTTGCGCTGAAGGTCGATATTGCTCTGAATGCGTGGGAAGTAGAGGATACCTGTGAGGTGGAATGGGAAGTCCACGTTAAGGTGAATCCAGAACAGAGGCTCATCCTGCATAGGATAGAGTGTGCGGTAGAATGACTTGTAATCCTCGTCCTTAAGGGATGATGGGGCTTTTGTCCAAAGTGGCTCTACATCATTGATGATGTTGTCCTTGTCGGTATCAACCATCTCCTTCTTCTCAGAACTCCACTCCTGCTTCTTGCCAAAGGCAACAGGTATTGCCATGAACTTGCAATACTTGTTCAAGAGAGACTCTATCTTTGACTTCTCAAGGAATTCCTTGCAATCTTCAGAGATATGGAGAACGATATCTGTACCACGACTTTCGCGCTCTGCATCAGAAATCTCGAACTCAGGACTACCGTCGCAAGTCCACTTCAAGGCCTTTGCTCCGTCCTTATATGAACGTGTGATGATATCCACACGATCAGAAACCATGAATGAAGAATAGAAGCCAAGACCGAAGTGACCGATAATGGCATTAGCGTTGTCCTTGTATTTCTCGAGGAAGTCTGTTACGCCTGAGAATGCAATCTGATTGATGTAGCGGTCAATCTCCTCCTCTGTCATACCAATACCACGGTCAGAGATAGTGAGAGTGCCAGCCTCCTTGTCAAGAGAAACATGAACGGTAAGGTCACCCAGTTCGCCCTTGAACTCGCCACGCTCAGCCAATGTCTTGAGCTTCTGTGTAGCGTCAACGGCATTTGAAATCATCTCACGAAGGAAAATCTCATGATCACTGTACAAGAACTTTTTGATGACGGGGAATATGTTCTCGGTTGTAACCCCGATGTTACCTTTTTGCATAGCTACTACTATAAATTTGTGGCCTCTCCCCCCGCCCTCCCCCGTAGGGAGGGAGCCGGAAGGCATCGGCATATTTACCATTAAAATTTATTACTTTGTGAAGTGCTAAACAAAAGCTATGCCAAAAAAAATAAAGCAATCCCCCTTTCTCGAATCGGCTCCCTCCCTACGGAGGGAAGTTCGATGTTGATAATATCGAAGTATGTGCAAAGCGGGGGGAGAGGCCCTAGCCTCCTTACAAATTCTTCAACTCAATCCCCCTTGCTTTGTCAAGATATTCGTCGTATAGCAAAATGGCAGACTCCCATTCTTTTGATGCTGACAAGATGTCGGAATCCACGTTCGTACCAAGCTTAGAGAGACGAGAATGCAATTCGCCAATAGTGAGGATGTGAAGGGCTTCAGCCGGTTGATAGAGCACTTCCTCACCTTTGTCATCGTGCATTATCTCTGCAAGGAAATGTATCTGCTGAAGGTCATAGAGGAGTTTCGACAATACGCGCATAGAGATTCCAAGCTCTTCTTTCAATTGCATGGAATTATATGCCAGTTTGCCTTCCGAGAAGCGTTTGCAGACAATAGACATTATCTTTATAGACAGCACCATCCTTGCCTTGTACGACAAATCCGCCTGCGAATTGTTTGAAAGGAAATCATCGTGGTTCTGAACAGTATACGACAGTTCTGCACCAACAAGAATGATTGTCCATGATATCTGCATCCACAACATGAAAAGCGGGATTACGGCAAATGAACCATAGATAGCGTTATAATTGCTCACCCATATCTGGGAGTTGATGTATATGAGCTGAAATAACTGCATAGCAACACCAGCAGCAATTCCCGGCCAAAGGGCAGAACGGAACCTCACCTTGGTATTAGGCATGAAGACATAGAGAGCCACAAACACAGCCGACATCACCACATAAGGGATAAGTTCGATGAAGAACTTCATCAACGGACCTATGATTGTAATATCTATAAGGTGGCGGTTGAATGCCTGCATCCAGATACTCAAACCCGATATCGTCACAATAACTATAGGGAATGCGAAGAGCAGAGCCATATAGTCGGTAAACGTGCGGAACATGGATCGAGGCTTTCGCACAAGCCATATATCGTTGAAAGTCTCTTCTATCGTACTAATCAACATCAGGACCGTTCCAAGCATGAAAAGAAGACCAATGCCGAGGAAAACGCCTTTCTTAGTATTAATAAGGTATGAATTGACAAACCCTATTATTATCTCCGACACATCCGGCTGAGCCTTGAGCAAATCGCGAAACCACTCCTCTATATAGATATTATAGCCAAACCCACGTGCAATAGCAAACACTACGGCAAGAATCGGAACTGTAGCGAGCAAGGTTGAATATGTCAACCGACTCGCAGAAGCCAGAACGCGCTTTGCCATAAAGTCATTATAGAGCGATATCAATATTTCCTTAATAGACTTTAGGCTAAGAGATCTTGTGACAAAAGGATTTTTCATTGTTCCATAATATTTCAAACGCAAAGACACAGAGACGCAAAGCTGATTATTCTGTTCCTTTGTGTCTTTGCGTCTTGGCGTTCATTACTATATAAAGTTCCCTCCCTTGGGGAGGGTTAGGGTGGGTCTAAAGAAAGCAGTGCCCCTATAAGCCGGGTTCTGTACATCCGCAAGCCTCTCGGAATGCGGTGTGCCTTGTCATTTATCTAGTCCTGAGGTTACCCCCAGGCTCAAGCGTTCTACCCTCCATCGTAGTCGGATGACATTGGGCGAGCTACCCTCTGACGATGGTATACGCGAACTTGCAGCCTCCGGAAGACACAGCACCGATGTCACCACCGGCCTGGTGAGCTCTTACCTCACCTTCTCACCTTGACACCTCCCTGGCAATAACGATAAACGAGTTAGGGTTAAAGCCGAGAGATGCAGTCCTTCTCTTCTGTCCGATCTTACCGTCACCGGTAACTCCTATTTTCGGGAGCGGAGCGCTCTATGCTGCCCGGACTTTCCTCTCGCCCAAGTCACAAGTGATAATGGACCAGCGACAAAGCCGGGGCGCTGCTGTCTAAATATTTTACATTTCTGATTTCTGAGTGCAAAATTACTATTATTTTTCTTATTATGCAAATCATAGGAGAAATTATTTAGGAAGTATAAGAAAAATGAAAAAAATAAAAGTGAAAAATTGGAACTACGGTTCACCTTATCTCCTCCCATGTTTCTCCGTTGATCCTCCTATGATCCTCCGTACCAAAGTCGGTGCAAAGTCGGTGCAAAGTCGGTGAAGGTGCGATTTAAGAGCGGAAGTACATCGAGTTTGGTTTGGGAGATTATAGGAGGATAAGGCTTTCCACAAGAATCTATATACCCGAATTGTTTTTCTTGAAAAAAACATCAGGTAGCATAAGCATGAAAATAAGAGGATAGATACTTAGCAATTGAAGTAACAACCAAAGATGTGACAATCCTATTGTTTTCAATCTGTTCGCCCATTGTATTTCACACAATATACATCCAATGAAGAAAAAAGCAGCAAAGAAACCCGCCATAAAAGCCGAAAGTACCTTAAATTCAAATTGATAAACAACGCACACGACTGTAGAGGCAATAATAAGATATAAATGTAACAATACGAAACTCACTATTATATCCAAACTGTCAGTTTCAAAATCTCTACATATGCAAGTATTACGAAGATGAGCCAGGTATGTAAACATAATTGCAACAAAATAATAGTTATAAAAACATTTTGGAATTCACTATACAAAAAAAACGTGGAGTCAGTCTGATACTCGTTCCACGTGTTGAGGTCTTCGCATTACCCTATTAGTCGAAACGAGCAACGCTGAAACCCCACGAAGATGTATTAACAAATATGCCATACTGTTTATAACAGCATAGATCGGTATAATACAACCAATGGGGCGTCTCCGTTGCTTTGAGTTTGACTAATAGTTTGAAATTGCGAAGTTCCAACACGTCAAAAACAAAGCGTTCTGGCACGCCTTTTTATATAACATCACCAGAAAGTCAATGAAGACAAATCTGATGATACTGCAAAAGTATGTTTTTTTTTCATTAATTCAAAATATTATCATGTTTTTTTTCAGTATAAGAACAAAATTAGTGCTTCTCAAGGAAATAAATACTATAAAAAACATAAGAAACAATAGAATTCTGTGTCATTCATGGAAAATTCATAGGGATCAAAAGGGATTATTTCCGGATTTTCCTCATAATTATGTTCTTATGACTGAGAGGTATCATTTCACTCTTTTTATATCTCGTGGAAAGTTTCATCTTTATTCATGAAATCATATATCTACTTCCGCTGATCCTCCTATGTTCCTCCTAACCAAACTCGATGAAGCTCTTATTCTGTATAAGAGAAAAAGCGGAGGTTCATCGAGTTTGGTTCCTTGTATCAACGGAGGCAGATACTTCTTGCTTGGGACAAAAACAAATATTTCCTGCGTTTTATTTGCAAGTGTGCGGAAAATGAATTAATTTTGCACTCAGAATATAAATATTCTGCTTATTCCACAACTTGAATAATTTATTAAATAAACACCATGATGCGATTCCTAATAGTTATATTTCTTTCAATCTTCATAAGTAGCTCTGCGATTTCGCAAACAAATAAGTTTGGCGATAAGAACGTAGAGAAATGGCTGAGACTGGCAGATAAGCACATACCTGAGTTTCATAGAGACTCTATTATCAGCATATACCCAATTTATCTGTACTCTTCAAAAAAGGAGTATTGGAAAACCAAATTCTCCAAGATTCCGACTTCATACTCAGAAATTGATTCTCTCATGGATTATGAGCATCTGGAAATCAGAAGTATCTTAGCTAAGACAACCGATGGTATTATATGGAGTTTGGATGGTTTAGACTCTAAGAAGAAAACATATTGTCATTCCCCAAATAGCGGCATAGACATTCTGCTATTCAACTATCTTGATAGCGTAAAAGTTGATAAAACATACAAATCCAACATTACCGGCTCAGGCCTTCTTATTGAAAAGGATGGCCGAAGACAACTTATAGATTTTGAAGACGGCTCATGGAAGGAATGTGACCTTCCGGACGTTCTTCATATGGAAAATGTGGACGAATTTAACCGTTGGGGGTTCCAGATTAACAGACCTAAAAAGGAAGTTCACGTCATAGAACATTAATAAAAGCCACACAATAATCAGGACATTAATCTTGAATCAAGGCTAAATCCACTTTAGGTTCGCTCTTCTTCCGCTAATCCTCCTATGTTCCTCCGAACCAAACTCGATGAAAGTCCCATCTAAGAGCGAACAAAGAGCGAAGGTTCATCGAGTTTGGTTCTGAGAAACATATGAGGTAGAGATATCCCATAGAGAAGAAAAACATGTATTTATTGCACAATTCTTCACATTATATTTGGTGATATGAATTCTTTTATTTATCTTTGCGTTCGAAAAAGATATTATTATGGCAACATTAAACATAGCTTTTGAAGTACCTCAAACTTCATCTTTCAGAGTCAACGAATTTCGCAGGCAGATGAATGAGTATGCCAAGACACTCATTGACAAATTCAATTCGCAGAAAGAGAAGAATGACATGCCGAAGGGACATAAAGTCCTTTCGTATAGAGAACTGAGTCCAGAAATTCAGGCTCTTGTCGGTATCTGCAAGGGAGCAGTTTCCGAAGAAGACCTTGATGGAGACATCGCTCGTATGGAGGCAATGGAGAGTGAGTATGGAGAAAAGTAATGTTTTTCTTGACACAAACATCATCATTGACATCTTGTGCATGAGAGATGGCTATGAGGCTGCCGCATCTGTTTTGCAGATGGGCATGAACGGTGAGGTGGAATTATTTATGACAAACCTCACACTTGCAAATACCCTTTACATAGTCAGAAAAGATCTTGGCAAGGAAACTGCCTTGGAGAAAATGAAAGCCCTTTCAAGATCGTACACATAGCTCCTTCAGGACAAACAGAGACAGACAAGGCTTTTGCCACGAAAAATCCCGATTTCGAGGATGCCTTACAGAATTATTCTGCAGAAGCTATTTCTGCCGATGTAATATTGACACGTAACGAGAAACATTTCAGATATTCAGAGATTCCCGTAATGAATTGTATGACATATTTGAATAGTTTCTGACAAATCCCACTTTGAGTGCGGTTCCCTTGCGAGCCAATCTTATAGTGGGGTTTTCGTTTCTATGAGGAAAAACAGAAAAGAATATTTGGAGGTTACAGGAAAAGTTTGTAATTTTGCACTCGGAAATTAAAACGTGCGCCAGCCTTTGGGCTGACACGCACTATTTTTTCGTGCGATGATGCTTTGCACATTGCACTCGGAAATTTGAAAATTCAAATATAATGGCTAAGAAAAAACGTTGGCATTGCATTCCCGGTCAGCCTCTCACCGAGATGGACAAGCAGGTGATGTACTGGGAGAGTAAGGGCAAACTGGTGCCTACCCGTGAGTTGATTCTCAACGACGAGCAGATTGAGGGCATCCGCCGTGCTGGTGAGGTGAACACAGGCGTTCTGGATGAGGTGGCAAAGAACATTCATGCAGGAATGAACACTCAGGAGATTGACGATATCTGCATGCAATATTGCAAGGATCATAACGCTACTCCTGCCTGTCTCAACTATGAGGGGTTCCCTAAGTCAGTCTGCACGAGTATTAACGAGGTGGTATGTCACGGTATTCCAAAGGAAGAAGACATTCTTGAGGAAGGCGATATTATAAATGTGGATTTCACCACTATCCTTGACGGCTATTATGCAGATGCTTCTCGTATGTTTATCATCGGCAAGACCACTCCTGAGAAGGAACAGCTTGTGCGTGTTGCCAAGGAATGCCTTGAAATAGGCATGGAGGCAGCACAGCCTTACGGTTTCGTGGGCGATATCGGTCATGCGATTAAGAAACATTGCAAGAAATACGGCTATGGCATAGTGACCGACCTTTGCGGTCATGGTGTAGGTTTGAAATTCCATGAGGAGCCAGAGGTTATGCATACTGGCTATCGCGGAACTGGCATGCTTCTTGTTCCTGGTATGGTGTTCACCATTGAGCCAATGATCAACATGAAATCGCCAAAGGTCTTTATTGATGCTGACGACGAATATGGCTGGGAGGTAATCACGGAGGATGAACTTCCTTCAGCACAATGGGAACACACGCTCTTGATGACAGAGCATGGAGTGGAAGTGCTGACGTATTGACCCCCTATCCCCCCGAGGGGGAATATTTTGATAGTATAATTCGCTATGGAGAAGAAATATATTTTGGCAATAGAGTCAAGTTGCGACGACACTTCGGCTGCTGTAATGGATGGTCGTGTGCTGCTTTCCAACGTAACGGCTTCGCAGAAAGTGCATGAGGCTTATGGCGGAGTTGTGCCAGAGTTGGCTTCAAGAGCACATCAGCAGAATGTGGTTCCTGTAGTTGATCAGGCTCTAAAACAGGCAGGCGTGAAAAAAGAAGAGCTGTCGGCTGTTGCATTTACTCGAGGTCCCGGACTTATGGGTTCGCTCCTTGTAGGAGTAAGCTTTGCCAAGGGATTTGCACGTTCACTCGGCATTCCTATGATTGACGTCAATCACCTTCAGGGACACGTAATGGCTCATTTCATACAGGAAAGAGTAGAAGATGAGACAGCCGAGGGCGGATATAAGATTGTGGATAATGCCCCACCCTTCCCTTTTCTCTGTCTGTTGGTTTCAGGAGGTAACTCTCAGATTGTCAAGGTGAATGCCTATAACGATATGGAGGTACTCGGTCAGACAATCGACGATGCAGCTGGTGAGGCTATAGACAAGTGTTCAAAGGTTATGGGACTTGGATATCCAGGAGGCCCTATCATCGACAGACTTGCCCGTCAGGGAAATCCAAAGGCATATCAGTTTGCTGAGCCACATATCCCAGGACTTGATTATTCCTTCTCAGGCTTGAAGACATCATTCCTCTATTCACTTCAGAAATGGGTGAAGGAAGATCCTGATTTCGTAGAGCATCACAAGGAGGATATTGCAGCATCCTTGGAATGGACGGTAGTTGATATTCTGATGAAGAAACTCCGTTTGGCAGTAAAGCAGACAGGCATCAAGCATGTGGCTGTAGCTGGTGGTGTTTCTGCAAATAATGGTCTTAGAAATGCCTTCCACGACCACGCAAAGCGATTTGGCTGGACGATTTATATTCCGAAGTTCTCATACACTACGGATAATGCCGCTATGATTGGCGTTGTTGGTTCGTACAAGCTTCAGGACAAGGACTTTTGCGGTATTGAGGTGCCCGCATTCTCAAAAGTAACATTTGAATAATTTATAACTTTCGCATAGCTCAAGTTGTAGGTTTTAAGGTTTGGTGGTTTTAAGGTCTTTTGGTCGGAATGATATTGACGGTACAGACCTATAACCTCATAACCTGACAACCATTGAAGTTGAGTAGGCGAAACTTCAATATATAATTATGCAGTTCGAAAATAAGGTTTTAAGTAAAGAGATATTGTTCATCCTCTATGAGTCAGGCAAGACACTCTCAACTGCCGAGAGCTGTACATCTGGCAAGGTGGCAGAATCCATAACTCTCATGCCTGGTGCAAGTGCTTATTTCACAGGTGGCATCGTGGCTTATAGCGAGGAAGTGAAGAAGAGTCTTCTCAATGTTCCTGAGGAACTTATCGAGGAAAAGACCGTTGTAAGTGAGGAAGTTGCGGTAAGTATGGCAGAAGGCGTTTGCGAGGTTCTTAATACCGACTATGCCATTGCGACAACAGGCGTTGCAGGTCCTGGTGGCGGCACTACCGAGAATCCAGTAGGAACAATATGGATTGCCGCCGGTAAGAAAGGCGAGATGAGAACAGTAAAGCTCACAGAGAATGACGGTCGTGACATCAATGTTTCGCGTGCCACTTTCCGCGCTCTTCAATTACTGCTCGAAGTGTTAAAAGAAGACTTCCCTCAACCAGACCTTAGCGAAGTTCCTACACCAGAGGCCAAATAGCTTTTTCACATCGGTTTTCCCTTCTGAAAGAATAAAGTTGGAAGATTAATTGTTAAAAAGTATTAAATACAAGCTTCAGGCGAAAAGATATTTTGTAGAATGGGAAAAAATGTGTAATTTTGCACGCTGTTTGGAATAAGTATCAATTAACGATTGTAAAAAACAAAGATAGCAATGTCTAAAATTTGTCAGATTACAGGTAAGAAGGCTCAGATGGGAAACAACGTTTCTCACTCTAAGCATCGCACAAAGCGCAGCTTCGATGTAAACCTGTTTAGCAAGAAGTTCTTCTATGTAGAGGAGAACTGCTGGATTAGCCTTAAGATTTCTGCCGCTGGTCTTCGCATGATTAATAAGGTAGGTCTTGATGCAGCTCTGAAGCAGGCTGTAGCTAAAGGCTATCTTGATTGGAAGGATGTTAAAGTAATAGGAGAATAATCAACATGGCAAAGAAAGCAAAAGGAAATCGTGTTCAGGTAATCCTTGAGTGTACTGAGCACAAGAATAGTGGTATGCCAGGCACAAGCCGTTATATCACAACAAAGAATCGTAAAAACACTCCTGAGCGTCTTGAGTTGATGAAGTACAATCCTATCCTCAAGAAGATGACTCTTCATAAGGAGATCAAGTAATCATATAGATTTATAAGAAACTATGGCAAAGAAAACCGTCGCATCCCTTCAGACTGGTAAGACTGATGGTCGTGCATACACAAAGGTAATCAAGATGGTTAAGAGCCCTAAGACTGGTGCTTACATTTTCGATGAGCAGATGGTTCCAAACGAGGCTGTTAAGTCATTCTTCAAGTAAATTTGAATTTAACTTTTAACAATATGAAAGAGACTGCATTCAGGCTATAAGAGTTTGATTGTAGTCTCTTTTTTGGATAAACTGATATGGAGAATTTTAAAGTCATTATAGTAGAGGACGTGCCTCTTGAGCTCAAGGGCACCGAAGGACTGCTTCGCAATGAGGTTCCCGAAGCAGAGGTAATTGGTACTGCAAGCGATGAGACGCAGTTTATCCAACTTATGCGTACAGGCAACCCAGACCTTATTCTCCTTGATCTTGGTTTGGGTGGTTCTACCACTATTGGTGTGGAGATTTGCCGTAGTGTGAAGGTGGAGCACCCAGAAGTGAAGGTGCTTATCTTTACGGGAGAGATATTGAATGAGAAATTATGGGTTGACGCCCTTGATGCCGGTGCTGACGGCATTATATTAAAGACTGGTGAAATGCTCACCCGTGCCGATGTCGTAAGCGTGATGTCAGGCAGGAAGTATGTATTCAACCAGCCAATCATGGATGCTATCGTAGGTTCATTCCGCAAGAACGTTATGTCAACAGTTCTTCGCCAAGAGGCATCCATAGGATATGAGATTGACGAGTATGACGAGCGATTCCTCCGTCATCTTGCCCTCGGCTACACAAAAGACCAAATTGCAGGTCTTAGGGGAATGCCATTCGGTGTCAAGAGTCTTGAGAAACGTCAGATGGAACTCACCCAGAAGCTGTTCCCTGGCGGAAATGGCAAGCAGAGCGTGAATGCTGTACGCCTTGTTACGCGCGCATTCCAATTGCATATTCTTGACCCTGAGAATTTGTTCGCAGACGAAGAATAATTGACGAAAGTAAAATTTAACGTCTCAGAAATGCAAATAGTTTGCTGAATATTTGTTTTTCTCGAAAAATAGGAGTAATTTTGCAGAAAATTTTGCTTAATTGCATAATATTGTAACATAAACTATGAAATTTAATATCAAGAGCTGTCTCAGCATAATGGCCGTATCATGTATGGCTGTGTTTTTAACAGGATGTAGTTCATATAAGAAAGTACCATACTTTCAGAATGCAGATCAGGTAAGTCTTACAGCTTCACGTGGCATTCATGATGCTCGTATTATGCCAAAGGATGTCCTAACAATCAGCGTAACGACACCTGACAGAGAAATTTCATCTCAGTTCAATCAGCTTGTATATAACACTTTGCAGGCAGGTGGCAACAGATCCATCACAAACGGATCTGGTTCCATGATGCCATACACAGTTGGTACAGACGGAAACATCAACTTCCCTATACTCGGCAAGATTAACGTACAAGGACTTACCCGTCGTCAATGTGAGGATAAGATTGCTGGTCTTGTAAAGCCTTACCTCTCAAGCGATATTAATCCAGTTGTCGTGGTAGAGTTCCAATCATATACAGTTACCGTTCTTGGTGAGGTAGCCAAACCAGGTGCATTCAACGTTAATTCTGAGAAATACAGCGTTCTTCAGGCTCTTGGCGCAGCCGGTGATATGACGATTTACGGTATGCGTGATAACGTTCTCCTTATAAGAGAAGATGCCAAAGGCGAGAAGAGTACACATCGTTTGGATCTCAATGATGCAAATGTCATAAACTCTCCTTATTTCTATTTGCAGCAGAACGATGTTATTTATGTACAACCGAACAAGACGAAGGCAAAGAACTCTGATGTCGGTACAAGTACATCGCTATGGTTCTCTGCAACAAGTATTGTGATTTCATTGGCATCTCTGATGTATAACATCTTGAAAAAATAAAAGATAAGAAATAGAGTTAATATGGCTTGGGGTAATTCCCTGTCTTATTAACTCTTTTTCTAAAATAGAACACGAACAGAAAACAAATAAAGATTTATGTGCGGAATAGTTGGCTATATAGGAACAAAAGATTCTTACCCAATACTTATCAAGGGATTGAAGCGACTGGAATATCGCGGATATGATTCTGCCGGTTGCGCAATGCTTTCAGCATCAGACAACACTCTAAATGTCTATAAGGCAAAGGGAAAGGTATCTGACCTTGAGAAAGTAGCGGAAGGTAAGGATATAACAGGAACAATCGGTATTGCTCACACCCGTTGGGCAACCCACGGTGTTCCAAGTGAGGTGAACGCACATCCACATGTAAGTAATTCAGGAAACCTTACACTTGTTCATAACGGCATCATCGAGAACTATGCAACTCTTCGCGATCAGCTGAAACAGCGTGGCTTCACATTCAAGAGTGAAACAGATACAGAGGTTCTCGTTCAACTTATAGAATATACTCAACAGAAACTAAACTGCGGTCTTGGGAATGCAGTTCGTAATGCCCTTCAGGTGGCAATTGGAGCATACGCAATCGCAGTAATCGACAAGCGTTATCCCAACCAGCTTGTATGTGCACGTAAGTCTTCTCCTTTGGCTGTTGGTATCGTAGAAGACAATTCTGAATTCTTCATTGCTTCTGATGCGTCTCCTATTGCAGAATACACAAAGCATATCGTGTATCTCAAGGACGAGGAGGTTGCTGTTATTGAGCGTGGTAAGGAGATGAAGGTATATAACCTCAATGGTGAGGAGGCTGATGCAGAGATAAAGGAAGTTGACCTTGACCTCTCAATGCTCGACCATGAGGGCTATCCTCATTTCATGCTGAAGGAGATATTCGACCAGCCAAATGTATTGAAAGACTGTATGCGTGGTCGTATCGTTGAGTCACCATATTCTTCATGCACAATGGGTAAGGATTGTCCGGAGATGGGACTTCAAGTAGTGCTAAGCGCAGTGACACAGCATCGTCGTGAACTTCTTCGTGCAAGACGTATAATTATCGTTTCCTGCGGAACTTCATGGCATGCAGGTCTTATTGGCAAACAGTTGATTGAGCAGTTCTGCCGTATTCCTGTTGAAGTGGCATATGCTTCAGAGTTCCGTTATAGCAATCCTGTCATCGAGCATGATGATGTTGTAATGGCAATATCCCAGTCTGGTGAAACAGCAGATACACTCGCTGCTATCCAGATGGCAAAGGAAAATGGTGCAATGGTATTTGGCATCGTGAATGGTGTAGGCTCAAGCATTGCCCGTGAATCAGATACAGGTATCTATATCCACGTAGGACCGGAAATCGGTGTTGCCTCAACAAAGGCATTCACAGGTCAGGTAACAGTTCTTGTCATGCTCTCTCTTGCCCTTGGTATGGCAAAGGGTACGATTTCACAGGCTGAATATGAGAAGACAATCAAAGAACTGCTCCTTATCCCAGAGAAAATAGAGAAAGTTCTTGAGCAGAACGATAGAATCAAGAAACTATCTTCCAAGTTTACTTTCGCCCACAACTTCCTGTATCTTGGACGTGGATTCAACTACCCTGTAGCCCTTGAGGGAGCCTTGAAACTGAAGGAGATATCTTATATCCATGCAGAAGGATATCCTGCAGCAGAAATGAAACACGGTCCTATCGCCCTTGTTGATGAGGAGATGCCGGTTGTCTTCATAGCAACTCATCATCAGTTGTACCAGAAGATTATCTCAAACATGCAGGAAGTAATTTCCCGTGGTGGTCATATCATCGCTGTTGTCACAGAAGGTGACGAGCAGGTTAAGAGCATGGTTGACGAGGTTATCGAGATACCTGAGACTCTTGGATGTCTGGCTCCATTGCTCAGTGTCATCCCATTGCAGTTGCTATCTTATCACGTAGCTGTGGCAAAGGGACTCAATGTTGACCAGCCTCGAAATCTGGCAAAATCGGTAACAGTGGAATAAGGGATAAAAAGATTGGTAAGGATAATTAGTTATAACACAATACACAGAAATGGAACCGCTGAAGCATGAATGTGGCGTTGCAATGATACGCCTTCTCAAACCACTTGAGTACTATCAGGAGAAGTACGGCACGTGGATGTATGGACTCAACAAGCTCTATCTGATGATGGAGAAACAGCACAATCGCGGACAGGAGGGAGCTGGTATGGCGGCTGTCAAATTGAACGTGAAGCCGGGTAATGAGTATATGTTCCGTGAGCGTGCCGAAGGCAAGGATGCTATTACCGAGATATTCGGTCTTGTGCATGGAAGCATAAAGGGACTGACATCAGAGCAGTTGAACAATGCAGACTTTGCCAGAAAGAACATTTCTTTCGCAGGAGAACTCTATATGGGACATCTTCGCTACTCAACAACGGGAAAGTCAGGTCTTCAGTATGTTCATCCATTCCTGCGTCGAAATAACTGGAAGGCAAAGAATCTCTGTCTGTGTGGTAACTTCAACATGACCAACATTGACGAGATTTTTGAGCGTCTTACAAGTCAGGGACAGTACCCACGTATCTATTCCGACTCATACATCATGCTTGAGCTCATGGGACATCGCCTTGACAGGGAGGTTGAGCGTAACTACACCTTGGCTACAGAACAGGGACTTGAAGGTCGAGAGGTAACAGAGTTCATCGACAATAACGTGGATATGAGTAATGTACTCGATACCACTATGCAGTATTTCGATGGCGGTTATGTGGTATGTGGCATAACAGGTAGCGGTGAGATGTTCGCAATGCGAGATCCTTGGGGCATCCGTCCAGCCTTCTACTATGTGTCAGACGAGGTTATGGCCTTGGCAAGTGAGCGTCCTGTACTTCAGACAACCTTCGACCTTGAAGCTGGTCAGATTATCGAGTTACAGCCAGGACAGGCAATTCTCGTAAATCGTCAGGGCGAGGTTCGCTTCAAGCAGGTTATAGAGCAGAAAAGCGATTCCAAGTGCTCATTCGAGAGAATCTATTTCTCACGCGGTTCTGATAAGGATATCTACAACGAAAGAAAGAAACTGGGCGAGCAGTTGACAGCTCCAATCCTGAAGGCTATCGACAATGACCATCGTCACACAGTATTCTCTTTCATTCCAAATACAGCGGAGGTGGCATTCTATGGAATGCTGACAGGCTTCAAAAATTACATCAATGCCCAGAAGGTTGAGACCATAGTAAACATGGACCATAAGCCTACTCGTGAAGAGCTCATGGAGATACTTGATGAGTATGTAAGATCCGAGAAGGTTGCATGGAAGGATATCAAGCTTCGCACTTTCATCTCTGAAGGCTCAACAAGAAATGACCTTGCATCTCACGTTTATGACGTGACATACAACGTCCTTGAGCCAGGAGTTGATAACCTCGTAGTAATAGACGACTCTATCGTAAGAGGTACAACGTTGCGTGAGAGTATCTTCCGCATACTCGACCGTCTGCATCCAAAGAAGATAGTCATGGTATCAAGTGCTCCGCAGATTCGTTATCCTGACTATTACGGCATTGATATGGCAAAGCTGGAGGAGTTCTGTGTATTCAGGGCTGCAATACAGCTGCTTAAGGATAGGCACAAGACAAGCGTTATCGACAATGTATATAGAGCTTGTAAGGCAGAACTCATGAAGCCTCGTGCAGAGATGAAGAATTGCGTACAGGATATCTACGCACCATTTACAGTTGAGGAAATCAATGCCAAGGTTGTAGAAATGTTGCGACCATCTGGTATGAAGACACCTGTCGAGATTGTATTCCAGTCAATAGAAGGTCTTCACAAGGCAATTCCAGAGCATAGGGGAGACTGGTACTTTACAGGTAAATACCCTACCCCAGGCGGCACACGCCTCTGTCTTCAGGCGTTTGTCAACTTCTATGAGAAGGTTTACGGATTGTAGATTAGGGATAAAATTGAAAAGAGTAAGGAAATTATATCACAATAGATAAATGAGAAACGTTACATTAGTACTTAATGATGGAACTAAGTTCCACGGAAAGTCCTTTGGTTATGATGCACCTGTTGCAGGCGAGGTAGTCTTCAACACTGCTATGATGGGTTATCCAGAGAGTCTCACAGACCCTTCATACGCAGGTCAGTTGATGGTTCTTACCTATCCGCTCGTAGGCAACTATGGTGTACCGCCATTTACATTCGAGGATAACGGACTTCCTACATTCATGGAGAGCGATAAGATCTACGCCTCTGCAATCATTGTAGCTGATTATTCAGAGAAGAACTCACACTGGAATTCCAACGAGAGCCTTGCTGACTGGTTGAAGCGTGAGAAGGTGCCAGGAATCACAGGTATCGACACTCGTGAGCTTACCAAGGTTCTTCGCGAGCATGGTGTGATGATGGGCAAGATCCTTTTCGATGATGAGCCTGACAACATTCCAGAGGCTAACTATGAGGGAGTGAACTTCGTTGATCAGGTTTCCGTAAAGGAAATCGTTACATACAAGCCAGCAGAAGGCACATCTATCAATAAGAAGGTAGTGCTTGTTGACTGTGGCGTTAAGGCTAATATCATTCGTTGTCTTATCAATAGAGGTTGCGAGGTTGTACGTGTGCCTTGGAACTATGACTACACAGACATGGAGTTTGACGGTCTGTTCCTTGCTAATGGTCCTGGCGACCCTGATATGTGTGAGGATGCAGTAAAGATCATCCGTAAGCAGATGGAGAAGAGCGATAAGCCTATCTGTGGTATCTGCATGGGTAACCAGTTGCTTTCAAAGGCTGCAGGTGCAAAGATATATAAGCTGAAGTACGGTCATCGTTCTCACAACCAGCCAGTTCGCATGGTAGGAACAGAGAAGTGTTTCGTAACATCTCAGAATCACGGTTATGCAGTTGATGCCAAGACTCTTGGTGCAGACTGGGAGGAGCTCTTCGTTAATATGAACGATGGTTCTAACGAAGGTATCCGTCATAAGACAAAGCCTTGGTTCTCAAGCCAATTCCACCCAGAGGCATGTTCAGGTCCTGTGGATACAGAGTTTATGTTTGACAAGTTTGTTGAAACTCTCTAGGATTCTAGAATCCCTAGATAAACTAGAAAGACTAGAATAACTAGAAAAAAGACAAGAAAAAATGAAAGATCAAAATATTAAGAAAGTTCTTCTCCTTGGTTCCGGTGCTCTGAAGATTGGTGAGGCTGGTGAGTTCGACTATTCTGGTTCACAGGCTTTGAAGGCTCTTCGTGAGGAGGGTGTTGAGACTATCCTCATCAACCCTAACATTGCTACCGTGCAGACATCTGAGGGTGTTGCCGACCGAGTATATTTCCTCCCTGTTCAGCCATATTTTGTTGAGCGCGTAATCCAGAAGGAACAGCCAGACGGCATCCTTCTCGCATTCGGTGGTCAGACCGCCCTCAACTGTGGTGTTGAGCTTTACAAGAGCGGTGTGCTCGAGAAATACAACGTACGTGTGCTTGGTACTCCTGTTCAGGCTATCATGGACACAGAGGATCGTGAACTCTTCGTTGAGAAGCTTGACGAGATCAACGTCAAGACAATCAAGTCACAGGCTTGTGAGAACATCGAGGATGCCCGTAAGGCTGCTGCAGAACTTGGCTATCCAGTCATTATCCGTGCTGCATACGCACTCGGTGGTCTCGGTTCTGGTTTCTGCGACAATGAGGAAGAACTCAACAAACTTGCAGAAAAAGCATTCTCATTCTCTCCACAGGTACTCGTTGAGAAATCCCTCAAGGGTTGGAAGGAGATTGAGTATGAGGTCGTACGCGACCGTTACGACAACTGTATCACAGTTTGTAACATGGAGAACTTCGACCCACTCGGCATCCATACTGGTGAGTCTATCGTTATCGCTCCTTCACAGACTCTTACAAACTCAGAATATCACAAGCTCCGCGCACTCGCTATCAAGATCATCCGTCACATCGGTATCGTAGGTGAGTGTAACGTGCAGTATGCCTTCGACCCACAGTCTGAGGACTATCGCGTAATCGAGGTTAATGCCCGTCTTAGCCGTTCTTCTGCCCTTGCATCAAAGGCAACTGGTTATCCTCTTGCTTTCGTTGCTGCAAAGCTCGGTATGGGATATGGTCTCTTCGAGTTGAAGAACTCAGTAACAAAGACTACGAGTGCATTCTTCGAGCCAGCCCTTGACTATGTGGTTTGTAAGATTCCACGCTGGGACCTTTCTAAGTTCCGTGGCGTAGATAAAGAGCTCGGTTCTTCAATGAAGTCCGTAGGTGAGGTTATGGCTATCGGTCGTAACTTCGAGGAAGCTATCCAGAAGGGTCTCCGTATGATCGGACAGGGTATGCACGGATTCGTTGAGAACAAGGAACTTGAGGTTCCAGATATCAAGGAAGCCCTCCATGCTCCTACAGATAAGCGTATCTTCGTCATTGCAAAGGCAATGCAGAGAAAGATATACAGCGTTGATGAGATTCACGAGATAACAAAGATCGACAAGTGGTTCCTTGACAAGCTCCGTCACATCGTTGACATCGACGATGAGCTTCGCAAGTGCACTTCTATCAACGTACTTAGCAAGGAACTCCTCCGTACTGCAAAGGTATATGGCTATACCGACTTCCAGATTGCCCGTGCGGTAGGTCTTGAGAAGGAACTTGGCAACATGCACAAGGCTACCCTTGCAGTTCGTGCGCTCCGTAAGAGTTACGGCATCGTTCCTTTCGTTAAGCAGATTGATACACTTGCTGCTGAGTATCCAGCACAGACCAACTATCTGTACCTCACATACGCAGGTGTTGCCCACGATATCAAGTTCGAGAAGGATAAGAACTCAATCGTAGTTCTCGGTTCTGGCGCTTACCGTATAGGTTCTTCAGTAGAGTTCGACTGGTGTGGTGTTCAGGCACTCAACACTATCCGCAAACAGGGCTATCGCTCAGTTATGATCAACTACAACCCAGAGACAGTATCTACCGATTATGATATGTGTGACCGTCTCTATTTTGATGAGTTGACATTCGAGCGCGTTATGGATATCATCGACCTTGAGACTCCTCACGGCGTCATCGTTTCCACCGGTGGTCAGATTCCTAATAACCTCGCTATGAAGCTCGATGCTCAGAACGTGCCAATCCTCGGTACAACAGCCAAGGATATCGACAACTGTGAGGATCGTGACCAGTTCTCTTCTATGCTCGACCGTATCGGCGTGGCTCAGCCTGAATGGGCAGCCCTCACCTCTATGGATGACATGAACGCATTCATCGACCGTGTAGGCTTCCCTGTACTCGTCCGTCCTTCTTACGTGCTTTCCGGTGCAGCAATGAACGTATGTTCAAACCGCGAGGAGCTTGAGAAGTTCCTTCAGCTTGCTGCCAACATCTCTCAGGAGCACCCTGTAGTTGTAAGTAAGTTCATTGAGCATGCCAAGGAGATTGACTTCGATGGTGTTGCAAAGGATGGTGAAATCATAGCATACGCTATTTCTGAGCACGTTGAGTTTGCTGGTGTTCACTCTGGTGACGCTACACTTCAGTTCCCTCCACAGAAGCTCTATGTAGAGACTGTACGCCGTATCAAGCGTATCTCTAAGCAGATTGCGAAGGAACTCCATATCTCTGGTCCGTTCAACTGCCAGTACATGGCTAAGGATAACGACATCCTCGTTATTGAGACCAACCTCCGTGCATCACGCTCATTCCCATTTGTAAGTAAGGTGTTGAAGTTCAACCTCATCGACCTTGCAACAAAGATCATGCTCGGTGTTCCATTTGAGAGACCAAACAAGAACCTCTTCGACCTTGACTATGTTGGTATCAAGGCAAGTCAGTTCTCATTCAACCGTCTTCAGAAAGCAGACCCTGTTCTCGGTGTTGATATGGCTTCTACTGGTGAGGTTGGATGTATCGGCGACGACACTTCATGTGCTCTTCTCAAGAGTATGCTGTCTGTCGGTCTTCGTATTCCAAAGAAGACAATCCTTCTCTCTACTGGTGATGCTAAGCAGAAGGCAGAGATGCTTGATGCAGCAAAGGAACTCTTCCAGAACGGATATGAGCTTTTCGCAACTGGCGGTACATACAAGTACCTCACAGAGCAGGGCATCAACTGTAAGGAGGTATTCTGGCCTTCAGAGGACAAGCAGCCACAGGCTCTTGATATGCTCCGCAACAAGGAAATTGACATGGTTGTGAACATTCCGAAGAACCACTCTGTTAGCGAGCTTAGCAACGGCTACAAGATCCGTCGTGCTGCTATCGACCTCAACGTGCCATTGCTCACCAACTCACGTCTGGCATCTGCATTCATCCATGCATTCTGCACCATGACTCTTGATGATATCAATATCAGGTCTTGGCAGGAATATAAATAAGCCTAACTAAGCCCTCCCAAGGGGGAAGGATTTAGATAAGCATTGCCGCTTATGAAGACTCTTTATGAGTCGTTCATAAGCGGCATTTTCATGTGTTTCAGCAAATTTCCGTGGAAAGATGCGATTATTCCGAAAAAAAATCGTACATTTGCAGTCAAACTAACATAAAATAGAATAATTTTAAATCTAACAACGAAATGAAGCAATTCAACGATCCTGATTTCCTTCTCGAAAACGAGACAGCGAAAGACCTGTATCACAATCATGCTGAGAAGATGCCAATCATCGACTACCATTGTCACCTCAGCCCACAGATGGTTGCAGAGAACAAGAAGTTTGATTCCATCGCTCAGATCTGGCTCATGGGCGACCACTACAAGTGGCGTGCTATGCGTTCAAACGGCATCGCAGAGAAGTTCTGCACAGGCAAGGACACTTCCGACTGGGAGAAGTTCGAGAAATGGGCAGAAACCGTTCCTTATACTTTCCGCAACCCTCTCTATCATTGGACTCACCTCGAGCTCAAGACCGCTTTCGGTATTGAAAAGCGCCTGAATCCAGAGACCGCTCGCGAGATATTCGACAACTGTAACGAGCAGATAAAGAATGATCCTAAGTTCTGTCCTCGTGGAATGATGGAGCACTATAACGTAAAGGTTGTATGTACTACCGACGATCCAGCCGACTCTCTTGAGTGGCACAAGATCGTGAAGGATGATCCGACAGCCAAGACTCGTATGCTTCCTACATGGCGTCCTGATGCTGCCATGAACATCGAGGCTCCTACATGGGCTGCCTATATCAAGAAACTCTCTGCTGTTGCCGAGACAGAGATATGCTGTTTTGCTTCACTCAACGCAGCTCTTCAGAAGCGTCACGACTTCTTTGCATCTATGGGCTGTAAGCTCTCTGACCACGGTATTGAGGAGTTCTACGACGAGCCATACACAGAGGCTGAGATCAACGCTATCATGAAGAAGGCTCTCGCTGGCGAGACTATCACAAAGCAGGAGGAGCGCAAGTACAAGCACGCTTATATGTACGAGCAAGGCAAGATGGACTATGCTTCTGGCTGGACACAGCAGTATCACTATGGTGCTATCCGTAACAACAACTCAAAGATGTTCGCTCAGCTCGGTCCTGATACCGGTTTCGACTCTATCGGCGAGTTCAATACTGCCAAGGCGATGTCACATTTCCTTGATGAGCTTAACTCTAACGGCACACTTGCAAAGACCATCCTCTACAACCTCAACCCGTGTGCAAACGAGGTTATCGCAACTATGCTTGGTAACTTCCAGGACGGTAGCGTAGCAGGTAAGATACAGTTCGGTTCTGGATGGTGGTTCCTTGACCAGAAGGATGGCATGGAGAAGCAGATGAACGCCCTCTCTGTGCTCGGTCTTCTCAGTCGTTTCGTAGGTATGCTGACCGACTCACGCTCATTCCTTTCCTACCCTCGTCACGAGTACTTCCGTCGCACTCTCTGTAACCTCGTCGGAAGAGACATCGAGAATGGTCTCATCCCATTTACTGGCTATGAGGAGAAGCGTGTCCGTCAGATGATTGAGGACATCAGCTACAACAACGCGAAGAACTACTTCAACTTTTAAATAGTTCATAGAGCATAGTTCATAGTGCATAGTTGGTGGCGAACGCTAACTATGAACTATGAATTATGAACTATGAACTAAAATAGACTATAAATTTTTAGACGATTACATAAAAATCAAATTCTCTTTTAAGTTTATGACGAGAAATATTTGTTTTTTATGAAAAATAATTTATCGTTTGCAGACGAATTAAGATTATCAACTAATTTCACTAACATAAACGAAATGAAAAGAAACTTATTAGCATCGTTGCTTGCACTATGCGCTATAGCTGGTCAGGCACAAGGAACTCAAAATTCAAACTCTGCATCTCTTGATTCTATTATAATTGAAGGTGTTGTCACAAACATTGCTGATGGTACACACTTTCCATTAATACAAGAAGGTGCAAATTCTATGCAGGAAGCCATTGTCAAAGATGGAAAATTCCGTATAGCAGTTCTACCACAGCAGGAAGATGTAACCTATGCTTTTATTCATGGTGACAGTTTTATAAGTATATACGCAAAATCTGGAATGAAAATTAAGGTTAAAGGAGATGGCGCCACTAGTGTTTACTATTGGGGTGTAGAAAGTGACCACTTTGATCAGAAAGAAAATAATGCCTTTAACCAGTTCATTAAAGATAAACTACCGGACTACTACGAACTGGATAATAAGTTGCGTTTGACATCTGAAAGACATTTTGACGAGTCATCAACACAGGAAGAGCGCGATAAGGCGACTCAAGAGGATAGCGTATTATACCAACAACTCGAAGCTTCGAGAAAAGAAAAGTACAATGCTGCAATACTTGATTTCATGAAGGACAGACCTTTCAGCGCGCGAATGATTGAGGAACTACGTATGATAGCCAGTCGTGACCAAATCCCTACTATCATAGAAAAAGCACGTGAGATTTTCAAGAAAGCCCCACAGGAGGCTATGAATGATGAACGTGTAGCAGAGACAAAAGCTAAACTAAAATATGCCGACTACCAAGAAAGACTTGGAGAACAAAATACCGACAAAGCGAAAATCGGAGAACAAACTGCCAAGAAAGCGAAAATTGGAGAACAAATGAAGGATTTTACCCTCTTCGATCGTAAAGGCAACAAACATCAGCTTAGTGAATTCAAAGGGAAATATACAATATTGGAGTTCACCTTCTTTGGCTGTGGTGGTTGCGTATTTATAAAGCCATACCTTGAGGAATTCTACAAGCGCAATAAGGATAAGGTGGAAGTTGTTGCAATATATCATGATACAGAGAAGAACTGGATGGCAGAAGAAGAAAGATACAAGGCAAGCTATCATGAATGGATTAGCAACGCCCGTTCTGCAGAGCCTGTTGCAGCCTATGGCGTAACTTTATTTCCTACCTTTGTTATCATAGACCCTAACGGCAAGATTCTTGAAATGCCAGCTGGTTCAAGCGGTTTCTTAAATGTATTCAAATACATTCCTGATGCAGAAGTTGAGAAGAAGCTAAAGGAAGCCATCAAATCATAAGCATGGATTTGTCCTTGCGCCAGATACAAGAAAATCTTTCATATCTTTCATTTCTCGAAACGATATTTCACAAGAAATCTGGCTTCTAGGCATAAATAAAGCATTTGTGGTGGGGGGTAAGCCTAAGTACCCCTACCTTTTTTTTAATATGAAAGTGTGAAAGAATGAAAGATTTCAGTAAGACAAATCACAAGAAAAACTTTCTTTCATTCTTTCATTTCCAAACAATATAACACCCCAAACTTCGGGCTTCAGGTCATAAATATATATTATTATTTAATAATATATATTTATGAGTTTTTTAGCCCCAGACATACCCCCCCTTAAAAAAATATGAAAGAAAGAAAGTATGAAAGATTTCCGGGGAAGTGGTAGATTGTCATTTTGCGCAATCAAAAGTTTTTCTGACGTTTTTTTGTGTTTTCCCTTCAAAAGATTTGCACAAATAAATAAAATTGCATATCTTTGCATCAGGTAATGCGTATTGGGTGTGGTGGAGATCACAAGGTTAAGTGCAGGTCCGCTTCTCCTTCGCTTCAAGTCCGTTTCAAGTCCGATCCCTATATCGGAGATACAAGCCCTATGATAGGGAGCTATGCAAGATAGTTCTGCAGGCTATTGAGCAAGAAAAAAGGGGCTATCAAGATATACAAGCAATAACACAATAAAACAACAGTTTTTGCGTTATTATACAATAAAAAACTAATCTGTAAGAACAAGACTATGAAAAGACTTTATGTAATCATAATACTATGTGCGGGATGTATTCCCATGTTCGCTCAAGGAATGAATGGCGTTGACAAACAGACAAAGAAATATCTGGAAACTGCCGAGAAGTATATAGAAGATTTCCATTGCGACTCTATTGTAAAGGCATACTCAGTATTCAACGTGTTCAGAAAGAATGAATACAAGAATAAGAAGTTTGACAAGATTCCGTCATTGACAGAACTGGAACCGCTTCTGAACTTTAAGCATTCTGTAATTGACTATGTTTTGGTAAAGACAACGGACAACAAGATATGGGCGCTGATAGGCAAATACAAGGATATGGAAGCTTATGCCTATATAAAAAACAACGAGAAGGACCGTGCATTCTTCGAGTTTCTTGAGATCGTTAAACCCGATAAGATTTACTCTCTCTTTGGCAAGGGGTATCTCGTTTTCGAGAAGGATGGCAAACGAAACCTATACAACAGGAAGCGCCAGATTAGTGACCTGCCTGACATGTATGAGGAGTTCAAATACGACCTTGACCATTTCAATCACTACGACTTCCCAAGAGACCGGCATACGCCGTTAATGATAGACTATAGTAAGGATTGATATTTGAATGAATAAGAATCACATGATATTGAAAAGGTGGTCTATTACGACCTTGCTTTGTATTGTCTGGGCATCTGTGTTCGCACAAGGTGTTTGTGGGCATCCCAAGGCAGAGCGCCTATTGATGAGGGAGGCAGAAGTGGAAATTGACGGATTCTTCTGCGACTCTGTTATGGCTGAATATCCCATCTATACGGATGCAGAGCACACGGAACTTGATGCGGTTTTGGTAAAGACAAGCGATAGTGCAGTGTGGTATCTATCAGAAAAAGGAGAAAACAAGGATGAGATTTCCTACAAGAAAAACTCGGAAAAAGATGTCGAGCTATTCCATTTCCTAGATTCTATCAAGCCAGACAAGACATACATCCAATCTGGCGTCATTATTGCGGAAAAGGACGGCAAGAAAATAAAAATGGATAGCAAGAAATGAAAGGATTCAAGTTTAGCACGTTTTGAATTGCCTGGAAGGCAATACTATGAGTAACCCCGTACATACGAGTGAAACGAGGATGTGCGGGGAGTAAGCCTCAAATCCTTCTACTGCCTGGAAGGCAGTACATCGCGAAAGGCTATGTATAAAAGCCAACCATGTACAGCCTTCCAGGCTGATAAGGATAGCGAGCATTACCTATCCGAGGGCATCCTCTCCTTCGTCGAGTATGCACCTCGGTTACTCATAGTATTGCCTTCCAAGCAATTCACCATTTACATATTAATTACAAAATCTTTCATTCTTTCTTACTTTCATATTAAAAAAGGGTAAGGGTACAAGGGCTTAGCCACCCCGACAAACAACTAACGATGAGTTATGAGGGCTGTAAGCCCGCCACCTAAAAGGGCGGTTCGTAAGAGCCGTTAAAACAGATTGGCATAATTAAAAGAGCGCTGAAAGTGCGATACCTATAATAAGTGTCGCACTTTCAGCGCTCAATTTACTATTAACACCTTCATATAACAGCCCTTACGGACTGCCCTTTTAGGTGTCACCCCTTCGGGGTTCAAAAAAAGTGTAAAGAGCATGTCACTCTTTACACTTTTTACTTTATACTATATCCAAGATTTACCAAGCGAAGAGAGGATAGTTCTTCATCTTAGCATTAACCTCACCACGAACCTTAGAGATTACAGCCTCGTTCTCTGGATCGTTGAGAACCTCCTCAATCCAAGCTGCAATCTGAATCATCAGATCCTCCTTAGCACCACGAGTTGTGATAGCTGGAGTTCCGAGACGGATACCTGATGTCTGGAATGCTGAACGAGAGTCGAATGGTACCATGTTCTTGTTAACTGTGATGTCAGCAGCAACGAGAGCGTTCTCAGCAACCTTACCAGTAAGATCTGGGTACTTAGAACGAAGGTCAACGAGCATAGAGTGGTTGTCTGTACCGCCAGAAACAATCATGAAGCCACGCTTTGTGAGCTCGTCAGCGAGAACAGCAGCGTTCTTCTTGATCTGAGTAGCATACTCCTTCCACTCTGGCTTGAGGCACTCACCAAAGGCAACAGCCTTAGCAGCAATAACGTGCTCAAGAGGACCACCCTGCTGACCTGGGAATACAGCAGAATTGAGGAGCTGTGACATCTTCTTAACAACACCCTTTGGAGTTGTGTAGCCCCATGGGTTGTCGAAGTCCTTACCGAGAAGGATAAGACCACCACGAGGACCACGGAGAGTCTTGTGAGTAGTTGTTGTAACGATGTGAGCGTACTTAACAGGGTTGTCGAGCAGACCTGCAGCGATAAGACCTGCTGGGTGAGCCATATCAATCATGAGAAGAGCACCTACCTCATCAGCAATCTTACGCATACGAGCGTAATCCCACTCACGGCTGTAAGCAGAACCACCACCGATGATGAGCTTTGGCTTGTGCTCCTTAGCGAGCTTCTCCATCTCGTCGTAGTCAACACGACCAGTCTCCTTGTTGAGGTTGTAACCTACAGGCTTGTAGAGGATACCAGATGTGTTAACGAGTGAACCGTGAGAGAGGTGACCACCGTGATCAAGGTTAAGGCCCATGAATACGTCGCCTGGCTTAAGAACAGCGAGGAGAACGGCTGCGTTAGCCTGAGCACCTGAGTGAGGCTGTACGTTAGCATACTCAGCACCGAAGAGCTTACATGCACGATCGATAGCAAGCTGCTCAATCTGGTCAACAACCTGACAACCGCCATAGTAACGCTTGCCTGGATAACCCTCAGCATACTTGTTTGTGCAATAACTTCCCATAGCCTCCATCACCTGATCGCTGACGAAGTTCTCTGAGGCGATAAGCTCGATTCCCTTGAGCTGACGCTGGTGCTCCTGCTCAATGAGGTCAAAAATCTTCTGGTCTCTTTCCATAATTTTAAAGATTTGTTTTAGGCCTCTCCCCCCGCCCTCTCCCGTAGAGAGGGAGCCGGAATGCGAAAGGCATGTTAATATTTAATTTAAATTCTTTTCAAAACCTAACCAAGCCTTCTAATTGTACATTGTACATGGTAAATTGTACATGGTACATGCCTTTATCTCAAATACATGAAATATACGTAGGCAAGTATTGCCACGACAATCAAGCCGACAATTGCACGTATCATGCAACTCACCACCTTCTTGACGATGAATATGCCAATGATGATGACGATAAGACATGCTATGTAATATCCGAAGTTACTCATATAAGCCTAACCAAGCCTTCCCAAATAGAGCCTAACCAAGCCTTCCCCAAGGGAAGGATGTTTTATCGTATTTTCCCTATTGTGGGGCTGGTTATATTAATGTTATCGTTACTAATCCTTTGATTAGAATTACTATCTAAAATCCCTCCCCCTCGGAGGAAGTCCGATGTTGATTACATCGGAGTATGTACCAGATGGAGGGGGGCCGTTGTCACTTAAACAGCGACCTGAACTGTGCTGGAATTGGTGTCTCGAACTCCATTGGCTTGCCCGTTACCGGATGGTAGAAGCAGAGCACGTATGCATGGAGACAGAGCCTGTGAAGCGGATCATCACCATTGCCATACTTAATATCGCCACATATAGGATGCCCCATATCCGAAGTATGAACACGTATCTGGTTCTTACGGCCAGTCTCAAGACGGAACTCAACGAGCGAATGCTCTGTTGTGCGCTTGAGTGTATGGAAATGTGTCACGGCATACTTACCGCCATTATCCACAGGAGAAGAGTAAGTGACGTATGCAGCATTATCCTTAAGCCAGTTGGCTATCGTTCCCTCATCTTCTTCCATCTCACCACTTACAACAGCCACATAACGACGGTCGAATACCGTTCCGTGCCAATCACGCTCAAGGAGTTGTTCTGTCTGCATATCCTTTGCGTAGATCATCAGTCCGCTGGTATCGCGGTCAAGACGATGCACCACGTGGGCAGTACACTTCTGACGGGTACGCTTGAAATAGTCGTCAAGCACACTCTTCACGTTCAGCGAACTGTGTCCGGCAGCCATTGAAAGTATTCCAATCTTCTTCTCAATGACAACGAGCCAGCGATCCTCATACACGATGTTCACATAACGGCTCTTGAACGTGTCATTCTTCTTCGACTTGCTGACGCTCACCTTCATTCCTGGCTTGAGAGGGAAGTCAAACTGGGTGACCTGCTTTCCGTCAACCTTGATGCCATGTCCCTGAAGAATAGCTTTTATCTTTGTCTTTGAACCAGGAAGAGCAGATAGCATCCATTCGAGAAGCGGAGCTTCCCGATCTATTACATAGTGATCGTATTGATTTCTTTTAGAATCGTACATTAATTATCCCTGACTTGCTTTAGCTTGGTGAGCTTTGCGAAAAATAAGGTTGATAAAATCATCCTTCATCCGTTCATTGAAGTTGCAAAATTACGAGAAAAATCCGAGAAAACCAAATGAAAAGTGGAACAAAACTTGATTTTTGCCGAAATTAGTCAAAATTCCGAACAAAAACTTGTAAAAACGAAAAGATTGTATTAATTTTGCAATTGGTTTATTAGACAAAGCCAATGGCAAAAGGCCAAGTGCTAAAAGCCAGAAGCTTTATGATTAAAGACTAAAAAATCAAGAGGCCCCGGGCATCTCAATAGGCCTGGGGATTTATTTGTGTTTGTGTTGTTGTTCCCCTTCGTTGTGAAACGAGGGGGAATTTTTAAGAAACAGCCCCCTCCATCCCCCCGAGGGGGGAGTATTTATATACAACAATACTATCAAAAGCCCTCCCCTCGGGGAGATGGAGGGGGCCTTTGTTATGCTTATGCAAAAGGAAAAGCTTTGGAACAAGAACTACAATAAGGTGATGATAACGAACTTCACGCTGTTCTTCTCGTTCTATCTTATAACACCACTATTGCCTCTCTATCTTAGCGAGACATTCTCAGCCTCAAAGGACACTATCGGACTTGTCCTTTCAGGCTATACTCTCGTTGCCCTTATCGTCCGACTTTTCAGCGGCTATATGGTGGATAACTTTGCCAGAAAGACCGTGCTTCTCATCGTACTCTTCGTCTATTTCATCTTCTTCGGAAGCTATCTAATAGCGGGGAGTCTACTTGCATTCGCCATTTTCAGAACACTTCACGGAGGTCCATTCGGAGCTACTACAGTAGCAAACTCCACTATGGCTATTGATGTTCTTCCAGCCTCACGTCGCAACGAGGGCATAGGATTCTACGGAGTGAGCAATAACCTAGCATCTGCCATAGCTCCGACAATAGGCCTCTTCATCTACACACATACACACAACTTCCAACTCATGTTCTGGCTTGCCTTCATTATTGCAGGCATAGGATTCGTGAACACATATACGCTTGACGTTAAGAACGAAAGGCCAAAGGATAGAATCAAGTTCAAATTTTCACTCGACCGCTTCTTCCTTCTTCGCGGATGGTTTCTTGCCATAAACATCTGCCTATTCGGTTTCTGCTGGGGTGTGTTAAGCAACTACCTTGCAATCTACGGCAAGGAGCATTTAGGCATAACAAGCGGAACGGGAACATATTTTCTCCTTCTCTCAATAGGTCTTATCGTCTCTCGCTTTCAGGGGAACAAGGCTCTTCGTCAGGGAAAACTCACGCATAATGCGATGGAAGGAATCGTGCTATCAACCTTCGGTTTTGGAATATTCATCGCAGGACCTTTCCTCCTCGGACTTCTCTCTTGCGATGCAGACCTAAACTATATTCCATACTATGCCTCCGCAATACTCATCGGCTTTGGCAACGGACACATGTGGCCTGCCTTTCAGAATATGATTATCGCCATTGCTCACCATAACGAGAGAGGAACAGCCAATAGCACAATCCTCACCTCATGGGATTTGGGCTTAGGCTTAGGCATACTCCTCGGAGGCATAATAGCAGAGTATATGGGCTATGATGCTATGTTCTGGGTAATGGCAGGAGTACACATCATCGGCCTTGCCATGTATATTTTTACAACCCAAGGCAGATTCACAGAAAAGCAGAAGCAATTTAACTAGAGAAGCCTAGTATTTCTAGAAGAACTAGCATAAACTAGCTAATCCCCCTTAAAGCCTTACAGCAATTTACTATGCCATAGCCGTATTCATCACGTCCTAAGGCATCAACAACCTCCTTGGAAGTTGCAGAAGGATTGGCTGCAAGATATTTGTTTACGGCATCTATCTTCTTCTGCTCAAAGAGATGATTAAGAGGGAGTTTGCCACTAATAACAGAAGGCAACAGATAGCTATAAACCGTACTTTCGACAACTCCCATTTCCTTGGCAATATCCTCAACGAGCTTACCGTCAAGATACATAACAAGAGCTTTCTCTTGCTTCATCTCCATTGTCACCTTCGGTTTCTTGTCCTTCTTTTCCTTTTTCTCCTTCTTCTCTTTTTTCTCTTTCTTTTCTTCTTTCACATCATCATCAAGAGCAAGAGAAATCTTTGCCTTTGCCTGAAGATAAGGCTGAAGCATAAGTCCGTTGTGAGCCACATAATGAAGTAGCTGTATCTTGAACTTTACAAGGTCATTAAAGTTCTGGGTAAGATTATCCACACGTTCCTTAACTGCCTTGTTATTAGTGGCAAGAGCAGTCTTTGTGAGAAGCGTAAAAGTATCACATAGCTGTTGCTCAAAATACTCTGCCCCCTTGCGAAGACGCTCCTGAAGCAACTCCGAGTTCTGATAATCAGCCTCCGATAGAACGATATTCTGATACTGGTTATGGAACTTCATAGCCACATCTTCCACTTTCTGCTTGAACGTTTCTGAAGACTCTACCCAAGCATTATACTGCTTGTTAGCAGAAGAATAGAAATGTTCACGCATAAGACGAACCATATCACCATAGCCAAACTTTATCTGCGCAAAGGAGAACAAATCCTCGATTGTACGCAGCAGATAATGCCTCTGCATCTGGTCGAGTTTCTGCTCATCAGGCGACTTATGTCTAGGATCTTCCTGAAACGTCTCTACAGTCTTATCATTTATGATAGCATACTGAGGTATTGGAGCGGCAAGTACCATCCCATCCAAAGACTTACAACGAGAGAGAGCAACGTATGTCTGGCCATGCGCAAAGCTATGCTGAACGTCGATTATAGCGTGTTCAAAGGTGAGTCCCTGCGACTTATGTACGGTTATCGCCCAAGCCGTTTTCAGAGGATATTGAGTGAATGTCCCGACAACAGTCTCATGTATCTCTTTCGTCTTCTCGTCAAGCTCATATTTCATATTCTGCCACTCCTCTGGAGTAACATCAATAACTTCCGACTGACCAGAAGGACGCACTTGTATGTGGTCGTCATCAATATCGACAATCTCACCAATCATTCCGTTGTAATACTTCTTATCAGACGATGAATCATTCTTTATGAACATCACCTGAGCACCAAGTTTCAAGGTGAGAGTCTTATCCGTAGGGAACGACAATTCCGGGAAATCCTTCCAGATAGTCGCATCATAGTTATAGGCAGGAGTCGGAAGTGCCTCAAGCTCTTTCTGATTGATATTGTCAGCCTGAACATTATGCGTCACAAGCCTTATGTAGCCCTCCTGTTTCGGAGGATTGAATCCTGCAATACAACGTTGGTTGAGCGTATTTAATGTCTCAGCATCAGCGGTATTGGTACGCACCTTATTCAGAAGGCTGACAAACAAGGGATCACTCTGACGATATACATGCTGAAGCTCTACAGTTACGAAATCCGTCTGCTGAAGGGCTTTGCTTGAAAAGAAATATGGTGTTTCATAATAAGGGCGGAGCATAGCCCATTCATCCTCACGAGCCACAGGAGCCAACTGTTGCATATCGCCAATCATCAGCATCTGCACCCCACCAAAAGCGCGGTTCTTGTCGCGATACTGCCTAAGAACAGAATCGATAGCATCAAGTAAGTCTGCCCTTACCATCGAAATCTCGTCGATTACCACGAGATCAACAGAACGGATGAGCCTCAACTTCTGCCTACGGAAAGCATACCGTTTGTTGTTACCATACTGAGTACCAGGAATCTGCGGACCGAAAGGCAACTGAAAAAAAGAGTGTATTGTAACGCCCTCGGCATTTATGGCAGCAATACCCGTAGGAGCCACTACAATCATACGCTTAGGCACTTTCCTTCGCAATTCTCGAAGGAAAGTCGTCTTACCCGTTCCTGCCTTACCCGTCAAGAACAGATGCGTATCAGTATTAGCTATGATATTCCAAGCTAAATCAAGCTCTGGGTTTGGGCCTCTCCCCCCGCCCTCCCCCGTAGGGAGGGAGCCGGAAGGCGAAAGGGAAATATTATTATCTTTAATATTAGTCATTTTAATTAGTCCGTTGGTTCTCCGGCTCCCTCCCTACGGGGGAAGTCCGATGTTGATAACATCGGAGTATGTGTCAGGAGCGGGGGGAGAGGCCGCTTTTACATCGAATACGAGAATCCGAGCGACAGATACTCCTTAATCTGCCAATAGCTGTGGTTTGGCATCTTCTGCACACCATCGTCAAAGCGAGGATAGAGGAACACCTGTGCAGAGATGTATCTGCTGAAAGCGAATGAGAAGGTATTCTCCCACTCTATCACAGCCCTTGAGTATGTGGTATAGGCATAGAGACGAGTACCCCACTTGAACTTATCCGTAGGAGCCCACGTTATGTTTGCGGTAAACTGAGAACCCCAGTCGTTCATGCCGTGATGCCCTTCAGGAAGACCATAACGGGTGGCAAGAGCCAGACGAGACACATGCTTGAAGTTATGAGCCAAAGGCGCTATGTGAAGAGAACCTGTAAGCTTCCTGTTGTATGCCTCGATGTTATAATCCATACCGACTGAGAAGTTCAACTCGAAAGGAGAGAAGAAATCAGAATAGACCATAGGGTCGTTACTCTTATAGCCTCTAACGAACTGCGAGGTAGCAAGAATCTGGAATGTGTAGTACCATTTCTTTGTTGCCTGCAAACCAAGCTTACCTGTATAACGCAGGAGGTCGGAGGTGGTCTTCAGCTTATGAAGGGTATCTGAAGGAGAATTCTGAATACCAAGCTTCATCTCAAGCATATTATCCCACTTTATCTTCTGCTGGTTGTTATAGTTGTATCGCAATACGACATTAGCCACAGCCGAAAGGTTGTCGTCACCACTTTTATACCAGTTTCTTGAGAAATGGCTCTGCATGAACTGCAGGTTATAGTCTCCCGAGAACTTCCAGAAGTTTGGTTTGAAAATCTCCAGACTCACAGGCGAATCAGGTGCCAATGCAGTCTCATTCTCGAATGATTCCTCACGAGCAACCTCCACCTTTCTCTGCACAGGAACGGTTGGAGCTGACTCAGCCGCAGATGCCACCTTGTGCAACTTACAAGCCGTTGTCTCAATAAGTTCCGGATGCTTCAGATAGTTCTGCATCAGGATGTTATTGATAGTATTATCAGAAGAGCCCTTTTCCATCACGCTTTGCACAACGTCAGGATAAAAGGTCATAGGAGCAAACAATCGGAAGAACTGCCCATTAACATTACTGCTTCTGAGAGAATCAAGCGAGCGCTGCAAGGAGTCAATACGAGCCTTGCAGATAGCCAGTGAGTCCATATAATGTTGTAACTGTGCATTGACTGAGATAGCCACGAACAACGTCATTACAATGCAAACAAGTTTCTTTGTCATAAATTATGTACTTGTATGTGTGGAAATTAGATGCAAAGTTACAAAAAGAATCCGCAATATGCAAATGTTTGGCGATTTTTTTCTATATGAAGCCGCTCGGCTTGTTTTGCAACAATAATTTATGCCGAGGAATTGCCAACGCTTCTCCTCCGTTCTACCTTCGCTCTACCTCCGTTGTAAGTCCGCTCTTCCTTCGCTATTCCTCCGTTACTGCTCCATCGCTTGTCCATCGCTGCTCCATCGCTGCTCCATCGTTTCGATGGACAATCGATGGATTATCGATGGATTACTGATGGATTATCTTAGGAGGAAGAGCATTAATACAATAGCGCGTTAGCCTTGAAAAATGCAGATTAAAAAACAATCCTCTTTCTAAATTTGCGAAACAAGGTGTTTGGCATCAAAGCCGAACACCTTTATTTTTGCGTTTACACTTGTTTTATGGTCGATTTTTCGTACATTATTATAAAATATCTCATAAAAAATGATTATTTTTTCTTGATGTGAAAAATTTTATGTAACTTTGCAACTTGTTTTGAGGATAAACAAATAATTAACAACACTTAAATACACAAACATCGTGGCAGATACAAAGTACATCTTCGTGACGGGCGGCGTGGTTTCGTCCCTCGGTAAAGGTATCATTTCGTCTTCAATCGGTAAGTTGCTGCAAGCTCGCGGCTACAAGATCACGATTCAGAAGTTCGATCCGTACATCAACATCGACCCCGGTACCCTCAACCCTTACGAGCACGGAGAGTGCTACGTGACCGCTGACGGTATGGAGACCGACCTCGACCTCGGTCACTACGAGCGATTCACAGGCATACAGACAACCCGCGCCAACTCTATGACCACGGGTCGTATATACAAGTCTGTCATCGACAAGGAGCGCAGAGGCGACTACCTCGGCAAGACCATACAGGTGGTGCCTCACATCACCGATGAGATTAAGCGTTGCATAATGTATCTCGGCACAAAGGGACAGTACGACTTCGTAATCACGGAGATTGGCGGTACGATAGGCGACATAGAGAGCGCTCCGTTCCTTGAGGCTATACGTCAGCTCCGCTGGGAGATGGGACGTAACGCCATCAACATTCACCTCACATACGTGCCCTACCTCAAGGCAGCTGGCGAGTTGAAGACAAAGCCTACTCAGCATTCAGTAAAGGAGTTGCAGTCAGTAGGTATTCAGCCAGACATCCTCGTTCTCCGCACAGAGAAGCATCTCTCTGACAGTGTTCGAATGAAGGTGGCATCTTTCTGTAACGTGGATCTTGAATGTGTGGTTCAGTCAGAAGACCTTCCTAGCATCTACGAGGTACCAGTAAGTATGCAGCAGCAGGGACTTGACGCTGCTATTCTCCGCAAGCTCGGAATACCTGTTGGCGAAACACCTGCACTCGGTCCTTGGAAGTCATACCTCGAGCGTCGTCGCAACGCTAAGGAAGAGGTGTATATCGGTCTTGTGGGCAAATACGACCTTCAGGACGCTTATAAGTCAATACGCGAGTCACTTCTCCATGCAGGTGTGTATAACGACCGCAAGACTATTATCACATACATCAACTCCGAGCTTATCACAAAGGAGAACGTAGCAGAGAAACTTGCCGGTCAGGATGGTATTCTCATCTGCCCGGGCTTCGGTCACAGAGGCATAGAGGGCAAGATAATAGCTGCACAATATACTCGTGAGCACAACATTCCAACCTTCGGTATCTGTCTTGGTATGCAGATGATGGTTATCGAGTTCGCTCGCAACGTACTCGGTTACAAGGATGCTAACTCACGCGAGATGGACGAGAAGACAACCCATAACGTTATCGACATTATGGAGGATCAGAAGAACATCTCTAACATGGGTGGTACTATGCGTCTTGGAGCATACGAGTGTGTACTCCGTCAGGGAAGCCGCACACAGGCTATCTATAACGCAGAGAAAATCAAGGAGCGTCACCGTCATCGCTACGAGTTCAACAACAAATATATAAAGGAATACGAGCAGAACGGTATGCAATGTGTTGGTCGTAACCCAGAGTCAGACCTCATAGAGATTGTTGAGATACCAAAGCTCAAGTGGTACATCGGAACACAGTTCCATCCAGAGTACCAGAGCACCGTACTCAAGCCACATCCGCTGTTCCTTGACTTTGTCAAAACATGCATAAACAAATAAAACTATAAATGGATAAAAACACTATCACAGGCTTTGTACTCATAGCCGCCGTCCTTTTCGGTTTCAGCTGGTTCAGCCGTCCATCCGAAGAGGAGATTCGTGCACAGCACCAGCAGGACTCCATAGCAGCCGTAAACAAGGCTAAGCAGGAGAATGAGCGCAAGCAAGCAGAAGCTAAGAAAATCGAACAGGCTAAGGCTGTCCTTGAGAATCAGGACACCACAGCACTTTTCTACTCAGCCCTCAACGGCAAGGCACAGGACATCGTTCTTGAGAACGAGAAACTGGCTATTACACTCAACACCAAGGGTGCGACCGTAAGCAAGGCTGTAGTAAAGAACTACAAAGACCGCAACGGAAACAAGGATGTTACTCTCTTCGAAGGCAACGACCAGCAGTTGAACTACATCCTCGTGGCTAAGCAGATGAACATCTCGACTCAGGATCTGTACTTCACCCCTACTGCCCAGAGCAAGTCATCCGTGACTTTCGTGGCTAAGGCTGCAGAAGGCAAGACTCTTGAGATTTCATATTCACTCAACAAGGACTACCTTCTGAGCTGCTCTATCAAGGCAAGCGGAATGGCAGGTCTCTTTGATCCTAACAACTCTCAGATTAACATCAACTGGAAGGATCGCGTGCGTCAGCAGGAGAAGGGCTACACATTCGAGAACAACCGTTCTGCCCTCACCTATCACTTCTCTGCCGGTGGTACTGATGAGTTGAGCGAGACAAGCGAGGAAATCGACGAGGCTGTCGAGGAGAAGATTGACTGGGTGGCATTCAAGAACCAGTATTTCTCTGCTGTGATGATTTCAAAGAGCGATTTTGCAGATAATGCCCTGCTCACTTCCATTCCTTATAAGAAGGAGAACGGCAACGGCTACCTCAAGCAGTATGAGGCAAAGCTCAAGACAGCGTTCGACCCATCAGGAGTGAATCCAACACAGTTTGAGTTCTACTATGGTCCTAACGATTTCCGTCTTCTTCAGGACGTAGAAGAGGGTTCTGCATTCGGCAAGGACCTTCAGCTTGAGCGTCTTGTATATCTCGGATGGACTATTTTCCATTATATCAACCGTTGGTTCACACTCTATATCTTCGAGTGGCTCAAGGATTTGGCTATTCCTATGGGTGTAGTGCTTATCCTTATCACATTCATACTGAAGGCTCTCACCTACCCTATGGTGAAGAAGAGCTATATGTCAAGCGCGAAGATGCGTGTACTCCGTCCAAAGCTCGACGAGGCGACAAAGCAGTATGACAAGCCTGAGGATCAGATGCAGAAGCAGCAGGCTATGATGCAGCTCTATTCTGAGTATGGCGTAAGTCCGCTCTCTGGCTGTGTACCAATGCTCATTCAGATGCCTGTGTGGATTGCGATGTTCAACTTCGTGCCAAATGCAATACAGCTTCGTGGTGAGTCATTCCTCTGGATGGACGACCTCTCAACATACGACCCTATCTGGGAGTGGTCTTCTAACATCTGGCTCATTGGCGACCACCTCTCACTCACATGTATTCTTTTCTGTGCAGCAAACCTCATCTACTCATGGATGTCTATGCGTCAGCAGAAAGACAGCATGGTTGGTCAGCAGGCACAGCAGATGAAGATGATGCAGTACATGATGTTCCTCATGCCGCTGATGTTCTTCTTCATATTCAACGACTATTCATCAGGTCTTAACTTCTACTACTTCATCTCATTGTTCTGCTCAGCAGCTATCATGTGGACTCTCCGCAAGACCACAAACGATGAGAAGCTTCTTGCAATCCTTGAGGCAAAGCGTGCCGAGAACAAGGCTAACCCTAACCGCAAGGTAAGCGGTCTCGCAGCTCGTATGCAGGCTATGCAGAAGGAGGCAGAGGAACTCCGCAAGAAGCGTGAGGAGCTCGCAAAGAAGAATGCCCGCCTCAGAGGTGAATAAGAACTTTCTGGCCAAGTTTGACCAGTAGATATTTGGTAATTAAATTTGAAATGATTGAAATAATTGTCATGGCCTATTATGGCCATGACATTCCCTTTGGGGAAACTCTCAGCTAACCTTCATTTATGTTCAAAAAAATTGCACTTTCCGCCCTTATGGCTACAATCCTTACAGCCACTCCAACCGAGGCAAAAGTAAATATCGGTAAGAGTGACATATCCCTACAAAGCAATCTCATGACTCCCGAAGCCCTTTGGGCTATGGGGCGTATAGGTGGCGTAGCAGCCTCTCCCGACGGTTCAAAGATTGCATATACCGTATCATATTATAGCGTTAAGGAGAATGCCTCCCATACCGTCATCTATGTGATGAATGCTGACGGAACTGATAACCGACAGCTCACGACCTCTGCCGACTCAGAGAGTGAGCCTGCATGGATTAATACGCCACAAGGCACAGTCCTCGCATTCATGACCAATGGTCAGATATGGACCATGAACGCAGACGGTTCTAACCGCAAGCAACTCACCAAGGGCGATGATATCGAGGGCTTCAAATTCTCTCCTGACGGAAAGCAGGTAATCATTGTAAAGTCATTACCTTTCCACGAGATAATTCAGAAGAATCCAGACGATTTGCCAAAGGCTACAGGTAGAAAGATTACCGACCTTATGTACCGTCATTGGGATCACTATGTAGAGTCAATTCAGCATCCATTCCTCGCATCTGTTTCTGAGGATGGAAATATCGATACAGCAAACGCAAAGGATATTCTTACAGGAGAACCATACGAATGCCCAGGTGAACCTTTCGGTGGCATGGAACAGATTAACTGGAGTCCTGATTCAAAGTCAATAGCATATACTTGCCGTAAGAAAATCGGTCGTGACTATGCCGTTTCTACGGACACAGATATATTCCTTTATGATGTTGCATCAGGCACAACACGCAACCTTTGCAAGCCTGCCGATTACAAGGCACCAGAAATTGACTATACCAAGACTCTCGGCACACAGAGCGTGAACACTTCTGCTAATGCCGACCTCAACCTCGGTTATGACGTGAACCCTCAATTCTCTCCAGATGGAACATTCGTGGCTTGGCAGAGCATGGAACGTGACGGCTACGAGTCTGACCGCAATCGTCTCTGCATCTATACCCTCGCCGATGGAAATAAGAAATATGTTACAGAGGCATTCGATTCAAACGTGGATGACTACTGCTGGACTGCCGATTCTCGCAATCTATATTTTATAGGTGTATGGCATGGTTGCGAAAACATGTATCGCACAGACCTCAACGGCAATGTAGAGCAGATAACCAATGACTGGGCAGATTTCGGTTCTCTCCAGATGCTTGGCGACAAGAAAGGCAGCCTCATCGCTACCCGCCATTCTTTCTCTGCTCCTGATGACATCTACCTCGTAACACCTCCGAAGGCAGTTAAGAAGAATGGAGAAAACACTCTCAATCTCTCTGCAAAACTGGCAACTGTAGCGCAGCTTACAAAGGAGAACGAGCACATTCTTTCAAAACTCTCTCTCGGAAAGACTGAGCAGCGTTGGGTTAAGACAACCGACGGCAAGGAGGAACTGGTATGGATTATCCTGCCATCAAACTTCGACCCTAACAAGAAATACCCTACCCTCCTCTTCTGTGAGGGTGGTCCTCAGAGCCCTGTATCTCAGTTCTGGTCTTATCGTTGGAACTTCCAGATAATGGCAGCACACGGATATGTGATCGTTGCCCCTAACCGCCGCGGTCTTCCGGGTTTCGGAAGCGAATGGAACGAGAAGGTATCTGGCGACTGGACAGGTCAGTGTATGGATGACTATCTCTCTGCTATTGATAATGCCTGCACATTGCCTTACGTTGACAAAGACCGCCTCGGATGCGTAGGTGCAAGTTTCGGAGGTTTCTCCGTATATTATCTTGCATCTCACCACAACAAGCGTTTCAAGGCTTTCATTTCCCATGACGGTGCCTTCAACCTCGAAAGCATGTACACCGATACCGAGGAGGCTTGGTTCTCAAACTGGGAGTACGACGATGCCTATTGGAACAAGGACGCTACGGCACGTGCAAAGAAGACATACGAGAATTCCCCACACCGTTTCGTGGATAAGTGGGACACTCCTATTCTCTGCATCCATGGTGAGAAGGACTACCGCATCAATGCCAATCAGGGTTTCGGAGCTTTCAATGCAGCACGCATGAGAGGCATCCCAGCCGAACTCCTCATCTTCCCTGATGAAAACCATTGGGTTCTCAAGCCACAGAACGGCGTACTCTGGCAGAGAACGTTCTTTGAGTGGTTGAAGAAGTGGTTATAAGACCCACCCCCCAGCCCCTCCCATAAAGGGAGGGGAGTAGTTAGATTCTTCTAATCATCATTATATTTCAGAAATAATAACAAACATCAAAATAGCCCAATGAACTCCCTTTAACGATAAATACTATCTACTTCCCTCCCTTTATGGGAGGGGTACGGGGGTGGGTCTCTTTTATGAACAAACTCAGCAACTCCCCAGCAGCACGCTGGACAGCCCTCACCATCGTATCAGTAACGATGATGTTCGGTTATTTCTTCACAGACGTAATGTCACCGCTTGAACCACTGCTCACAGCATCAAAAGGTGCAGAGGACGGTCTTGGTCTCGGATGGACATCAAGTGAATACGGTTGGTTCTCAGGCGCATACGGCTTGATGAACGTATATCTCCTACTGCTTTTCTTCGGTGGTATCATCCTCGATAAGTTCGGAATCCGCTTCACCGGACTCTCCGCCACCATCCTTATGTTTGGTGGTGCCATAATCAAGTGGTGGGCAGTAACAACAGACTTTGGTGATGCCACAATATGGGTACCATTTGGCGATGACGTAAAATCACAGGTTGCATACGCTGGTCTCGGCTTTGCCATCTTCGGAGTAGGATGCGAGATTGCTGGTATCACCGTTTCAAAGGTCATCGTGAAGTGGTTCACAGGTCATGAACTCGCTCTCGCCATGGGACTTCAGGTGGCTCTCGCACGTATCGGTACGGCTCTCGCCCTCGCAGCATCCCTGCCTATCGCAAAGGCTATGGGCGGAGTTAGCGCATCCGTAGGGCTTGGCGCTGCATGTCTATGCATCGGCCTTATTTCATTCATCGTATATAATGTAATGGATAAGAAAGAAGACGCAGCATCAGCAGCAGAGTCATCAGAATCAGAAGAAGGCTTCAAGTTCAGCGATTTGGAAATTCTCTTCCAGAATCCTGGTTTCTGGTGCATCACATTCCTCTGCCTTATGTTCTATGCAGGAGTATTCCCATTCCTGAAATTCGCCACAAAACTCATGGTGTTCAAATATGGAGTTGACCCAGAACTTGCTGGACTCATCCCTGCCATGCTCCCATTCGGAACTATCTTCCTCACCCCATTCTTCGGAAGCATCTACGACAAATACGGCAAGGGTGCAACGCTAATGCTTGCAGGGAGCATACTCCTAACCGTGGTTCACGTTACCTTTGCGTTACCAATCGACAACTGGATTCTCGCCATAGCCGTGATGATAGTCCTTGGTATCGCTTTCGGACTTGTTCCATCTGCCATGTGGCCAAGCGTTCCTAAGATTATCCCGATGAAACTTCTCGGTACAGCATACGCCCTCATTTTCTATATCCAGAACATAGGTCTTTCCATGGTACCAATGTGGATTGGCAAAGTAAATGAGGCCAATACCGATGCGTCAGGTTTCATCGACTATACTGATTCTATGACCATATTCGCCGGCTTCGGAGTCTTCGCCATCATCATATCAGTAATGCTCATGATGCTTGACAAGAAGAACGGCTACGGATTGCAAAAACCAAACGTTAAAAACAATTGAAAGTTGAAAATTGAAAATTAAAAATTAATAACTTAAAATCCAAAGAAAAAAATGTTTGAAGGACAGCCTAAAGGACTATTTGCGTTAGCATTAGCTAACACTGGCGAGAGATTTGGTTATTACACCATGCTCGCAATCTTTACTCTTTTCATGCAAGCAAAATTCGGTTGGGATGAAGCCGAAGCAGGTCAAGTCAATGCAATTTTTCTTGCAGCAGTATATTTTCTTCCACTCGTAGGTGGATATCTGTCAGATAAAATTGGATATGGCCGTTGTGTCCAGATTGGTATGGCAGTTATGTTTCTCGGTTATCTTGGACTGGCAATACCAACAGATGATATCCCTACAGCTAAGTTTGCAATGTTAGGCGGCCTTACCCTTGTGTCACTCGGCACAGGTCTATTCAAAGGAAACCTTCAGGTTCTTGTAGGTAATCTTTTTGATGATCCCAAATATTCAGCAAAGCGTGATTCTGCGTTTAGCCTTTTCTATATGGCCATCAATATAGGCGCTATGTTTGCTCCATCAACAGCAAAGTGGGTTACCAATCTATATCTTTCTCAATATAATATGGTGTACGATGCAGCCAACACATCTCCAGAATACCTAAAGGTTCTTTCTGGTGGATATGGACTTTGTTTTGGCGTTGCATGTATATCACTTATCATATCTGCAGTTATCTACTTTGCTTTCCGCGGTTGGTTCAAACATGCAGACGTCACAGTCAATCAAGCTAAGGCAAGTGGTGATACCAACGTAGAAGAATTAACTCCAAAGCAAACAAAGGATAGAATCATTGCACTACTTCTTGTATTCTTTGTCGTTATCTTCTTCTGGATGGCATTCCACCAGAATGGCTCTGCTCTTACATTCTTCGCCAAGAAATATACAAACCTTACAGTCGAAGGACCAATGCGATTTGGATTCAATATTTTCAGTCTTGCTCTCGTTGCAGTTGCTGTATATACAGGTTTTGGCGCAATTCAATCAAAGACATCCAAAGCAAAGTCTATTTGCTCTGTAGCAACTGTTGCTCTTCTCGGTTGCGCATATGGTCTTTATGCAATGATGGATAACCCAACAATGTGCCAACCATCAGATTTTCAGCAATTTAATCCATTCTTCGTAGTTGCACTCACCCCATTCAGCATGGTACTCTTTGACGGACTCGCAAAAAAAGGCCACGAAATCAGTGCCCCAACACGCATAGCATGGGGAATGCTCGTCGCAGCACTCGGATTCGGAGTAATAACGCTTGCTTCTACAGGTCTTATCTCACCAATGGATCTTGGTGATAAAACACAAAGCATACTTTCACCAGGGTGGCTTATTTCAACTTACCTTACACTTACCTTTGCAGAATTGCTACTCTCTCCAATGGGAATCTCTTTTGTTTCAAAGGTGGCTCCTCCAAAGTACAAAGGTCTTATGATGGGAGGTTGGTTTGTTGCTACAGCTATAGGAAACTATGCCAGCATGCTTCCATCAATGCTATGGAACCGCATACCATTGATGTATAACTGGGCAATCCTAATCGCACTCTGCCTTGTTAGTGCATTCCTAATGTTTGCTCTTCTAGGGAAATTAAAGAAAATGACAGCTTAGGCAAAAGAATAACTTTAACTTTCTTGCATTTCCCAACTCTGATTTTCAGTCGAAATAAGGGTTTATCACATACCTACCCCCAATTGAGGATACTCAGTTGGGGGTAGTTGCTTGTTCGTAAGCTATACATGCACTAATTTCCTTATTGTTACCTGTTACTTGTTACCGAGGGTGATTTTCGACTTTCGCTTCTTATATTTCCTTTCAACGCAGAGGCACAAAGTCGCAGAGTCTTTTTATACGAACACAGATATCTCGGATAACACAGATGTCAATCACGAGCGCAAGCGAGACACTTGCGTAGCTTGTTGAGCCTTGCGAAAAATCCCTTTAATCTGGCTAATCTGTGTTCAAAAGAAAAAGAAACGGATTTGTCTGATTTATCTGAAATTATAAAGGGGGTGGCATTTTACCACCCCTTTGCATTTGCCGTACATAGACAGAAGTTTTGTTTCGAGTAAATAGACGAGGCCCTGTTTTAAGGCGTCCTCGGCACAGAGATATAACAAACCAGTACCCTGAATCATGGTGGTGGTTTTACAAGATTCACCAAATAAAGCTGATTCCCAAATTGGGAATGATGACAACCTTTTCAGGAATACGACAACTATTTCAGAACGATGTCAACAAACGCAGTTTAGTATTAACCAAAACTGTAAACCAAAATCAGGAAAAGACGCAAAGACGCGGTTAGTAACAGGTAACAAGTAACAATAAGAAAATTAGTTTTAAGCTGCTGCCTATTTTATTATTTCTATATATAATAAGGTATATAAACTCCTTAGAATAATTCCGTAAAATTTTGGCGCACAAAAATCCTTATTGTTACCTGTTACTTGTTACTGGTCGTGATTGCACTTGCTTGCTGCAATTACCTAAGACAAAGATAATGAGACTGTTATGTATAGAACATAGGTAGCTAACAGTCTCGATAACATAACAACAAGCATAAATTTCGGGCTGTTTCACCTTATTTAGCATGCTTGAAAACCGATGAAAATACGTGAAAAATGCTCTGTTTCCCCTTTCGATGCAGTTCCGTTGTAAATTCGTTGTAAGTCCGTTTCTCCTTCGCTTCTAATCCGTTCCAAGTCCGTTCATCCTATAGTCTCAGGAACGGAGGTAGGACGAGGGCATAGCGAAGGTAGAACGAAGGCACAACTGCGTTTCCACCCCTGCAGTAACAAGTAACAGGTAACAATAAGGATTTTAGTGTAAGCGTATCTCATTTCAGACATAGTACCCCCGTTAGAATATACCCTGTTGGGTGTCGGGCTTTCAGCCCTCGTAGTCTTGAATTTTGTCGAACTCACGTTAACTATTTAACCAATTGTCGTTGGTCGGTATATTATAACAAGAAAATTACTTTGTTGTATTGTTTTTTCAGATGATATTTGGATGTATCAGATATTTTTGCTACTTTTGCATGTGGATTATTAATCAATGATTTTGTTTATTAAAATTCAACAATAAACTAAAAGTGTAAGACTACAATGAAGAAAAATCTATTAATCATTTTATTAACCGTATTCTCATTCAATACGATTAACGCTGAGGTTACATGGAATATATCAAATGACGGCACTTTGACTATATCAGGAACTGATATGCCAAACTACTATTTTGGTGATTTTAGTAACGCTCCTTGGCTATCTTTAGATTATAAAGATAAAATCAAGAAAATAGTAATTAAAGACGGAGTTACTAATATTGGAGGTGGTGCGTTTTACAATTGCTATAATGCCACCTCTGTTACAATTCCTAATTCCGTGACGAGCATCGGACAATGTGCCTTCAAGCATAGCTACAATATCACCTCTGTTACTATTGGCAATTCTGTAACGAGCATTGGGAAGGAAGCTTTCTATGGTTGTATCTATATCACTTCTATTACAATTCCTAATTCTGTGACAAGTATTGGCGATGGAGCCTTTAATCAATGTTCAGGTCTCACCTCTATTACTATTCCAAATTCCGTGACAAGTATAGGAGATTATGCTTTCCAATTTTGCTCTGGTCTAACCTCCGCCACTCTACCAAATTCAGTGAAGAGTATTGGGAAGTGTGCTTTTTCTGGTTGTGAAGTTCTAACCTCTATCACTATTCCAAATTCCTTGACGAATATAGAAATGTCAACTTTCTCAGGTTGTAAAGGTCTAACCTCTGTCACTATCCCAAATTCTGTGACGAGTATTGGTAATAATGCTTTTGGCTATTGTTCAGCTCTCAGCTCGATCACTATCCCGAACTCTGTGACGAGCATAGAAGAATATGCTTTTCAGGGTTGTACTGGTCTAACTTCTGTTGCTATCCCAAATTCTGTGACGAGTATTGGGGATAATGCTTTCTCGGGATGTGAAAATCTTGAATCTGTTTCTATCCCAAATTCCGTTACTAATATTGGTTATGGAGCTTTTGAGGGCTGCACAAAGCTTTCCTCTGTTGTAATTCCGAATTCTGTAACAGAAATTCAAGGGAAAACTTTCTTTGTATGCCCAAGTCTCATCTCTGTCACTATTGGTAATTCTGTGACGAGTATTGGGAACTATGCTTTTGATGGTTGTATAGCTCTCAACTCTATCACTATCCCAAGCTCTGTGACAAGCATTGGACATGATGCTTTCAAAGATTGTTCACATCTATCCTCCATTACTATACCAAATTCTGTGACGAGTGTCGGAGAGGCAGCTTTTCAAGGATGTAAAGGTCTCACATCTGTTGCTATTTCGAATTCTATGAAGACAATAGGGAAGAAGGTGTTCTATAATTGTGGTCTCACTTCTGTCACTATCCCGAATTCAGTGACAAGTATTGAAGAAAACGCTTTCTATGGTTGTAGTGACCTCACTTCTGTATCTATTCCAAATTCAGTGACAAGTATTGGATCTCAAGCTTTCTCATGGTGTCAAAGTCTCACCTCAATCACAATCCCTGAGTCATTGAAGAGTATAGGTGAATACGCTTTCTATGGATGTCCTGCTACTACCGTCACAAATCTTGCACAAACTCCGCAGGAAATTTCGTATGAGATATTCTCAGAATATGGTACGCTTCATGTGCGTAAGGGTTGCAAGGCTGCATACGAAGCGGCAGAATATTGGAAGGATTTCACAATCGTTGAGGATGCTACCACAGGCATATACGCTGTAAAAGGTCCTGCTATGATTTCCGAGGATAAGATATTCTCTATATCCGGTCAGCAATTGAATAAGGCTGCAAAGGGCACGAATATTATAAATGGAAAGAAAGTATTGGTGAAATAGGAACTGATAATAAAGAAACGACAAAGTTAGTATTTAAACAACAAGCCTTCCCGCTGGGGAAGGCTTGTTGCTTTTACCGTAAATCAATCTTCTGCCACAAGTGATGAGAAATCCACCTTTTCGTATTCCTGAGTACGCACAACCCATGTGCCGGCAACAAGGTCGCCAAGACGTTGCTGATGCTTGGTGAAGAAAACGCAGAGAGGACCAATACCAGCCGAACCCAACACATCAATCGGAAGAATTAGCCAGCGGAGGATGAAAGCCGAAATCTTCGGACCTCCGCCTTCAAGGTCCACTACACGGATATGAAGAACTTTCTTACCAAGAGTCTGACCACTTCCCATAGTCTCAAAGACAAGTGGATAAAGATAAGGGATGAAGAATATGAGGAAGACAACCAACAAGCTGTTCATAGCGTCAAAAAGATTTGCACTTAGAGCTATCAGATATAGAACAAGACATGAAAAGCTCATCAACATGAAGTCTATGATAAACGCTGCGAGACGGGCTGCAAAACTTGCTGGTTCCTGTTGTATTCTTATACCTTGTGAAGATAGGATATATTGCATATTTTTGAGTTGAGAGTTGAGGGTTTAGGGTTTAGAGAGGAGGGGTTAGAGAGCATTCGTGATTTGCGGTTCACTAAACGCTAAACGCTAAACACTAAACACTAAACACTACCCCCCAACTCTGAACACTTAACTGAAATTTTGGGACAAAAGTAAGAAAAATAAATGGAAAAAGAATCATTTTCAAAATAATTTTTGTATTTTCGCAGTCAAAAAGCAAGAAGCCCCCCTTCTACTCCCCCGAGGGGGAGGGACTTTAGATAGTATTATGTATATAAAAATCCCCATCGGGGGGATGGAGGGGGCTACGAACCAATGACAGAAGGGCGATTTATATCCAAGAATAAATATCTGTGGGATAGGTATCAGAACATGCTTGACGGCTGGAAACTATACTCTCCCAATGAACTCGGTCAGGCTTATCTCTCAGTATGCAGCGACCTTGCCTATGCGCAAAGCCACTACCCTGAGACACAGGTCTGCAAGGATCTCAATGCCCTTGCCCTGCAGTTTCACCATATACTATACAGACGACAGCCACAGAGGTGGACGGAGTTGCTGCATTTCTTCAAGCATACCGTACCAATGTCATTCTACAGAAGCCGACATTTCCTGTTGTTCTCTCTCTGTCTGTTTCTGATAGGCGAAGTGATAGGAGTGATGTCGCAATGTCTTGACAAGGACTACTTTCTGGCATTCTTCGGCGACTACTACCATAGTGAGACCATGAACAACATCAAAAGCGGGAACCCGATGGGAATCTACGGCAGTGAGGGCGAGGTGGAGATGTATTTCCACATCACGCTCAACAATATGTATGTGGGCCTTCACTACTTCACCTCGGGATTGCTGACACCATTCTACACCATCTACATGACCATAACAACCGGCACGATGATGGGATGCTTCACTACGTTCTTTGCCCAGAACGGATATCTTGCTGATGTTCTCATTGCCCCAAACGAGCACGGCTCATTGGAGTTGCCGGCAGCAATAGTATGTAGTGCCGCAGGAATGCAATTAGGAATGGGATGGTTCTTCCCTGGCAAACTGACACGCTTGAAAGCCTTGATGCAATCGGCTCAGGAGGCATTGACAATGGCACTTGCCATGATGCCGTTCTTTATGATAGCAGGATTCATCGAAAGCTTCATCACAAGGCATCAGGAATGGCCTATGGTTGTCAGAGTGCTGCTTATGGTAGTAGGTCTTTCCTTCTCTGTATATTATATAATACTGTTGCCAAAAAAGTTAGGGAAGAAAAGAGGAAAGAATAAAGAATAAAGAGTAAAGTATAAAGAGTAAAGAGGAACTGCGAAGCTGATGAGCTTGCGAATAAAGTAGAAAGAATAAAGTAAACATGAGCGAGATTTACGAAATAAGGGAACGTGGACAGGTTGTAACCGAAGGCTGCCAGTGGATTGTCACCCACAGGAGGCTTGCCATGCAACTTGCCGTGAAGCCTGTGCTCATACTTGCCATCATCGAACTGGCGAACATATTATTCCTACAGAGCATAGCATTCTCGCTTATCATTGCCTTTATAGCATTGCTTCTCGTTCCTACAGTTCCTTCGATGATGATGTATGTAGCAGAGCACCCAGAGGAATACGACTACCCTAAACGACTGCCAAAACTATTAGAGCTATGGACGCTGTGGAAGAGCTACTTCATAAGCGCCATTGTAATCGGCTGTGTAAGTATTGCAGCGAGTTTTCTCTGTTCAATGACGGTGGCAGCCCCAGTCTTCATTGATGCTATCAGGAACATGGCACTCGTGATACATCATAGAAACAGGGAGAATGGCATGATGTCGGCAATAGGCAATGCGGTAACGCTATCGTTCTCCAACTTCGTAAGTCTGATGCTTATGATTCTCGGAGTCACCATAATCACTATGTCCATGATATTTGGTCCCTTCCTGATGATAATGTCTTTTGCGGCCATAATCATGCTTTATATACCTCAGTCACTAAAAGATACGATAGTAATGACGATGACCGACACAGAAACCGTGGTAAGTCTCATTATTGAATGTGTCATAGTGGGTTACGTCTTTGCCGGAATGGTCTCAATCATCGTCACGCACTTCTTCTATGGTCACTGCATAACTTGCGAAGAGAAGAGCAAAGCGGAAAAAGAAGCAAGGAAGAAACAAAAACAAAGTAGCAACGAAAATAATAATTGATATACATTTCTGACATACCGAACTACGAAGACGACATCCTCCGACTCTCGAAGACCGAGAAGTTAGACTTCAATAGTGCTCTCAACGACCTGCTCAAGTCTATCTTCAGCATACATATTCCTGAGGGAGTGCTTGATGTCATCCACATCCTCATGTGGGTCTTCCTGATATGCTTTATAGGCTGGATTCTGTATAAGGAATTTGGCAGTTACTATAGTGCTCCAAGCGTTGAGAACATAGACCCGCAGTATTTCGCATCCAACACAGAGATTGGTTCCAAGGAGGATGCTGATATCAGAGGACATAACTTTGTTCAGGAGATACAGAAGGCTGTCTATGACGGCGACTTTGCACTTGCAATACACCTGCGTTATCTCATGACTCTCCAAAGGCTCGACAACATGAAGCGGATAAAGTGGCAATCCACGAAGACTCCGATGATGTATGTACGGGAATTAAATTGGGGTGCCGACAAACTCAGGGAAATAACAATGGCTTTCCTGTATATAAAATACGGTCACTACCCTGCAAGCCAGGAGATATTCGATGAGGTGACAGCCATCAGCAACGCCCTGTGCACAATGACTAAGGAAGGAGGTGAGCATGAGTAGACACATGAACTTCCTTAACCGACACGCCAAATGGATATACGTCTTTGCTGGCTTCTGCATCGTCTGTGTTCTCTTGGTTCCTTATGGCAAGCGCCTCTATGACCAAATCCCAAAATACAAATGGGATGAACGGCAGATGGGCAGCACGAAGTCAGAAGAACCTTTCGGTGCGAAATATCTTGACGAGTATCTGCACGAATACTGGAAAGGAAAGCTGTATGTCGAGACTGATGCAGACTCGGCCTTTGCAAAATTCGGAAAGAGCCGTGCGAACTACCTGTTTGTAAACTCCGGCTATCAGGTAGACGACTCTGCACATATCGTTCAGATCATAAGCATGGCAAACGCTGGCAACAGACTGCTCTTTGCCGGTAAAGAACATGAAATAGCCCGACACCTGCTCATCGAGTCTTGGAACGGAGATAGTGACTATGATATTTTCAACATTAGCGACTTCCTTGACAAGGAAAAGAAGATTGAGCGTATCCGTCTGCAACTGTGCGACAGTATAGTAAACAGTAAGCCTGAGTTCATCTCTGTATGGGAGAACATGGTACAAGAGACCATTGCTCCTTTAGAGGACGACACCTTACAGAATGACTCTGTACAATACGACATCGACTACTACGATAGTTACTACGGAGACATCCCTTATGGCACATACTCCCCACTCATCGGCTTTAATGAGAAATGGGATGTGGCAGCAAGGAGGGATATAGGAAATGGATGCATCACACTCAGTTTCAGCCGCATTCTCCTGTTCACCAACTATGCTGTGCAGAACAAGGAACTGCGTATTGGCATGGAGCATGTCATGAAGACTACGTTCGACAGGTCGCTGCCTCTGGTCATCATCTACGATGACATTGAGCCCCATAACGGCATGGAGGGCACCACGTTCATGGTTCTGCTCAAACATCCTGCCTCTGCCCTGTTCCTATGGCTCTTGTGCGCAGCCCTTGCCCTTGCCCTCATCGTCAACACCCGACGCCGACGCAGGCCTGAAACCGTAAACAAGAAGGCACGCAACTCAAGCATTAACTTCATCAAGCATCTTGCCACCATATATACTGACGAGACTGACTACCGCGAACTGCTGCGCATTGAGAAACGTGTGCTGCTCTACAAGCTTCGCAAGGAGTACTACTTCGATATGCGGACAAGGGATTTCTCTACAGTCTCACAGTTTGCAAGCATCTTGGCAGCAAGCCGAGGATTCAACGAGGAACGTGTCAAAGAAATCTTCTCCACTCTTGAGGAACTGACGGCAACCGGCGTACAGGTCGATGCCAAATCCTACAGACTTTGCCTGGAGCAATTGGATGAGATTTATAAAAATGGAAAATTGAAAGTTGAAAATTGAAAATTATTCGCTAAGGCTCATCAAGCTAAAGCAAGTGAAAATTGAAAATTAATAATTAACAATACCCTTTCGCCTTCCACCACCCTTCCCCATCACGGGGGAAGGGTCGGGGTTAGGGGGCCTTTATTTACCTTATGGAATATTCTTCTCGTATAGACCTAACTGATTTCAACTCAAAGATTGCAGAACTGAAGTTTGCAGTCAATAGTATCGTAAAAGGACAGGATGAGGTTCTTGAACTCTTGCTCACCGCCCTCCTTGCCGATGGTCACGTATTGCTTGAGGGGGTGCCTGGAGTGGCTAAGACACTTATGGCAAAGACACTCGCGCAACTCATAAATGCCGATTTCAAGCGTCTGCAATTCACCCCTGACCTTATGCCTACCGATGTTGTAGGAACGTCAATCCTCAACACCCAGACACAGGACTTCACCTTCCGCAAAGGACCTGTCTTCACTCAGTTCCTGCTTGTGGATGAGATTAACCGCGCCCCTGCCAAGACACAGGCTGCCCTGTTCGAGTGTATGCAGGAAAGACAGGTTACATTCGATGGCACCACCTATCCCCTACCCGACTTCTATATGGTGATGGCAACCCAGAACCCTATTGATCAGGAAGGAACATACCGTCTGCCTGAGGCTCAGATGGACCGTTTCCTCCTAAAGGTCACCGTGGGATATCCTTCCGTGGAGTCAGAACTGAAAATCCTTCAGGAGTATCATCAGGGCAACAAACTGCATGAGGTACGTTTCGACAGACCAGTACTCACGCTTGACGAGCTTAAAACACTCAGAGGTATGCTCAAGGATGTGGTAGTCGATGACTCTCTGATGAAGTATCTGTGTAACATAGTCGCTGCCACACGCAACTCCACCTATACATGGATTGGAGGCTCTCCACGTGCATCCATCGCCCTGTTACAGACAGCCAAGGCTCATGCCATCCTCTCAGGACGCGATTTCGTCACCCCTGACGACATTCATTTCCTTGCCCCATACGTACTTGCCCACAGAGTGACACTTACTGCAGAGGCAGAGCTTAACGGCATGACCGTAGCCCAACTCGTAAAGCAGATTATAGATAACGTAGAGATAAATAAAGAGATATAAGGTTATGAGGTTAGAAGGTTAGAGGTCAAAACAATTGAAAATTGAGAATTGAGAATTATTCGCTGAAGCTCATCAAGCTAAAGCAAGTGAGAATTGAGAATTATTTTTTAATTTTTTAATTTCTTAATCTCTTAATTTCTTAATTTCAAACCCCTCCGACCAGAAAACCTAAAAACCTCATAACCTCATAACCTAAAAAAACATGTTCCTAAAGAAGCTTTTCTTCATCATCCTGTTTGCCATTGCAGCCGTCTCTGCCTTTGGTGTGAAGTTCGATGCCCTGTATGGCATAGCCCTTATATTGCTATGCCTGTTTGTCGTGGCATCGCTTGCAGATATCGTACTGCTCCTGCTGTTGCGTATCGATGGCGGAAGGGAAATTGTCTCCAAACTCGACCTTGGCGAAGAAAACATCTTTTCCGTATCCTTCAAAATCACGAGGGGATGGCTCAAGAGTGCCTACCTCATCGACGAATTGCCGTCTGAATTTCGCAGAACAGAAAGTAACCTACCCTTCAATCGTCAATCTTCAATTTTCTCTTGCCGCTATTCCGTAATGCCTTCGCGCAGAGGACATTTCCTGCATGGCAGATCTCTCGTCTATGCTTCATGCCTTGGACTCTTCGAACGCAGAATCATTCTCCAGCCCGAAGGACAGGAGGTCGACGTATATCCTGCATACTCAAGACTCCGAGAGAAGGATGAACAGGTGCGCTCCCGACAAAACCTCACAACGGGAAACCACAAGAGGCAGTTACCAGCCAACAAGACCGAGTTCCGCGATATCAGAGAGTATGTAACAGGCGACGACATACGTACCATAAACTGGAAGGCATCAGCCAGAACAGGACATGTCATGATAAATGAGTACGAGGACGAGCGCTCACAGCACGTCGTCAACGTTATTGACTGCGGAACAGCCATGCAGCGCACCTTCAACTCCCTCTCCCTTCAAGACCATGCCATCAATGCCTCCCTGCTCGTATCCTATTCAGCTTTGGAAAAAGAGTCCGACTGCGTAGGCATCTGCTCCTACGGTCCCAAGGGCATCAGTTTCCTGCCTCCGAGGGCTGGCAAACCGCAGTTCAACAGCATAATGCAGCAGCTATATGCCCTTGACACAGAGTATGGCGAGAGCGACATCGAGCAGCTCTGTCTCGTTATAGACCGTAACGTGAAGCGCAGAAGCCTGATATTCCTCTATACAGAGATTCCTACCATATCCGTTCTTGAGCGTCAACTGCAGTTCTTCAAGCGTATATCCACCCGCAACTGCCTTGTTATTGTAAACTGCCTTGACCGCGAACTTGAAGGTATGGCAGACCGCTATATCGAAGGGAAGCAGAAAAGTCGCACGCACTCCCTCTGCGTGGAGAGCACCCTTGCCAAAGACATGGTGAACCAGAAGCAGCTTATAGCCGACACACTCCAACAGAACGGCATCTACTGTCTTTCCATCCATCCAGAATCCCTCTCCTTCGGAATACTCAGCAAATACATAGAACTGAAGGCAAAGAGAGCATGGTAGAAGCCTTGCAAAGCGAGGCTTAATTGATAATTAATAATTAAATAAACGCAAAGTCGCTAAGTCGCAAAGTTTTTCTGAACACAGATTACACAAATCAAAGGGATTTTTCGCTTACGCTCGTGATTAATATCCCTACAATCCCGAATATCTGTGGTTAAAAGCATAAAATTAATGCGACATTAACGTGAAATTAGTGGTCATTAATGTTTCCTCACAGAGTGAGACATATAATATTGCATTAATACCACATTAATACCGCATTAATTTCAAGCACCGCAAGGTGCGAATTCCGTTTCTTTACTTCCCTGTGGTCAGTGGGTCTGCGACAAATCTCCGTATTCAAATGCCCCTCTGTGCCTTAGCAACTCTGCGTTTGATTTTTTCTGTAAGTTAAAAGATAAAAAAAAATAATTGAGAAAAAGTGGTTGAATTTCATGAATAATTTGTAACTTTGTCACGCAAATGAAAGTGGTGAGGTTCACATAACCACCTACTAATTTAGATATTTACATCCAAGACTCGGACAAAACAAATTACTATAAATGAAGACAAACAAACTATTTTCCCTGTTCAGCATACTCCTTAGTATGTTGTCAACAAACGCATCGGCATACGACTTTGAAGTAAAGAATGCTGATGGAGTGATTATTTATTACAACTACATCAATAACAAAACAGAGGCGGAAGTTACCTATAAAACAGATTTTATCGATTATAGCGATTATAGCGGTTCTGTTGTTATACCAACAGAAGTCACCTACAATAATAATACTCTAAAAGTGACGAGCATTGGTGATGGTGCATTTCATTACTGTATCAGCCTTGCTTCTGTTACCATCCCTAACAGCGTGACGAGTATTGGAGAGCGTTCATTTGAGGATTGTGAGAGTCTTAAATCTATCACCATCCCTACCAGCGTGACGAGCATTGGAGATGGCGCATTTGGGAGCTGTAGCAGCCTTCAATCTGTCACCATCCCTGACGGCGTGACGAGCATTGGGGATTACGCATTTTCTAATTGTAGAAACCTTGAATCTGTCGAGATCCCTAACAGCGTGACAAGCATTGGAAAATCGATTTTCTATGGGTGTAACAATCTGAAAAAAGTCACTTCAAAGATTGTAGAGCCATTTTCTGCAAGTGAAACATTCGGTTACGGAACATTTTTTAATGTTACGTTATATGTGCCAAAGGGAACTGCTGCCAAGTATAGTCTTACTGGTGGATGGATGTATTTCCAGAAGATCATAGAAGAAGACCCTACTGAGACATACGATTTTGAAGTAAAGAATGCTGATGGCGTTATTATCTATTACAACTACATCAATAACCAAACAGAGGCGTGTGTCACCCATAAAACAAATAATTATAACGATTATAGCGGTTCTGTTGTTATACCAAAGGAAGTCACCTACAATGATAAGACTCTAAAAGTGACGGAAATTGGTGATTCTGCATTTTTTCGCTGTGGCAGTCTGACTTCTGTCACTATCCCTAACAGCGTGACGAGCATTGGTAATGGAGCATTTAATAGCTGTGGCAGACTTAAAACTATTACTATCCCTAACAGCGTGACGAGCATTGGAGATGACACATTTTATGACTGTAACAGCCTTGAATCTGTCACCATACCTAACAGCGTGACGAACATTGGTAGTTACGCATTTGAGAATTGTATGTAGAGACCTCTAAACAACTATAAATAACGAAAAATACATAGAGTTAAACCTCTGTATATCAACTACTTTTAGATTTTAACACTTCGGACTTGCTTTTTGGTGGTTCTCAAAAATCCGCTTACCTTTGCAACGCATTTCTACCGCGGAGAATTTTGAGGGCTTTTATTTTGCCATCTCGTGGACAGGGTTGACAAAGGTTGACAAGAGTGTACAACGGTTGACTGATTAACGAAAGGGAAAGAAGCAAGGAAGTGACCTCATTTGAAGAACGTGACATCGTGGAATGAGTTGACAAGGATTGTCAATGATTGACGAAAGTTCACTCCGTGGCGGTTTGCATGAAATTGATTGTAGAACCACATAAAAAGGAGTCAAATGAGAAAGACAAAAAAATGCGCTTTCTGCGGCAAGGAGTTCACTTGTAACAGCGGCTCGCAGAGGTATTGTTCAGAGCATTGTGCTGAGGCAGCAAAGGCTCAGCGCAAGAAGAAGCAACAGGACTTTTTGAAGGCTGTCCAGCCAGTTATAGACATCGCCAGCCAGGAGTACCTTACATTCTCCAAGGCTGCCATCCTCATGGGATGCTCCCGTCAGTACGTTTACAAATTGGTAAACGAAGGTAAACTTCCTGCCTCACGAATCAGTAGCCGTATGGCTTTCATCCGCAAGGCAGACATTGAGAAGATGATTGCTGGCAATCCTTATCATAGAGTATTGCCAGGCGCTTCATCAAACAAGAAATCATCCCATTCATCATCTTCTTCCCTTTCGTTGAAAAAAGGCAAGAATCAGATTGGCGAATCACCAATGATGTTTGCCGAACCACTTGATTATATCTCTGGCGAAGACGTTATGCGCATTTACAAAGTGAAGCGTTCATGGCTCTACACTTCTGCCAAGAATAACCAAGTACCCATGTGCAAGATTTCTGGCAAGAACTATTATAGCCGCAAGCACATGGATGCGCTCTTCGGAGTTCCTGCTGAGATAGAAGCCATAACAGAATGGCTGACTACGGATGAGGCAGTAGTACTCTATTCCACGACCAATGAATCCTTGCGCACCCAAGCCTACCGTCGTCATATTCCCACCAAGCGAGAATATGGCAAGACCTATTATTCAAAGAAACATCTTGATGACATCTTCCGTCCCGACCTGAAGGTGAGTGATGCCTATTACACTACCGCCGAAGCTGCCGAGAAATACGGCATGACTAAAGCTAATATTGGCGTTATTGCCAAGGCACATAATATCACCAAGGTGAAAGTCGGTGTACAGAACCTCCTCGTCAAGGAGGAATTAGACCGAATAATGGCAAGCAGACTTGCACAATTCGGGGCTTACAGACTCCAATAACGCCCAATAATAAGCATCAACTGCGTGAAAGTACAATTATCCATGAGTTATGAAAGGGTAAGTTGGTCACACTTTCATCACGCAGTTACTTTGCACCTGCTATGAGACGCATAGCCTTCGATTATTAACAAAACAAATTTCATACAAGTATGAGTAACATTTGCAAGACAGTAACCCTGCGTACGCGTAAGATAAAGAAAGGTACGCAACTGAGCTTCTACCTTGACTACTATCCCGGCTACAGGGATGAGTCAACCATGAAGGTACAGCGACATGAGTCACTTGGCATCTACATCTTTGCCAAACCCAGGAACCAGCGCGAGCGTGACTACAACGAGCGCATGACAGAGAAAGCCGAGGCGCTGCGCTGCCGACGCTATGAGAGCATTGTCAATGAAAGGTATGACTTCTTTGACAGAGAAAGGATGAAAGGTGACTTTCTTGATTACTTTAAGCAGAAAGCTGACAAGAAGAACTGCAAGTGGCAGCATGTCTATAAGCACTTTGCCCGTTTCTGTAACGACAAGTGCCGTTTCGATGAAATCAACGTTGACCTGTGCAACAGGTTCCGAGAGTATCTGATGACTGCACCTCAGACCATCCACACCGAACACAAACTGCACATCAATAGCGTATCTGGCTATTGGTCAACGTTCCGTGCCGTGCTTCATACCGCCTACAGGGAACACAAGATTATGGAGAATCCAAATGGTTTCTTGGAGCGCATCGATACCATCCCGACGGAAAAAGAACACCTCTCACAGCCGGAACTCGTAAAGCTTGCCAACACCGACTGCAAGGAACCTGTATTGAAGAAAGCGTTCCTCTTCTCCTGCCTCACTGGACTAAGAAAAAGTGACATCAAGGCATTGACATGGAAGAAGATTCAGCCATACGGAGATGGAGGCATGTATATCACGGTACGGATGCAGAAGACTCAGCAGCTCGTGAACAACCCTGTCAGCGAAGAGGCACTTGAACTCATCGGCTTCTATGACGGAGAACACGAACCCGATGCAAAAGTATTCCCTGATTTCAGGGACAAGATGACTGGCACCACCTTGAAGAACTGGCTGAAGGCAGCGGGCATCACCAAGCACATCACCTTCCATTGTGCCCGTCATACCTTCGGTTCCTTGCAGGTTGATGCAGGTACGGGTATCTATACCGTACAGCACATGTTAGGCCACAAGAATGTGGAAACCACCCAGGTCTATGCGAACATGGCTGACGAAAGCAAGCGCGAGAGTGTCAACCGCATCACGTTGAAGCCAAAGATAACTCCGCAGTTGAAAGTCATTGGACAATGCTAGACTAAACATGTTTATGGGTTCTATTCCACCATGAAATGAAGCCCAAGACGTTTTTTTCAAGTTATAGACACAGTAAAAAGCAAAATGGGAACCAAATAGAATTGGTCCCCATTTTTATTATACCTTATACCATACAAGTAAACAATTGCAAAAGAAGGAAAATAACTGAAAAATAAAATCATACTGACTTTGAGTATGATTACTAAATAACAATAAATAACAGGTACAGAGGCGGAATAAATGCTTGCAATATGACACATTCTTCTTAACTTTGCATTGGCAATCTTGATTTCAAGATACAGTCGCTTTTATAAAACCGCAAAGACAATGAAAATAAACTCTCCATCTTCAATCACTCCACATGAGGCATCAGTTCTACTCGAATGGATCTCCACGAGAATACTGCCGGGAGTTGCAGTACTCATTCTTTCAATCCCAATAAGCCAGTGGGCAGACTCAATCCTGCCCGATGGAATTGTTCCTGTCTGTATAACCTACATAATGTCCGTGACAGTCCTATGGTCTGCATATCTGGCAATGCAGTATGCTTTCGTCGGAATAGCGCAGACGAGGAAAGGCAAGGACTCCTATGGCAAGACCTCTAAAGAAGATAATAATCTCCCCGAAAAAGACAAGCAAAAGCCTATTCTTCTTTTGGAGGCCAAGTCTATTGTTGCAGAGTCAAATTCGACAGAGGAGGTTTGTGATACTGAGGTGGTCGGGGAAATTGCCGAGGAGGAATCAGTTACAGACAACAAGATTGTATCGGAAGAAGCAAATCACGCCAATGAGTCATCCACTGTTTCTGCCACTCCTTCCTGCTCGACCTATCAGCAAGGCATTGATGACTTCTATCAGAGTCAGGCAGAGTGTCAGAAGAAAAGAATACAGACCATCCATGAGTATATTCTCTACATCATGTCCCCTTTCGTCTATGAGGAGGACATGGACGAGTTCTGCACAGACTTGCTGAGTTTTGCAATGGATCACAACTATCGCCCTGAAGTCGAGTGGAAGAGATTCAAGACCAGGCTGAGCAGCTTTGATATCCGTCATCTGGTATGGAGCATTGCCACAAGACTGGGACTCGGCAAAGGCCGGATTTACAGCAATGACGATTGTGCCTGCTATATTGAGAGACGTTTTGCCTCATTGTGCGTAACAGCCGGCGGAGAACCGCTATCACACAATACACTCAGGAACCTTACTGTCACGTCAAATAGCGATCTGATTCACTGCGACTATCCGGGAGCAGACGGACTGTTATTCCATATCCCTTTACAGCTTGGTACAAAGGATTACTGATCCTATGTCACAATCCAATAATCCTATACGAACGTAGAATACTAATCCGTCTGATAAAAAAGCCACATCGGAATCCAAGTCCCGGTGTGGCTTTTTTGTGTCTGTCCTCCCTTTTACATTGAAATCTTACTCGAAAAACATTAGAAATCCTAACTGCTACTCATTATACTTACATATTCTGTGTTATCAAAATCCGCTTAAAAATCTTGTTATATCCATAAAAAACAGCTAAAAACGAGGCTCAACTGCGTGATTGTTTCGTTATGAACAAGTTATGGAAAAATGGCTTGCCCTCCGATTCGTAACGGGGTTCCTTTGCAGCACGATTCCACTAAAGGGTCGTGTTGTAAAATGACAAATAAAGAATTTACGTTCAACGACCTCCCACAGGTCGTAGCAGAGCTTCGGGATGAAGTATCGTGCATGAAGGCCTTACTGCTGAACCTTCAGAACAGACAAACTCAGCAGAGAGAGAACAAACACCGTCCTGTCACGCCAGAGCAGGTTGCCGAGTACACAAACATTCCGCTTGCGACCATCTATCAGAAACTCGCAAACAGGGAAATCCCCGGAACCAAACCGGGCAAGCGCTGGGTAATCTACCTTGACGAGATAGACAAGTGGCTGGAGGCAAATCGCAAGAATCCCATTCCTTTGACGGATGATGAGCAGAACGCAGCCATCCTTGCATCTCACAAGCGCAAGCCAAAAAAAGCGGACTGGCAAGAGTCAACAGAATGTAAAACCCCTAAAGAGCAATGATTATGAAACTACCTGAAAGATTTCAGTTCTTAGCGAACGTGCTCATCGTAACATGTTCACGACCGAATGCCGAAGTAGGCAAACTGGTAAAGGCCGCAGTCACCTATGTAACCGAAGGTACCAAAACTGACCTTGACGACCTTCGTCTGCAAGCCTATTATGATTTGCTCATCCAAGACATTGACTCTA
>Ga0256405_10000947_pt1 | contig 87152 bp, 78 predicted proteins | sample RumenRJG_02DNA_FD_189096 | JGI IMG/M metagenome (GOLD analysis project Ga0256405, IMG submission 189096) | Bovine rumen microbial communities from Lethbridge, Alberta, Canada - RJG_02 | ecosystem: Host-associated > Mammals > Digestive system > Stomach > Rumen | place: Canada: Alberta... | reverse complement strand
TTTTCATGATATTTCATATTGGCTCATACCTCCATAAATATCATGACATAATAACAAATATATCTACATACATGAACTTTTATACCTTATTACTACTCGGTGTAGGGATAAGTAGTAAATTTAAGGAAGCTTTTTATATTAAAAATAAAGCGTGACATATGTGATACTATATTTATGGAGAAATAAATGATTGATAATTGTAATGAATCAATAGAAAAAGATGATTGGTTAGCTAGACAAAGAGAATTAGAAAGTAGAATATCTGTCTGGGATTTTGATGATGCGAAAAAACTTGCTCAAGAACATGAAGTAAGACATCAAGCAAGAAAAGCAGTAGATTATAAAGCTGTAGGTAATAACAGTATTAATAAAGGTACTGGAATATTTTTTGCATTAAATATGATTTTATTTTCATTTTTAGTTCTCTTAATAGCATTTACAGATGTTCCATTTTTCTATGTAGCATTTTCTGTTTTATGCTCAGGAATATTTTTAGGCATAATTATTTATAGTTCTACTAAAAAGAAATTTCCACCAGAATCATATTGGATATTTGTTTTTGTATTTACAATGATTTTTGTAACTGCAGGTTTTATGTTAAGTATACTTAGGAGGTATTAAATATGGAATTTATATTTATTGTGTTGTTTATTTTAGTTTTATTGATTGTTTTAGCAGCAACAAATCTATGTATTGTACCACAAGGTAGTGCATGGGTTATTGAAAGACTTGGTAAGTATCATGATACTTGGAAAGCTGGTTTACATTTAAAAACACCAGTTCTTGAAAGAGTAGTAAGAAAAATATCGATGAAGGAACAGGTTGCGGATTTTGAACCACAATCAGTTATTACTAAAGATAACGTAACAATGAATGTTGACTCAGTTGTTTACTTTCAAGTTATTAATCCCGAAGCTTTAACATATGGAGTAGAAAGACCAATTGCTGCAATTGAAAATCTTTGTGCAACAACACTAAGAAATATTATTGGTTCTTTAACTTTAGATGAAACTTTGACTTCAAGAGAAAAGATTAATGCAGAAACAATTCAAGTTTTAGATGAAGCTACAAATAAATGGGGTATAGATATTACTCGTGTAGAAGTTCAAAATATCACTCCACCTAAATCCATTCAAGAAGCAATGGAAAAACAAATGAAGGCAGAAAGAGAAAAAAGAGCTGCTATTCTTACTGCAGAAGGTGAAAAGCAATCAGCTATTACTAAGGCAGAAGGTGAAAAAGAAAGTGCTATTTTAAGAGCTGATGCAGTTAAAGAAGAAAGAATTAGAACAGCTATGGGTGAAGCTGAAGCAATTAAAGCTGTAGCTAAGGCTCAAGCTGAAGCAATAGAAATGGTTAATAATGCAAAGCCATCTAGTGAATATCTATCAATAAGATCGATGGAAGCAGCTGAAAAAATGGCTGATGGTCAATCAACTAAAATAATTGTTCCATCAAACTTACAAGATCTAGCATCCTTAACTACAATCTTTAAAGAAACAAAATAGATTTTAAGTAGACATTAGATAATTATAGTAAGAGGCTTATTATTAAAGCCTCTTTTTAAAACAATTAATAATAAACATTTTTAGCTATGAATTTATATTTACAAACGTGCTTTAAATAAATATAATTAAAGTACGATAGAGAAGGAAATAGCCATGAACAAAAGAAAAGAAATCATTTGTGAAAAAGCACAGAAATCTAATGGACTCATTACAACAAAAGAGATAGAAGAACTTGGAATCGGAAGATATAGGATTAAAAACTTTATAGGGGATGGTTTTTTGGTTAGAGAATCGAGAGGAGTTTATTCAGTTACAAAAGAAAGCACCGATGATTATGCTGCGATACAGAAAAGATCACAAAAGGCGATTTATTCTTATGGTACAGCACTTTATTTTCATGGACTTTCTGACAGAGTTCCAAGAACCATAGATATAACATTACCTCAGGGCTATAATGCTAATAGATTGAAAAAAGCAAATCCAAAGTTAAGAATTCATTATGTACAACCAAAAATCTTAAATCTTGGAGTGCAAGATTTAATAACACCTCAAGGAGCTGTAGTAAAAGCATATAATAAAGAGCGATGTATTTGTGATTTAGTAAAGTATCGTAAAAGAATAGATAAGCAATTATTCACTCAAGCAATAAAAACATATTTTTCAAAAACATATAATCCTCGTGACATCTTAAAAATGGCTAAAGTTATAGGTGTTGAAAATGATATTAGAAAATACATGGAGGTGTTGTAGATGCTTACACCAGAACAATTAAAAGGAAAAATTAGAAATATAGCTAAACTAAAAAAACTCTCTTCGCAGGAGATTCTTCAGATGTATCTATTCGAAAGAGTTTTAGAGAGATTATCAAAATCAAAATATGCTAAGAACTACTAAGAAAGCCATGCATTATATAAGAATGAGATAGATTAATAAATCTAATAAAACTTACCATACTTTTGAATAGAAAAGCATAAAATTAATTATAGAGATAGTCATGACAGAAAACAAAACATACATAGCTATTGATTTAAAATCATTCTACGCTTCTGTAGAATGTGTTGATCGTGGTCTAGATCCTTTAAATACTAATTTAGTTGTTGCAGATGAATCAAGAACTAATAAGACTATCTGTTTGGCTGTATCTCCAGCTTTAAAAAGTTTTGGTATACCTGGTAGACCTAGATTATTTGAAGTTGAGCAACAAGTTAAAAAAATAAATATTGAAAGAAAAAGAAAAGCTAAAAAGATAAAAGGTAAATCACATTTTTTAGATAAGATTGAAAATGATGATGAAGTATTAATAGATTATATTGTAGCTACTCCTAGAATGAATATGTATCTACAGTTTTCTACAGAGATATACAATACTTATTTAAAATATGTGTCTAGTGAAGATATTCATGTTTATTCAATAGATGAAGTTTTTATAGATGTGACTAATTATTTAAATACTTATAAATTAAGTGCACATGAATTAGCTTTAAAGATGATTAGAGATGTCATGATCAAAACAGGAGTTACAGCTACTGCAGGAATTGGTACTAATTTATATTTAGCTAAAGTGGCAATGGATATAGTCGCAAAACATATTCCTGCAGATGAAGATGGTGTTAGGATTGCTGAACTTAATGAAAGATCATATAGAGAATTATTATGGGATCATAAACCTTTAACTGATTTCTGGAGAGTTGGTGCAGGTTATACAAGAAGATTAGAGAAATATAATTTATATACAATGGGTGATATCGCAAGATTTTCTTTAAAAAACGATGGAATATTATATGACGAGTTTGGTATAAATGCTGAATTATTGATTGATCATGCTTGGGGATATGAACCTTGTACTATGAAAGATATTAAAGCATATAAACCAAGTAATAATTCTATAAGTTCTGGACAAGTATTAATGCAGCCATATACCTATGAAAAAGCATTAGTAGTAATGAAAGAGATGGTGGATAATCTTGTTTTAGATTTAGTAGAAAAGGGTTTATGTACAGATCATGTGAGTTTAGCAATAAACTATGATACTTCAAATGATTTAAGTAATTATTCTGGAATAATAACTAATGATTATTATGGAAGAAAAAACGCTAAACCAGCAGCTGGTTCTTTTAAATTAAAAGAATATACTTCATCAACAAGATTAATAATGGAAGCTTTTGTATCTATATATAAGACAAATGTAGATAAGAATTTATTGATTAGAAGAATTACAATTGTTGCAGATAGAGTTATGCCTATAAGTGAATCAAAGAAACAGATTAAGCATGAACAATACAACCTGTTTATGGATTTTGATAATCAAGATGAAATTAATAAAGAAGAAAATAATGAATTAGAAAAAGAAGAAAAATTACAGAAAGCACTTTTAAATATAAAACATCGTTTTGGTAAGAATTCTGTATTAAAAGGTACTAACTATGAGGAAGGTGCTACAGGTATCGATAGAAATGAACAAGTAGGAGGTCATAAGGGATGAGTAATAAATATGATGACATAATTGATCTTCCTCATTTTGTTTCTAAAAATAGAAAACATATGTCTAATTATGATAGAGCTGCACAATTTGCCCCATTTGCAGCACTTACTGGTTATGGTGAACAAATAAGTGAAGCTAGTAGAATAACTCAAGATTTTATTGAGCTTGGTGAACAAGAAAGAAATGAATTAGATTATAAAATCAGTTTAATTAATAATAATATTAAGAATAAACCAGTAATTAAATTAAGATATTTTATTCCTGATAAATATAAGGATGGTGGTGAATATCTTGAAGAAGAAGTAATAGTTAAAAGAATTGATTATGTTTATAGATTATTAATATTAACAGATAATAGAAAAATTGATTTTTATTATATTAATGATATACAAATTAAAAATAATAACAAAGAAGATATTTAGTTATAATAAGTATCATTTATTATAAAGAGAAAACACATTTGCCATTTAAATATGTTTTTAATACTTTTATATCTTTAATCTTATTTACATCAACATTAAATAAATCTTTATCAAGTATTACAAAATCTGCAAGATAATTCTCTTGAATTAAACCTTTTATATTTTCTTCAAAGCTAGCATATGCACCATTGATAGTATATGATTTTATAGCTTCTTCAACACTAAAAGCCTGATCGATTAAATAAGTATTATTTTTATCTAAAGATGATCTAGTTATAGCACATTGCATTCCTTTTAAAACATTAGCAGTTTCTACAGGAGCATCAGAACCATTTGAGACATTTAAACCCATATTCATTAATGTTTTAAAATTATAGCTTGTTTTAGCTAAGTCTTTACCAACTCTATCTTCAACAATTTGATTATCATAATCTAAAAATATTGTTTGGGCATATATAAGCATATTTAATTCAGCTGATTTTTCTAGTTGGTCTTTTCTTGTGATTTGACAATGCACAATTCCATGTCTATGGTTTTCTCTAGGATGATTATTTAAAGTTAATTCATAAGCATTTAAGATTTGATCTAAACATCTATCACCAATTGAATGGATCGCAAGTTGCATCCTATTCTTATTTGCATAATCAACCATTGAGTTTAATTCTTCATCAGAATAAATAAGTAAACCATTAGTACTTGGATCATCATTATATGGTTTATTTAAAGCTGCAGATCTACTTCCCAAGGATCCATCTGCCACTATTTTAATAGGGCCAGTCTTAAAAAAGTTAGTTCCTTTTGATGTGATATTTCCATCATCTATAAATTGTTTTAATGACTTATAATCTTTAAATTGTGATTGTTCATAGATACGAATATTTAGATTACTTTGCTTTTCTAATTCATGTAGTACTTCATCAATTAGCTTATAATCTAAACCATTAAATGTATGATAATCATCAGATTGTACAGAAGTAATTCCAAATGTATTTAAATGAGATATAGCCGAAAGAAACATCTTTTGAATATCTTGTTTATTTGGTAAAGGAATTAAATCTTTAACTAAGCTAATCGCATTATCAATTAATAAACCATTTTCAAAATCGATTTCTCCACCAAGTGGTGATTTACTATGTGCATCAATATTTGCTATTTGTAGTGCTTTAGAATTCACAACAACCATATGTCCACAAGTTCTAGCTAGAAAGATTGGTTTATCTATAGATAATTCATCTAAATCATTTTTATTAGGCATTCTTTTTTCATCAGTAAATAAATCTTGATTCCAACCTCTACCTTTTATCCAATTTAAATCAGGATTATCATTTATATATTGTCTTAAATAATCTTTAAAGTCTTTTAATGAGTTGGTATGTTCATTAAGCTTTGCATATAGTAAACTTTGTCCAAGATTTAATAGATGCATATGTGAATCATTAAAACCAGCACATACAAATTTATGATCTAGATCTATTAATTCATCTTCATCATTTAATTGCGCTAAAGCTTCTTGATTATTACCTACATAAGTAAAGATATTATCTTCTACCACAAAGGCTTGCTTAATATCTTTTCCTGTATATACAATTCCATTAATAAATATTTTTTTCATTATTTGTTTCCTTCTATTTTTATTAATTTTTTATATGCATAGCCCATAGCACTTAAAGGATAATTAACTTGATCATTAGTATTGCCACATATTAATAAATCAATAATATTTCCATTATCATCTTTAATTTGATCTGATATTAGTATCACATGTGGTGATAATGATTCATCTTGATCAATCATATCTACAGCTAAAACATCACCAGCTTCACCAAAATATAAATTAATATCTCTACTACATACAATATCACCATTTTCTAAATAATCTATAAATGAAGGTATATATGTCCAAGAATATGTAAAGCCATAATCTAAAGTAGTTTCATCATGTACAGAATTATAATATTTCCATTGATATTCATCGATGGAGTCCATTTTAATTCCTCCTGCATACATACATTGTGATACAAAGTTATTACAATTACTCTCATAATCATCATAATCAGGATTTCTAGTATCTCCATATTTAATCGCATAAGTTTTAGCTAAGTTTCTATCATATGGATAAGTATGTGCTTTAGAAGTATAAGTTTGACCATTATTAACTTCTTGTCTTTGTTTCTCATACATTAAAAAAGAATCACGCATTATCTTTAAGTAATTATCTTTAATATTATCTATTTCTTGTATACCATTTCCTTTATATTCTTTATCAAAATATAAGAATACTCCTTCTTCTTTTTCTACTTTACTTAATTTATATTCATCATTTTCTTTAACTAAATAAAAGTAGTTATACACTTTTGCTTGTTTAGAGCTAATACCATTTAAATGGTGAAAGTTTACTGAAGAATTTTCCAGTAATGTGACTTTAATAGTGTTATATGCAGTATTACTAAGTTCAATAATTTCTATAGAATAGCTACAATCATCTAGTTTTAAATCATTTATAGAATAATCATTTCTATATGTCACTAAAGCATCTAAAGCACTATTAACTAAATAGGCATTATCTAAATAATCTTTAGAAAATAAATCTGAAAAATCTGTAGGTTTTAAATACTTTATAGACTTATAATATAGATTTAAATAATCTGTAATATTTTTAATAATACTTTCATCTAAATTAAACTTATCATCTATCTTATTTAGATAATTAAAATCATCTTCTATTACATATACATTTCTTTTTATAGTCTCAGATACATTACCACTAGAATCACTTACATGGTATTCAACTTCATATTGTCCTGGTATTTGATTGTTTATATTATTTGTGATAATTAAATCATTAGATAAATCTTTATCATAGTTATCAATGATGTTTGCGCCTAATTCTAGGTATTGCTCATTAGGATTTAAAAATATATCTTTTCCTATTAATTCAATCTTAGGAGCAGTTGTATCTATTACATTAACACTTCTATATAAAGTCTGAATAAATGATCTATAAGCTACTTTGTATTTTCCAATTGTGGTAGTATCGACATTACCTATAGGGTCTAATTGTTTCTTAGTAAAAGGATTTATAGCACCCTCATCTATATACTCACTATTAACTTCGATGTTTATAGTTGTATCACCATTAATAGATACAAAAATAGGTACGAATTTTAATACTAAATATATAGTTATTATCAATAAAATTATTAATAATGAAAATAGTGATTTTGTTTTCTTTTTCATATTTTATATCTTACAACAATCTTTCATACGATGAGTAAAAATTTGTTAAAATTAAGATAGATGTTTAGGAGGAAAATAACTTGAGTAATAATTTATTTGATGTTGTGTTATTGTTTGCTTTACCTGCAAGTGGTAAAAGTGAAGTAAGACGTTATATGGCTAATATTGGAGCTGAAAGATTAAGTAAAGAATTTCATATTGGAGATAATCTACAATTAGATGATTTTCCATATGTCTTTATGATGAGAAGAATAGATGAAGAATTAATGGCTATGGGTTTGGATAGAATATATTATCCAGGAGAAGATTCGTTCATTGATGGAAGAGATTGGGGTACATTAACTACTTTATTAAATGAAGATTATTATGATTTAATTAATCGCAATGTGGTTGAGTGTGATTCAGCTGCGCAATATTTATTCCAAAGATTTGAAAATGCAGCTATTAAAGTAGGTATTAATCCACGTTTAACTTATTTAGATGAAGATGTAAGAAAAAAATTAGCTGAGAAATTAGAAGATGAATGTCGTAAGTTATTAGATGAAAAACATGCACAATATCCAGAAACAATGGAAAACAAGACTATTATTGTTGAGATGGCAAGAGGTGGTGCTGAAGGTGCTAGCTTACCATTAGATGATCCATTTGGATATCAATATACTTTAAGACATTTCTGTCCTGAGATACTTCAAAAAGCTGCAATCTTATACATTGAAGTTACTCCAGAAGAATCTAAGAGAAAAAATAGAGAAAGATTTGATCCTACTAATCCAGGTGATTCTGTAGCACATATGACTCCTGAATTAGTTATGATTCATGATTATGGATGTGATGATATGCCTTATCTTAGAAGTCACAGCGAAAAACCAGATACTATTACTGTTAAACAATATGATAAGACTTACTATATTCCAATTGGCACATTTAACAATATGCCAGATCGCACTACTTTCTTAAGAGACTTCCCAGAAAAATGGGATCCTGAGCTAGTGAAGCAGATAGAAGCTCTAGTAAGAAATGCGACAGATAAGATGTGGGAAAACTATAAGAAATAAGAGATAACCAGCTAAAAGCTGGTTTTCTTTTACTGCATAAAAAATGTTTAAAAATATGCAGTAAAATATGAAAAATATGGATTTACTGCATAAAAAACAATAAAAAATATGCAGAAAACAAATAATATACTAAGATAAACTTAAATTATTGTGATAACCGAAAAGTGTTAAATAAAATATCTGAAAAGTGTTAAATAAAATCATTGAAAAGTGTTAAATAAAAAGTTAATATATAAGTGGAGGTAACTTAACATGTCGCTTACTAAAGATGGTTATATGCCTAGATTAATAGATAAAAAGTTAGAGAAATATTTAAAGCTTTTTGGGGCAGTTTCAATCGAAGGACCTAAATGGTGCGGTAAGACTTGGTCAAGTTTAAATCAGGCAAATACCGTTATTTATTTAACAGAACAAAGTCAGCGTGATTTAGCCATGATAGATCCTAAATATATTTTTCAGGACAAAAAACCTCAGCTTATTGATGAATGGCAAATTGTACCAAAGGTTTGGGATGCTGTTAGGCACGAGTGTGACAATGATAAAACAAAAGGGAAATTTATATTGACAGGTTCTACAACACTTAATTCTTCACAAAGCGAAAAACAAGAAGTATATCACTCTGGAACTGGTCGAATTGCAACGCTTAGAATGCATCCTATGAGTCTGTTTGAGTCAAACAATTCTGATAAAAGAGCTTCTATTTCAAGAATGAAGCAGGGAAAGATAGATGACGGATATGTTAGAAAAGTCGAATTGTATGAATTAGCTAAATATATTGTTAGAGGAGGATGGCCTGGAAACTTAAATGTTTCTGATGAAGATTTGAATATCTTGCCGAAAAGTTATATTGAATCTGTAGTAAAAACAGATCTACATGAAAGAACAGACAGAAAAAGAGATTCAAACAAAATGATGATGTTAATAAAATCTTTAGCAAGAAACGAAACCTCAATCGCTGGGGATGCAACACTTGTAAGAGATATTATGGACTTTGAAAACGAAAAGGAAAAAATCGAAAGTAGACAAACAATATCAGACTATTTGAAAGTATTAAATGATTTATACATAACCGCTAATCAGGAGGCATACGCATTAAATTATCGTTCATCAAAACGTGTCGGAAAATCAGCAAAAAGACATTTGGTAGATCCGTCCTTGGCATGTGGTGCTCTGAATCTATCAATAGAAAAATTATTGTTGGACCATGAAACTTTTGGTTTGCTATTTGAAGCGCTTGTTGAAAGAGATTTAAGAATATATTGTGAATATCTTGATGGGAAACTGTATCACTTTAGAGATAACGAATCAGGAGATGAGATTGATGCAATTATAGAATTTGATGATGGAGAATATGCAGCATTCGAAATAAAACTAAGTGATGGAAGCATTGAAGATGCAAAAAGAAGTTTGCTAAATTTTAAGAATCACGTTCATACAAAACCAAAGTTTATGTGCATAATCGTTGGCCATTTAGAAGCAGTCATGGTAGATAAAGAAACAGGAATATATATCGTTCCATTCACATCACTAATGCCATAAAAAACAACGTTACAAACCATTGTATTTAGTATATAGATATCATGTATTTAAAAATTATACTGAGTTTTTTAAAAATTCTAATCCTTTTTTAGTTATTCCAGGATCATTAGTAAAAGTTAATCTCAGATGATATTCATAGTCAAAACAATATCCTGGTACAAAGAATAAACCACTTTCTTTTAGTAATCTTAAACATAAATTTTTACTTTTTTCTTTTGTGTTGTATGAAAGAAAAGAAACAGTACCATATTCAGGCATTACAAGTTCAAATTGTTTATTTTCTTTGATGAATTGTTTAACTATCTTTTTGTTTTCGTTGATTATCTTTTTACTTCTGTTAAGTAAATACTTTTTATTCTTCAATGCAATTAGTCCAAGATTATCAATTAGTGGTCCAGTAGATATAAATGAATAATCTCTTAATATTAATAGCTTATCTATAATATCTTTATTGGCTTTAATCCAACCAAGTCTAAGTCCTGGTAGAGCATATATTTTAGATAATGAAGAAGTTGATATGCCATATTCATAAATATCAGATATTGATACTTCTTTTGTTACATTTAAACCTCTATATACTTCATCATTTAAAATATATGTTTTTTGTTTAGCGCAAATTTTAATTAATTTATTAAACATTTCAATATTCCAATAAGTACCTGTAGGATTGTTTGGAGAATTAATGATAATCATTTTAATTTTGTGTTTAGAAAAGATATCTTTTATTTCATTAAAATCAGGTAATCAATTATTATTTTCATAATATTTTAGAGTTAATACTTTACATCCTATAGCTTTAGGGATGTCTAGGAATTGTTGGTAAGAGGGTATAAATGTTAAAACGGTATCACCTTTAGATAATAAAGACATCATTATTGATTCATTGGCTTTTAGACAACCTATAGAAGTGATAATGTTTTCTATAGAACCAGTTTTATATAGTTTTAAAATTTCTTTTTTAAGTTTGTTGTCACCTGATATTTCACCATAACTTAAAACTTTATCATTAATAGTATTATCTTTATCTAATGATAATAATTGTTTGTATGTTAAAGGATATACACAAGTATCTGTAAGATTGTATATTGCTTCATTTTCATACTTGGTCATCCATTGTTCAGTTTTAAATTCATTAAATATCATAATTAGTTATATAGTACTTTTGATAAGAAATCTTTAGCTCTATCTGATTTAGGATTAGAAAAAAATGTTTTAGAATCATTTTCTTCAATTATTTTTCCATCTTCTAAAAAGACAACTTTATTTCCAACGTTTCTTGCAAAACCCATTTCATGAGTTACAGTTATCATAGTCATACCTTGTTTACCTAGGTCTTTCATAACTTCTAATACTTCTTTAATCATTTCTGGATCTAAGGCACTAGTTGGCTCATCAAATAGCATCACTTCAGGTTTTAAACAAAGCGCTCTAGCTATGGCAGCACGTTGTTTTTGACCACCTGATAAGTGTGATGGATACTCATTAACCTTTTCTAACATACCTACTTTATCTAAATAAAGCTTTGCAGTTTCAATTGCTTCGTTTTTATCTACACCATTATTAATAGGAGATAGAATACAATTTTCTAAAACAGTTTTATTATTAAATAAATTAAAATGTTGAAAGACAAAGCCCATCTTTTTTCTTTGAGCTTGGTATACTTTTTTATTGTTGGAATCCATCAATTCGTTCTTATAGAATATTTGTCCTCTATCTATTTTTTCTAGACCATGTATACATCTTAATAGTGTAGATTTGCCAGAACCTGATGGTCCTATTAAACAGACAATATCTTTTTCATTGATAGTAAGATTTATATCTTTTAAAGCCTTTAGTTCACCAAAATCTTTATAGACATTTTTAAGTTCAATCATTGATAGCTAATCTCCTTTCTAGTTTTTTAGAAAGATAAGATACAAAGATAGTCATCACTAGATACATTCCTGCAGCTACAATTAAGGGATTTAAATAGTCGTAATATCTTTTACCTAATACTTGAGAGGCATATAGTAATTCAAGTGCACCAATATTAGATATTAGAGAACTATCTTTAATTAAAGTAATAAATTCAGATACTAAAGGAGGTAATATCTTTTTAAAAGCTTGAGGAAGTATTATTTCTTTCATCATTACTTGATAGTTAATACCTAAAGTTTCACATGCTTCCCATTGACCTTTATCAACTGATTGGATACCAGATCTTATAAGTTCGGTTTGATAAGCTCCTGAATTTAAACTTAAAGCAATTAAGCCTACAATATATGGATTAGTATTTAATCTAAATCCAGTAATTGATTGATATAAAACAGGAATGCCTAAAAAGAAAAATAGAATTTGTAGAAGCATTGGTGTACCTCTGATTAATTCAACATAGATTGTGCTTAAAGCTTTTAGTATTTTTGAACTAGAAAGTTTTGCGGCAGCACAAACTATACCAATAAGACAACCAAAAAAGACAGCTCCAAGAGCAAGAAGCAGGCTATGACCTGCTCCTTTAAGCATAAATAATAAGTTTTCACTAGTTAAAATACTAGCCATTATAGACCCCATTTTTCAGCTAATGCATTATAATCATCACTAGCTTTAAAAGCATCTATAGCTTCATTGATGATATTCATTAATTCATCATTTCCTTGTTTAGCAATAATATAATTATCTTCATCTAGTAGCATTTCATCTAATACTTTAAAATCGCCATTTGCAGCATAATTATTCGCAACAGCTAAATCAGCTATAACCGCATCAACTCCACCTGATATAAGAGTCTGTATACAGATACCCATATCTTCTATAGCCATTACAGTTGCGCCTTCAATTTCATTTGCGCAAGTTTCACCAGTAGTACCCATTTGTGCGCCAATGCTTTTACCTTTTAAATCTTCTAGAGTATTGATATCACTATTAGAATTAACTAAAGCAACTTCAGCAGATTTAAAATAAGGATTTGAAAACAAAACTTTTCTTTCAGGATCATAAGTAAATCCAGATACACCTAGATCAACTTGATCAGTTTGGATTGCGGAAATAATAGTATCAAAAGACATTTGTTTCCATTCATATGTATAGTTATATCCTTGAGAATTAATATAATTAAATAACCATTCAACCATATCAACATCAAAGCCTTCAATTTCATTTGATGTAGTTAAGGATTCATATGGAGGATAATCTGGAGATACAGCAATCAATATATTTTTAGCATCATCACTACTCGCGTTTGATGGTGTATTGTTGCTAGAACAAGCAGTCATGAATAAACATGTTAATGTAATTAATAAAATAGTTTTAAATAATTTTTTCATTTTTCTTTTCCTTTCTTAAAATAATTAAACTTTTCTAATAAAACTCTTCTTTCGCCGTATCAACATGTTTAATACCTCCTTATAATAAAAAAACGTCTTCCTTCCAGAAGACGATTGAACGCGGTGCCACAACTGGTTGCCATAAAAACTTATGACCACTCAAACTCTTAACGCGAGTAAACGTGTAATAATACAACCTCATAGACGCGTTCTTTCTTCTTTTCTTTACCTTCTTTCACCAAACAAGGCTCGCTTTTAAGATAGTTTAGAAGTACTATTCCTACTTCAGGTTTGAATTAATTTTATATGAACTTAATACTAAATGCAATAGTTTTCTGAAAGAAAAATGAAAAAATAATAGATGATAGTGAAAATAATTTTCAATTTATACCAATTTAGTATACTTTTATCTTGTATTTATAAATATTTAGTGTAAAATATTTATATAAGAGTTCTTTTTATTTTGAGGGGGTATATTTTATGTATAGCGGTAAAAAATTAGATAAAAGAAAGATTTCTAATGTTTTGACATTGATTCTTTCTTTGTCAATGATTATTTCATCAGTTTTCAGTGTAAATGTACTGGTAGCCGATGATGAGGCACCGGTTGTCGAAACTGAAACTGTTTTAGTTTGCGGACAAGAAGAACATCAACATGATGCGACATGTTTTGATGAACAAGGCAATTTTATTTGTGAATTAGAAGAGCATACTCATGATGAGTCATGTTTTAAACAAGACGAAAATCAAGTTGATGAGGTGGTTGTTACAGAAGAGAATAATGAAGATGTAGTTGATGAAACTACAACAGAAGAAAACACTAGTGAAGAAGTAGTTGAAGAAAACAATACCCCGGAAGAAGTTGTTGTTGAAGATGAAGATGTAGAAGAAATAACTAATGATTTAGATGAAATCTATAGTTCTATTTCTTTTGAAGAAGCTTCAAGATATGAAGCTAAATATCCATTTGATGTTGAACAAGCAATTAAAGATGGAGAAACAAGTTTTGGTTATTCAAGACAAAGTCCATACGATAAAAAAGAAGAAGATGCTTTAAAAGTAAACTTTGGTGATCTATTAACAAACATCCTTTTCAATAAGGTATATGCTGCTGATCCAAAAGAATATGGTATACCTTCTCAAAACGATTCAAAAACTATTACTTATGTAAACTTAATTGATGATTCAGTTTATGGAAAGAATAGTATGTATGCAACTAGATTAATCATAGGTGGACAAATCTTATACTTAGATTGTCCAAATAGAAATAGTTTAGCTACAGCAGAAGGTTGTACGTTTAAAACTTCATCAGGTGATGACATATCTACTATTGAAGTTTATGATAAATCAAGTGTTAAGTTTTATTTAGGTTTTGAAGTACACCATCCAGGAGTTAATGGTGGTGATACATTGGTATATGAACTTCCTAAAGGAATTGTTTGGGATGATCAGCCAAAGAAAGCTATCATGAATGAGGATGATGAAGAAAATCCAATTGCAGGTGGTTTCTTCGTTATGACGGTAAATGGCCAAAGTTATTTACTTGTAACATATGAAGATAAATTTGTGAATAAGAATTCCTTAATTGATACTGCAATATATCTATCAGGTCAAGTAGACAAATCACAAGGTGATGATGATGGTAAAGGCACATATGAATTCTTTGATGAAGTTAAAGTTGGTACAAACATTAAAGATGTATCTAAATATGTAACTATTAAAAAGACAAGAAGTACTGTACAAAAAGATACATATACTACTGAAGAACCTGTGTTAGATCCAATTACTGGTGATCCAGTAATAGATGAAGAAACTGGTCTACCAAAAACTGAAACAATTACACATGAAACAGGAAAGATTAGAATATGGTATTACCTCAATGTAACTGCATATGGTGATAATACCGAGATTGATATTGATGATACTTATGTAGGAAATGATGATGGATTAAATATTAAGATTGATCCAGATTCATTTACTCTGGGAGATCAACCAGGAAAAGAATTTGCGGATGATGACGAAAGAGGAATCACTTGGCAGTTTACACAAGAACCAACTGATAAGAATTTCAAAGTTAGAATTAATAAACTAGGTAAAGAAAATGGCGAACCAGAAAATGTTTATTTAATGTATGCTGTTACTTTTGATCCAGTTGAAGCTAGTTATAAAGACTATGAAAAAGATACTAATCCTACTAAGACTTTTACGATTAATAATGATGCAAGCGTAACTAGTAAAGAGTATGATAGTTTTGACTTAGATAGTGCAAACTTCACTTATACATATCAAGGTATAAATAAATCAGCTAGCACAAATAGCAAAGAACCATTCTCTGCTACTTGGTCAATTCTATATAACAACTATGGAACATTAAATGGTTTAGTTGATTTTGGAACTGTAACTATTAAAGATACAGGAAAAGATGATACTGATACTGATCAATACAAAAATCCTGATAAGAAATATTATGATCATGATTATATAGATGATTCATTAGTGATTTATCAATCATATCCTGGTTCTACTAGTACATCTACATCTAAATGGTCAACATATAGCTATAGTCGAATATATTGGAATATAGGAACTGCTGCTGAACCTAATTGGCAATGGGTACCTTATGATTCTTTAGCTTATGAATATGATTCAGAAACAGGTCAACCTATTTTTGATGTCGAAGGAAATAAAGTTAAAACTACTTTTGGTAATGCATATGAAAGCGGATATGATTACTATGAAAAAACATTCTTTGCAGAAGGTTTCAATGTTCCATCAACTTCTAGATTTAGAGTTGAATATAACACAAAGATAGATGAAGCAGATTTAGCTGATATAGATACTAGTGATCCTAACTCTGTTGTTATGATAAATAATACTGGTGTTTATACTGACGGCAAGGCTGAAGATAAAGATTATGAAGAAATTGGTGTTGGTCCAGTTAGACCTGATTTAAGTAAAAAAGGTAATAACGAGGAAAACGAATTAATTGCTAAATGGACTACTATTTTAAATGTTAAAGATTCTAATGTATTAGTAAAGGATACTTATTTATATGACTTTATATCAATTGGTAATACATTATTAACAGATAATGATCATCCTTTAACATTAACTGTAGAAGGTAAATACTATTATGAAGCTACACCTATTAATAACTACGTTACTTTAACAAGCACAACTATAACAAGTTTAATTCTTCTGACAGAAGAAAAAACTGTTTATGTTTTAGGAGAACCTACAGGTTATAATGCGAAAAAATATAAAAATATTGCTGGAGAAGAAATTTGGATTATTGAAAAAGAAGACGAAGAAGGTAACACACAATATTTTGAAGCAAAAGATAGAAACGATGTTTATAGTAAGGCAACAGTTACAGCAACCCCAGTAGAACCTACTACACCTTTAGACAACAAGATTTATGATGCAGAAGGAACTGCTTATGATGCTGTTAAAGATGTTAATGACAAGATATATATCTTAGAAGGAAGTGGTGAAATAACTATTCCTTGGAAGAAAGTTACTGATACATATACTTTAGAAGAATGTTTAAATGATCATGCAGCTTGTGTTATTACAGAAGAATATATTGAAAACAACTGGTCAAGAGGACAAGATGGTAAAGATCATCAGGCTACTTTAAAGTATGATCCAGAAACTGGCGCTATAACTACAGCTCAACCAAACTTTATTGTTAATATCCAAAATATTGGTAAAGATGGAGAAGATTCTCAAGGTTTATTTGCCAGCAAGATTTCTAACTCACAAGATGTTGTAAGAAAAACAACAGATGATGGCAAAGTATGTATCATTTATACTGACGGTACAAACCCGCCTTTAGCAATGCCTCAACTTGAACTTGAAGATGAAGAAGGAAATAAATATTTAATTTATAATAGTGGCAATGTAAGATATGCAAAAGATGGTGATACTTATCGTACATATACAGTAGATGATACTACTAGAAAGATAACATTATCTACATATACATCAAGTCCAAGTAATCCTTCAGCTGTATCTTCTGGTGAATATTATAATTTCACAGAAAAATCTGATGAAACTATTACTTTAGGAAACAAAGTTAGTCCTGCTCCAACAAACGCAGTTGTTAAAAAATCAGAAAATAGTGTAGATAAAACTATTGCTAAGGGATTATATACATTCAAATATGACACACTATTATCTATCGATAATGAAGAAGCTGAAGAAATGATTAGAATGAACAATAGTGGAAACTTTGTATATAGTAATAAAGTATACATTGTTTCTGCAAGTTCAATTGTTCAGGGTAGTGGCGATGTTGAAGTAAATATAATTGATAAAGGTTATATTTCAACAGTTACTAATGATACTTCTTCAGATCTTAATGCTGCTGAAGGTAAAGTTAAATCTGAAAACTTATATACAACTATTACAGGTATTGATGTAACTGAATATAATGAGATGGCTTGGTGGACTTCTGGAATAATTCTAAGTACTACAGAAGAATTTGTATTAGCTGATACATTCTCTCAAGATCCTACCATGGAATTAGTGCAAGGTTCTTTAAAGGTTTATCAAGGTAATATTAAGAATCCTGCAAAAGAAACTTGGGCAGATGTTAAAGAGCTAACAAATTACACTTTAGAAGATAATGGTAGCGAAGGATTTAATATTAAGTTTGCTGCAAACACTTTAAATGCTGCTGATGGTAGCAACATTATTGCTTTCTATAAAACTGTTGGCGATTATGACAACAATAAAGTTTATAGTTACACAAATAGTGTTAGACCAATAGTTGGTGGTAAAGATATTTATCCAACTAAATCTGCTACCACAAGAAGAATTTATCGTATCTTAAATAAATTCTCTGAAACCGATGAAGGCAAGGCTATTGTTGATTATTCTATTAAGATTAATGAAGAAAGATTAGATATTGATCCTAGTGATACCTTAACTTTATATGATAAGATGGGTAGTTTCTTATCATATCATGCAGGTTCAATGAAGTTTACTAAAGTCAATGAGGATGGAACAACAAGTGAAATCCCTACAAATACTGAAGGTTATACAGTTGATGCATCTGATCCACAAAACTTAGTAATAACTATTCCTGATGAGACATCAGTAATAATCACATATAGATGTACAATCACAGTTAATGAAATTGAACCAACTGAAGAAACTGCTAATAAGATTTCAATGTCTGGTTATAAGGATTTTGAAGTTGAATCTAATATTCAAGTTATCGTTAAAGAAAGAGAAGCAATCGCTAGTGGTAAGCAATTATACATCCGTCTATTTAAATATGATATGGATGAAACACTAATTCCACTACCAGGTGCGGTATTCCAGATAACTGCCTTCTATGTAGGTGAAGTTGATGGAAAGAAAGTATTAATTCAACTTGAAAACTTAGATCAAAATCCAATGTTTGAGACAACAGACGAAAATGGTGAAATCGTATTTATTGGTAAATATGATACAGTTTATGAAATAAAAGAAATTGAAGCACCAGAAGGTTATGCAGTATCTGATGAAGTTGATTACTTCGTACTTCCATATAACTATGATGAAGAACACTTTACAGGTGTATTTGATGAATATGGTCAAGAAATAGAACCATCATTCTATCATTTACTACATAGAGTAAATGAAACACGTCATACTATCGCAAATAGAAAAGCTGAGACTACATTTAAGCTTGTTAAAGTTAATCATAATGATAAGCCACTTGAAGGCGCAGTATTTGAACTATATAACGATCAAGATGAACTTATTAAGGATAATCTAATAAGTGATGAAAATGGTGAAATATTGATTTCTAATTTAGATGAAGGAAATTATTACTTATTAGAAGTTGAAGCACCTAAAGGTTATGCACGTCAATCTAAAAAGGTTTATTTCTCATATGATGGTTATAATGAATACACTTTTGAAGAATATTCATTCATTGAATATATACCAACCGAAGATCAATATGAACATAATATCCTGAAATTCACAAATTATGTTCCATATTATCCTCCAAAAACTGGAGTCGAATAAGTCTAAATCATATTTAAAACAAATATAAGCAGCTAGAATAGCAAGTTTCTAGTTGCTTTTATTATTGTTTAAGTAAATATTACTTTTATTCGGTTGAAAAATAGGATGGCTATACCTATTATTGGGTTGAAAAAGCGGTAATTTATAGTTTTAGATTATAACAAATAAATATAATACTAATGTTGCAATTACAACTAATATAAAATAACTATACTTTTTTCCTATGAAAAAGGTAAATGTTTTTAAATATGCTGCTATATATGTGTATTAGCAACCAATCTTTTCCTTAACAATTCCTATATCTATGAAAAATATTTATTCAATTCAAAATAATGTAATAAGTATATATTATAATTTAGTTAATGGAGGAACAATAATATGGACATTAAAAAACAATATTTTGAACTTATTAAGAAAAATATTGATTTTGCTTATGAGAGTCAAAAAGATAAGCTGAAAAAGATTGCTTACATGTTTGGTGAATGCATGGATAATGAAGGTGTTGTGCAACTTTTTGGTATTAAACATGGGGAAGAGTTTGTGAATGAATTAAATTATCGTGCTGGTGGTATTGCACCATTTCACGCTTTAAAACTAAGGGATATGATGCTTAAAGGATTAATAGATCAAAAGGATATTGAAACTGGCGAAATTTATAACGATTTGAGCGTTGTAGATAAGTTTTCTGAAGCTTTTGATTTAGATGATAGAGATATGTATTGTGTTGTTTCTTATTATGGAAGAGAACCTTTAGCTATTGAAATAGCTAAAAGAGCTAAAAAGAATAATCAAAAAGTTGTAGCTGTAGTTAATAAGAAAGCATATGATGCATGTAAAGGAACTTTATTAGATTATTGTGATGAATATTTAGATATGTGTTGTGATCATCCTGATGTAGCTATTGAATTAGATGATACTAAAATAGGTCAATTATCTTCTACTGTGGCTAATGTTATTGCGCAAATGCTTACAGCAGAAATATACGCTTATTTTAAGGATAATAATAAAGAAGCTCCTGTATTATTATCAGCTAATATAAACGGCGCAGATGTGCATAATAATAGCCTTACAGAGCCATATGGAAGGAGGATCAGATAATGATTAATGCTTTAAGATTTAAAGAAGAAATAGATAAATTATTAGATACCTTATATGAATCACAAAAAGATAATATGGAACTTATGGCTAAAGCTATGAAGGATTGTATTGCATCTGGTGGAGTTGTCCATGTGTTTGGTTCTGGTCATTCTGTGGGCTTAGGAATTGATATTAAGAATAGATTAGGTTCTCTAGTGCCAATACATATTATGGAGATGGCTGATTTTGTTACTAAGGGTGGAATAGCTGTAGAAGAATTCTTAGATAAGAAGAATATTTTTGAAAGAAAACCTAATGTAGCTAATAAATTATATGAATTATATGATATTAAACCTGAGGATATTTTTATTGTTATATCTAATTCTGGTATTAATGGAATAGTTATTGATATTGCTTCTTTAGCTAAGCAAAATGGCCATAAAGTTATTATCATTACTTCTATGAAACATACTTTAGCTGAAGCTCCTAGACATCCAAGTGGCAAGAAGTTATATGAATTTGGTGATATTGTAATTGATAATTGTGGTCCACATGGTGATGCGCTTTTAGAAACAGATGGCGTTGGTAAAGTTTGTTCGGTAAGTAGTATTTGTAATAATTGTATAGCTCAAGCAGTTGCTGCAAGAACTATTGAATTATTGAAAGAGGATAATATTGAATTGCCTGTATTAAATGGCGATTTGAATCATGACAATTTATTAAAAGAAAAATATGAAGGGAGAGCATAATGTTATTTGAATATGGAGATAAGATATTAGAAGTTATTAAAAATGCAGAAGAAAGAAATTCAGATACTATAAAGTTTTTAGCTGAAAAGTTTGCGCAAAATATTGAAGATGATAAGATTATTCATACTTTTGGTACAGGACACTCACACATGCTAGGTATTGAGATGTTTGCAAGAGCTGGAGGCTTAGGAAATGTTGATGCAATGTTAGATCCTGATACTTTAACTTCTTTTGGTGCTCAAAGATCTGGAGCAATGGAAAAAACTAGTGGTGTTTCTGATGTGATATATGATTCATATAATATCGAAGCAGGTGATATAATGGTTATTACTTCAAATTCTGGCAGAAATGCTATGCCTATAGAAATGGCTATGCGTTGCCAAAAAGAAGGTGTATATGTTGTAGCGTTAACAAATCTAGAACAATCAAAAAATACCACTTCTAGACATCCTAGTGGTAAAAGATTATTTGAAGTAGCAGATTGTGTTATAGATTCATGTGTTCCTGATGGTGATGCTACACTTGATTTAAGTGGAATTAAGACAGGGCCAGCTTCTAGTATAGTAACTATGTATTTAGTTAATACAATCATTTCTGAGGCTATTAAGATTGTCTTGAGCCATGGTAAAAGACCATATGTATTCCAATCTCAAAATGTTGATGGATTTGATAATAATGCCATCTATGAGCATTTTAAAAATAGGATAAAGCATTATTAGTATTAAAAGAAAATAATTTAATAAACAAAAACATTTAAAGCTATTACTTTAAATGTTTTTTGTAAACGATATAAGTATAAATGAAATGTATAAATTACTGTATTTTTGTATCGAACAAATCATTTAAATCAAATAAAATATATTCTTTTTTATCCACGTCTTTTGTATATCCACTTTTACTTATAAATGCTAGTTTGTAAAAATGATTTAAGACTTTATTGGCTTGGTTATTTTCAATATAAATATCTTTCATTGATACAGGTTTTTTTGAATACTTACATTCAAAATTAATAAGACCGTTCTTAGTTTCTCCTACTAAATCAAATTCATAGTTATTTCTTGTTGTTTTGTCATTGAACATGTATTTATATAAATCTAATAATTTAAAATCAAATAGATTATTTTTGTTGCCCATACGTAAAAATTGTTCACAGATATCTTCAAACTTTTTAGGAACAAATTGTGTTAAAAAATCATCTTCAATGAAATTTTTATAATATTCTTGTGCACTATATAGCATAAGTTTAGAGTCAACATTATAAAGATAATTATAATAGAAGCTAAAGCTGTTGTCTTTAATCTTATAATATGGTTTTTTAGTTTTGTTATTAGAAAAAGAATAGTGTTTTTCAATAATCTGTAACGAAATTAATTTATTCAATGCATAGTCAATTGATTTGTTTGGATATGAATTGTTGAAAACACTTTTAATATCTGTATAAGAAATACTCTTATTGTTTATTATGTTTAAAATGAAATTCGCATTTTCTATCTTGCTTATCTCAGAAAGTATTTGGTTGTTTAATTCTGTTTTTAACAACGCATTTTCTTTAATATATAAGTCAATTAAATTATCTCTAAATGATTTTTTAGGATCAATTTGTTTTAAGAAATAAGGTATTCCACCAAAAACAGAATAGTATAAAATTTTATCTTCGTTACTATTGTTGGAATAAAACTTACTACTTTCTAAATAATTTAATGGTTTTAAATTAATGTTTAATGTAAATCTTCCATGTAATGGCATATCTTTGTCGTTTAAGATCGACATGACATCAATACTAGATCCACATAATATTAATTTAAAATTATTTAAAGAATCGTTTAAATCAATTTTATCTAGAGCATTTTTTATAAGAGAATCTGTGGATTTATCTTGTCTCATCAATGGATACTCATCGATATATAAAATATTCTTTTTGGGTTGAGAAGCCATAAATATAATAATATCTTCAAGACTATTAAAAGATAAATATTGATTTTTGTAGATTGTTTGCATCTCTTTAGTTAAAGAGTTTAAATTGTCTTTATAAGAACTTTGATAACATTCATAAAACACAATATTAGCACTAATGTCTTTTAAAGCTTCAAATATCAATCTAGATTTACCAACGCGTCTTCTACCATAAACGATTATTGATTGATTATTTGAATCAAGAAGTTTATCTTTTATTAGTTTGATTTCAACTTTTCTTCCTACAAACACGATGTCCTCCAATTTACCTAAATTAATTTTACCAAAATATATTTAGGTAATCAATACTAGCTAGAAATAATATGTAAAAAAATCGCTTAAAACCTGTTTTAATGTTAGAACTAACTCAAATAATCATTAATCGCTATTATTATGTTTTAATAAGCTTTTGATTTAGTTTTCTATCAAAAGAGAAAACATCTATTTCAAATTGTCTATTATATGAAACTAATAAACAATCAACAAAATCAAGTTTTGGTTTTTCTAAATAAATATCTAATGCAGTTTCAATCATTTGTCTATCAATATAATATATATCTTTAAAAGAGTTTTTTATTGCCTTAATTACTTCTTTTCGAGGAATATTATATATAGGACCACATAAAACATATATAACTTCTTGAACAACATTAGGTAATACATAACAAGTATTATTCTCAATTAGTGTTAATGCTTTGTTATATTGTTCAATATCGTCTTTTAGAAAGTATCTAATTAAGACATTTGAATCAATTAAAACAATTTTATCTTCCATACTTTTCATTCAATGCCTCATGATATAATTCTTCTTCTTTACCAACCAATTCAGGTTTAGAATATTTATTTAAAGATCCTGCAGAAGTGTGTCTACGTTTAAGATTTGTAAAAGGTGACTTACTAGTTTGAATAGCCATATCATTGTATAAGTTAATAGGAACAATAACTGCCACAGGTTCATTGTTTTTTATAATTACAGTAGGTTGATTATTAGTGTTAATATCATCTAATATTTTTCCTGCATAACCCCTATTTAGCTTTGATAAAGAAATCATATTAATCATTTTTTCCATACTAATACCTCACCTATACTATATCAAGCACAAATTAAAATATCAATATAAATAGCGTATAATTTAGCGTTATATCTTACTTGAATTAATTTAAGTAAACAAATCACAGTAGAAAAGTATTAATAAGGTGTGTATATAAAAAGTATAAAATGAGCAATGTGTTGCGTATTATTGACATATTTATACACATAGTTTGTATGATTTTATGACAGTCTTTGATTGTGTTAAAATATCTCTAGATATGTTAAATAATAAAAGAATTTTAATTACAGGCAGTAGCGGTTTTATAGGTTCACATTTGGTGAATTATTTACTACAATCATATGAAAATATTCATATTATTGGAATTGATAATATGAATGATTATTATGATGTTTCTTTGAAAGAAAGTAGATTAAAAAAGTTAGTAGATCTTAACAAAGATTATACATTCATTAATGGTGATATATCTGATAGAGATTTTATTGATGAATTATTTAATAATAATCAATTTGATATTGTGGTAAATTTAGCTGCGCAAGCAGGAGTTAGATATTCTATTGAGAATCCTGATGTATATATTAAGGCTAATATTATAGGTTTTTATAATATTTTGGAGGCTGTTAGAAATCATCCTGTTGAACATTTTGTATATGCATCTAGTTCTTCTGTGTATGGAGGCAATACAAAGATACCTTTTTCAACAGACGATAAAACAGATAATCCTGTGTCATTATATGCAGCTACTAAAAAAACAGATGAATTATTAGCTCATACATACTCACATTTGTATGGTATTAAATCTACTGGTTTAAGATTTTTTACAGTATATGGTCCATATGGCAGACCTGATATGGCTTATTATTCTTTCACAGATAAATTATTAAATAATGAAAAGATAAAAGTATTTAATTATGGAAAATGTGAAAGAGATTTTACTTATATTGATGATATTGTTGAGGGAATTATAAGAATATTAGATAAAGGGCCTATTGATAATTATAATCTTTATAATATTGGAAATAATCATCCAGAGAATTTATTAGATTTTATACATACATTAGCTGATTGTCTTATTGAAAATGGATTGCTTACATCAAACTTCAATATAGATGAACATATAGAATTGACTGAATTAGCGCTAGGTGATGTACCAGTTACATATGCAGATACTAGTAAGTTAGAAGATGATTATGGTTTTAAACCTAACACCTCCTTGAAACAAGGTCTAAATAATTTTGTGAAGTGGTATAAAGACTATCATAATAAATAATAAATAATAAACTGAAGGTGAAGAAATGTTATATGGTGGAATTGAATTAGGTGGAACCAAGATGGTTTGTGGTATAGCTGATGACGCTATGAATATTATTGATAGATTTGTAATAGATACCACCACACCTAATGAAACATTGACCAAACTATATGAGTACTTTAAAGATAAAAATATCTCGTCTTTAGGTATTGCAAGTTTTGGTCCTGTTGATTTAAATAAGAATTCTAATACTTATGGATATATAACCACTACTCCAAAACCTAATTGGGCAAATGTTGATGTGTTAAAGTATTTTAAGCCTTTAAATATTCCAATGGGTTTTGATACTGATGTGAATGGTGCATGTTTAGGTGAAGTTATACATGGCGCTGGTATAGGTTTAAGTAATGTTATATATGCAACTATAGGTACAGGTATTGGTTTTGGAGTTTATTTAAATAATGAATTACTTCATGGTTTAATGCATCCAGAAACTGGACATATTCTCTTGAATAAACATGAATTAGATAAAGATTTTAATGGACCATGTCCATATCATAATAATTGTTTAGAAACTTTAGCTTCTGGTCCTTCTATTGAAAAAAGATGGCATAAGAATGCTTATGAATTATATGATGATGAAAAAGTATGGAAATTAGAGAGTTATTATTTAGGACAAGCATTATGTAATTGTATTATGTCTTATTCACCAGAAAGAATTATATTGGGTGGAGGTGTAATGCATACTCCAGGATTAATAGAATTAATAAGAAAAGAAATTTTAAATAACTTAAATGGTTATATAAAAAAAGATGAAATATTAAATCATATAGATGAATATATAGTTTTACCTAAACTAGGTGATGATGCAGGAGTTATAGGGGCTGTAGAATTAGGAAAAATTGAACTTAATTAGTTGTTTAAATTGTATTAATAATAATTTATTTAATAAAATATAGTAGTGAATAAGAAAAAGAGTTTTTATATAGTACCAATATGTTTTGTGGTAGTAATTGGATTACTAGTTTTTTTATCTTCTGGAAAAAGTGAAGTAGCTGGTTCAATTATTCAAACTCATGGTATTAAACCTCTATATCAAAAAACTATTAAACAAGTTGAAAAAGAAGAGAAATTTAATATTGATGTTATAGGAGATAGCACATATCTATTTTATTCAAATGGTTATGGATATAGATATGGACCATCAATTATGAAATATGAAGATGGCTCTATAGATGTTTGGCTATCTGCTCCTGGTAATAGTGGATCACATTGGGATTATATAACTTATAGACATTCTGATGATGGAATTAATTGGACAGATGAGAGGGTTGTATTAAGACCGACACCTGGTTCAAAAGATCAATGTTCTGTATGCGATCCAGGATTAATCTATTTTGGAGGTTATTATTATTTAGGATATACTGCAACAGCATATTATGCAGGAAATGGCACAAACAATTCTGCGTTTGTAGCTAGAAGCGAAAACCCTGATGGTCCATTTGAAAAATGGAATGGTGAAGGATGGGGTGGATATCCTAAGCCAATAATAGAATATGAAGGAAGCCCTTCTGGTTGGGGAATAGGTGAAATTAGTTTTGTGGTAAAAGATAATGAATTATATGTTTACTATACATATTTTGATGAACTAGGAGGATCTACTAGATTAGCTAAATCTGATTTAGCAGAAGACTGGCCAGCACGTTTAGAAGGCGATGAAACAGTTTGTTTTAGAAACCATCAAGATTCTATGGATGTTGTGTATGTAGATGATATACAAACATTTTTAGGTTTTTCTGTTTTTCAAAGAATGACACAAAATTCAAGACTTATAATATATGAATCAAAAGATGGTTTAGAGTTTAAAGAAGTTGATAAAGCTAAAGGAACAATGGAAGACTATGCCCATAATGTTGGAATATCAAAAGATGAAAAAGGACATACTAATATGTTAGAAGATAATTATATAGGTTATGGTTTTGGTGCTAGATGGGGTAAGTGGTCAGCAGTATTAAAGCAAATTACAATCAAACGTTATTTTGAATAGAAAGTGTTAACATTATAATATGCTAGAGAAAAGAAAGAGAATAGAATCACTTAATATAATTAGATGTTTTTCTTTTTTATTAATATGTTTACATCATACTAAATTAGAATTATTTACTTCTTCAGGTTATTATGGTGTTTCTGTTTTTTTAATTCTATCTGGTTTTTTAATGACATATAATCACTATGGTAAAGAATTTAATTATTCTTTAATTGATAGTATTAAATATGCAATTAATAAGATAAAAGATTTATATCCATTACATATAATATGTACTATTGCAATGTTGCCATTCTTATTTATTGGTGATCATATTGAACCAATACTAAATATTGTGTTGTCAATATTAACCAATGTTTTATTAATTCAAGAATGGTTACCACTAAATATATTTTCTATTAATGGAGTATCATGGTTTATTTCTGTGCTATTTTTAGCGTATATTGTATTTCCGTTTTTTGTTAGATTTATGGAAAAACATTTTAATAATACAAAATCAATTATATTTTTAATTGTATTGTTTTTACTTCAAATAGTTGTAGCAATTATAGATTCGAAAGCTACTGATGTTGGAATAAATTCTATATTAATAAAGAATGATTTTTCATATTGGTTAGTATATGAATTTGCTTTTGTAAGATTAATAGATTTTTTAATTGGTTGTTGTGTAGGTTATTGTTTTATACACAAAGATAACGATAATGATAAAGACTATACAATCTACGAGATATTAATTGTATTATTGCAAGTTGTTTCAATGATTTTAAGCGCAGTTTATAAAAAAACGTCATGGAGATATACAGTTGTGTTTACTTTGTTTATTGTTTTATTAATATATGTGTTTGCTTTAGAAAAAGGAAAGATCTCAAGGATTAATAACGAAATTGTTAAGTATATTTCTAGGATAAGTAGACCTGGTTTTATTATTCATTATGTTGTATTTAGATATATGAGTTCGCTAGTTACATATGTTTTAGGAAGAGATATTGAGCATACATATGGACCACTTTTAAAGCTTACAATAGGTATGTTTATTACTATTGTGTTATGTGAAATATACATTAGAATTGAAGAAAGATTTAAGAATAAACTATTTAATAAGTAATAGAGAATAGTTTATGAAATATGAAAGTAATGATAAAATCAAATTGGAGTTTTTTCTATGGCTAAAAGTAGGGCAGAGAAAGTAACAAAGAACGTATTTTTCAGTATAGCAACAGAAGTTATAAAGCTTTTCTGTGGTTTAATACTACCTAGATTAATACTTACAAACTATGGTTCAGCATATAATGGCATAGTTCAATCTGTGTCGCAGTTTCTATCAATGATTGCTTTAATGAAGCTGGGAATTGGTAGTTTAACAAGATCCTCGTTATTTAAGCCTTTAGCTGAAAAAGATGATGAAGAATTAAATAGAGTTTTATCCGCAACAGAAGCTTTTATGAGAAGACTTGCTTTAATATTTGCAGGCCTTGTCTTGGTTTTTGCTTGTGTATATCCAATATTAATATCTGATGAATTTGATTGGTTATTCTCAGCTACTTTAATCATCATTATTTCTATTTCGACATTTGCTGAGTATTATTTTGGTTTTACTTATCAAATGCTTGTTAGTGCTGATCAAAAAGATTACATATCTAGTATTCTTTCAATCATCACAATTATATTAAATACAATTATTTCTGTTGTATTAATAAATAATAATTTCTCTATTCATATGGTTAAACTTGGTAGTGCTTTTGCTAATATTATCACACCAATATTCTTATATATTTATTGTCATAAACATTACAATCTAAAAAAGATAAAATCTGGAAACATAAACAAACTTCCACAAAGATGGGATGCTTTAACACATGAAATGGCATCGTTTGTTAATGATAATACTGATGTTATGATATTAACTTTATTCTCTAATTTATTAGAAGTATCTGTATATTCTGTTTATCATTATGTAACTGTTAATTTAAAAAAGATAATTACATCTTTTGTAGCTGGTTTTTCAGCAGCTTTTGGTGAAATGTATGCTAAAAAAGAAGATGAAGTATTTATAAAGAATTTTAAGATTTATGAATTAATATCACATTCTTTCACATCTGTTATTTATTCAACCGCAATGGTAATGATTATTCCTTTTGTGCTGTTGTATACAAAAGATGTTGTTGATGTAAATTACAATAGATTGTATTTTGCAATTTTAATTTGTCTTGGTGGAGCATTTGATAGTTTTAGATATCCTTATAAATCAGTTATTAATTCTACTGGTCATTTTAAGGGCACAAAACATATTGCTATAACTGAATCAATAATAAATATTCTTGTATCGGTAATATGTGTTATTAAGTTTGGTTTAGTTGGTGTTGCTGTAGGAACCTTTTTAACAATGTTATATGGTTGTTTAAGTTATTCATCATATTTATCAAAAAACATTCTTAAGATAGATTATAAAGATTCGTTTGTTCGTATAGTTATTTCTTTTGTTACTATTGTTTTAACTTATTTAATTTCAAGATTATATATGGGCGAAATAAATAATTATTTAAATTGGATAGTTTATTCAATAATTACAGGTTTATTATCAATGATTATAACTTTGATTATTAATAAAATGCTTTATAACGATGTGTTTATGCAAGCAATAAACAAGATAAAAAGAGTTATACTTAGAAAGGTTAAGTAGATGAAAGAATATAGTGTTGCGATAGCTTCAAATTTCTTAAATCATTATCAACTTGCATTGAGTGAAGAATTAATTAAATTATGTAAGAATTTTTATTATGTTGTAAGTGAAGAGTTACAAACAGAATATAAAAATTTAGGTTTTAGTGATTTTAATGATAAACCATTTGTGATTAAAGCTTATGAAGATGCAAAAAAAGCTGAGGAAATATTATTTAATTGTGACGTTGTTGTGACAGGGTCATATAAGTATACATCACATATTAGAAAAAGAATTAAAGCAAATAAACCAGTGTTTTATTATAGTGAAAGATTATTTAAAGAAGATAATGCAATTAGAAATGCATTAAGATATGTTAAATATTGGACTTTATATCACAAAGATAATATTTCGCCTTTGTTGTGTGTTAGTGCTTATGCTGCTGCAGATTATAGTAAGGTTGGTGTGTTTAAAAACAGAGCTTATAAATGGGGATATTTTCCAAAGATTAGAGTTCATAATATTGATGAATTATTAAACAAAAAGAAAAAGAATTCTATATTTTGGGCAGGAAGATTTGTTGAATGGAAGCATCCTGATCAAGCTATACTTTTAGCAGAACAATTAAAAAAGGATAATTATGATTTTGAATTAAATATTGCAGGAAATGGAATGCTTGATGAGGAATTAAGAAAACTTGTTGATGAAAAAGATTTAAATGATTGTGTTCGTTTTTTAGGTTCTTTACCAACTGATAAAGTTAGAGAAACGATGGAGTCTTCACAGATTTATTTGTTTACTTCTGATATTGGTGAAGGATGGGGTGTTGTTTTACTTGAAGCAATGAATTCAGCTTGTGCAGTTGTTGGTAATAGTTCTGCTGGTTCAGTACCGTTCTTATTAAAAGATGGAGAAAATGGCTTCATATATAAAAACAAGAACTACAAAAAACTATTTGAAAGTGTTAAGAATTTACTAGACAACACACAAGAGACAAATAAGATTCAAAGAAATGCATATCAAACAATAATTGATGATTGGAATCCAAATGTAGCTGCAAATAGATTATATGAAATGGTATCTTATACTATGAATAATGATATTCAAGATTTCAAATATGAAGAAGGAATATTGAGTAAGGCAGAAATAATTGATGGATAATTATATGCTCTATAAAGAGAATGATATAATTAGGTAGGAGATTTAGCTATGAAAAGAAAGCGTGTATTAGTTACAGGTGGAGCAGGGTTTATAGGCTCACACCTATGTGAAAGATTACTAAATGAAGGGTATGAAGTTATCTGTATGGATAATCTTTTTACAGGACAAAAAGATAATATTAGACATTTAATGGATAATCCATATTTTGAGTTTGTTAGACAAGATGTATTAGAAGATATATATGTTGAATGTGATCAAATATATAATCTTGCTTGTCCTGCATCTCCAATTCATTATCAATATGATCCAATTAAAACTATTAAAACATCATTTATTGGTGCTTTACATGCTTTAGGTTTAGCTAAAAGATGTAATGCTAGAATACTTCAAGCTTCTACTTCTGAAGTATATGGAGATCCTGAAGTTCATCCTCAACCTGAAAGCTATTGGGGACATGTGAATCCTAATGGTATTAGGTCTTGTTATGATGAAGGAAAAAGAGCTGCAGAAACACTATTTTTTGACTACCATAGACAACACGGCGTTGATATAAAAGTAGTTAGAATCTTTAATACATATGGTCCTAATATGCGAGGTGATGATGGTAGAGTTGTATCTAACTTTATTGTTCAAGCTTTAAAAGGTGAAGATATAACTATTTATGGTGATGGTAGTCAAACTAGATCTTTCTGTTATGTTGATGATTTGGTTGATGGTTTAATTAAAATGATGAATTCTGAAGATGGATTCACAGGTCCTGTTAACCTAGGTAATCCTGGAGAATTCACAATGCTAGAATTAGCTAATAAAGTTATTGAATTAACTGGTTCTAAATCTAAGATTGTCTATTTACCTTTACCACAAGATGATCCTACTCAAAGAAAACCAGTTATTGATTTAGCTAAAGAAAAGCTTAACTGGCAACCTACTATACCTCTAGAAGAAGGTTTAAAAAGAACTATAGATTATTTTAAGAAAAATCTTTAATTAAAACCCCTGTATAAATTGGCATAGTCCAAACAAGAGGGTACATATATCTTGGGAAGTCGATAATGACTGGGCCAGCAATAATCATTAATAACGATAAAAGAAGCGGAATAAATACAAGCTTCTTTTTTAATCCTTTTCTTTCCATTTCAAGCACAAAAGCAAATATAAATAGAATCACATACAAAGCAGGATTTGTAAGAATATTTATTACCGGTAATGTATGCATAACTTCTAGAACACTAAAATAATAATGTTGATTATTCTTTAGCCATAGTGGAGTTTGTAGATAACCTTTATCTTGTTCATAACCAACAAAACCACCATTACATTCAACATTATAATGAAATAGATTTATCCTTGGATAAACTATATAAATATTTTGAATTGATGTTGCTTCAATATAAGTTAAAGGAGCTTTAAAGAATTGTTTAAACCAAACAAGTAAATAATCTAGTATATCTTTTGCACCAGCATCATTATTAAATAAATACTTTACTGGATCAGCTATATGTTCCATATATGTATCAGCAACCTTGTCATAATCTAAGACCTTATTGATTATTATTTTTTCTTCTTCTGTTATTAAATCTTCATGATATTTTATTAAACGTGCAGTTTGTTGAAAAGGAAGAGAAAAGATTTCTCTTCTTGATCCATCTTTGGCATTATAAATTGTTTGTAATGTATTAGAGAATATAGAAGGTGTAATAATACACACTAAAACAAAGGCTATAAGTTTTACACTCATTTTCTTTCTTTTAAATATCTCTATAAATAGCAGTGTTATTAATACTGGTACAACAACATAAGTTCCATTTTTTCTAAACATTGGAAGAAGAAAAGAAACAAGGAATAAAAGAATTAAAGATTTTTTATTATTCCAAAAATTATCACCATAATAAATATACTCAATTAATAAAACACACAGCAAAACAAGTAAAGCACAATAGTTAGCATCTTTTAAAGTAGTTCCATTACTTGCCATAACCATCGGATTAAAAGAATAAAAGATAATAGATAAGATAATAAATATCTTAGGAAATCTCATTTTATAAAAAGAATTAATTACATAAGAGAATATATATGCATAAAATATAGTTTGAATAACAGATAAAATAAACATACCTATATTGTGATTTCCTAGTAATTGCCCATATTTATAGAAATACGTTAAAAGTAAGGTATGAAATAAAGGCCAATGTGTAGTTAATTGATCAGTTCCTAAAGTTTGATTTAATTGTAGATAAGCATCAACATCTAAAGCTATTGGATACTTTATTAAAACATGAGGAATAAAAACAATTAGAAAATATATAAATAAGTTTTTTTGATCAAATAAAGGAAAATTATATTCTTCATCATATTGTTTTCTTGTAAAGAAAGCATATATCTTAAACAAAACAAAATAAAAAACAAACACCAAAACATATTTAATAGAAAATGCTTTCTCATTAAAAACAACTACATCACCATAGTAATATAGTGCACTAAATAATAAAGACATTATTATAATGATTTTGTTTTTATATTTTAGTATTTCTGTTAATAATTTATCCATGTAATCTATGTATTAAGTATTTTATTTCGTTTTTAATTGTTTTAAAAATTATAGCTGAACTACTTTTTCTATCTGTTTCAACAGATTTAAAGTTTGTATTAAGATTGTTTTTTGTAAAAGTATCTTGAACTTCATAAGGAAGATTGTTTCTTGTGTTAAGAAAACTATAATATGAATCAATATTGTTTATTATTGAGTCTGAGATCTCATTGTTTCCACTTTTAATTAATTGATAAGCTTTTTCTGGTAAATCACCTTCTAGTTCACCAAATATATGAATATTGTAATTGTTTATAGTGCTAGATCCTAAAAAGTATTCTAGATCTACTCTAGATTTACAAAAAACAAATAAGTTATTGTTTCGTTCAAAAGAAACATTATTTCCAAATAAGTTTAAACATTCTTTTATATCATCAATATCTTTGAAACCTGTAATTGTTTTTGTATTCAAATCATAAGTTTCATAATCGTTTATTGAAGATAAAACATTCTCATAATCTTTACCGAATAAAACTACTAAATCATGTAATAACTCTTCTTTATTAACTGAACAATGTATTCTATTAGAACCACCAGTCCATTTACGATATAATTCTTTTTTCTTGTATATGTTTGTATTGATTGTATCTTGACCATCATATAATTCTTTTAATTCATATAGTGGTTTTTCATCTTCTACAATTAAGAATAAAAACTTTCCTTTTCCACAAGGTACGATTTTTTCAATTGGAGAACCTAATCTATGACCATATAAACTTTGAAGATTTCTTGGAAAATTTGTTTTATCCCATTTTATATAGAAAGCTTTTTCAATAACAAAAGAATTATTCAAATCATTAATAATCTTATCTTTTGCATATAAAGCTTTATTCCATAATAAAAATAAGTGTTTACTCTTCATACAATCATTATATATTCTAACATCCATAATTATGAAGAAATCAATAAATGAATAATGTGTTAAAATTTATATGGATTATATGAAAGAAAACTATCGTGAATTAAACCCACAAGAGATTAAAGATATAAGCCTACAAATATTGTTGGATGTATCTGAATTCTGTAAAAAAAACAATATCACATACTTTTTAGCGTGTGGTACTTTGCTTGGGGCAATTAGGCATTCGGGATTTATTCCGTGGGATGATGATATAGATATCATGATGCCTAGACCTGACTATAAGAGGTTTTTAGAAGAATATAATTCTTCACAATATGATATTTATAAACCAGAACGTGGTTTACTTTGCTATTCCAAGGTATATGATAAAAGGACTATAAAATATGAACCAGGCACAGATTATGATAAAAACGAGCCTTATGGAGTGGATATAGATGTTTTTCCTTTAGATGGAATAGTTAATGATGAAAAGATCGTTAATAGAATGTATAAGTTTGAATGTTTTTTAGAGATGCTTTTAAGATTATCAAATCAACCAATATTTATGAGAAAAAATCCTATAAAAGCAATCAATAGAATAGTTCCTAGAATTATAGGAAGTAAAAATATAGTAAAAATGATTGAAAAACACGCACAGAAATATGATTACGATAAAAGCGAATATGTTGTGAGAATGAAAAGATCACTTAATGGTTTTACAGGTGCTTTAAAAAAGGAAGTGTATGAAAAATCATATAAAGAGTTTGAAGGACACTTATTCTGTGTTCCTAAAGGATATGATGAATGGTTAACTGCTTTTTTTGGTGATTATATGACTTTACCACCAATTGAAAAAAGAATACCTTCTCATCCAACTGAGTGTTATATTATTGAGGAATAATAATGAAAACAATTGTAGAGTTAATTGGTAGAATTCAAGACGGTGGAGCAGAAACAATAATAAAGGATTATGCTTTATTGCTAGATAAGAATAAGTATAAAGTCGTTGTTATATGTGATTTCGCAAGAAAAGATTCTTCAATATATAAAACACTTAAAGATAATAATATTGAAATAATTGAATTATATGGAAACTATCCATATTTAGGAAGAGCTATATCAAGATTATTTGGAAGAAAACCTGTATCAAATATATTTAAAAGAATTATTAAAAGAATTTCTCCAGATTTGATACATGTTCATTTAGAATGTTTAGAATTGCTTTATCATGCAAAAGAATGTTTAAAAAATATTAAGCTAATTTATACTTGTCATAATCTACCTGAAACTTTAATTGGAAAGCTTGCTCCTAAAGAAAGTGAAGCCGCACATTATCTTGTTGAAAATAATGGTTTAAAGTTTATTGCTCTTCATGAAGATATGGCAAAAGAAATAGATGAAATGTTTAATGTTAATGATACAAAAGTAATTAGAAACGGAATTGATTTTAATAAGTATAAAAATGTTGTTGAAACAAAAGAAGAAATTAGAAAAAAATTAAATATCAGTCCAGATAGTTTTGTTGTTGGTAGTGTAGGAAGATTGACTTATCAAAAGTATCCTGAATTTATAGTTGATGTTTTTAATGAAGTTGTTAAAAGAAGAAGTGATTCTGTTTTATTGATGGTTGGTAATGGAAAACTTGAAAATGATATAAAAGAAAGAATACATAATTATGGATTAGATGATAAGTTTATTCTTTTATCTAATAGGGGAGATATGCCTCAACTATATAAAGCAATGGATGTGTTCTTATTTCCATCAAGATATGAAGGTCTAGGAATAGTTTTAATTGAAGCTCAAATCACAGGAATACATTGTGTTGTTTCTGATAGAATTCCAAAAGAGGCTTTCCAAAGCAATTTAATAACTGTTCTTTCGCTTGAAGATCCTTTAGATAAATGGGCAGATTCTTGTATAGAAAAACAAAGTAATATTCAATATTATGGCGATATTGATGAATATGATATGAATAAGGAAATAAAAGAATTAGAAGAAGTTTATGATAATTTGTTGTTATGAAAGGATATCATTAAATAGTTTAATATAATCTAGAAATCTTTCATTCATATCGTAAAGCTTTGAGCGCTTTAAACAAGCTTGTTTAGAATATGGTTTAGTTTCACATATTCTTTTTATTTCTTCTTGTAGTGTATCAAAATCATCAACATCAACCACGCTACCACATGTTTCATCTATTATTTCAGGTGATCCACCAGTATTAAAGGTTAAGACTGGTGTACCACAAGCTAAAGCTTCAATATTTACAGTAGGGAAATTATCTTCTCTAGTTGGATTAACAAACAAATCAGCAGCAGAATAAAACATAACTAATTCATTTTTATCATATGTATGATGAATAGAAATAATATTATCTGGTAATAATTTATCTATTTCATCATTAGTACCAATAAGGAATATTTGATAATTATTAGGTAATTGCTTCGCAAGTTTAATAAAAACATCTAAACCTTTACTATCGTTCCAATAACCAGCTAATCCTAGTAATATGTGAGTATTTTTATCAATGTTATATTTTTCTCTAATATCATTTTCAATAGGTTTAAATATAGTTAAATCAATTCCATTATTTATAACTTTTTTAGGATAATTACTTAAAAAAGAATCAGAAAGTAAATTACCTAACCATTTAGATGGTGTAACAAAAGTCATATTATTTAGACCATTAAACCATTTTCTTTTTTCTTGCCAAATACTTTTTGTTTTATCAAAATATAGCACAGATGGATAATTATGTAATTTAGGACAATCTCCACAACCAGTTTTCCATTTATCACAACCATAAGTTGCGCATTGTCCTGTGAAACTCCAGTTGTCATGTAAAGTCCAAACTACTGGAATATTGTTTTTCTTAATATATTCAAATAAAAGTCTAACATTTATAAATGTTCCATGAATATTATGAAGATGAATTATATCTGGTTTAATTCTATCTAATTGTTTTAAGAACTTCTTTGTACCAAAATAATTGTAATAATCTTTATTACTTGTAATGTAAGATAATTTATCGCTTATTACTCTTTCTAACCAATATCCTACAAAGATTTGATTATCATAAATAAATTTTGAACCTTCTCTACTATTCTTGCATGCAGTAATAACATTAAAACCATTTTCTCTTGCTTTAGCAGAGATATTCATCATAATATTTCCAGTACTACCATAGTTGTTGTTGTTAATTTCAACAATTGTTTTCATAATCAAATTATATTTCTTTTATTATTGTTTGACAAAACCTATTATAAGCAAAATGATATAATTGTTTTGTTATGAGTTACAAAGAAAAAAAGATTGATTATTCTGTTGAATTAATGAGAATTGTTGGATGTTTTATAGTTATAGGACTACTTCTAAGCATTAATCCAGTTATAAATAATCAGATAAATTTCAATAGACAACTTGTAAATGCGTTGTGCTTTGATGGTGCAACTATATTTTGGTTAATTACAGGTTTCTTTTTTGTTAAAGGAAACTATGAAAAACAATTAAAAAGAACAATATTTGGTTTATGGATCCCTGTAATTGTATTAAGTATTCTAAGTTATTTAATCTATGATTATTCTTTATTAAGAAGTAATAAAATTAGCGAAATGAATTCTATTTTAGAATATTTAAGTATATTTTTTAAAGGAATTCTGTCGTTTAGAAACTTTGCACCAAGCGGATCACATTTTTGGTTTATTTACATATACTTATTTGTAGTAATTATTAGTCCATTAATTAAAAAAATAATTAATTTAATAGAATCAACTAATACAGGTGTAATACTTGGTTTTTTATCTTTCGCTTTACTTTGTGTTAATGATTATACAAACAATCAATTGTTACATCTTGGTACACATTATTTAGCAGCTTTAGTACCTGCAACAGTATTTGTGATATATGGTCATTTCTTATACAAAAACTTAAATAAGATACAAAACTACAAATTTATAAACGCTATTTCAATTCTTGTTACTTATTTATTAATTAATCTTTTAAGAACATATCTAATAATGAATAGTTATAACGTTGGAGTTGATAGCACATTAGATAATTGGTTCTCAAGCTTTAGTATAATTAGTGCAGTTTTAATCGTTTTATTAGTTAGTGTTTTATACAAGCAATACAAAAGTAAAAAAATAGATGATTGGATTGGTAGTATAAGTAAATATACTTTATACATTTATTTAATTCATCCATTTATAATTAAAGTTCTTAAGAAACTGTCCATATATAAATCATTAGTATCAACATTAAATGGAACTAACTTTGTGTTTGAATGCTTGTATATTGTTGTGTTTAGTGTGTTGGTGTTTATAGCTTCTTTGTTTGTGTGTGTAATAGTTGATAGAATTATTAGAAAGTTTAAAAAATAAATGAATACAAATCTACTAAAAAAACATTTTTCATTAATACTATTAACTCTATGTTATTTGTTTTTTGCGTTTTATGATGGAGTGATTTTATCTGTTGATTCACCATCATATATTGATATGTATTCTTCAAGAGAACCACTATATTCTTTATTGATAGCTTTCTTTAGATTGATTTGTTTTAATAATTCGTATTATTTAAATGTATTAGTTATTTTCCAATCTTTATTAACAGCGTTTTGTGTTTATAGTTTAATAAAGTTTATTGTTGAAGAATATGAGTTATCTTTTAAATCGGAAGCAATATTATTACTTATTCATTTTGGTGTAATAGTTTTAATGAGGTTTGTATCTAAAAAGGGAATGTTGTATTCAAATACAGTATTATCTGAAAGTATTACATATCCTTTGTATTTGTTGTTTTTTAGATATAATCTTGAATATGTTTTAAAAGGAAATAAGAAACCTTTAATAGTTGCATCAATAATTTCTTTTATAATGATTAGCGCAAGAAAACAAATGTTTTTATCTTTGTTTATGTTAATTATTTCAATTGTTTATGTGAGTTTTAAAAACAAGAACCTTATTAAAGGTTTATTTAAGGTTGTTGCTATAAGTTGTTTAATCGTTGGTTTATCTAAAGGATTAGATTTTTTAAATCAAAAAGTGATTAATAATTTTGATTCAACTCATACACTTGATAATAGATTTATTACTACGATGATTTATTATGTTGGAGAAGATGATGATTATAAACATATAAATAATCAAGATAGTAAAGAAGTATTTAATATTATTTATAATTCCTCAAAGAGTAATGGATATACATATGATGAAAACATTGAGTCATGGTTTGCTAGAGTTAAACATTTCTCATCAAACTACGACAATATTCAAATTGATACCATCATTCCTGAAACAAAAAAGTATGTTGAAAAAAAATATGGTTTAAAAGATGCGTTGTTAGAACAAAAGATGGATGATATCAACAACAATATAATCAAAGATTTACTTCCGATAAAGTGCTTACAGATTGCTAAGGTAGTTTTTGATAGTTTTTTGGCAGGTTTAATGATAACTATATCAGCTGATAATTCTATATTTGTTATTTATGCTATATTTGCTTATTTAGTATATTTTGTTTTGCTTGTATATTCTTTGAAAAAGAACGGTTTAGATAAGTATTCTGTTTTAGGAATATTGGTTATTTTATCAATATTTATTAATGTAGGTATTGTTTCAGCGGTTATTTTTAATCAAACAAGGTATACAATTTATAATTTTGATTTGTTTTATATTGGTTTGTATTTGTTATTTCTAAGTCTTATTAAAGAAAAGGGTATTATTAAGTAATTTTCTTTATTTTTCTAATTATTATAGAATAAAGTTATGAGTGATAAACGTTCTTTTAGTGTGGAACATTGGCAAAAAATCAATGTTTTAATGCTTATATATGATTTCTTAACTATAGCTTTTTCGTTTTTCTTTGGTTTGTGGTTAAGATTTGATTTTAGATTTACAAGCATTCCTCAACCATATATAAGTGTTTACTACAAGATTATAATTCCATATGCATTATTATCTATAGTTATTTATTGGATAATGCGTCTTTATAAGAGTATTTGGAGATTTGCTAGCTATGATGAACTATCAAGGATAGTAATGGCTACAACTATCTGTGGAATTATTAATTTTGTTGTAACAAGAGTATTTGACGCTAGAATGCCTAGTTCATACCATGTTATTGGATATTTGATGCAATTATTGTTTGCTACAGCGATTCGTTTTTCATATCGTTTTATTTTGTTGATGAAAAAAAGAAGAAATACAAACGGATATAAAAAAGTAATGTTAATTGGTGCTGGACAAGCAGGATTATCAATAATTAGAGAAATCAATAAGAATACTGATAGTGATTCAAAGGTAGTTTGTATTATTGATGATAATACTAATAAGCATGGTAGATATATTGATGGTATTAAGGTAGTTGGTGGAAGAGATGACATTTTAGAAAACGTTAAGAAATATGAAATAGATAAAATATATTATGCAATTCCAACTTCAACAAATAGTGAAAAAAGAGATATTTTAAATATTTGTAGGGAAACAAATTGTGAAATAAAAGTATTACCAGGTATTTATCAAATAGCTAATGATGAAGTTTCTGTAAGTATGATGAAAAATGTTGCTATTGAGGATTTGCTTGGAAGAGATACTATTAAAGTTAATAATAATGAGATTGCTGAATATCTAGATGATAAAGTTGTATTAGTTACAGGTGGTGGAGGATCTATTGGTTCAGAGTTATGTAGACAAATAGCTAAACACAATCCTAAGCAATTAATAATATTTGATATTTATGAAAACAATGCTTATGAAATTGAACAAGAATTAAAAAGAAAATATCCTGATTTAAATTTAGAAGTATTAATTGGTTCCATAAGAGATTCAAAAAGAGTTGACGATGTATTTAATAGATATCGTCCTAATATTGTTTATCATGCTGCAGCACATAAGCATGTTCCATTAATGGAAACATCACCATGTGAAGCAATTAAAAACAATACCATTGGTACATTTAAAACAGCTTATGCAGCTGTTAAATATGGAACAGAACGTTTTGTCTTAATTAGCACTGATAAGGCTGTTAATCCAACAAACATCATGGGCGCTAGTAAGAGAATGTGTGAAATGGTTATTCAAACATTTGATAAATTAATTAAGAATAATTCTAGTGATAAGTTGGCTTTAGTTGAAGATTGTTTCTCTGAAGTTAGTACAAATGATTTAAAGAATAAAACTGAATTTGTTGCTGTAAGATTTGGAAATGTTTTAGGATCAAATGGTTCAGTAATTCCATTATTTAAAAAACAAATTGAAGCAGGTGGTCCTGTCACTGTTACTCATCCAGATATTATTAGATATTTTATGACTATACCAGAAGCAGTTTCTCTTGTTTTACAAGCAGGTACTTATGCAAAGGGTGGTGAAATTTTTATTCTTGATATGGGAGAGCCTGTAAAGATTGATACACTTGCTAGAAACTTGATTAAGATGTCAGGTTTTAAGGTTGATGAAGATATTAAGATTGTCTATACAGGTTTAAGACCAGGTGAAAAGTTATATGAAGAAAAATTAATGGCAGATGAAGATAATACAAAAACAGCTAATGATTTGATTTATATAGCTAAACCACTTGAAATTAATGAAGATGTATTCTTAAATAAGCTAAAAGATTTATATTATTCAGCTTATGAAAATGATAAAGAAAAAGTAATTGAACTATGTGAGGATATAGTAGAAACATACAAAAGAGATGACTAGCATCTCTTTTCTTTAAGTTTAATCATTTCTCCAAGTTTTTGATTCCACTTTTCATCTTTAAATATTTGGAATCCACCCCAAGGGAAGAACGTTGTTTCTCCTACATAAACTTTATTATCAATTATGTAACAATCAACTCTCACAAATGGTATATCTTTAGCCATACTTTCAACTACTTCAACTAGTTGGTCGTAGCATTCAGGTTTTTCAGTTACATCATCTTCAAGAGATGGATAACCAAGTTTTAAATCTGTTTTCTTCCAATCTCTATCATATGCTCCACAAAAGAAAGGATCTGGTTTTCTGCCATCTTGCCTTGATACATTTTTCCATACAAGAGTGTATGTCATCTTCCCGTTAAAACAATAATTCTTATAGTCTGTAAGGTTTTCTCCCATGTATTCTTCAGCTATAATCTTCCTTTTAACGTTTTTATATGGCCATTCTCTATTCTTTAAGAAATAGTTTTCTTTAAGTGTTTTACCTAATTCTTCTTTTGCGCCATCAAGATCAAATGTAGATTTATCTCTACACACAATAACTCCACCCGCATGATTGCATTTAAGCACAAACTTATCTGGAAGATTGCTGATGTCTATATCTTCAGCTTTATCCCAAGAATTAAGAAGTTTGAAAGTGTGTTGTTTACCACAGTTTTCCTCAATTACCTTTTTAATTTCGTATTTATCTACCATACGTGTATAAAGGTCGTTTCTTTCGTATAGTTTTCGCCAGTTGTTTTTTTCATTAAAAGATTTTGGGTTTTCTAAATCGATGTTTTTTCCAAATCTTTGTTTATATACTAACTCAATTTGTTTTTTATCACTTAGATAGGGTCTTTCTTTAAGAAGCGTTTTAGCTAACTTATAAATAAATGTTTCTTTAAATTTCATACAAATATTGTATACCAATATATATTTAGTGTTAATAGTTTTTGTGAATGAATTATATTATAATTTGAATGGTATGTATAAAAGATATGTTAAAAGATTTTTAGACATAGTTTTATCTTTAGCAGGTATAGTTGTGCTTGCTTTACCTATGTTTGTTTTGTCTTTAATAATATGGTTTGAAGATAAGGGTAATGTGATATTTACGCAAGAAAGAATAGGTAAAAACTGTGTGCATTTTAATATATATAAGTTTAGAAGTATGAAACTATCTACACCTAAAAACGTTCCAACACATCTATTAGAGAATCCTGATGAATATATTCTTAAATGTGGTAAGTGGATGAGAAAGTATAGTTTAGATGAATTACCTCAATTATTTAATATTTTAAAGGGTGATATGTCTGTAATAGGTCCTAGACCAGCTTTATGGAATCAATATGATTTAATTGAAGAAAGAGACAAGTATGGGGCAAACAGTATTAGACCAGGTCTAACTGGTTGGGCCCAAATAAATGGCAGAGATGAGCTAGAAATACCTGTAAAAGCAAAATTAGATGGTTATTATGTTGAAAATGAGTCGTTCTTATTAGATCTTAAGTGTTTCTTTTTGACTATAGGAAGAGTATTTAGACATGAAGGTGTTGTGGAAGGGGTAAAGAAATGAAAATAGCAGTATTATCTAGCCATACACCTTCACTATTTTGGTTTAGGATTGAAATGATGCATTCATTCATAGAAAAAGGATATGAGGTTGTAGCTATCGCAAATGAAAAACAAGATAAATGGGAATCAGCTTTTAAAGAAGTTGGTATTAGATATAGAAGTGTAGATTTAAGCAGAAATGGTACAAATCCTTTTAATGATTTAAAAACTCTAAAATCTATTAAAGAAGTTTTAGCTGAAGAAAAACCTGATAAGATATTTGCGTTTCAAGCAAAAACAGTTATCTATGGAATTATTGCTGCAAAACAGTTAGGCATTAAAGAAGTATATCCACTTATTGCAGGAGTTGGTTCTGTATATTTAAACAATGATTTCAAAACAAAAGTAATTAGAACTATTCTAAATACTGAATATAGATATGCTTTATCAAAAGTTGATACTATATTTTTCCAAAATCAAGATGATGTGAATACATTTAAAGAAAACGGATTAATTAATAATCAGAACATAGTTTATTTAAATGGATCTGGAGTAAATCTTCAAAAGTTTGAAAAAGAAGAACTTCCTGAACAATTTGGTTTATTGTTTATTGGCAGATTAATTAAAGATAAGGGAATTACAGAGTATTTAAATGCATGTGAAATATTAAAGAAGAAATATAATGATATTAAATGTATGGTTGTTGGACCATATGATTCAAATCCTAGTGCTATAAAAAAAGAGGAACTACAAAGATATATTGATGAAGGTATTATTGAATATTATGGTGAACAAAGTGACGTTAGACCATATTTAAAACAATGCTCAGTGTTTGTTTTACCATCATATGCAGAAGGAACACCAAAGACTGTTTTAGAAGCTATGGCAGTATCTAGAGCAATTGTTACTTGTGATACTAGAGGTTGTAAGGAAACAGTTGAAAATGGTGTTAATGGTTATTTAGTAAAAGTTAAAAGTGTTGATGAAATAGTTGAAGCTGTTGAAAAACTATATTTAGATAGAAATCTATTAAAGCAAATGGCACAAGCTAGTAGAAAAATGGCAGAAGAGAAATTTGATGTTAATATTATTAACGAAACAATTTGTTCAACAATGAACTTGTAAAGGAGAAACTATGGCAAACAACTTATACCAAGATTTAATTAATAAAAAAGAAAAACTATCTTTAATAGGCCTAGGTTATGTAGGTATGCCTATTGCTGTTGCTTTTGCTAACAATGGTATTGATGTTATTGGTTTTGATGTTAATGAAGAAAAGATTAAATTATATAAAAAGGGAATTGATCCTACTAATGAGTTAGGTAATAAAGCAATTAAGAAAGCTAAAGTCAATTTTACAAGTGATCCAAAACAATTAAAGAAAGCTAAGTTTCATATAGTTGCAGTACCTACACCAGTTAATGATGATCATACTCCTGATTTATATCCAGTTGAATCTGCTTCAAAAATATTAGGAAAACATTTAACCAAGGGTTCTATTGTTGTATATGAATCAACAGTATATCCAGGAGTTACAGAAGAAATATGTGTTCCAATTTTAGAAAAAGAATCAGGTTTAAAATGTGGAAAAGATTTTAAAGTTGGTTATTCTCCAGAAAGAATTAATCCTGGTGATAAACTACATAGATTAGAGAATATTAAAAAGATTGTTTCAGGAATGGATAAGAGTTCTTTAAATATAATTGCTAAGGTATATGAAATTGTAGTTGAGGCAGGAGTTCATAAAGCAGAAAGCATTAAGGTTGCTGAAGCAGCTAAGGTTATTGAAAATTCTCAAAGAGATATCAATATAGCTTTTATGAATGAGTTATCAATTATATTTAATAAAATGGGTATTGATACTAAAGCTGTATTAGAAGCAGCAGGAACAAAATGGAATTTTTTAAAATTTTATCCAGGTTTAGTTGGAGGACACTGTATTGGTGTTGATCCATATTATCTTACATATAAGGCTGAACAATTAGGTTATCATTCTCAAGTAATACTATCAGGAAGAAAAATAAATGATGGTATGGGTAAATATGTTGCTGAAAATTGTATTAAAAAATTAATCGAAGCAAACAAGCCAATTAAAAACGCTAAAGTTGGTATCATGGGATTTACTTTTAAAGAGAATTGTCCTGATACTAGAAATTCAAAAGTTTTTGATATTATTCAAGAATTAAGAGAATATGGAATAGAACCAATTGTTGTTGATCCTGTTGCAGATAAAAAAGAAGCAAAGCATTTATATAATCTAGATTTAAATAAAAAACAATTTAAGAATTTAGATGCAATTATTGTTGCTGTTGCACATGATCAGTTTAAACAATTAAATATCAAAGGTATCAATAAGATGTTTGCTAAGGGAAAGAAAGTTTTACTTGATATTAAAGGTATTTACAATAAAGACTTATTTGTTAAGAATAAATATATATATTGGAGATTATAATGGGATACAAAGAATTAACATTTCCTAAGGATACTTTATTTTTAGTTACAGGTGGAGCTGGTTTTATAGGTTCTAATCTTTGTGAAGCAATTCTTAATATGGGATATAAAGTTAGATGTTTAGATGATTTATCTACAGGTAAAAAAGAAAATGTAGACTTATTTATTAATAATCCTAATTATGAATTTATTAAAGGTGATATTAAAGATTATGAAACATGTCTTAAAGCTTGCGAAGGTGTTGATTACGTATTAAATCAAGCTGCTTGGGGAAGTGTTCCTAGATCAATAGAAATGCCTTTATTCTATTGTAAGAACAATATTGAAGGCACAGTGAATATGTTAGAAGCAGCTAGACAAAATAGTGTTAAAGTTTTTGTATATGCATCTAGTTCTTCTGTTTATGGAGATGAACCAAATCTTCCAAAAAAAGAAGGAAGAGAAGGAAATCTATTATCTCCATACGCTTTAACTAAAGATGCTGATGAAAAATGGGCTAAACAATATACAATACATTATGATTTGCCAACAATTGGATTAAGATATTTTAATGTATTTGGTAGAAGACAAGATCCAAATGGTGCTTATGCAGCAGTTATTCCAAAATTTATTAAACAATTATTAAATGATGAAAGACCAAAAATAAATGGCGATGGAAAACAATCAAGAGATTTTACTTATATTGAAAATGTAATAGAAGCAAACTTAAAAGCTTGTTTAGCACCAAGGCAAGCTTATGGTGAAGTTTTTAATATTGCTTATGGTGGACAAGAATATTTAAATGATATTTATAAGTCATTAAATGAAGCGCTAGATAAAAATATTGAACCAATATATGGTCCAGATAGAAAAGGTGATATTAAGCATAGCAATGCTGATATCACAAAAGCAAGACAACTATTAAATTACGATCCAGATTATAATTTTAAAGACGGATTATTAGAAGCAATTGAATGGTATAAGAATAATTTGTAATATATGAAAAAGATATTGTTTTTTATTGGTACTCTTGAAAAAGGTGGAGCAGAAAGAGTTGTTTCTATTCTTTCTAATGAACTAGTTAAAAAAGAATATGAAGTTGAAATATTAAAATACTATAATTCAAATAATTCATATGAATTATCAGATAAAGTAATAGTTAATTCTGTAGAAGAAAATACAAACACAACAAATATAATTTCAAATTTAAAATGGATTAAAAACTATTTTAATAATAAACATGATATTATCATTTCTTTTTTAGCTCCATTTAATATGTTAGCACTATGGGCAAACAAGAATAATAAAACACCAATTATTGTTGCTGATAGAAATGATCCTAATAAAATACCTGCAAAACAATATTTAAGAACAATTAGAAATATACTTTATTCAAAATATAGTGATGGTGTAGTTTTACAAACAAAAGAGAATGAAGAATATTTTAAAAACATCAAAAACAAAACAACTGTAATAAACAATCCTGTAGTGATTGATGTTGATACGGATAATGTAAAAAAAGAAAATGTAATTGTTTCTGTAGGAAGATTAATTCCACAAAAGAATCAATTGATGATGATTGATGCATTTAATGAAATAGTTAAAGAGTATCCAGATTATAAATTGATTATTTATGGAGAAGGAAACAGTAGGGAAGAATTAACAAAACATATTAGTAATTTGAATCTTGATGGCAAGGTTTTGCTTCCTGGAAATACAGATGATATTTTAAATAAAATTAAAACAGCAAAACTATTCCTTCTAACATCTAATTATGAAGGTATGCCTAATGCTTTAATAGAAGCAATGTGTTTAGGTCTTCCGGTCATATCTACAAAGGTTTCTGGAGCCAATCAATTAATAGAAAATGGAAATAATGGATATTTAGTTAATGATTTAAATGATTTGATAGATAAGATTAAAACCATATTATCTAATGAGTTATTGCAAGAAAAGATGAGTAAAAACACTAAACAAACAAAAGAATTGTTTAATGTAGATACTATTACTCAACAATGGATTGATTTTATTAATAAGTATATTAAATAGTATAATTATATAGATGTGGTCTAATAAGAAGTACATTGACATTATCTTAAATGTTTTATTATTTTTGGTATCTATCCATTTTTTACATTATGGGCAAATATTATTACCTATAATGTGTTTAATAATATTTATTGATAATGGGTTTAATTTTAGAGTAAATGATTTAAAAACATTTATTATTTTATCTTTGTTTGGTCTAAGCTTTTTAGCCTTTTCTTATAAAAACAGCTTATATAGTGTAATGGGATTGTTTTGTCCAATGGCTTATTATATTGGAAGCAATTTTAAAGAAAAAAGTATAAGCAATATTAAAAAGATAATATATATCATTACCTTTGGTATGGGAGCACATGTGTTGTTGAATGCTATTGGAGATTATATAAGACTTGGATCTGCTTTCTTTACAAGCTATTCACATCATGATATTTGGACCCAAGAGTCTGTTTCAACAACCGCTACAGCAGTTAATTATACAATGATTATAGGAACTATATTTTATATCTTATTCTATGAAAAGAATAAAACATATAAAGCTATAGGTGTTTCTTTATTTGTTTTACTTATGGCATATAACTTTATTTTAGGAAGAAGAACTCCAGTATTAATGCTTGGTATTTCTTTTGGAATCTTTATTATAGGTGATTATCTTGTCTTTAAGAATAAAAATATTTCTTCAAAAGTATTTAAAACAATGTTACTAGTTTTATTGGGTTTATTTGTTTTAGTTGTACTTGCATTTGGATTTGATTTATTTGGTTTAAAAGGAACTGTTACACATATTAGATTAATTGATAAGTTTTTATGGCAAGGATTGGATGCTAAAAGAATTCAATTATTTATTGATGCAATCAAACTAGCTCCATATCATTTATGGGGAAATCAAGAAATAAGCTCAATACTTGAAATACAAGTACATGACCTATGGATGGATACGTTTGATTTTGCAGGTATTATAACAGTATTAATTCTTCTTGCTTATACTGTGATAGTAATAAGGAATTTCTTTAAAGTTACAGAAGAAGAAAGTATTGATTCAAGATTTAGATTATTAATATTTAATCTGTTTTCATGTATATTGATGCAGATGTTGTTAGAACCAGTTATGAGTGGATCTCCAATATTTTTGATGACTACAATCATAATTGCAACAACATTAGAAAGAATAGAAATAAATGAGTGAAAGATTAAGTAAAAAGTTTTTCTCAAATGCTTCTTGGATAATGATAGGAAGAATTTTTCAACTTGGTTTAACATTTATTACTACAATGTTGGTAACAAGATATCTTGGTCCAACAGAATTTGGAAAACTTACATACATTTATTCATACGTTCAACTATTCATTCCAGTATGTGCAATGGGAATGAATGATATTATCGTTAAAGAATTAATCGAGAATAAAGAAAACAATGATGAAATACTTGGTAGTGCAACATTAATAAGAATTATATCTTCATTAATTTCTATGTTTTTATCAGTGTTTATTGTTTCTATTTTTAATAATAATCCTTTATATAAAACAATAGCCTTACTACAATCATTTTCTTTATTGTTTCAATCTTTTGAAGGAATAATGTATTATTATCAATCAAAACTATTATCAAAAAAGACAGGAATAGTATATGCACTAGCTTATATATTAACTGCACTGTTTAGACTTTGTTGTATTTATACAAATAAAGATATTAAATGGTTTGCGTTTGCTATGTCGCTAGATTATATAATGATTGCAGTTTTATTAATATCAACGTATTTATTTGATAATTATAAATTTAAGTTTTCATTTAATTGTGCTAAAAAACTATTAAGTAAAAGTTTTTATTATGCTTTTGCAGGAATATTAGTAGTTATATATGGAAAGGTAACTGATACTTTATTGCTTGGAAGAATGATAAATGAAACATCAGTAGGTTATTATTCTGCAGCTATAACTCTATGTAATGCATGGCCATTTATATTAACTGCAATAATTGATTCAGCTTCACCAATTATTATTGATATGTATAAAACGGATAAAACAATGTTTGAAAAAAGATTAAAACAACTATATGCAGCTGTATTCTATATTGGTGTTGTGGTTGCGTTTTTGATAACAGTATTATCTGATTTAATAATCAGTATTCTTTATGGAAAAGAATATATGCCTGCATCTATGCCTTTAAAAATTGCGTGCTGGAGCAGTGGTTTTGCATATATAGGTGTTTCTAGAACAATCTGGATACAATGTGAAAACAAAATTCATTATGAAACTATTATTTCTTTGTTTGGAGCAATTATCAGTATAGTATTAAACTACATATTGATTAAAAACCTAGGAATAAATGGTGCTGCAATAGCGTTAGTGTTAACACAGTTATTAACTAATTTTGTATTCTTGTTTTTTGTGAAAGACTTGAGAGCAAATGCTAAACTAATATTAGATGCTATAATGTTAAAGGACGTATTAAAATAGGAGGATTACCTATGTTTAAGAACAAAGTATTATTAATTACAGGTGGTACAGGATCTTTTGGTAACGCAGTTGCGAAAAGATTCTTGACAAGCGACATTAAAGAAATAAGAATTGTTTCAAGAGATGAAAAGAAACAAGATGATATGCGTCATGAGTATCAACAAAAATATCCTAAATATGCAAATAAACTAAAATTTTATATTGGAGATGTAAGAGACTACAAATCAATTGAATATGCATTTAAAGGCGTTGATTATGTTTTCCATGCTGCAGCTTTAAAACAAGTTCCTTCTTGTGAGTTTTATCCTATAGAAGCAGTTAAGACAAATGTATTAGGTTCTGATAATGTAATTGATGCTTGTGTTAAACATGGTGTTAAAAAAGCTATATTCTTATCTACAGATAAAGCTGCATATCCAATTAATGCTATGGGTATGACTAAAGCTTTAATGGAGAAAAATGTTATAGCTAGATCAAGACAATTAGAAAAGAAAGACACAGTTTTATGTCTAACAAGATATGGAAATGTTATGGCATCAAGAGGATCAGTAATTCCTTTGTTTGTTGAACAAATCAAAAACAATCAACCATTAACAATAACAAATCCAGAAATGACAAGATTTATGATGTCTTTAGATGAAGCTGTAGAGCTTGTATTGTTTGCGTTTAAAAATGGCAAACAAGGTGATTTATTTGTCCAAAAAGCTCCAGCTTGTACAATAGATACTTTAGCAAAAGCAATCATAGAATTAAAAGGTAATAGTAAAACTAAGATTGTTAATATTGGTACTAGACATGGTGAAAAACTATATGAAGTATTAATTACTAAAGAAGATATGCTAAAGGCAGAAGATTTAGGTTCATATTATAGAATACCTGCAGATAATAGAGACTTAAATTATGATAGATATATTAATAAAGGAACTAAAAAACTAAACAATGTTGAAGAGTATAGTTCTCATAATACAAAAAGATTAAATGTAAAGGAAATGAAAAAGCTTTTAAAGAAGCTAGATTTATAATTCAAGATGTATTCATATAATCCTACTTTTAAGAAAATAATTAATGTTTTTATTGAATTGTTTTTCTTTTTTACAATTATCTCAACTGTATATGTATTCACATATCCTTTTGATGGTTATTTAAAGATAGTTGCTTTTGCATCTTTGTTTGTAGAATATGTATTATTTGCCTATTTATTCAAAAGTAAAATTAGAAAACTGTTAAAATCACTATTAAATAAAATATCTAAACTTAGTATTAAACAGATGTTATTGATAATTACTTTAACGATGTTAATACTTAAAATAATATTTACGATTTTCTTTTATTTTGATCCAGCAAATGGTGATGGCGATATTACTATATATGCTAATATTGCTGATCATATTGTTTCTGGGAACAATGATAGTGCAGAAATATCGCATTTATTAGGAATAGGTTATCATTTAGCTTTATTTAAGCTATTAAACATTCCTTATCATATTGGTATATTTGTAGTTTTCCTTTTAGGAACAATAATTAACTTCTTTTCTTTTGAAAAAATAGTTGGCAAAGATAAAACATTCTTATTAATAATGATTTATATTCTTATGCCTTCAACTACATTATTAACTTTTTGTCCAACTCATGAATTGTTTGTGTATTTATATTTTTCATTATTCATTTTTTTATTTAATATGATTTGTACACATAAAAAACAATCAACTGCATTCTTATTATGTATTCCACTATTGCTTATTACAGTGTTGGCAGATTTTGTAAGTCCAATGGCTAAGATTCTATATATAATAATCGTTTTAGCTTGTTTATTAAGTAATTTAGAAGTATTCAAGAAAATTGCGATTATAGTTGTTTTAGTATTATCAATCTTTACTTCTTCAACAATAACTAAAGCACTTAATCCAAATACAATAGTTACAGATTTAAATACCTATTATATTCTTGTTAGAGGATCTAGTGTTGAAACTAGAGGTGAACATGTTGATAAATATACAAGTAAGAAAGTTTATGAATATTTAGATAAACATGGATGGGAATTTAGTAGTGAAAACGAATTAATAGTTATTAAAGAAATACTAATAGATCAATACATTTATTTATTGACACATCCAATTGAATGTATAAAACTATTAGCTCATAAGTACTATGTAATATGGAGCGGAGATCATTATTCTGTAGAGATAGCACATTATTATAAAGCGTTTAATGATTATGTTTATTATACGTTTTTAGCTATTAGTGCAATTATTTATCTTTTTGTCTTAACTTGTGCAGAAGCATATTACAAAAAGAAAGAAGATGACATTACAATCTCTAACAACAAACTACTACTACTTGGTATTGTAGGAGTTCTACTAGTTAGTTTAGTACTAAATAAGTATTCAGTATATGCAACAATATTTATCTATTTAATATCGTTTTATAGAAGTGATTTTGAATAACTAGTTTTTGAAAACTATGATAATAATTAAAACTATTCTATAATTTTAATGTTATGAATAATAATCTTTTGAACAACAAGATCTTAGATATTCATGCGGATGATTATGCTTATTCTATGAATACTTCTTTAGATATTTTAAATTGTATGAAACAAGGAAGTTTAAGTAGTATAAGCATTATTTGTAATACTTCATATTTTGATGAGTGTATGCAAATGTTGTATGAACAAATACCAACACTTCCATTTTTACCTAAGTTATCTATTCATTTAAATATTGTTGAAGGATTTAAGATTTCTAATCATAGATTAGATTTAATATCTAAAGAATGTATTCTTAATAAATCTTGGGCTTATTATTATTTGAATTCTTTATCTTTCAATAAAGATAAGATTAAAAAACAAGTTAAAGAAGAGATTCAAGCACAAATAGATAAAACTAAACAAGCTATTGAAAAATGTATTGAGATAGCTAAAACCAATAATATTGAATATAATCAAAACAAATTAAGAATAGACTCACATGTACATACACATTTAATACCTATAGTGTGGGATAGCTTAATTGAAGTGATTAAAGAAAATAACTACGAAATAGAATATATAAGAAATCCAAAAGAACCATTAATTCCTTTCATTAAAAAAAGTGAATTATTAGGTTCATATTCTATTGTTAATATGATAAAAAATAGAATATTAATGCTTCATTCTAATAAGGTAGATAGATATTGTGATGAAAACAATTTGAATAAAATGTATATGTGTGGACTAATGATGTCAGGTAATATGAATTATGATAGATTGAAAATTGTTTTTCCTGATTTGAAGAAAATATGTGAAAATAATAATAGAAATCTAGAAATATTATTTCATCCTGGTTTAGCTTTAAAACAGGAAGAAACAAAAGAAATGAACAATGAGTATTTTAGTTCATTTAATTCTTCTGTCAATAGAAAAGAAGAATATAATACAGTTATGAATTTTGAAATGATTTCAAAGGAGTAAAGATGCCAAAGAAAAAAATAGAAAAAACATTATCATTAATAATTCCTTGTTTTAATGAAGAGGAATCTTTACCTTTGTTTTATAGTGAAACAGAAAAAGTATTAGATAAACTTAATGTTGATTATGAATTAATATTTATTGATGATGGTTCAACTGATAATACTTTAGAAGAAATGAAGAAGCTTGCGAAAATGGATGATAGAGTTGTATATCTTTCTTTTTCTAGAAACTTTGGTAAAGAGGCAGCAATGTATGCAGGTCTATGTAATGCTGAAGGGGATTATATTGGTTTTATGGATGCAGATCTTCAACATCCTCCAGTTTTATTAAAAGAAATGCTTTCTGCTTTAGAAAGCGGAGAATATGATTGTGCTGCTGCTAGAAGAACTGATAGAAAAGGTGATTCAAAGATTAGAACTTTCTTTGCAAGAAACTTCTATAAGATTATTAATAAGATAAGTGATGCACAAATGGTTGATGGTGCAGGAGATTTCCGTGTTATGAAAAAAGAAATGGCTCAAGCAATCATTTCTTTATCAGAATATAATCGTTTTTCTAAAGGTATTTTTAGTTGGGTAGGTTTTAAGACATACTGGATTAATTATGAAAACGTTGATAGAGTTGCAGGAAAAACTTCGTGGAGTTTTTGGGGTTTAGTTAAATATGCTATAGATGGTATTGTGAATTTCTCTAATGCTCCACTTGAAATATCTACTTTATTAGGTATTGCCATGACTTTCTTTGCGTTTTTGTATTTATTGTTTATTGTTATTAAATATTTGATTATGGGAGATCCAGTTCAAGGTTGGACAACATTAATATGTGTAATATTACTAATAGGTGGAATTCAATTATTCTGTATAGGTATAATGGGGCAATATTTAGGAAAAACTTATATGGAGAGTAAAAAAAGACCTCATTTCATTATTTCTCAAACAAATAAGAATAAGGCAAACAAAATTGGTTAAAATATACGCGCTTTAATAAAAAGCGCTTTTTTTATAAAATATAATAGATGAAAGTACTAGTTACTGGATCTAAGGGTTTTATTGGTAAAAACCTTATAGAAAACCTTAAAAACGTTAAAGAAGGAAAAGATAAATCAAGAGAAGTAGTAATTGATGATATTTTTGAATTTGATGTTGATACAGATTTATCTTTATTAGAACAATATTGTTCAGAATGTGATTTTGTCTTTAATTTAGCTGGAATCAACAGACCTGAAAATAAAGAGGATTTTAATATAAACCATAGCTTTTTGGCTCAATTATTAGATCTATTAAAGAAAAACAATAATAAATGTCCTGTAATGCTTTCTAGTTCAACTCAAGCATTACTTGATAATGATTATGGAAAGTCTAAAAAAGAAGCTGAAGACTTATTAATTAAATATGGGAAAGAAAATGATGTTGAAACACTAGTATATAGATTTCCAAATGTTTTTGGTAAGTGGTGTAGACCTAATTATAATTCAGGTGTTGCAACATTCTGCAACAATATAGCTAATGATTTAGATATTGTTGTTAATGATAGAAATACTGAATTAACCCTAGTTTATATTGATGATATTGTTGATGAAATGTTTGAAGCATTAAAAGGCAATGGGCATAAAGATAATGATTTGTGTTTTGTACCAGTTACACATAAAAAGACATTAGGTGAAATAGTTGATTTATTATATAAGTTCAACGATGAACCTAATACATTAATGATGCCTAATTTAGTTAATGGAAGTTTTGAAAAGAAACTTTATTCTACATTCCTTTCATATTTACCTGAAAGAAAAGTCAAGTTTGAACTAAAAGGTAATTTTGATGATAGAGGAAGTTTTACAGAGTTTATTAAAACAGAAAGTAATGGTCAATTCTCAATTAACATTTCAAAACCAGGGATCACTAAGGGACAACATTGGCATAATACCAAGTGGGAATTCTTTTTAGTGGTAAGTGGTAAAGCTTTAATTCAAGAAAGAAAAATAGGAACAGAAGAAATTATTGAATTTGAAGTAAGTGGTGAAAAACTTGAAGCAGTACATATGCTTCCAGGATATACTCACAATATTATTAATTTAAGTGATACAGATAATTTAGTCACAATTATGTGGGCTAATGAAGTATTTGATAAGAATAAACCTGATACATTCTTTGAGGAGGTATAAGATGAGTAAATTAAAACTAATGATTATTGTAGGTACAAGACCTGAAATAATCAGATTAAGTGAAGTTATTAAAAAATGTGATAAGTATTTTAATTTAGTATTAGTTCATACTGGTCAAAATTATGATTATGAATTAAATGGTGTTTTCTTTAAAGATTTAGGTTTAAGAGATCCTGATTATTATTTAGATGCAGTAGGAAATGATTTAGGAGCTACTATAGGTAATATTATTGATAAATCATATAAACTAATGCTTAAAGAGAAACCTGATGCAGTATTAGTATTAGGTGATACAAATAGTTGTTTAAGTGTTATAGGAGCGAAAAGACTTCATATTCCAACTTTCCATATGGAAGCAGGAAATAGATGTTTTGATGAATGTTTACCAGAAGAAACAAACAGAAGAATTGTGGATGTGATTTCTGATGTGAACATGTGTTATTCAGAACACGCAAGAAGATATTTAAATGCATCTGGAGTAGCCAAAGAAAGAACTTATGTAACTGGTTCTCCAATGGCTGAAGTATTAGAAGCTCATATTGATGAAATATTAGAATCAAAAATATTAAAGAAATTAAAACTTGAAAAAGGAAAGTATATTTTATTAAGTGCTCATAGAGAAGAGAATCTTGATACAGATGAAAATTTCTTATCTTTATTTAAAGCAATTAATAAACTTGCAGAAAAGTATAAAGTTCCTATTCTATATTCTTGTCATCCAAGAAGCGCTAAAAAGATTAAAGAAAAGAAATTTAAGTTACATAAAAACGTTATTATGCATAAACCATTAGGTTTTATTGATTACAATAATCTACAAATGAATGCTTTATGTGTGGTATCAGATAGTGGAACTTTACCAGAGGAAAGTTCTTACTTCCAAGCAATTGGTGAGCCAATTGCAGCAGTAGCTATTAGAACTTCTACTGAAAGACCAGAGGCTTTAGATAAAGGAAACTTTATATTATCTGGTATCGAAGAAAAAGAAGTCTTACAAGCTGTAGATTTAGCTATTAAGATGAATAAAAACTATGACATTGGAGAGAATGTTCCCGATTATTTAGATTTAAATGTATCTAATAAGGTAGTTAAACTAATACAATCTTATACTGGTGTAGTAAATAAGATGGTTTGGAGAAAGAAATAATGAAAATACTTGCGAATAACCTTAAAAGACAACACGATCTTCATGCAGAAGAATATAATAATAAAGCTGTAGAAGTTTTAAATAGTGGTTGGTATATATTAGGCGAAGAAGTTAAAAAGTTTGAAGAAGAATTTGCAAGCTATTTAGGTGCAAAATATTGTGTTGGTTTAGCTTCTGGTTTAGATGCACTTAGTATTGCTTTTAGAATGATTGGTATTAAAGAAAATGATGAAGTAATAGTTTGTTCAAACTCTTATATTGCTTGTGTTATGGGTATTACTATGAATAATGGTATACCTGTATTAGTAGAACCTGATGAATATGATAACTTAGATGCAAATAAGATTGAAGAAAAAATAACTAAGAATACTAAAGCTATATTAGCTGTACATTTATATGGTCAATCTTGTGATATGGATAAGATCATGGATATAGCTAATAAGTATAATCTTAAAGTTATTGAAGATTGTGCTCAAGCACATGGCACAACTTTCAATAATAAAAAAGTTGGTACATTTGGAGATATAGCGTGTTGGAGTTTTTATCCTACTAAAAACTTAGGAGCTTTTGGTGATGGTGGAGCTTTAACTACAGACAATGAAGATTATGCAAATGAAGCTAGAGTTATAAGAAATTATGGTTCTAAAAGAATTCATTATGAAAATGATATTATCGGTATGAATTCTAGATTAGATGAGCTACAAGCTGGCTTATTAAGAGTTAAATTAAAATATCTTGATGAAATGAATAATGAAAGAATTAAGTTAGCTAATAAATATTTAAATGGTATTAAAAATGATTTAATCAAACCATTAATGACTAGACCTGGTTCGAATAATATTTATCATCAATTTGTAGTTCATTGTGGGTATAGAGATAAATTAATTGAATATTTAAATAGTTATGAAATAGGTACTATTATTCATTATCCTATTCCACCTCATCTTCAAAAAGCTTATGCATATTTAGGTTATAAGAAAGGTGATTTTCCTATAGCAGAAAAATATGCAGATGAGGTATTAAGTTTACCTATGTATAATGGAATGTTAGATGAAGAAATAGAGTTTGTAATAGATAAATTAAATAAGTTTGAAGGTTAATATGAATTTAAAAGAAAAGTGTACAATACTTGAATTTAATGATTTAGGTGATGAAAGAGGAAAGTTAGTAGTAATAGAGGGTAATGAATCTATTCCTTTTGAAATTAAAAGAGTATTTTATATATATGGTTCTGATGAAACTGTAGTTAGAGGTAAGCATGCAAATAGAGAATCAGAATTTGTTTTGATTAATGTTGCAGGAACTAGTAAAGTTAGAATTACAGATGGTAAAGATGAGTTTGTGGTTGAATTAAACAAACCTATGATGGGTGTTTATATTCCTAAGATGGTTTGGAAAGATATGTATGATTTTTCTAGTGATTCTGTATTACTAGTTTTAGCTAGTACACATTATGATGGCAAAGAATATATAAGAGACTATAAAGAATATTTAAAACTTGTAAAGTAGTATGGAAAGATTAAACATTCTATATACATGTGATGATGCATTTATGCCTTTAACAGGCATTTCAATAGCTTCAGTAATAGACAATAATCCTGATAAAGAGATTTGTTTTTATATTGCAACAGAGAAAGATGATCAAACAGAAAACTTTAAAAAACTTGTTGATTATTATAAAGATAAAAACAATATTCTTTTTAAACACTTAGATTGTAAGAAATATGATTATCTTTTAAAAGAAAAAAGTTTAGATAGATGGGGTAGTAATTCATATTATGTTTATTGGAAATTATTTGCATATGATCTAATTAACGAAGATGAAATATGGTATTTAGATTCTGATGTTATATGTTTAAGAGAAATTGATTATCCAGAAATAGAAAGATCAATAGGAGCAGTATTAGATTGCGCACATGCTTACTTTAATAGATTAGCTCATATAGATGAAAATTATTATTTATTTAATACAGGATCTATGTATGTTGATATTCAAAAGTGGAAAGAAAACAAATGTGTTGAAAAAGTAATTGAATATATAAACAATATGAAGTATCAACCTTTATTATGTGATCAAGATATATTAGCTATAGCGCTTCAAGATGAGATAGAAGTTATAGATCCAAAATATGATTATTTAGTAGGTTATGACTATTATGGAGTACATAATAGTTTCAAAATGTATTTATTAGATAAAAAACCTTTCTATAAAGAAGAAGACATTATAAATTCAAAAGATAATATTATTTTCTATCATTGTTTAGGTGGTGTGTTTGGTAGGCCATGGGAAAGAAACAATGAATCACCAATAAAAAAAGAATTTGAGAAATATACTAAATTAAGCGTATGGCCTAATTATTCTACAGAAAGAAATATATCAACGTTATTTAAAATTGAACATTTCTTAGAAATATTACCAAAACCTATTTATAACAAAATACACAATCTTGCACAAAAAATATATTTAAAGAAATTATCAAAAAATATTAATTCTTAAAATAATCAATTATAGCTTTATTACCTTTGTGGCTCTGATTGATTATTTTTAATAAAATCTCATAATTATTATTTATCATTTCTTCTTTTTCTTTTGTATTAGGAATAATACCATTATTAAAATCTGTTATACTAACATATTTTAATCCATACTTTTTAAAACTACCTATCTTATCACTTTTCAATATAGGAATTATTCCAAAACTAAGATATTCCATTAATTTTGTAGGACACGCAACATTATTAACTATAGTGTCATCTCTTAAAATAAACCCAAAATCACAATTTTTATATTCATCATATATTTCTTGATTGTTTTTAGAATCAATAATTAAATTATCTGTATTAATATCTTTCCAATCTTGTTTTAAAGATTCACAATTATGAGTAAATATCTTAAAGAAGAATTTATCTTTATTTATCTTTACAGCTTCTTTAATCAAGTCAATGTTTTGCCACTTTTGTATACCACCTGCATATACAACTACAGGAATATCGTTTTGTGTTTTGTTTGGTTTATCAACGTAATCAAAAGGTATTATTGATACAGAAACAAACTTATTAGGATCAACATCATATTTTGAAACATAATACTCAACCATAGCTTCAGACATACATACAACCTTATTTGCATAATTTAGTGCAAGCTCTTCTATTGTTTCAGCTAGTTTAGCTCTTTGCTTGGTATCAAATTGTTTTAATTCTTCTGTGACTGCACCATGAAGATCTAAAACCGTTTTATTATTTGTATCAAAAATATAATCAAACAATTGATAATTAAATGTATCAGGCATCAAAACATGAATACTATGAATATATATTCTTTTAATTGAAGAAAGAATTTCTTTTATACATTCTATATGTGTATCATCAAAACTATTAAAGTTAATCACAATGTGATCTTTATCAGTACTATCTATTGAAAACTGTCTATTTCCTAATTGGGTATAATCTAAATAAATAGTTTTAAAATTATTTAATACTTCTTTATCAATTTGTTCAATTCTTTTATAATAACCATCTAGTTTTTTATCTTTGTAGTATGGAGAAATAACACATACATAGTCATCAGTGTTTATTTGTTTTAATAAATCTTTAGTCTGTTTTAAATAGTCTTTGTTTTTAGACAGTTTTGTTCTAGCTTTTATCTTTAGGTATTTAATAGGACTAAGTTTTTCACTAACGTAATAATCTATGTAATTGTCAAAATTATAAAAAGAATTTATTTGAGTTTGTCTTTCAATATAGTCTTTGTTTTGAAAGAATTTTATAAAATTAAGCATATCCATTAGTTTATCTTTATCCATACTGATACCCAACTTTCAATTAAGTATATTATAGAAAATAAGGTTTGAATCATCAATTGAGATAGTTTAACTATGCTATAATTGTTTTGTGAAAACGCTAGTAATAATACCTGCTTATAATGAGCAAGATAACATATTGCCTCTAGTGAAAGATCTAAATAACTATGGATATGACTACATAGTTATTAATGATGCTTCAACTGATAATACTGAAAAATTATTAGAAGAAAATAATATCAATCATTTAAATCTACCTATTAATCTTGGAATAGCTGGAGTTACTAGGGTGGGTTTTAAATATGCTGATGAACACAATTATGATTGTGCAGTGTGTGTGGATGGTGATGGTCAACATCCACCTAAATACATTCACAATCTAATTGATGAAATAGAAAAAGGAAATGATTATGTGGTTGGTTCAAGATTTATTGATGAGAAAAAACCTATTTCTTTAAGAATGCTTGGAAGTAGATTACTATGTTTATTAATCAAGATTAAAACAGGTAAAACAGTAAGTGATCCAACTAGTGGTATGAGAGCTATAGGTAAAAAAGTAATTAAAGATTTTTCTGATTCGATGAATTATTATGCAGAACCAGATACAATGTGTCATATGATAAAAAAAGGATATAAAGTTAAAGAGATTCAAGTTGAAATGAAAGAAAGAGAAGCTGGAGAGTCTTATTTTAGAAATCCATTTAAATCTATTTATTATATGATGGGTGTTTGTTTATCAATATTATTTATTCAATAGGAGACACTTATGAGTCAAGGGTTAAGAACAGGTTTACTACTAGCATCATTAATAGCGTTGACGTTTGTTATTGTCACAGTAGCTAAAAAAAGACTAAATATTAAGTATTCTATTGTTTGGATACTATGGGCATTATTATCTTTATTAATGTCTATATTTCCAGAAACGTTTTATGGTTTATCTGATTTACTAGGCATACAAATGCCTGTAAATACAGTTTTCTTAATAATGATTACATTACTATATGGTTTAACTTTCTATGTATATGTAATGATTTCTAAACATAATGAAGAAATTGTAACTCTTACATATGAAGTTTCATCTTTAAGAAAGCAATTAGAAGAATTTAAAAAGAATAATGAAAGATAAAATGTTTGTCATACCTGGTAGTTTTGTACCATATAATGACACAGTTACATTACTAACATATAAAAGACTTAGAAACCTTGATTTAGACATGGATGTTTTTTGTTTTAGGGGTAAGGAAGATAAAAGTCTTGTTGAAGAGTTAAGTAATGATGAAAACTTTAAAAAATTTAATATTAAATATACTTCAGATTTAGATTGGGCTGTTCCTAGAAACTATCCATTTAGATTGCCTATAAGTTTATTCTTAATGAATAAATATGTTAAAGATAGTTTAAAAGAATTTGAAAAGAAGAATTATAAATATTTGTTTTCTTCAATTGTTCCAGGAATTAGTCATATTGCAGCAAACAAGATTAAACAAAAACATCCTGAAGTAATATGGATTGCATCTTTTTCAGATCCTTTTAAAGGATCTCCATATAAAGATGTTGATTTAAGTAATAGTAGTATTTTTTATAAGATTGCATATAATGTTGGTGCATATGCTTTATACAACGATAAATATGAAGAAGTTGCAGTTAATAATGCTGATAAATTAGTTTTTATATGTGAAGAACAAAGAGACTATACTTTAAAACAATATCCAAATTATGATCAATTATTAAAAAAAGCCATTATTATGCCTTTAACATATATTCCACAATGGCAAATGTATGAAAATTTATTAGATTCAACAAACTCAAATAACACTATTAAACAAGCGGTTCATCTTGGCAGGTTGTATGGTTTAAGAAGTCCATCAACATTTATTGATGCATTAATTGAACTAAAAGAAGAAATACCTGATTTAAGTAATAAAATAGTTTTTCATCAATATTCAGAAATTCAAAATGAAGATATAAAAAGAATTAAAGAAAATAATTTAGAAGATCTATTTATAATACATGATAAAGTTTCATATAAGGAATCAACACAAATTATGAAAGAAGCTGATGTATTGGTTTTATTTGATACATTAATGCCAAACAAAGAAATACAGCCATATCTTCCAAGTAAAATAGTTGAATATCTATTATTAAAGAAACCTATTTTGGGAATATGTGATGATAATTCTCCAAGTTATAGAATACTTTCAGAATATGGTTTTAAGACTGTAGGTAGTGATAAAGAAACAATTAAAAACAACATTAAATACATTATTAATAATGATTTTAAAGTTAATTATCCTTTAGAGAGATTAAATTCAAATAATTATAATATGTTAAAATTATAAAGATGGAAAATCTTTCTGAATTAAAAAAGAAGATAGAAAAGATTTTCAGCAATAAGACTTTTATTATTGCATTTTTTCTTATTGTTTGGATTCTATGTGCTTTTTTAACTCTTAGTATGTATTCTAAAACTTTAGGTAAAGAATCAACTGGTGCAGGAGATTATTCTAATGTGCAAGAATTAACAAACAATATAACAATTAGCGAAATAGTTCCAACAATAAATAATGTTGATTGTATAGGTATTAAATTTGCAACCTATGCTAGAAAGAATTCAGGAAATATAAAGATTGTTGTTGAAGATGTTGCTTCAAAAGAGCTTTTAGCTGAAAAAACTATAAATGTTTCTAGAATCGAAGATAATGCATTTGAAATTATTGAATTAAATAAACCTTTAAGTAGTTCAAATAAAAAAGGAATTAGTGTTTCTATTAGTTCTAATAGTATAGAAGGACAAGGAATAGGTGTATATTATTCTAGTTTTAAAGAAATAGAGAATAGTATCTTTAAGATAAATAATAAGGAAATTGATAGTGATCTATGTATTAGATTATTAATGCCAAATGAAGATTTAAATAAGTTTATTAAAATAATACTTCCTTGGTTAGTGATTAGTTTTAGTGTTTTGGTATTATTACTTAGTTTTAAAGATTTAAAACATGAAATACTATTTAGTGTTATAGCGCTTTTTGTTGGTTTACTATTTTGTTTTATAATGACACCATTATCAATTCCTGATGAGCAAGCTCATTATGAATTTGCTTTCCAACAATCAAATTACATAATGGGTTCTAGTAAAGAAGATCATATTTATTTTGATAGTGAATATCAAAAATATGGAAACCTAATAGGTCATATGAATTCTAGTATTACATATAAAGCATTGGTTAATAAGTGGAATTCAGAGCTAACTCTAAATAATAAATTAACTAAAATAGAAAATGATGTTGATGATATATACAATGTTGATTTTATAGTTCCAGGAATAGGTATAACTTTAGGAAGATTATTGAAATTGAATTTCTATAAGACATTCTATTTAGGAAGATTGTTTAATTTAATGCTTTATGTAACTTGTGTATTTATAGCAATTAGAAAAACACCAATTCATAAATTATTATTTGGAATATTAATGATAATGCCAATGTTTTTACAACAAGCTGCATCTTATTCATATGATTGTTTTGTTAATGGATTATCATTTGTATTAATTGCTTATTTATTAAAGTTTATGTTTGTTGAAGAGGAAATAAATATAAAAGAAGTATTGTTTGTTACTTTTGTATGTTCAATACTATCTCCTGCTAAAGCAGTATATAGTTTCTTTGTTTTCTTATTCTGGTTTGTTCCATATCAAAGATATAAAGATAAGAAAAGAAAGATACTATTTACTTTACTATTCTGTGCAATGCCAATAGCTCAACTGTTAAATATTATTGTGCCAGTAGTAAGTAAAGCTATTGAAAACATTAATGAATTAGCTATAGTTAAAAACACTTTATCTTTAGATAATTCATATATTCCACAAATAATAGAAACATTTACCCCTGATAAGAAAATAACTATAGGTTATATGGTTAGACATCCTTTTGAGATTATTATGTTGATACTTAGAACTATAAGATACAGTATTAAAATATGGTTCTATGAATCTTTAGGAAGATCTTTATCAGGAATGAGTATCATATTGCCATTAAAATTAGTTCATGTAATGGTATTTATACCAATTATTGCTGCATTTATGAAAGAAAAGTATGTAGAACCAATTCCTTTAAAAGCTGCATTCTTATTAGTTTGTGTTGTGATAGGTTTATTTGCAATAGGTGGTATGTTAATGACGTGGACTGATTTAGATCAAACTATAATTGAAGATTTTGGTGGAGCTATTGTTCAAGGAATACAAGGAAGATATTTTTCTCCACTTCTTCCTTATTTCTTTTCAATCTTCAATAATAAGAAATTCAATATATCTTTAAAAATAGATAAATACTTAATATTTGCACAACTATTAGTATTATTTGAAACACTAATGTATGTATTATCAATTACATTTATAAATTAAAAATGAAAGCTGTAATTTTAACTTGTTACGAATCAAATGAAGAACGTGTAGAATTTGTTTATGAAACTTTAAAACAAAAAGATTTTGATATTGATGTTATTACTACAGATTTTTCTCATATAAAAAAATCAAAAAGAAATAATATTCCAAACAACTATATTTCTATTAACACAAAACCATATTCTAAAAACTTATCATTAAAAAGAATTACTTCTCACAGAAAGTTTTCTAAAGATGCTTTTTCTATTGTAGAAGATATTAAACCAGATTTAATATGGTTGATGATTCCTGCTAATTCATTAGCTAAGCAAGCTAATGAATATAAAAAGAATAATCCAAGTGTAAAGATAATAATTGATGTTATAGATATGTGGCCTGAATCTTTACCAGTTAATCTTAGTAAGCAGTTATTACCATTTAAAATATGGAAAAATTTAAGAAGTAATAATCTTAATTGTGCAGATTATATAGTTAGTGAATGTGATATGTATCAAGAAATTCTTTCAAAAGAATATAATGGTAAATTATCTACTATATATTGGTCTAAAGATTATTCAATAGATAAAGATAAACAAAACATTGAAGATAATCATTTATCATTATGTTACTTAGGTTCAATCAATAATATTATTGATACAGATTTGATTGCTAAGATCATAAGTAATATTGATGATGATGTTAAGTTACATGTAATAGGAGAAGGAGAAAATACAGAGTATTTCTTAAATCAACTTCAAAATGTTTGTGATGTAACATATTATGGCCCTATTAGAGATGAAGATAAAAAAGCAGAAATATTAAATAAGTGTCATGCAGGATTAAATATATATAAAAAAGGTTTGTATATAGGTTTAACTGTAAAATGTATTGATTATTTTGAAAATGGTTTACCAATTATAAATAATATTGATGGTGATACAAGAAATATGGTTGATAATTATAATTTAGGTTTTAATGTTGATGATAAAACTATTTTAGATAGTAAGCAAATAAAGACATTAAGAAATAATAATTTACATATTTATGATTTTTATAAGAATAATTTTTCTAAAGAATCATTTATTGAAAAGTGTAATAAAGTAATAGATGAGGTTTTAAAATGAAACTAATTGTTTTAATGTCTACATATAATGGTGAAAAATATCTAAGGCAACAATTAGATTCTTTATTAAATCAAGATTTAAGACCTGATTTAATCTATATAAGAGATGATGGATCTAAAGATGATACTGTTAATATCTTAGAAGAATATGCTTCTGAGCATAATTTTATTAAATACTATTGTGGTTCTAATAAAGGTCCTGCAAGATCTTTCTTTGAATTAATTAATAATTGTGAGAAAGCGGATTATTATGCACTATGCGATCAAGACGATGTATGGTTTAAAGATAAATTATCTACTGCAATATCTAAACTAGAAAATGAAGATAATAATATTCCACTACTATATTGCAGTAAATATACATTAACTGATGAAAACTTAAATCCTATTGATTCAAATGTATCTAGTTTATATAACTATTCTGATTTTGCGCATTCTTTGTTGTATCATACAGCCCCAGGATGTACATTTGTGTTTAATGATGCAGCTAGAAAACAAATAGTTAAGTATGATGTTGAAAAAGAGTATTGTTTAATACATGATGCAATTATACATAAAGTTGTATGTATGTTTGGAAAAACGATCTTAGATCAAGATTCACATATGTACTATAGACAACACTCTAATAATGAAATAGGTATGACTTCTAATAAGTTTAAGGAATTTACTGGTAGAGTAAATAGATTTTTAAATGGAAAGATTAGAAATTATAGAAGCAATACTGCTAAGTCTTTATTAAAAGTATATGGAGATAGTTGTGATGAAGATAAAAAAGAATTGCTTAATATTGTAGCTAATTATAGAAATGATAAGAAATTAAAGAAACAATTATTAAATTATGATGGTTTTAAGACTAATAGTATAAATGATTTGTTTTTTAAGGTTTTAGTATATTTGGGCTATATTTAATAAATATAATGAAAAATGTTAAAATTAAATAGTTATGAAGAATAAGAAGCTTTTAACGTATGTTCTTATAGTAGCTGTTGTTTTTGTGCTTTTTGGCTTTTGGTTTATGTTTTCTTCTAATTCAAAGAAAAATGCTTTAAAAGAAGATATGACAATTATGCCTAGCGCAACTAAAACAAGCGATGAAATAACTAAGAATATAGTTGTTGAACAAGATTTTGTATGTAATATAGATACTATTAGTAGATTAGGTGTTGTATTTTCTTATATTTATGATTCTAATAGTGAGATAGCTTTAGAGTTATTAAAAGGAAATGAAGTTTTAGCTAAGAATACTATTCCTGCTAAAGATGTTGAAGATCAACATAGAACGTTTTTAACTCCTGATAGTTTGATTACTAATGTAAAGAATAAACAGCTTAAACTAAGAATATCTTGTAATGATGATACTGGTTTTGCATTAATGATTAATGAAAATAGTAATGCTACATATAAGTTTGGAAGTAGTAGTTTAAAGGGTAGAATTTGTTTTGTAATAGAGCCGTAATATGAATAAAGAGACTATTAAGAAAATATACATATTGTTTATAGCTGCATTTATGTTTCTTGCTACAGTTTTTTATTATCTTGTTGGTGATCAATTAAGATTTAAAAGTTCAAGTAATAATGTTGAAATAATGGATGCAGATTCTGTTACAAGTGAGATTATTAAGGGAGTTGAAGTTAAACAGAGTTTTGTTTCTAATATTGATAGAATTGATACTATTGCAATTGTATTTACAAAGTTTTATAGAGAAGGTAAGGGAACATTAAGTGTAGATATATCTGATGGTGATAGTTTAATTTATTCTGAAAACTTTAATATTAAAGAAGTTCCTGAACAACATCGATTATTCTTAAATATTAAAAATCCAATAGAGGCAAAAGGTAAAACATTAACCATGACAATTAGTTCTGATGCTAAAAAGGATGAAGGTGTTGCGGTTATGTTAAGAAGAAGTGGTGCACCTGAAGGTTCAATGCTGATAATGGGTGATAGAGGTTTAAGAGGTACTCTTTGTTTTTCAGTTAGTGGTTTAGATTATATTTCTGTTAATACATATTATTGGTATGGTGTTATAGTTTTAGCTTTGTTATTAGCTTTACTACTTTATAGATCATATAAGAAGTATTCAAAGGGTGAAGTAGATTATATAGCTAGTGCTATATTAGCTGTTTCACAATATGCTTTCTTAATCAAACAATTAGTTTCTAGGGATTTTAAATCTAAATATAAGAGATCTATGTTAGGTGTATTTTGGAGTTTTTTAAATCCTTTATTAACTATGATTGTTCAATTTTTGGTTTTCTCAACTTTCTTTAAAGCTGATACACAGAATTATCCTGTTTATTTATTAAGTGGTGTAATTTGTTTTGGTTTCTTTAAAGAAACAACTGATATGTGTTTAATATCAATTTCTAGTAATGCGAATTTAATTAATAAAGTTTATATTCCTAAATATATATTCCCGTTTGCTAAAACAATATCTTCTACTATTAACTTAGGTATGTCTTTAATACCGTTATTATTAGTTTGTATAATTATGAGTATTGGTTTTCACAGATCAACACTATTAATGTTTTATTTCTTAGCTTGTTTAATAGTATTCTCTTTAGGTTTTGGAATGTTACTAGCAACCTTAATGGTTTTCTTTAGAGATATACAATTTTTATGGAGTGTTGTTGTTCAAATATGGCAATATGCTACACCAATTTTCTATCCAGCTAGTATAGTTCCTGAAAAGTATCAATTTATATTAAAACTTAATCCTTTGTATCACTTTATAGGTAATTTAAGAAAGTGTTTAATTGATGGAGTTTCTCCTGAACCAATTTCATATGTGTATTGTTTTGTGTTTGCACTTGGTATGTTTATGTTTGGTTCTTATGTATTTAAGAAATCTCAGGATAAATTTACTTTATTCTTGTAGGAGTTATTATGTCTGAAAATATGATTGAAGTTAAAAATGTTTCTATGAAATTTAGAATGTCAGATGAGCCAATTAACTCTTTAAAAGAGATTTTTACTACTGCAGTTAAGGGGAAATTAAGATTTAATGAGTTTTTAGCTTTAGATGATGTTTCTTTTGAAGTTAAAAAGGGAGAAACAATAGGCTTAATAGGCAAAAATGGAGCTGGAAAGTCTACAACTTTAAAGCTCATTTCAGGCATTTTAAAGCCTACTGAGGGTTCAATTAAAACATATGGTAATATTGTGCCAATGTTAGAGTTAGGAGCTGGATTTGACTTAGAATTGACTGGTAGAGAGAATATATATCTAAATGGAGCTATTTTAGGTTATTCTGAAGCATATTTGAATGAAAAATATGATGAAATAGTTGATTTTGCGGAAATTAGAGAATTTATAGATATGCCTATTAGAAACTATTCTTCTGGTATGATGGCAAGACTTGCTTTCTCTATAGCTTCTGTAGTACAACCTGAGATATTAATTGTTGATGAAATATTAGCTGTAGGAGATATAGATTTCCAAGAAAAGAGTTTTAATAGGATGAAACAATTAATGTCTGGTGGAGCTACAGTGTTGTTTGTTTCACATAATCTAGAAAAATTAGAAGAAATGTGTCATAGAGTTATTTGGTTAGAAAAAGGTAAAGTAGTTAAGATTGGTGAAACTAAACAAATAATGGAAGAGTATAAAAAGACTCACGGTATTAAAGCATGATTAATGTATTAGTTTTATCTCATTCATTGATTCCATCAGTTTTATTATGTGGATTATCACAATTAGAATACTTAAAGAGTATAAATGAAGTAGACTATCGTTTTTCTAGAGCTCATTTACTTTCAGATGAGATGCTTACATGGGCAGATATAGTAATCTTTTTAAGAAGTGAAAGTGGTTTTGAAGCTTGTGCTGCACAACTTTGTCAAAAACATAATATTCATAGTGTATATGTCTTAGATGATGATTTATTAAATATTCCTGATTATTTAAGTTCTGCAAAATACTACAATAGAAAAGATACACAAAGAAATATTAAAAATACAATGGATAATTGTAATACATTTTTAACTTCTTCTTTTGTGTTGTTAGAAAAATATGGTGATCAATTTAAAAATGCTTTTCAGATACATGAACCATCATTGAATGTAATAGATAAGAAAGAACCTAATAATAAAATTAGAATAGGATTTGCGGGTTCTATAGATAGAGCACAAGATATAAATGAAATACTAGAACAAGCTTTAACTAAAGTATTAAATAAATACCAAGATCAAATAGAAATAGAATTTATGGGAGCTAAACCTGATATAGTAGATAAATTTAATTTAACTTATATTCCATATAAAGATTCATATGAAAAATATACAGAAACAATTCAAGAAAGAAATTGGGATATAGGATTAGCACCTATGCCAGAAACTAGTTTTCATGAATGTAAGTACTTTAATAAATATGTAGAGTATGCATCATTTGGTATAGCTGGAATATATTCTAATGTGAAACCTTATACTTATGGTATTAAAGAAGCAGATAATGGTTTATTAGTAAATAACGATACTGATTCTTGGTATTATGCAATATGTAGATTAATTGAAGATAATACATTAAGAAATACAATTTCAAGAAATTGTCTAAATGAAGCTAAAACAATTTATTCATTAGAAACTTTATCTAAAGATTACTTAAGTAAAATAACCACAAACTTTACTAAAAACGATAATAAAGAAGAAGTTAAAGGTGTAGTTAAATATAGGATTAAATACTTCTTTGTTAGAGCTAAGAATAAAATAGTGGAAGAGAAATGGAGACTTCCAATTTGGGCTTATAAGAAGATTAAAAACGCATTAAAACACGAAGAACAATAATCACCATTAAGAATAAAAATGGTGATTTTTAATAAAAAAGATCGTTTTGATTCAAAAAACCTTAAAAATAAGCACTTTTTAGTCATTTTTATGTAAAAAATGTATAATAATATACAAAATGTATATTTTAATGTATTATATTTGTAGAGGAATTAATCATGAAAAAGAAAAGATTTGAAATATTCTTATTAACATTTAAAGTTAATGGAATTAAAAATATTGAAGAAGAGATAACTTTAGATTTTTATAAAAGCTCTTTTAGTGCGTTTAAAAGAGATGGCTATAAAGTTAAAGCTGTATATGGAGAAAACGGTGTTGGTAAATCTGCAATTGTTACTGGGATAAAAATATTTAGAGATCTTATGATAAGTAAGAATTATATTGTAGATAGAACAAATATTGAGATGCTTGAACATTTAATAAATAAAAAAACGAATACAGCTTTCTTTGAAAGTGAATATTATGTTTCTTTAAATAATGATTCGAGAATATATAAATTTGGACTAGAATTAAAATATTCTAATAATTCTTTTTCAATAACACGAGAATACTGTTATTACAAAACAATCAAAGGTAAATACAAAGTATTATATGAAGTTGTTAATGGGGAATTATCTAATAACACAAATAATTCATTTGACAAATATGTTAAAGACGTGAGTAAAAACTTATTGAAGGACAGTAGTTTTTTAAGTGTTGTTTTTACAAACGATTTTGATGAAAAGTATTCAGAAGAACTAAAGAAATATGAAATGGCTGTGTTATGTCACGTATATACTTACGCATATTTGGATGAAAAAGATACACATAACAATTATGTAATTACCAGAATTGTAAACAATCTTAACGAATTAAACAACACTATAAACAATTCCGTTTTTGTTACAGGTTTAGAATACATAAAATGTGGTAAAGAAATAATTATTGATAAAAGTGTTATAAATAATTTTGAAAAAGAAATTGACAATGTTACAAAATTCATTCAGATTTTTAAACCTGAATTAAAAAGAATTGAAGTTGATAAAAAGGAAAATAAAGAATCTTACGTTTGTGAATTAATCTTTGTTTACAACGACTATAGAATTAATAGTGAATTTGAAAGTACAGGAATTAAAAAATTAGTTGAGTTATATACAGCATTTAAAAAGATTGATGATGGATATGTAGTATTTATAGATGAATTAGATGCAAATATTCATGACTATTATTTATGTAAACTATTAGAATTTGTCGCAGAATACAGCGATGGACAGTTGTGTTTTACTACACATAATTTAGGTCCTATGAAAGTTTTAAAGAGATACAAAAAGTCTATTGATTTTTTAAGCAGAGGTTTTGAGATAACTCCATGGATAAAAAATGGTAATTATGATGTTTCAAGTTTATATAGTAAAGGGTTAATTGATAAATCTCCATTTAACCTAGAATCTTTTGATTTTTTGGAGGTATTTGGAGAGAAATGAATTCTAAGCAGATAATACTAGTTTTAGAATCTAAAAGCCATAATGATAGTGATTATATGTATGTAAGAACGTTTATTAGGAAACAACTTAAAGACAAAACAAACATAAAAAACACATCTTTACCAATGAATGGAAAAGATAACTATAATTCTAAATCATTACAAAGCAGAATTAAACAAGAGATAAAAAAATATAAACATGGGAAAAGTGTTGTTTTGATTGGGTATGATACAGACAACATTGATATGGTTTCAAAAGATGATTTATATGATAAAAGAATAACAGAGTTTTGTAAACTGAAAGGTTATTATCCAGTTTTCTTTTGTAGAGATGTAGAAGAAGTGTTTTTAGGAAAAAGGATTAGTAAAAATAAAACGAAAGAAGCCATAAGGTTTTTAAGAAGTGGAGGTATTGACAAAATAAAAACTGAAAACTTTTATTCAGAAAATAAAAGAATAGGAAAAAGTAATTTATGTTTAGTTTTAGAAAGAGTATTGCAAGAATAAATATATCACTGAGATTCATTGGTCTCTTGAATTAAAATTGCTTGAAATTATATGATACATATATAAAGGAAAAAGATAAAGCTAAAAAAAGGAAGTGAACTTGTGTATGATTATTTAATTGTTGGATCTGGCTTATATGGAAGCGTATTTGCTAGAGAAGCAACAAATAAAGGATATAAAGTATTAATAGTAGAAAAAAGAAACCATGTAGGTGGTAATGTTTATACTGAAAACATTGAAGGAATTAATGTACATAAATATGGTGCACATATTTTTCATACAAATAATAAAGAAGTTTGGGATTATGTAAATAAATATATAAAGTTTAATGATTATGTACATCATGTTATAGCTAGATATAAAGATGAATATTATGATTTACCTTTTAATATGAATACATTTAAACAAATGTGGAATGTTGAAACTGAAAAAGAAGCTAAAGAAATAATTAACAAACAAAAACAAGAAATAGATCATGAACCACACAATTTAGAAGAACAAGCTATTTCTTTAGTAGGTAGAGATATATATGAGAAATTAATAAAAGGTTATACAGAAAAACAATGGGGTAGAGATTGTAAAGATTTACCAACTTTTATTATTAAAAGATTACCTGTAAGGTTTGAATATAATAATAATTATTACAACGCTTTATACCAAGGTATTCCTATTGGAGGTTATACAAAACTAATAGAAAACTTATTAGAAGGTATAGAAGTAAGATTAAATACAGATTATACATTACATAAACAAGAGTTAAATTCTATAACTAAAAACATCATTTATACTGGTCCAATTGATGAATACTATGATTATTGTTTTGGACCATTAGAATATAGATCTATTAGACTTGAAAATGAAGTATTGAATACTAAAGATTATCAAAGTAATTCAGTAATCAATTACACAGATAAAGAAACACCATACACAAGAATTATCGAACACAAATGGTTTGAATCAATTGATTCAAATAAGACTGTCATATCAAAAGAATATGCATCAGAATGGAAATTAGGTGATGATCCATATTATCCAATTAATGATGAAAAGAATAATAACTTATATAAACGATACAAAGAATTAGCTAATAAAGAAACTAATGTGATATTTGGTGGTAGACTTGGTGAATATAAGTATTATGATATGGATCAGGTAATAGAAAAAGCTTTAAATTGCTGTAGCAAATTATAGAATTATTTAATCAGTTTATTGCTAACTAAAACAACAATATACGTAGCGCGTCATAAAAAAGTTTAAAAAACAATTATTCAAAGCTCTTTTTTAAAGTATTTTGAAATAAGAGATAATACTGGTGGTTCAATTTCAAAGAGAAACAATAGTTATAATGAACTTACTGGCCAAAATTGGATATGTAAAAACGATTATGATTTGGAGAGTAGAATGAGTAGCGACAAAAAGACAATATTAATTTTTAAGATCAAATATAATGTAGATAGTGCTTCAAACACCACAATTAGATATATTGAGGTGGAATTTATAGCAGATGATAAAACTAAAGTAGTGGATATTTTTCCTTTCTTCAATGACGCACTAAGAATTACTGAAAACGAAACCGTTAGTTGTACAAGATTTTGTAGATTCATTAGGAATAGTATCAGAATAACAGCAATAGATGATTTCCCTTTATTACTTTTTTTAAAACTAAATGAATTTGATTTTGATGACATAAATGTAGAATACTGCTTTGGGGGCATAGGAGTTGGAGAATATGTAAACGATAAGATTAAACTATTTATGCCTTCTTCTGAGAAAAATCACCAACACAGCCCTCACATTCACGTATCAATAAAGGGCAATGACGTTGTTGTGTTTAATCTTGAACCAATTAGAATTAGGAACGGGAATATAACATGGCGCACCAAGTATTCAAGAAAAGAAAAAAAGAATATTGAGAAATGCTTAGAAGACAACAAAGATAAATTCGTTTGTTTTTACAACGACTTGGCAAAAGGAAGAGTTCCTGAACCTGTAGAGTTTTATTATAATAACAGTTTATGCATATTAAAACAAGAGAACAAAACACTATAGATACAAAAAATAACGCTTTATCAAAAATTTAATGATGTCTAAGGGAGAGAGGCGAAAATGTTTATTAACTATAGCAAAGATGATTTTGACGATTTAAAAAAACAACACAACATAATGGTATTGGTTGGAAATGGTTTTGATATATCAACCATTAAAAGAATAGGGACAGGTAATTTGGGAGGAAGGTCCACGACATATTCGGATTTTTACGAGTATATAAAGTTTTATTCGGCATGCAACAAGAATAACATAATTTTAAAAGGAATAGAAAAAGAAAAGAATATTGGTAATAAAGCCTGGAACAATTTTGAAGCAATAATTGGGAAACTGGTTGATGACGCATCCATGGATTATGAAAAATTAGAAGTAGACATTAACGAGTTTTCTGATATCTTTTCAAGATTCTTAAATGACCTTGTTGAACCAGAATTACTAATTAAGTTAGGTAATATATCAAGAGATAATGAACTTGCAGTTAATAGTATGTCGAAATTTTTAGGAGATTTAAAAGCTTCAGACAGACGTAAAATAGATTTTCCAAAGAATATAACACATTATGATTTATTTAATTTTTTGTTCGTTAATTTTAATTATACTCCGTTACTAGATAATTATGTGTTTCTAGATAAAACACAATTTGATCCGCACAGACATAAAAATGTAGACCGGAATTTTTCTTTCTATCCAAATCCAGAGGATATTAAGAATTGTGAATCTGATGTTGAAAGAATTTATTCGTGCTATGTTTTATCTAATGTTATACATCCGCACGGTTATCAAGATATACCTAGGTCTATTTTGTTTGGAACTGACAAAGAAAAATATGAAAAGAATAAACCGCAAAAAAGATTTATGAAATCATACTGGGCACAAAACGAAATTAAATATAAGTATTATTTTGAAGATACAGAGCTTTTCATTATATACGGAATGTCAATTTCTGAAACTGACGGATGGTGGTTTAGTAAAATATATGAGTCAATTTGTAATAATAATTCTGAATTAATTATCTATTATTATGGAAATTCAATAATAGAAAATGATATTAAAGAATTATTTATTAATTCTTGCTTTAAAGGAGCAAGAAATAAAAAAGATTCAGTAAAGGTAATGGAAAAAATTTTCGTAATTAAACTAGATGCAAGTACAAATTATTTTTTAAGTTATAGGGGATTAAAATAGTTGTAATAAACATTAATAAAATTCAAACAAAATATAAATGCCAATATAATAAATTTGTAAATATCGCGATAAACGTCAGGTATATGAAGTCTTTACTATAATTAGCAAGTGCGTTGTTTGCAATAAACGCAACAGACAACAAAAGTCTCGTGGACATTGGTTGTTGGCTTTTTCCAATTCTCTTAAAAGACCAACATTAATGATTTATGAGCAATTGATATTATATTTTAAAATTGAACAAGAAAGAAAAAACAGATCTAGTATTGTATAATGATATTAAAATAAAAAGTTTATATGTTGAATGAAATAATCAAAATTGACTTACATATCCACTCTGTTAAAAGCCAATACAAAGATGGAGATATAGTTAAAGAGTCAGACGTTAATCATCTTGATGTTTTAATGTCCAAATTAGAAGAAAATGAGATTCAACTGTTTGCAATAGCTGATCATAATGGGTTTGATTATAATTTATATGAAAGCATTATTAACAAAATTGAAGCTAACTATTATACTTATGTAAAGCACGCTTTACCAGCTGTAGAGTTTGATGTACAAATCGAAAAAGACAAACCTCAATGCCATATTGTTACAGTATTCAACGATAATGACAGAAAAAGTCTAATTGATATAGATAAAAAGATTAAAGAAGTAAGGTATTTAATCAACGAAGACGATTATTACACCATTGAAGAATTTGAATCTATTTTAAAGAAAATACATTTGCAGACTATATTGATTGTTCACCAACGCCAATCATTAAACAACAAAAAGAAAGGAACAAGGAGCTTGTCAGGAGCTGTTGAAAATCCATATGAAATTATTAAATGCGGGTTTATAGACTCTTTAGAATATAGCTCACCAAAAGTAGAAGGGATAGTTAAAAATAATCTACACGATGCAAATCTAAGTTTCCCGCTAATTACAGGAAGCGATTGTCATGAATGGGGAGCTTATCCATATCATGATAATAATTCAATAAAGATAGATAGAGATTTTACAAAGCTTAAATGTTTACCATCGTTTAAAGGTCTACTTTTGTCGATTTCATCTTTCTCAACGAGAGCAAATAGAATAATTAATAAGAATAATAACTATATAGAGTCTATATTAATAAACGGAAAAAAACATAAGTTAGCAAACGGAATAAATGCTATAATCGGAGACAATGGCTCAGGGAAGTCCTTGCTAGTTAGCGTGTTATCAAACAACAGAGTTAATAGTTATACTAAATTAATTAAAGCAAATAAAATAAAAAGAATTACTAACGGTTCGTTACAAGAAAACAAAATATGCTCTATTACACAAGATGCGATATTTAACAGAGTAATGAATGGGAATCTTTTTGAGGACAGCAGTTCAAATCACTTTATTCAAATAGATTCAACTGATGAGTTTTCTAACGGTATAATTTCTTATTTTGATAAGGTTTGTTCGTTTGTAAAAAAGAGCATTAACATTAACGATAAGCGAAAAGAGTTTGAACTAAGCAAGTTCAAATTCGTTCAATATGAAGATTTATTTCATTACCCATATATCACTTGTGACGTAGAATCTGATGATACTAGTTTTGATAACGAGAGAAAACATCAGCTGTTGAGTGTTTATAAATCTTTAAAAAAGGAACTAAATGAGAACAATGACTATTACACACGCTTAGGAATACATGATAAGTTGTGTAATAGTTTGGCTGAGCTTAAAGAATCGCTTATTCTTATGATACAAACAATTAATACCAAAGAAATAAACAACAAAGTAAAAGGGATAATAACAAATATACTAAACATGAAAAAAAGTTCCTATGAAGATCGTAGATCATCAAAGGAAAAAGAAAACGGATTATATAAAGATGAAAAAGAAAAGTTTATAAATGGTATTGTAAATTATATCAGAATAAAGAATCAAAACCTAATATTTCCTGATTTTCCAAAAGCAAGAAAAGGGTTTTCAATAAACGAATACAAAGGATATGAATTCAAAAAAATTGCAGATTATAACGAAGTAGAACTTGAAGAAGAATTCTATAAGGCATGTTTTACAAAGACTTATTCAACTCCTAGCAAAATAAAGAGCATAGTATCTTATGAGGAATTTAATGATGCACTAAATAGAGGTTCAAGCGATGATTTGGAATTATTTAAGGAACAAAGAATAAAGGCATTTATAAAAAAGTGGCAAGCAGAGAAAACGCATATCTCAGAAATTTCTACTAAAAAACCAGTCGGAAATACTCCTGGAGAAATATCCCTTGTATATTACAAGTTTATGATGCAAGAAGCATCAGATGAATTTGACGTTTTAATAATCGATCAACCAGAAGATGACATTAATCCATTAAAGATAAATGATTTTTTGCTTAAATATTTAGGAAAAAACAGAGATTTGAAACAAATAATATTAGTTACCCACAATCCATTATTGGTAGTAAATTTGGATGTGGACAATGTGATCTATTTAAACAAAAAAGGTGATGAAATAATTGCATGTTCTGGATCGCTTGAATATGAATGCAAAGACTATAAAATTCTAGATCTTGTAAAGGATAACTTGGATGGCGGTTATGAAGTTGTGAGTAGGAGACTTAAAGTGTATGAAAGAGATTAAAATAATACTTAATATGAATCAGGATGGTGATATTAATGTGAAGAATCAAGATAGTGGTTATGAATTTTGTGTTTCTTTTTCATTAAAGGAGATTAAAGCTACAGATTTATACGAATTACTAAGTTTTGAATTAGGGAATCAATATGTTGTTGAAAGTAATATTGAAGAAGTTGATGACGTAAAGAAAAAATATATTTTTAATGAAGTAATAAGCATGATTGAAGGTGTTGTTGAAAAGATTAAAGACATTTCAATAGAGCCTCCAGAAAGAATAATAGATGAAGTTGAAGATTGCCAATAAACTTACTACTAAAGAATAATCAAGGAAGAAAACCTATATTTATTTGGGCTTATAAGAAATGACGTGTTTCTGATTGGAACTTAGAATTGTGTTCAATTTCACTTTAAAAGCATAGAATCAAAAGAAAAACCATCATTCTAACACTAACGTCATCAAAACGTTATAAGAATCATTTTAATCAAGAATATATATTAAATGATAAAGATAAGTGCTTAAAATATTAAAACTAATGTAATAAAATACTTAAAGTCCATAAACAAACAAGAAATTTTTTGAAATTAAAAATCTTATATATGTAAAATCTTTGTTCTAACCAAGTGTTAGATAAAAATAACCCAACCGCACTAAACAACCAAAAAAGAAACATGTTCGGCAAAGACCCACAACTAAAAATAACTCAAGAATCGCGCCTTGAAACCCTAAAAAACAACAAAAGCACTCAATCAAAACAACCTCACATACTACCTTTGTGGTGGAACACTATTAGGAGCGATAAGACACAAAGGCTTTATTCCCTGAGATGATGTCATAGATATAACAACGCCTATGAAAGATTATGAAAAACTAAATCAATTGCCTTTTGTAACCATTTATAAGAAATGTTTTATAATCTTAAGAAAAACTAAGGAAGTCCTTTAGTATGTAAAATGTTATAATTTATATACATATAAAAGGACTTTTTGTATGCACATAAAGAGTAAAAATAGTTGGTTAAAACATTTTGATTTTATACTATGGGATATAGCGATTCTATATCTTTCTTTTGTATTAGCTAACTATATTTATTTAAAAAGGTTGAATTATTACAGTTCTACACTATATACAATGGTTTTCTTGTGCATGCTTATACCATGTGTATTAATAGATGTTCTTTATAATCCTTTTTCAGGAATATTAAGAAGAGATAATATAACAGAAATAATTAAAGCGTTTGAATATACACTATATAAAATAGTTTTCTCTGTATTTTTAATGTATCTATTAAAACTAGGCGGAGTATTTTCTAGAATTGTTTTTATATTAACTTATGTAATATTCGTAATACTAATTATTATAGTAAGAATAATTTGGAAAAAGTTGTTAATCAGTGGTAAAGTTACTGTTTTTCCAGATAGTAATAATTCTTTATTAATTATTACAACAATAGATGACAAAGATAAGATTTTGCAAAACATTGATGAAGAAGAATATAGACAATATAATGTAAAAGGTTTTTGTATTGTTGATGTGGATATGAGTGGAATTAAACTTAATGAATATGATGTTTTATGTAATAAATATGATATTCATAAATGTGTAGTAGAAAACAATATTGGTGAAATATTTGTAAGCTGTAATCCTAATTTAGTTGATTCTAAAGTAATTCAACAATTAGTAGACGAGGGAATTGGAATACATATAGACATAAATAAGATATATGGTATAGAAACTGATGAACAATATCTTGATAAAGTGGGTATATATAAGACATTAGGATTAGGATTATATACATTTTCACCAAGTCAGAGTATATACCTAGTTATAAAAAGAATAATAGATTTTATTCTTTCTTTAATAGCAATTATTCCAATGTTTGTATTGATTGTTTTAGTAAAACTAGCATTTTTATTAACTGGAGATAAAGATAAAATATTATTTAAACAAACTAGAGTTGGACAAAATGGAAAAATGTTTGAACTATACAAAATAAGAACAATGGTTCCTAATGCAGATGAAGAGTTAAAAAGACTATTATTAGACAAAAAAATAAAAGAAGAATGGGAAGAATATCATAAGTTAGAAAATGATCCTAGAATTACTAAAGTTGGTAGAATATTGAGAAAAACATCACTAGATGAAGTTCCTCAATTTATTAATGTATTGAAAGGAGATATGTCTATTATTGGTCCTAGGCCTTTAGTAGAAGGTGAACTTAAGAAACACAATGGTTTAAAACTATATGAAAGAGTTAAACCTGGTATTACTGGATGGTGGGCTTGTAATGGAAGATCTAATATTTCTTATGATGAAAGATTAGAGCTTGAGTATTATTATGTGAAGAATTGTAGTTTATCTTTAGATATCTTAACTTTCTTAAGAACTATATATGTAGTATTAAAGAAGACTGGTGCTGAATAATGGATATAAAGATAATTGTAGCTACACATAAGAAATATGATATACCTAATAAAGATTATCTTTTACCAGTACATGTAGGTTCAGCTATATCAAGTATAAACCTTCCTTATCAAAGAGATAACGAAGGTATAAATATTTCTAACAAGAATAAAACCTATTGTGAATTAACAGGTTTATACTGGGCATATAAAAATATCAAAGCAGATTATATAGGATTATGTCATTATAGAAGATATTTTGATATAGATAACATAGATATATCAAAATATAATGTAATACTACCTAAGAAAAGGCATTATTATATAGAAACAGTATATGATCAGTTTAAACATGCGCACGGATCTGTTGGGTTAGACATAGCAAGAGAAGTTATTAAAGAGCATTATCCAGAATATTTGAATTCATTTGAAACACGAATGAATTCAAGATCATTACATATCTATAATATGTTTATAATGAAATATGATTTATTTATAAACTATTGTGATTTCTTATTCGATGTATTAAATAAGATAGAGAATAAATTAGGTGATGTAGATAGATTATATGGGTATATAGGGGAAAGACTATTAGATGTGTATTTAAATAAGAACAATATAGAATATAGAGAAGTTAATGTGATTAATACAGAATCAATTAATTGGGTTAAGAAGATATATGAGTTTTTGAGAAGGAAGATAAAGAACTGAATGTTTAGTGAAGATCCACAATTAAGAAAAATACAAGAAAGCTGTTTAGAAATACTAAAAGCAACAGCAAAAATATGCGATGATAACAATCTCACATATTATCTTTGTGGTGGAACTTTATTGGGAGCTATTAGACATAAGGGATTTATTCCTTGGGATGATGATATTGATATAGCAATGCCTAGAGAAGATTATGAAAAACTAATAATTATTGCAAATAACACGCTTAACGAAAGATACAAATTAAGGCATTACTCTATATATAGAGACAACAACGTTCCCCATTTCCATGCAATACAGATTGTAGATACCGAAACATATGTCACAAGAGAATGGACAAAAACAAAAGAAGACATTCCTGTTTGGATAGATGTGTTTCCTTTGGATGGTGCTCCTTCAAACAAACTGCAAAGGATGGTCCATTACTATTATTATCACGCTATACAGTATCTGATGCTAATATCTAATAAATGTAATACAATCAACATTAAAAAGAAACGCAATTTATTCCAAAGACTGTTTATATGGTTTATATTTGAATTTAACATTGGCAAAGACTGGAATACAAAAAAACTTATGTATAAAATGGATAGTATTCTAAAAAAATATCCATTTAATAATTCTAATCATCTTAGCTCCTTTCACGGGACGTTGGGAAAAAAAGAAATATTAAAAACTGAATGGTATAAAAACAGAACTAAACTAGAATTTGAAAACGCAGAGTTTTGGGTGCCAAAAAAGTATCACGAGATTATGGTCCACTACTATGGGGACTATACAATTCCAAAAAAAAGAAATTATGAGCATAATTATTCAAATTTACGTATAATGGATAGTGAGGAAAAAATATGAATATTGCATTAATAAAAGCTGGTGGTATCGGTTCTCGCATGAATGCTGGAATACCAAAACAATTTGTAAGTGTAAATGATGTGCCAGTTATAATTTATACACTAAAAGCATTTGATAATCATCCTAATATTGATGAAATTTATGTAGTTTGTGTTGATGGCTGGCATGATATTTTATGGTCGTACATTAAAAAACATAGCATTATGAAGGTTAAAAATATAATAAGTGGCGGCACTACATCTTTAAGATCCATTAAGTGTGGTATTGAGGAAATAAATAAAGATAATAGTAGAGATGATTTAGTGTTAATACATGATGCAAATAGACCTTTGATATCTGAAGATATTATTTCAGATGTTATTGTTAATAGTAAGATATATGGAAATGCTGTAGCAGCAATACCATGCACAGACGAGGTTATGGTGTCTGAAAAAGACAATGAATCAACGGTGTTCTTAGATAGAAAAACATTATTTAGGATTCAGACTCCCGATGCTTATCCATTAGGAGTAATATATGATTTTTTAATCAATGCATCTGAAGAAGAATTGGATTATGTTGGAGCAACAAATACATTAGTTATTAAAAAAGGTGGCAGAATGCACTTAGCAAAAGGTTCAGAAATAAATATTAGATTAACTACTCAAGAAGATATTGAATTATTTAAAGCTATCTTAGATTTAAGAAAAGAGGAATTTGAAAAATGATTAGTAAAGAGTTTTTATCTACTATTAATCTGCCATTTGAAAAATTCGCAAATCAAAACATCCTCATAACAGGAGCAAATGGGATGATAGCTTCTACTTTAGCAGAATTACTTTATGCCCTAGATGAGGAACACGGCTTAGGACTAAACATTTATTGCTTGTCTAGAAATAAAGATAGAGCTGAAAAACGTTTTAGGGATTATTTATATAAAAATAATTTTCATTTAGTCATAGATGATGTTGTAAACTCACTCGATACTGGAATTGATTATAAATACATTTTTCATGTAGCGAGTTCAGCAAATCCAGATGCTTTTAATAATTATCCTGTTGATGTTATGAAAGCTAACTTTATTGGAACAATGAACATGTTGGAATATGCGAGAACAAAAAAAGATTGTCGAGTTGTTTTCGTTTCAAGTTCAGAAGTATATGGAGAGAATTTTGAAGAAAGAGAAAGCTTTGATGAGGATACGCTTTCGTCAATTGACTATTTTAGATTTAGAGCTTGTTATCCAGAAAGTAAAAGAGCATCTGAAACACTTTGTAAATGTTACGAAAAACAGTATGGCGTAGATGCTGTAATAGTTAGACCTGCGTTCATATATGGAAAAGATATAATAGATGATAACAACAGAGCAGATGTTTATTTTTTAAGAAAAGCTTTAAACAAAGAAAACATAGTTATGTATAGCGAAGGAAAACAAGTACGTTCCTATTGTTATGTGAATGATTGTGTTAGTGCTTTTTTATATGTGGCTTTATTAGGTGAAACGGGCGAAGCATATAACATAGGAAACGAAGATTGTGTTGTAACAATGAAAGAGTATGCTCAAAAAGTTGCAGATTATGGGAAAGTAAAACTCATATATGAACCAGAGAGTGCTCCAGAAAACAAAATCTTTTTGAAAACAACAAAATTAATACTAAATACATCTAAACTTAGAAAATTAGGGTGGAATCCTGTTTATGATCTAGGCGAAGGAATGAAAGAGATATTTGAAGGATAGATATGCTAAGGATATTATTAAAAAAAATTTACAAAGTTTTTACTTTTTTTGTTGAAGGTAGGGGAGTAAGAACGGTATTTAAAAAATTATGGAACAAGTTTTGGAAAGCGATTGATATTGTTTTAGGAATAATTCCAAGAATTATTCTTAAGTATTCAGTAAAAGTTGATGACAATAAGATTTTTTTTCATACGCAAGAAAACGTATATACTTGTAACCCTAAATATATAACTGAAGAATTGCTTAGAAGAAGCGAAGATGTAAGCGTTGTGTGGAGAGGAGATTCATACAAATCATCAGGAGTTCCTTTTGGTATCAAAGTTGTAAAGTATAACAGTTATGATTATTTTAAAGAGATATACTCAGCTAAAATAGTTGTCACAAATTCTTCTCTATTCTTGGGTATGCCTGTATTCTTAAAAAAAGATCAAGTTTTATTTGAAACATGGCATGGGTCTTTGGGATTAAAAAAATGGAGCAAAAGTGATATAAAGGACTCTTTTAAAAGAGTATTTGCACTCGAGCAAACAGGCAGAATGACAGATTACTGTATATCTAATAGCGAATTAGAAAATGGTTCAATGAGATCAACCTATTGGCCAAAGACAGAAATACTCAAATATGGTCATGCAAGAAACGACATTTTCTTTGATAGATATAAAGAAAAGAGAGAAGAGGTAAAAAAAGCTTTTTTTGAGAAGTATCAACTAGAAGAAGAAACGAAGCTAGCTTTGTATGCTCCAACCTTTAGAGACAGTATCGATAGTTTTAGTGTTTATAATATAGACTACGAAAAAGTTTCGAAAACACTTGAGAATAAATTTGGAGGTGATTGGAAGATAATAGTAAAATTTCACCCGTCTCTAAGAACAGAAATAAAGAGAAAAAACATAGTATTTACACAAAGCGTTATTAATGCTACAGGTTTTAAAGATATGCAAGAACTAATTTCGATAATAGATTTAGGAATTACTGACTATTCAAGTTGGATTTATGATTATATTTTAACTAGAAAACCGGGATTTATATATGCAGAAGATATAGAGGAGTATTCTAAACACGACAGAGGTTTTTATTATCCAATAACAGAGACGCCTTTTTCAATTTCTACAAACTCAGAAGAACTGTGCTCAAACATTATTAAATTTGATGGTGATTTGTATAGGAGAAAAGTTGAAGAGTTTTTGGAGGATAAAGGTTGCGTTGATGATGGACACGCAAGCGAGAGAATAGTAGATAAGTTTTTAGAGATTTTAGATGATTAAGTTTTTTTGAGTTAGAAACCACATTATAACAAGCATCAACAAAATCAAAGAGAATAGAATTAATCTCACAATTAACGATTTATCATGATTGTTTTTTGACTAATACAATTATTTATGAAAACAATAATAAAAATATGTTAAAACGAATAAACCAAACCAAAAAAAGAGGTGATTGATATGAACGAAAAATTTAGAGACACTTTTTATGACAATCTAAAATTTTTTCTTATTGTTACAGTAGTTGTTGGGCATTTTGTGAGTCCATTAACTGATAGTAGCAAATTTTGTAAGAGTCTTTTTTTATTCATATATACTTTTCATATGCCTCTTTTTGTGGCTAACCAAACACTTTAGGGGAATGCCAAACAATTTAGGGGACAACTTTAGGGGATAACCATATAAAGTTGTCCTCTTTTTGTGTGCTGATTTATGTGCCTTTTTTCGCTTTTGGATATTATTTAT